>Ga0209208_10003927_pt1 | contig 21227 bp, 9 predicted proteins | sample S1TSphfallax_3_FD_187694 | JGI IMG/M metagenome (GOLD analysis project Ga0209208, IMG submission 187694) | Host-associated microbial communities from peat moss isolated from Minnesota, USA - S1T2_Fd - Sphagnum fallax MG (SPAdes) (version 2) | ecosystem: Host-associated > Plants > Peat moss >...
TCTTCTACACAGCCAAAAATTTTCTTCCAAAACGGTCCTCTGATCTTTTTCCTCGGACCTCCGTTGCTTCTTCCAGAAGCTTCCCCAAAATCTTCCTTGTCATCCTGATCCGATCCTCCTTTCGCCGTCTTGCCATCTGCCTTCATCAATACAAGCCGCCATACCCATTCCAATGCACAGCTCAAAGGAAGAGCCATGCAAATCCATGCAGTCCATTATGGAGCGCCGCCACACTGATTTGCTTGACACAATCAAACCCAATAGCTTAGGTTCGACCAGAGTTCAGAGTACCTCTTTTCGCACCACACATTCACAATAAAAGGAACCAATGGGCCCCAGGTGTAGGTCCTTTCTAAGCACTATGTTTTTTCAAGTGTGAAACATGGCCTTCATGTTTTGGATAGGGCCCATTATTGGATGATGGTATCAACTTCACAAGTTTAATTCAGATGTGTTTCCATGAATTTTTGAACAATATGTAATTAAATCTATTTATTAATGATAAAATTTCAAGTAAATAAAATGTGTAGATTTCAACAAAAGTAAATGTGTCAATATTTTTTAAATAATATGCGTTTCAAACCTTCAATGATACATTATACATTGACTTTATCAAATATACCTTTCTTTAACATCATTCCAAATGGAGTAGAACATATTCACAAAAAGTCCAAGTATTGTTATATAACACATTCAATATTCATGAAAATGCAACCTTACCTTTGTTTATACCAAAATATATGTTTTTTTTAAGGAGTTTTTCAAATTATGTAGTTTTAATGATCAAAAACATATTTAAACATTTAAAAATGACTATAGTGGATAATTAAAATAAAATATATATTCAAATTTTTAATGATACCATGCCCTCATAATCATCAATATATGGTCATTTAATTTTTTTCAAAATTAATGGTTTGGTTTTACATAAAATAAAGGACATTCAAAATTTAAAAACCTTATACACATCGAACTATCCATTCCTTACAATACATTTTATGACCAATGAAACATATCAAAGTTGCACAAAATTCATTTTGATGAAAAATCATAAATATAAAAACATTTTGAAAATGATTTCATTAAATCATAATCCTTACAACTCATGTAATCATTTTCAAAGTCATGGGGGTGCAGAATTTTATGCGTGTACATGCAATCCTTGGTTCCTTTTACTATGAACACACCCGTCTATTGTTTCTAGATTTGTTCATTTAATGCCTCATTTTGGCCTTCCAGCCTTTCTACCTTAGCCTTTGTAATTTTTAGATGCTTATCTACCATGCCCAACGATAGTTCTATGTTTTTCTAGTTTTCTTTATCAAGTTAAAAACTTTATTGTATTAAAATGGGCCACTTTGATTTCAAAGAGTCTAAAGTGATACTAAATTCTGTAAGTTGATTGTGTAATTTTGATAAATCATTTTGGTAGTTTGAATTCTTCCTTTCCAATTCCTGCACTTTTGAACTACATTCTTTTCAAATTTGCAGTTTTATCTGAAAGCGCTAAATGGTAAGGGTTTGATCATGCTAATTGGCAGTTTGTAGTTGGTGCAACTAGCTTTTTAGATTGGCCACCTCCTGGAGACTCTTTTGTCGCCCTTCTTCTATTGCCTCCTTTTCAATTGAAACTCATTGGAAAACCTTTGAAATGTTGTTTATTGTTTGAGCCAAACTATTGGAATAAAGGAGGTGATCCTCCAAAGATTTCAAGGAAGCAACAACATGCATTTTGTTCTTTGCACTAGTAGGGGTAGGAAAAAGACCAGGTTGCACCAAAAATGACATCTCATGGGGTTAAGAAATTTTTGCGACTTCTACTAAACTATGCAAGAAAATACCACCAAAAAACAAATCCAGTCATGTGTCCAATTTTGGTATTTCATCAATCAATATTTCATCACCTTTTAATTGTCGATGTAATTCATGAGAGAGGTTGGCATGAGTTTTGGTACCTTCCACCATTAGGTCAAAATCTTGAAGAGGTTGCACTCCAAAAGCACCACCAAAAATATCTACAAGTTGAATTGAATTTAGACTCCACATTATATATTTTTTGAACTTGATAGTTCTAGTGATCCAACTATAAGAGTTCATTTTCCTAGAGAATGCATGGGATTTTGTAGCCGTAACTTGTGCAAATTCTATGACCACAATGCAAAGAGTAGGTTTGGTGACATCTTCGCTTCTAGTTGCTAGGAACTTTTCAATTAACTTCTTGTCCCATTAATTTTTTACATTATATGCATCTCGTCATTCAACTCAATCGGCTCACCCTAAGAAAGTGTTTTAGGAATTTTGGCGACTAATATACTCTAAATCTATTGTGGGGAATGACCACTAGGTTCATTCTCTCCTTCAAATTCTCATATAATGAATGTCAAATCTATCAAAAACCATTTTCCAAATAAAATATCCACCACTTGTGCTACCCCAAATTTGGTGTTGTCTCTACGTGTCTTTCCTTTTGTCAATGTAGAAAGATCCCTTCATCTACTATACAAATTATTGAAAACAATTGTTGCCTAGTTCACATGAATCCCTTATTCTACCAAAACCACCAAATTGAACAATTTCTTGGCAACATACAATACTACAAGAAAATGTGGATTTCTAAACTAGAAGAATTGACCAAAAAGTACCCCAAATGTCACTGTGTTCAACTTGACCAAAATGCCATATATGATTTTGGACAAGTCAATTTAAACTTGGCCATTTTGATTGGGTCTTTTTGGTGGTCTTTTTGGTTATTTTTTTTATTAAATTTTTTAACCGCCTTTTTTACTAATCTACAATACATTGACAACAATTATACATGATTTAGTTTTAAATAATAATTAGCTTATATATATTAAATCTATTAATTAATTAATTCAGCTACCTACATCACTTAATAATTAATGTACAAAATAAAATAATTTACCTACCGAACTTATTTAGCCTAGGCCAAATGGACAACCCTAGACCTACTTGCCTAAGCAGCTTAAACTAGCTATTTAAGCCATGTAAAGCCAAGGTAGCCTAGGTAGCCAATGTTGTATATGGGATCACTTGAATTTTTCACCTCCACTTTGAAGAGTCAAGTCCTTACCATTGGACTACCATTTGAAAAGTTGAAAACTTTTATCATCATATTATAATAAATTTGATTTAATTTTTTGTTTTGATGTACATTTTGTAACATTCATCAATGAATTTCAATATTTTTTTATTACTTACCCAAGTAGGAGGTTATACCATGTACCAAGTATCTACCTAGATAACATGTAGGTGCCTATGCCTAGTAGGACATGTTATCAACTCAATAATAAATAAATAATAAAAATAAAGAGCAATGATTGATTAATTACTATCAATTATAAATAAACAAATAAATAAATAATATCAATGATTAATAATTTATTATTTCCTAAAATATTAAATATCAATTAATAATTATTTTATTAATTATTAATTATTCAACATAAATGGTTAATTATTGATTTTTTCCTATGAACTATTAAATATTAAAAATTAAATAATAATTATTTACTATTACTTAATATTTTTATTTCTAATTACTAGTTAATTGATTATATATTAATATTTACTATTAATTATCAATTATCAATTACTATATAATGAATTACTATTAACTAAAAAATTCATTAAAAATAATCAATCATTAATAATTATTTAAAAATTTATATTGTCTATTATTAATTATTATTATTAATTACTATCAAATACTAACTGAAAAATTTACATATATTTGATAATAATAATTACGCAATTAAAAATTATTTGGTGATTAATTAAACATATAAAATATTAATCATAAATGATTGAATATTAAATATCAACTAATTAATGTACTAAGTTTAAGTACCTACATGTGCGTAAAGTAGCATGTGGGTAGCCTATTAAACATTATAAATATTTATTAGGTGTAATATGCCTAACCTAAGGCCTATTAGTTATGAACTTAGGTTTGGTATGTACTCTAAACCAAATAAACTTGTAGGTATAGTCAAATTAGTATAGTTGATTTGATTAAATGTCAAATCAAAATGGCTAGTTTGAGTAATTATAAATCATAATGGCCATTTAATGTGTTCAATTTGACTAAGCCTTTTTCATCTTGATTGACCTTTAACCTTTTTGACTAAATGTTTTGTTTGTCACATGCGTCACATGGTTAAAAATGTCACTTTAATCAAATGTTTCAATCAAAAGTAAGTTATGTCTTCATGACCCATGCGTTAGTCAAAATGACCATCTTCGTCAATGTGGAAATTTTAGTCAAATTGAACTTTCTAAAAAGTCACATTTTTTTGTAATGATAAGTGAGTTTATTGCCCTTGAACTAGATTATCTAAATCAATGCACGCAATATTACAATGTACATGCCCTTGAGAAGAGAGACCTTCCATCCTTCACAATCCACTAACACCTCTAGTGGAACAATTTTATAGTTGATGGCAACTTCCTTTTCCTTTTCCTTTTCCTTCTATGGTTTGCTAGTAACATAATGATACCAAATTGAGGAAAAGGTAGAGCATATCAACAATTGTTTTTTCGGTGACAAACACCAAAACACCCTACACTATCAATTCAATGATGTCAAGATTGAATTGAGTAATTGCATGTAGAAATTTTGTCACCAAGGGCTGAACAAGACTCAATTGGATGTTTACAAACCCAAAACACCCACCTACTTAGCCCTCTACACATCTCTACCAACGATTCACCTCTAAAACTTATCCATTTGGCAAAAATAATCTTGCATTTACTAGAAAAAATGATAGCCATCTTCTCCCTCTCCTTTTCGTCTTGTTTTACTTTTGGTGTGGCCTAACTACCTCTCATTTATGAATCTAAACTTTTGATTATTTTCATTCTATCAACCATGTCTCTTTGCTAATGCTACCTTTCATCTCCAAACACAAATTGGTGAATATTTTGACAAAATAACAAGAGGATGAAAAAAAAAGAAAAATGAATGACCGATGCCCCCTTTTGTAGAGAAATTTAAGTTTTAGGAGGCACAAATTGAAATGTGATGTTGGTTAATGAAATTGTTTTGTAGAGATGGATAAACACTCGCCTTTTGTTTTTCAACATCGATTAAAAAAAGTCTTGAATGAAATAACAACCTCATTTAACGATTACACCCTTATGTTGCATGGTAGAATTTTTGTTATGTGATTATGTAGAAAATTGCACAAGTGGATTCCATGTTAAAATTCCCATTAAATGATTTTGAAGTGGAATTTGTGTTGTTAGATTTTGAATCGAAATTTGCAAGTTGTAAATCCTTACCAAAATCACTCACCCCTTTATTGGTATTCATAATTTAGAACAAATAATTTCAAAATAAATTATTATTTCAAAAAATAATAATCTTAATATAATTAAAGAACTTGATGTAATTACTGTGTATAAAAAAATTTATGTACAAAAATATTTTATTTTATTTTATAATTACCTGTTTATAATAAATATTATTTTAAATAATGTCTAATTACTATAAGATATCTGTAACTATTTTATTTTTATAGTAATCATAATAGTTTCATAATTCATAATTGAACTTAATTATTCATGATTTAAAACTTATAATGTTTATTTAAAAATTTGAGTTAAATTTTATATGGTTATAGTTAGTTAGGAAATTAGTTTATTATCATATGTAATTGTAGAAATTAATATTAATTATCATATATATAATTTAATTTTTACTAGTATTAAAAATTTAGTATAGTTATTCAAAAATAGTTATACAAGAAAAATAATAATGTGGATATTAATAAATTAGCTAACCTAAGCTAAAATAATAATTCAATAAAGGTTATTGTTATTGTTATATTTTTATTATTTTATTTAATGTTCATTATACCAAATGAAAAAATAATTATTTTTATTATATACAAAAAACTAATCTTTGTTAGTTATTATATACATTAATAATTACATTTTTAGATAAAATTATTGGGCATTCATTTTTATTCGTTATAATAAATAAATAAATAAATAACGAATCTTTAGATTGCAATTACAAGGGTCAAAACCCATTCGATTGAATAATTCCTTATATCATTGGAAAAACTCTTGGAACTTACATGTCTAAAATGGGCTCACATGACCCATTTAGACATTTCAAACACAAGTTATGGTCAAAAGAAGGGCTAAGAATCAAATTGCCAATTTGATTTCCAACCATTAAAATTCAAGAATCGCCTTGATTTCCTTGCGTGCAGGTGACATGCCACATACCGTTGGAAAGCTCTCAATGAAGGCTATAACTATTTTTCAGACCTCATTTCAATTGGAGGTCTTCACACAAAGTTATGGGCCCTCAAAGTCGCGAGAGTCCCAACTTTGGGAATTTCAAGACTCTTAAGTGGGAGCTTCAGGACAAAATGACATTTGATAAATTGAGGTTTTTATAAGTTGTACTTAATGCCCACCAAGTATTGGAGAATCCATTGCATTATATGGCATGTTCAAAGATTTTTTTGATTTAAAAATAACAAATTTTCTATCATTAGGTGTATACTTGGTGTTTTATTGTAAAGGAATATCTTTGTTAAACCAAAATTTTATATTAGTGAAAGTTTTGTAAAAACATTTCATTCCATATTTTATTATATTGTGTTTGGCATAAACATATGTACTTCAAACAAATAACAATGCTCAAAATATTTTAATAATGAAAAACACATTTTGACCTTCTATTTGGATGAAAAATGTCTATTGATTATAGTACCTCGATGCAATTGCCATTTCAACTTGATGCCACATTGTGTCTTTTACTATTGATGTTTTTTGCAACTTGTTAAAAAAGACTATTGAGATTTATAGTTATATGTGGCATTTATAACAAGAAACCAATGGCAATTATGCAAATTCCTTGTAGTGGTTAGCAACATTGATGATAATTAAAGATAGAACAAGATGAAAACATGGGCAATGGGTTGATGACAACATAATAGGGGTGACACATATGAAGGACAATGAGGATGGCAAACACAATCACGAAGGACAACAAGGATGACAAGATAATTTTAGAACAATAGCAATAGCACCAACTTCTAGAATAGATGAGTCATTTGAAAACTCATTTGGGTTGAAGAAATGGGCATAAAATACAATTGTGTGCATGTGCATGTATATTAAAATATACAATGTGTCAAAGAAAGCTAAAGTAGATGCAAAAAGTAGGTGTTGTAGTGCATACATTGAATCCTTGATTAATATACAAAAAAAATCATTTTATTAAAAAATTCTTTTTGTTGGCACATGTTCATTCTCAACTATTGCTTTTAGTAATTAAAAAATTTGAATGGATATAATTAGGGTTTAAAAGAGTAATTTTATGATAATATATTTGATGTTAGTTTTCGTGAACTTCTAAAAAGTAACATGAAATACTTGAAATTTCTTTGTGATTGGTTTTGAAATTGTGTCAAAAGGATTATGTGTTGTATTTATGCATAACTAATGTAATATTTCATCATCTCAACATTTTGAAAAACAATTCACCATGAAAAAATAATACTATGTGAATATGCAGATATGGACATCATAATGCATAATACACATGAAATAAGAAAATTAGGTTCTGAATGTTGAACATTAATGGTAGGCATTTCACAAGAATCAAACCCACCAAAGAATATTTTGTTGGCTCTTTCTAATGAGAACCTTTTAGTCTATTGAGATTATTTACATGCAACTACCTCCTAGTTTGGACGGATGTTGTTCAATTCAAGTTTGTGACCGATTCTAATTTTGGTTCTTGCTAGGTATATAGACCATTGGGGTTAAATTTTGAAAGGAAGAAACCCACCAAAATTGGAACTAGGTTCAAAATTATGATTGGAATCAAGTTCTAGTTTTAATCAAAACCAACCCCAAAACCCACTTTATACAAGTTCAAGTTCATTTCCTTTTTTTTTTTTTGAAATTTGAGTGTTTAAAACATATTTATTTAATAGTTTTTTCCATTTGGGTTAAACATGTTGCTAGTTTGAGAAAAACATATGGGTACATATTTTTTAAAATAATAAATTTTGGAGGGTGGCATAGAGGGGATGGCATTAGAAATGTAGGTGTTACTTTTGGAACATGTCTCAACTATGCTATTTTGATATCACCTATATAAAACATAGTTGATGTAAGGTGATCACTTTTTATTGCTTCTCCAATAACTAGAAAAAGATTCAGTTTTGGAGCACTGGTAAATAGAATAGTACTAATCTAAGAGTTTTTTTTTGAAAAAACCAGAACCTAGTTTTTTGCAATGTGAAGAACTAAGTCTGGAACTGAACTGTAGGTGCTTTTGAAAAGTAAGAACGAGAAACACTGCTTTGGACAGAGCCAGATGTTTTGCAGGGGCCACCGATGATAAAGTGGCAACATGATATTTGACCCAACCGTATGGTGAATCCTGTACCCAAATCTCTCGCAGTGGGATATCCAACCCTTGGATCTTCTCGTTATCACAAAGCACTTGGAGAAATTTCATAGTGTATGTGAACAGTGGAGATCACTGTTCACATACATCTGTGAATATCCCTCTTATTGCTTAGGAGGGATATTATGCATATTCCTCAAGTACGGGTTGTGGGATATCCTTTACAGATTTTCGCCCATTTTAAGTGCAGGCGAAGCCCCCAAGGGTTGGATCTTTTCACTATATAACATCTCTTACGTAAATCCAGATCATTGGGCCGATCTAAAATCGGACAGTGCATGCATTTAATGTGCCGTTTTTTCTTTATTACTGCCAGTTCTGAATTGTGGGTACCTAGTTTCGCGTAGGTACTTGGGGAAGTAAGTAAATGCCACTTCCTATTTCAGGACAGTGTCTTCCCTATTCATGTTATGGATTGTATATTAAATCGGGAAACGACAGTGGCCTACAGAATTAATAAGATCAGAGCCCCATGTGAGTTTCTTTAGGCTACTACACTTTTAGGCATCTTTGCAACGACTTGATATTTTGAGTCATGACTTGTAATTCAAGGATAAACCAGCACCTACACGGGTATCTTCACGTTCTAGTACCAGAGTAGGTATTGTTTCATAGTCAAGGCCCAGGGGCCACTCTACCCAAGAACATCAATAATTGTAATATATATCCATTTCTTCGCCATATAACAACTATTTTTTCAGCTTGACAGTTGGTAGCAGTGTTTATTTTAGAAATTTTTATTTGTAGCCAAACTGGCGATCATCTATATCACAGTACACGCTAACATACTACCTTCTCACCAAAGTCCTGAGTCCTGTTCCATGAGACCTGTGAACAACTCGATGGCCCATGTGTCCAGTTCCAGCTAATATTTTACAGCTATCTGGATCCTGTTTGTGGCATATAAAGCTTGGGAAATGTGTAGGGTTAACTGATTGGGAAATTCGTTACAGCTACACCGAAACGGATACACTAAATCAAGGATCTTAAATTTAAAATTATGCATTGGAACTAAATAAGTTTTGTGGTAGGTAACAGTATCTTTATGTCAGGATGATATAAAGTCTACGTTGAAAATAGGTTGGCGACATTGGGTTGTTGTACCCGATCAGAAGAAGAACGCTACTACTTTATGGTTAATGGCATTGAACATTAACCTCGTGTTTCCGCCTCCTTTCTCGGGGAATTGAGAGTGGATTCAGTGGTTTTATTTGATTTTCCAATTTTGTAATGTGGCATGTCAGAGTTGCAATCATCCTTAAGTCAATTTAGCGAAATTTGGCTTAAAAACAAAATATGAAAGTGAGACATTTAAGCATCCTTCTAGACTTTGGCTCCCTATTGGAACCTAATGTAGAATCTTTCGATTTTTTATTTAAAATATTTTGACAGTTGGTTAGCAGAAATCTCAAAAAATATTATTTAAAAAACATTGTACAAATTCGCCATATGGCAAAAATAAACACCAAGTGAATGGATCTAAAGGCTGAGGTGCATTTCATTGCTTTAGTACCTTGATTTCCAAGGAAAAGATTCAAAATATTGTAAACATTTATTGTTAAAAACTCATCACCTGAAATGCTCAATAGGCATTTTTAATAGCCACTGAATGTTCAATTGAATGATCGAGTGATGCAATTGCACTAATGGTTGTTATATGTATATATTCCATATATTAAGAAAGGTGTTTGTTTTGTTTGTGAGCATGCCGGCCTCACTGCACTCTTGGTGCTGTTGGAAAGCCCCGGACCAAATGGTGTGCAGAGTTGCAATTTCAGACCAACAAAGCAAAAATTGTTGAATTTATAATTATTTATTTATTTAATTATTCAAAGTAACTAAAACGGTTTTTTCAACAAACCAGTGCCTCTTCATCATATTGACTCCATGTTTGCCATTCCCCATCCCAAACCTTAATCCCTAGGACCAATGTCACCAGTTCACACTTGGGCTAATAAAACCTTTTCACCATTATTTTCTTCTGGAAAGTTGTCATGGCTCCTAGGGCCATGAAAAGGTTTTCTAGCATCTTTATGTCAAATTGCAACAAAATATTTAAAAAATTTCAAACGTGACAAGATAGAGATAGTCACTAGTGAGCCACACACATGAAAATGTTGATGTTTCAATGGTTTTACAAATGTAAAATGCAACTCGTCAAATTCATAAGGATTCAGCCTGATTTTACATAATAGGTAATGCAAGTTACTTTAAGTAAGATAAAAGAACACATAGATAGGGAGAAGGGAAGGATGAAGGTGTGATAGCTTCAATATTGTTATCTATGATTCATGACAATCTCAAAGTAGAAGTTGAGCTCTAAGGTGGGTACAATGCACATGAAACTTGATGTTTGATTGGGTTTTCATGCTTTTCAAGGTTATTGTTTTCTATGCACAATATCAAAAGGCACTGTAAGCTTTTGCTGAACCTTCCCCTTGGTTCAAAGTCTCAAAATTTGCACATGATTATTAGCAGCGTTTTTCTGTGTGGCGAATTTTCGCTACTTGGCAACAAAAAAAAAAGGCCTGGCGAATCCAATACAGGGAAATTTGGGAATTAAAAAAAAATTCGCCATATTTTGACCCAAAAAAAAGACAGAAGTAGGCAGATTGAGATAGTGTGTTCCTATAAGTCGCCAGAACTAGGCAAGATTCACCAGGACAGTTGCCATTTACTGCGAATTAATGCTGAGGATCCTAGCTAATGCACCTACGTAAGGAATTTGACAAAAAAACCCTAATTGTTATCGATTATTTTAGTTAGTTTTATTCATAAATATTTAATTTTGTTATAACAAGTAACACCTAGCATGGTGTATAAGTAGAAGGAAAAAGTTATATAATCTTACATTACTCCAACGTCACATGTGGTTTATTTTACAACTTGTTTTACATTAAGATATAACATTTGTAGATATGTGATAGAACTAATCAGCATGAAATATCTCACAAAAATTTGCAATGGTTTCACATCATTACATGGAAAAGTCTTGACATTTTCAAAAGATTAACCTAAAAGGAAAATGAACTTTTAAAAAATTGTTATACACTTGTAATGATTAATTATTCATTTCCAAAATTGATTTTTTTATGGTTAACTAAATTTACATGATAATTCATCATTTATGTTTGTAAATACAACATGATGTATCAAAGGATCAAACCAAGGGTAAATCTTCTTATTATTTTGGCATATGTGAATATGAAATCATGTCCAAATGAATATATGTTTTCTTAAGTTATTGTGTTATATGTATATATTCTTGTGCAACCATGTTACAATGTTTGCAACAAAATTCAATATTCAAGTAATACATAGAATACTTAAAGATATTATGTTTTCCCATATATGTTCCAGAAGATTCCAATTAGGGGTTTTGAAAATTCACAATTTTTTTCCATTTAAAACATTTTTCACATTAGTTTTTTATCATTTCCATTCTCCTTTGGTACATATTTATTATTTCTACACATAATATGTGTGTTTAATTGTGGGTAATTTAGAAAATATAATTACTATTTTGTCACATTGCTATTTTTTTAATGTTAAATTAACTTTAATAAAGCTGAATTTTAATGATAAGAAGACAACCATTGATGGAAAGGAAGGCCACAAAGTCTTCTACATGTCACTATTGAGATCTTTTTATTGCATTCTCTAAGATTAAGCAACAAATAATTATACATTGAGGAAAAAGCAACCAGAATCATGTTGTTTAACCTACATTTGAAAGGACAATTACCAAAATTATAAAGATCATTACTGAGAAAATTGATTAATTATTTTTTATTTAAAAAAATCTAATATACTGGATCAGTTTTGAATAAAATCCATCACTAGATTAAAAAACTAGTTAATTCTTAATCTTGGAATAAAATGCAAAACTAAGGTGTGCTTTTTTAAAAACAAAAAATGGGAGTTTTAAAACATGACAAGGACATGTTGACACTTGTGAATTCAAAGTGAAGCCAACTACAAATAAAAAAGAGAACAATTAGTGCAAGTTGAAGCTTAAATGATGCATGGATGAACATCAGATAATTCATTTTTCACAAAACTCACCATGTTTAGACTTGGGAGGAGATGTCATTCTTCTCCTTTTAATATATCGTATAACTAGTAATGAGGATTGAATTGAAATGACAATTCTTAAGATTCTAAAATGAAAATTTTAATTTTTTAATTTTGTCAAATTATGAATCTCAAAATTTTGTGGGTTCATAGCTTTCACACTCAAACTTCAATTAAGTAAGTTTCGAAGGCAAAATTTTAACCTTTGAAAATAACTTCTCAAATGATGTATTGTTGGTTCAATTTGGAGGTAATTTGATCTTAGTTTTAGAGTTTTAATGATTGTGAATTAAATTGTGAATTTGATTTCCAATAAATTTTAAGCCATAATTAAAGGTTTAAGTCTCCAAATGGAGGATGCAAATTCACTTTCAATACCTATGTTTGAAGAACTTTCCAATAATTAAAAAAACCCAATGTGAAAATTCATTTTAGAATGTTGGAATTCACTTCCTTGCACTCTATCACCCTTATGAAAATATGTTTGAATCTTAAGACATTTTTCCTAGATCATTTCCCTTTTATGCTTTAATTAAATGATCATGAACAAAAGACTTAGGTGACAATAGTTTAGGTATTGTGCAAAAAAAAAGAAAAATATTCTTTAAAAAAAAACCCCACCTTAAATGTGATGTGAAATCATTAAATTTACCCCACTATTGGTGGTAAAATTAGTTTCACCCTGGGTTTGTGTCACATCATTGTTAATATAATGAAAGAATCTTTTTGAAGAATCATGTGCAATGAGTGTAAATTGCATGTATTTGACATTCAGTTTTAATATATATATTTTTTGTGGATAACAACATTTGGGGCTGTAAAAAGGGTTGTGGGGGCCAAAAAAAGGCCCAAAGGTAAGGTCATGTTAAAGATAGTTTTAGTGTTCACATGCATTAAAAATCTCCCTAAATTGTGAACAAATATAATTTGACCTTTTGTAGCAATAAAAGTTCCAAACCAATTAATAATGAAATAAAATGTAATCAAATACCAACTTAAAATCATCAAAGGTACGATTTTTTTTTTCCTATCAATTTTGTGATATAAAAAATCTGGTGAATTTTTCCAAAGTTAGTAAACTTCGTCAAATTTAAACTAAAAAAATACATTTATCCAAATTTCCTTTTTTTTTTGAAAAGGGTACAAAATTTGTCAAAAAGAAATTATCATATCCTGCTACTTATTTCTTTATTTATAGTTTGACAATCATTGAAACTTGTGTCTTCCTAACTAATGGCCTTTTTTTCCAATTTTTCATGTAGCATCACTCTTGAACATCTCAAGAAAGATCTAACATTTATTAGCAACTTGTTTCTAGAAAACTATCCAAATTGGACAAAACTTGAGAAAAATCGCTCTAAAATAAAATCTTAATTGAAATGTGACAAAAAAATTACCAACATGTTTTTCTTTTCTCAAAAAATTGGCAAACTTTTCATAAAGAAGATGGAGAATTTAGTAAAAAGAATTTCTGATTTACTTTTTGAGATTGGGTGCATGCAAAAGTTTGGCCAAAAGAAAACATTGTTCCTAGCTCATTTCGAAATCAAGTGAAGATCTATTTGGCTACCACTGAGTTTTGGAAATGTCAGCAAACGTATTATTGTGAAAACTTAAGATCATATCTTATCTAGAAAGTAGGAAGGTTCACAATCCAAGGTAGAAGATATTGCAAAAATTTGATATCAGTCCAATTTTATAAAATATTATTAATGTACTAGTACCACGCACTGAAGGAGTCGTGCTATCTTGTGGAAGAGAAGGGCCTTGCCACGCAAAAAAGGTATTCAATTCACTTGAGTAATATGGAGTTTGAACGACTCAAAACATCTTCACTCAGAGCCGCAGAAGCAGGGATTTTTTTGATAGTGTATAAAATGTGTGCAAGTGACAATAAGACTAGCTTGTCATATGCCTAAGTGATATCTCATGTAATTTTGATGAAGGAACATGTGATTTTTTTACCACTTGTGAACTCAGTTTTTAGGAAACATGAATATTGTTTAAAACTTCAACTGAGTGTACAATGTAACCTTAGAACTATTAGTTAATCTCAACTCTTAATGAATGTTTTGAATAATACTAATTACCTGCATTTCAATGTGAACCCCTTTGTTTTGAGAGAGGGATATTCCTTTTTCATCCTTAGCCATCTATGGTTGAGGTGATGTCAAGAAATCTAGGATGAAGCACTAGCTGTAATTGACTACCTTATCAAGGGCTAGGATGGATTTGGTGAATGAACCCATTGTTTTCAGATTTTTTTCCCATGTTTGCAGTTTGCATCTCCATTTTATTTTGTGAGCTTGTTGACTAAAATTTGCTCCAAAAAAATAGTTGTGGACATGATGTTAAAGTTGTCTGCAAAGTTGCTCAAACTGATGGCGATAATCGAACTGCAAGATGAGATTGCACCCAAGGAAAATAACAGAGAAGAAAACTCAAACTGCAACCCAAGATGACTTCAGTTTCATCTTGTAACTTGTGTTTTGCCTATTTTTACCTAGGTTATAGGACAGTTAAAAATTACTTAAGCGATTACACAAAAGCTAGTTAACTGGATTAGGTACAGATATATAAAGAATCCTTGTCACATGTTCTTAAGTTAGGGGTTATCTAAGGGTTACTTAAAGATTTACCTAAGATTGATTCATAATGCAAGAAGCGGTTACATATGCATACTTAGGGGGGTATCTAGGGTAAAGGCAATCAAAATCTTGTAGGGAAAAACAAAAGGCTTACCTAAAGGGCTACAACTAAGGAAACATCTAGGCATCTACCTAGGTTATGAGATACCTAAAGACTATTTAAAGGGTTATATATGATCTACTTAAGGGGTTACCTATGGAGACCCTAGCTCTTTAAGTCCTAAACCTAAAAACTTTAAACCTTACTTAAGAAGGTTATATAAGGGCTTACCTAGGTTATGGAATATTTAAGGGTTACGTAGAAGGTTACATAAAACCTACCTACCGGGCTAGTTAAGGAGGGATTAATTACAAATTATTTGAAAGACTACTTAAGATTGAATCATAATGCAAGAAGGGATTATATACTACTTACATATGGGGTTGATTCATAATGTAAGAGGGGGTATATAAGACTTACATAAGGGCCTACCTATGGGCCCACCTAAGGAATTAAGTAGAAACTAGGTGGAATTAGTTAAGGCTCATTCATAATGTAAGAGGGCATTACATAAACTCTACATAGGGGCCTATCTAAAAGCTCTACCTAGAGGTTTTCTTAAAAACTAGGTAAGACCTAGGGCTTATCAATAGCCCCCTATGTAAGTTTTATGTAGCTCTTTAAGTAATCCGTAGATATCCCCTAGTTTTGATAGATCCCTAGGTAACACCCTAAGTAGTTTTTATGTAATACTTATGTAGGCTTTTGATGATCCTTATTTTAATAGTCATTATGTAGGTACTAGGTAACCTTTAACATAAGTAGTCCCCTTAGTAGCTCCATAGGTAAACCATAGATAGTTCCTAGGTAGCTCTTAAATTAGTTAGCCCCTTACTTTAGCTAGCCCTTAAATCTATCTAGTGTTAACCTAGACAGACTCTGACATGATAGAACTACTTCAGGATATTCATCCTTAGTTTTGAGGAATGATTTAGAGGTTGATGGACTTTATGAAGCGCTCAAAAGGGAGGACGAGCAGGCAAACTGAGGCTCAATGTGAGGAATCACGATTACTTTATGTTATAGATAACTTTAATAGGTGAAGAGCATCTCCACCCGTCCACTGGAAACTGGCCGGCACGCCACTTTTCGATGAAACAATACACCACAGTGTTGTGTAATTGAGTGCAGGCACACCAAATTGTTGCCAGATACTGGTGTTTCAGGAGACACTGGAAATGAAAAAACACTACTGCTAGTTGAGTGTTTGCATTCACTGCCCACAAACTTACTGCTACTGATTGGCTGGCCGCACTAATCGGCCCACGTGTGGTCTTTGCATGATTCCGTAGTGTATAATGTTTACTATTTACAGTTTATGGGTGCAGTGTATAACGTTTACTATTTACAGTTTGTGGGTGTGGAGGGAAAAACTTCCAACACAAAATTTGGATGTGAAAATATGGCGTGCAGGCCATTTTCCAGTGAACCGCTGGAAATGCTCTAAGAACTTAAAAGCAAGGTCTCATATCTTTGGAGCACACATTTATTTACACCGTTGAATCCCTTTCCTTGAAATGAGAATAGAAGGAATTAATCAGAATGCACAGATTAGTAAATTGATTAATTATCAAATGAAGATAATTAAACATGATAATTAGAACCTTGAGGTTTATTAAAGCATCGGGAGTAATTTGAATTTTGGACTAGTTTATTTGGAGGGCAACTTATGTGCATGAATTATTCCTCCTATGATAGAGTTGTAGTCCTACTATTTTGGAGCTGTAGGAGATAGAAATAAGCTCCCTTCCACTCCTAAATAATAAGATCCCTTCAATTCCTATTCCATTGTCCTCTATGTATGTTTAGACCTATGATAAGGTTTGTTTCATGATTATATTGATTGAGGCTCATAGGTCAGGGGACGTTCCTAAAACGTGGGGCCAATCCTACCCACCATTTCATCCTAGGCCCCTGATTTTGAAATGCCCATTGCCATGTACACTTATCAAACCGTAACCATTTAATTCTAAACTTGCACCCAGCCCATCAAATATTTCTCAATTCCTTGACTCACCTTTGAAAATGTGCTAACATGGGTACCTTACTAAAGCTCAACCTCTTATTGACATAATAAGTACACTCATTCCATCTTGCTAACTTGGGGCCCATGTGACCCAGCAGTCACCGTGCAGCATCCACTGGATGGAAACCTGCTAAGACTCAGGGTGACTTTAGAGGGGGGTCCAAGGTCCAGGGGTCAATAAATTCAAGCAATTTTATTGGTTGAAAGCTTTAAATTGGTCCCAAGGCCTTTAGATGAGGGTCGAAGACCAAACAGGGGCAAATTGAGGCTAAACCTACATGGCACCTGTTTTGGAGAGAAAATCAATTGGTTCAGACCAAAAAGCAGTGCTAAAAGGAAAGCTCCTGATTTGGAAAACCGAGAATCAGGCTAAGGATCAAGGTAGAGTCCAACTCAAGGTTTCAATTTGCTTCAAATCAGTCCAAATTGATTCCTAGGAAATTGGATCCTGGACCCTTGTCTAATGTGGGCCTCAGTTGTTGTTCATTGTGCATGAACCACAACTGAGTTACCAATGTAATCTATTCTCTAAGCCCTCCTGCTTGCCCCTGATAGGTAAGTAGGTAGGGAACTTAAGTGATTATTATATAAACTTTATTTTCATGGTTACGGAGGTGCATGGCGTATCTGGATGTGATATGGATCATTTCATTAGAGAGTGTGTTTATCTTTTTCATAATAAATTATTATTTATTTTTCTTTTTATATTCGATTTTTTAGGCAGCATGTTAATATTGTTTTTTAGTGTGTTTTAGCCTATGTTGTAAAGAGAAAGATTGTGTTGACAGGTGATGCTTGTGCTAGACCTCTCATTACTATTAAATCTCACGATTTGCATGACAAGCGACATTAGAAGGGCTGTGAAGGGCTGTGGGTGAGATAGTTTCCGACCACAAAAACGGACTCACTCTGTTCTTTTTTTGTGTTTCTATGGGTTGTGCATCTTTTAGCCTTTCTTTGGCCTTCCCTTTTGTCTCGCCTATGATGGTTCCAACCATCAATCTCTTATTGGATTTTGAGTGGGTTACTATGTAAATAAGTAAGTACATCAAATATTTGATGCCTGTCTCACTAGTGAATGTGGATGGTTAGTACACAGCTAACCACCATGGTGATTACCTGTGGGACACAAATACAACCAAAAAGTGTTTGGTGTCCATGTCCCATCCATCCTGCATAGTGCACTGGTGGGTGCTGGTTCACTCCCTTCCTAACTCTCTAAACCTGTCTATAAAGATTGAAGGCACCCAGTAGTGCAAGTGAAAGAGTCGGCCTTTAGCCTCCATAGTCATGGCTCGTCACTCACTCCATCAAGGTGTGCCAATAGGCGGTGTTGTTTGAAGTTTCACATTGTCCATACCTCAACACCACATAGAGGATTGGGTCTTGACGTACTGACAGGCTCAAATCTGTCAGTACACGACCATTCGGCCTGCAGAGGCGTAGCCTCCCAGAACAGGTTTCCGGGTCCATATCCCCACCGACCACCAGCCAAGGACATAAGCTTACAACAGTATAAAGGACAAAAAACTCACAACTGCATTTTTTCTTTTCTGGTATGCTCGCAAATCTTTAATGGTGCCGGAACTACCGTCCGCAGAAGCCAACCTTCGCACGTGTGTCATTTCGCGTGGCTACCTTCAGCCTTGGATTCTCTGCATAAAATTTCACAAGTTTCGGGCAGCAAACTTGGACATGTCACCTGAATACTTCGCTCAGATTCCCATTCTGTTAATGAATTATAATTCATTAGATCCTGGGGATGTAAACCTCCAACGATTAGATCAAGACCCCTTCCGCCCCCCTCTTTTTTCCTTGCATGGAGGAAGGTTGGCATCCATATCGAGCTGAGGTCCCTGTGGAACCACACCAGCTCAGAGGTTCAAAGGACGCTAAAAACCAGAGCTGGATTTGCACTCGGGTCATCCCTTTTAGAATGCAACTAAGTCGGTTGTTACCATGAGCAGAAGTTCAAACCCAAGATGATTTGCTGTTGAAACTCACAGCTCTTTCACCATCAAAACCTTGAAGACATGAACTCAGAATTAAAGGTGGCTCAAAGTTGTAGCATGCACTGTTGGGGGCTCATGACTCCTGAGATTACTTTTGGTGCCTTACCTCGTTTTATGGATTGTCCTATAGCGGTTAAGTTTATTCACCTATTGGTATTCTCTTGATTGAGCAAAGACCTAATTACAGTAGTAGTACAAAGGAAACTTACCACATATGTGTAGTTTTGAAGACTCCAAGTTGAAAAAGAATTTTCCTGAACATCCCACAAGATTGTCTATTTTCCTTCATAAAATTATGTTCTTTGAAAGAATTATCTCTTGAAAATTTCTACATATATTATAATTAGTGTCCAAGCTGCCAAGGTAGTATGGTCAGCAAGAATATTACCAATGAATTTGCCCAGCATTATACAATTCCTCCCATCAACAGAGTGGCTTAGGAAGTTTCATCTTTGCAGAATTTTCCCCTCAAATTAGGAGGTACATATCTTTAATTTGACGAACAACTTTTTGAATGTGAACCCCATGATTTATTTATTACTCACACATGTTAACGTTTTTGATGAAGCAAGTTATCATATGAGCTTGGAGCCTAAGCCTCAACCCTAAAGTTGGAACATGGGATAGTTAAATGTCTTTTCCTCTATACACATGCAAATAAAACTTAAAAATTTAATTACAAAATGAATGTTGTACAAATAAACTTAGAAGCAAACATGGGAATGAATGTACGTGCATTCATCCTCATTATGTATGAATGATTTTTTTAATCCATCTAATGTATGAACGAAAAAAGTTAATTGCATTATATATTTTTAATAATATAGATGAATATTTTATTTTATTATTAAATTTTTATGGATAATTTATTTTCCCATAATTTTAATTAACTAGATCTTCATGAAACACAATTTAATTCTATATAATATAACATTTGTTGAATAATATAATGTAAATTTCATTATAGATGTATTTCATGGCTATGATTTTAAAGGCCATTATTTTCAAAAACATTTAACTATATTACTATTGTTATGCTAGCATCCACCCATGGCCATTGTCCTTTTAAAATAAAATAAAATAAAATTTGGGACAAACTAACCTAGTTTCTTCCTCCCCTTCCTTTAAAGGTGCCACAACTTCTGTCAAACCTATTTATAAAACATATTTATAAATGTCATTGACAACAATGGGGGGGTTTTTTTCATTCTTCGTCGAGAGTGCCATGACTTTTTAAAAAATTAAACAAATGTTGTTAAACAAAAATTCAGTTTTAGGCACCTTAATTATATTTTCTCAAACAACATACTATCATAGATAACAATAAGGTTTTTTAATAATTATTTATTTTCAAAACGCCCCAATTTTCCATGAATTAAATATATAATGTTGTTGACAACAATTAGGTTCGAGGGGTGTTTGACACTCATTTTATAATTTTTTTCTTGAGTTGATTAACATTGTTCATGAAAATGATTTCTTAAAAAAAAAAAATTTAATTATTTTGGTCTCGTCATCATATTTTCCCCTACTATCACAATTTCATTATCCATCATTATTAAATGACATTCAAATTTGAAATATTAATACTTGGACAACAAATGAAAATGGATATAAATAATTTTGAATTTATTTATCTTCCAATCATGGATGAATTTCATCAAATGATTTATTTATTTAATCTAAGTCATAAATGAAATTCATCCACACAAAAATTACATTCATCTGTATGAAATCATTCATCTATGGACATATTCATCCATTTAGGCACATGCATATCACATTAAGCTTTAAATTCCAAGCTCAAGCTTTATGTTCATACACAAGCCATCATTCGTTCAAATGTGTGCACATTGTTAAGATTGCTCACATATTGAGTTAGAATTGCTAGAGAATTCAATAAATTGCACAAATTGGTGTGGATAACATTATCCCACAATTAATGTTTTTTTTTTTTTTTTTTGCAAAG
>Ga0209208_10003928_pt1 | contig 21226 bp, 17 predicted proteins | sample S1TSphfallax_3_FD_187694 | JGI IMG/M metagenome (GOLD analysis project Ga0209208, IMG submission 187694) | Host-associated microbial communities from peat moss isolated from Minnesota, USA - S1T2_Fd - Sphagnum fallax MG (SPAdes) (version 2) | ecosystem: Host-associated > Plants > Peat moss >...
TTTAAATTCAAAATTTTAAAAAAAAAAAATTAGGTACCATAGTAGCATAGGAGCTTTGATATTAAATTATATTATTTATAGAAAATTTGAAATTTTCAAAAAAAAATTGGAAAAAATGTCTTTTGAAGGATATCAGAAAATATTTTTGAAAGTGTAATAATATTCTACTTAATATTTTTTTCCTGAAAACGAAAATTTGAGAAGGAAACTGGGGATTCTTTTTGACAATTTAAGAATATTCAAATTTTGATATTATTTCCAAAGAATTACAAGTTTGCAAAGGAAATCAGAGATTTTTTTTGAATATTAATTTTTGTTTTTTCAAACAAACATTTGTGAAAAGAAATTAGAGAATCTTTTCAAATAGTTAGGACTATTGTATTTTGGACATGTAATTTTCAAATTTTAATTAATTATTTGATATACAGGCGTTGAAGCTGCCCCTCTAGTACCGTAGTATATTTTAAAACAATGTTAGTAATGAAACATGAATGCATTATCGCATCTCACATCACTTAGGACCAATGTATCATGTCACTTCACAAAAAATTTCAACAAGGCAGGTCATACATGTTGATCTGGTGATGACATAATGCACAACATGCATGACCATAAATGTAAGCATGACTTCAAACTAAATTCCCCATTTTGGCTGGTTCTTGGAGGGATTCCACATTGGGCTTGTCCAATGAGGGCTTATTACTTATTACATTGTGTAAAATTGACCATTCAAAATGGGTTTCAATCCCAGTGTTGGGTTACTAATAACCCCTGGTTAGAATTTTTAATTTTTTTTTTCTCTTCTTATGTTCGCATATAGTTCATCATTATTTATGTCAATGTTAAATTTATATTGAATTAATATAAATATCATGAACATGAAAAGGCACATGTTAATTTGTCTTTTTATATTCATGTTGTTGAGTATGGAAAAAAAATTGAGATAATTATTTTAAAAATAATGAAATATTTATTGTTCGATATCAACTTCCTACCAAGTTATTTAAGTTATTTGTACCAAGTCATAAGTATTTGAGATATTTGTGTTCCATACAAATATTTTTGGGACTATGAAATATGTTAGGTAAGTTTATTTCAATATCTCTAGTTAAGTTTAGTGTGAAATATTTTAATGCATGTGATGATTCATTTCAATTGAGGGGAGGGTGACATTTGCATGAGATGATAGCATTGTGCATGTATTTTTTGCATGCATTTTTCAGGTATGTAACATTTGTAGGGTTGTTCATCTCTTATTTAACAATAGGCTTGAACATTTGTGTGATTTTAAGGTTGGGTGGAGAATTCATTGAAAATTGGTGTTTTTATTATCTCTATTCTTTCATCGATCCACTATCAATTTTTAACACTTACCAAAAAAAAAAAAAAAGAATTATCAGGAAAGGAAAGACAAGAGGTAATTATTAAAAAAGGAATAAGATAGTTATTAGGATGAAATGAGGTAGTTAGGGTGAGAAATGAAATAATTGTGTTTGAAATTGTTTAGTGACGATCATACAAAGGATTTTACAAAATCAATTGTCCAAAGATGACCATATAAAAGATTACACAAAATCTTTAACATACCAGTTCCTCAAAAAAAAGTTGTCATGGAAATTAAGTTAATTTCTCAACAAAAATTTGATTTTGAGTTGCAGTTTTTAATTATAGTTAGAAGTTTGATATTTGGATTGTTAGAACCTGATGTGGAACCAACTATATTTCCATTTGTGAGAACCAGCAAATTTGAGAATTGACTTAATTAAGAAAAAATAAAAATCTTGATCCCTTGATCAATTCTCACTAGCCTTATTTTTTAAAAATTTTTTGGGAGAGAATTGGGTCAGTTTTCGCAGTGCCATATGAGAATCAGAATCTGTGGTTCTCACAAAAAAGTGAAAACCACTCAAAACTGGGAACGTCCTCAGCTTGAGGTGTTCCCAAAAGAAGCTCTCACTCTTTTGGGAACACCCCTTCTCTGAGGGTGTTACCCTAAACTTTACCCTACACATAATTAGGACGACCCACAAATGATTTTTTTTGTTAAATAAAAAATTAAATAAATTATGATGTCATTTGGATTAGGGTTAGGGTTAGAGTTTGGAGCTCTTTGTGTGTCTTGCTCTATGGTTTCTCTCTTCTTCTCGCCTCCAGGGAGTGTTCAGCTCGTTAGCTCGTGTGTTCGCCGGAGTGTGTTCTGGATCTTTACTTCCGAAGTCGTCTTACGGCCGCAAGTTCACTGGAACTGACAACTGCAGGAGGCTAGAAGCTAGAGGATCGAGGCGAGGATGCAGGCGGACGATGTCATCTGGCAGGTCATTAACCATGGCCACTGCAGCTACAAATCCAAGTACCAAGATCATCCTCCGCTTCTTAGCCTTTTTGTGCATTTTCTTTTTGCATTCTCGATGTCCATGTGTTCCATAGGAAGAGAGGATGCTGTTGTAGTTTTGCCTAAGCCCTTTGGCGAGCTGTAAATCATGCAAAAAAGGATTCATCTGTTTTCTTTCTCCTTGTTTCTGTTGACAATCCCTCAGAAGACGCAGTACTCAGTCTTTGCTTGATGGTGGCGTGGGGGGGGTTGATGAAGGATGAAGACACAAAATTTTTGTAGGAATGAATTCAATGTAACAGGTCTTTGTAATCGAAGCTCATGCCCGCTTGCAAACAGCCGATATGCCACCATCCGGGAACATGATGGTCAGCTTCTCTAATTTCCCTTAGTCACAGTAGCTAGCTGGTGAAAAGATATTGGGACATTTGTGCTTGCTTTATGTTGATAGATTAACTCATAGCTTTCTGTCTTTAAGCCTCACTTGCATGCATGCACACACACACACACACACACACAAACTCTCTCTCTCTCTGAAAACTTGTTGTGGAATGTATGTCTGGCCAGACATGCATTCCACAACATCTAGCAACATGTCGAGAATGCATGTCTGGCTTAGATGGTCTGCAATCAGGGCTTATATTGTTTTCGGGAAGAGTGGCATATGTTCATCGCTCTTTGTTATTCTATCTCTTAGGTTTTGCACAGATTGTTGGGGGTGGTTTGAGGTTTTCTTGCTGTGCAATTTTCCATCCAGCAGCAATGCAATCCATCAAATCTCATTGGAACACACACAGGAGGCCATGGTTTGTCCAACCTTAGAGACATTGGGATGTGAATTAGGATCTGAAGAGTTAGTTTCAGACTCGGAGAATAATAAGATTATTGGGTCTGTCAAACTGGCAGGGACGCTCTACTTGTATATGAAGAGCATTGAGAGGGCACATGCACCCAAGGACTTATGGGAGCGAGTGAAGCTGCCTCGTAACTATGGCAAGGCTTTAGAGCTCATTGACAAGTATTTGGTAATCTTCCAAGACCCATGTAGACTTATTTGTTTTCAGATCAAGACTGTAGAGAGATTTAAGCAATTGTAAGATGATGATGAGAGAGGATCTCTATAGTCTACTTTTGCTATCATAAAATTCTGATCAGCAGGTGTTGAACCTTGCCATTGATGTTTATTAGGGGTTTTCCTTGAGAAACAAGCAGATTGGTTTGAAGAAGTTCAATTCCTTATCTGGGTTTTTTGCAGGCATATTGGCCAAAATTTTTGGTTCACAAGAACAAGCAAAGGCTTACAAAAATGACACAGTACCTGATTCGAATGCGGAAACTAGCACTTAAAGTCAGGTACTTGCTTAGTGCTTGCTTCAGTTTTAGGTCCATTTTGTACATTTTTACAAATCATGCATGGCTGATGAATATTGTTGATGTCGGTCAAATAGGCCCAAAATTATGACCATGCCTGCTAAGCAAGTACAAAGAGAGGCTCGCCGGGAAGCAAAAGCAGAAACGGCAGCTCTTCTTGAAAAGGTAATCCTGATATTCTCATCTTGCTTCTTCTTTTCTTTTTGTGGATAGAAAGGATGTTCTGGAAACAATTGGGTCTGAGATACCCAGGTCTGTTGAGAGACTTTTCTTTGCAGTCTCAGTTGTCAATCATGATGGATCTGTATACTTGGAGATGCAGAATATTGAGAAGGAATTGCTGCAACGACTTCAAACTGGAACATATGGAGACATCTACAACTTCCCAGTAAAGGAATATGAGAAAGTACTGGCCATGGAGGAGATGGAGGCTGCAGATGAAGAGGAAGAGGTAATATTTCCCAACTTAATCCTGCTGAAGACATTGGAACAGTCCTTTTACATGTTATCTCAACGATGAGGAGGGTGTTTGCATGCTCACATCTTATTTTACTTCTCATTTCTGGGTTTCGCTGATTCAGGAAGCAGAGCCTGAGGTAGAATATGTGGAGGGCTATGAGATGGAGGAGGAGGAAGAAGAGGAAGACATGGAAGATTTTGCCTTAGGTGTCAATGGCAGCACACATTCAGATGATGGTAAAAAAAAATTGCTCAGTATTCTAGCATGTATTTGTTAGTTGTCATCCCAATCTGCCCATAAATGGGATTGTCACAATGCATGTAAAATTGGATCAGATATTCTCTTTTCAACTACAATATGAGAGAACCCCAGCCCTTTGTTTTTTCGAATTTCCTGGTTCTCTTCATCAGGTGAGTACAACTTCTTGTGGGAACAGAGAATCCTGAGGATGAAGATGATGAGGACAACGATTCAGCTGAAGAGATTGACAGAAATGTCTGGAGCAAATCAAACCAGGCCACAAGGCCTCCTAAGCCACCCATGGTTTCTACAAAGAGAGGAGTTGCAGGTCAGAATGACAGTGATCCTGCTGCTGCTGCTCCCAAGAGACGAAAACGACAACAAGTGCAGGTGACCTTGTTTGCTTCAACCTCTCTTTTATGCATGGTTATGTGCAGCATTTGTGATTTCTTTCTATGAGGTGGAGGAATAGATATCCTGAACTATTTCTTGTCCACATATGTACTACATCATCAATTAGAGCTCTGGATTCACTAGCACCCATGTTGTTTCATTTTGTCAATGTGCCACCTGCAAAATCGCAGGAAATGAGGAATCAAACCCTCACAAGATTGACTTGTCATCTTGATCTTGACATGTTTTACAGAAATTGACTAAGTTTGTTAAACTATGCAATGTATGCAATATATGCATCTATTTCTGTAGTAGTGCCTGTTGAATTTCATTTTATGCAGTGCAGAGCTGATGGATTTGGATTCTCTTTGGGTTTCTCATGTGTGGCAGATTGAATATGAAGATGAGGAACAGGAGCAACATGCAATTTCCAACTTTGCCTTTTGAACTTCACTTTCCAGCAGATATTTTAGGGAACAAATTTTGTAGGAGATTTCCAACTTCACCTTCAGCTATAAATGACCATGAGGGGGTTCTTTCAAAATCTAGGTGGAGATTGTCTCATGTATACTTTGGCAAAAGAAAAAGAAAAAAAAGGAAGAAAAGAGGCATTTACTTTGCATCTGGGTTTATATCTTTTTCCTCTTTTCTCCCTGTCCAAAGACACCCTCAAAGCTTCTTTGAGTTGGTTGCACAGCAGTCAGTTTCCCTCTTCTTTGCCTAAGGACTGTTGTATACTTCAATTGACAAGACAAGTCAAAGATCCAAAGTAACTTATGTCGCAGCTGAAATGATTTATTTTCACTGAAGGTTTAACCTTGAAGCTTAAAAGCCCACACAGCCACAGCAATTTGTAGCCCCAACCCTTTCAGTGTAACAGATGAATTGGTGCCATTATAACATTGAGGAGCAAAAGGAAGAATGCCTTGCTTTTTATGTTAGTTCTCTCTTTTGAGCTGGTTGTTGAATACTGTGCATTTCGTTTTGAGGAGCATTGGTTTTTTGTTACAGGTGGACAGCCCTGTAGGGTTGTGCAATTCCTCCCACAGAACAGGTGCATACAGACATGATCAAAATGGAAACTGCATGCATGAGTTTGTTAACATGGCTTTTTGGCCACATTGATTTCAACATAAGTAGCTGTCAAGGTTCAAATACCGCAGACAATTCTGCTTCGAATAGTTAGGGTTTTCAATAAACTTGAAATTATGTTTGCTTATAAAGCTTTGTAACAATATTGATTGTGATGTTTTCATTGCCATGTTTATGTTGAAATTCCTATTATTGTAGTAGGACAATTTGATGGCATATCTTTTCAATTTTCTTTAGACATGAGAAGCTGCTCGACTGTAGTTGAGAACCATTCTCTACTTTTAGTTTTCTGTTGGTGTGGGCAGTTGAACCAGTTGAACTTGTTTGTGAAGGAGGGTGTCTCTTCAAGGGCTCTGGGTAAAGCTCACTAACACTATGCAAGATGAGGGTGCAGGTCAATTCTACAAACAGGTCTTTTCTTCAATTGAGCAAGTGTTGTCTATCAATTGCTGATACCATTCATTCTCCTTCCGTGTCAAAAAAAATGCCTCTGCACAGCAATACATAACACCATCTTGAGAGGAAGGAAAACACCAGATTTGAAAAGTGCAGATTACATACCAAAGTTATCCTTGATATTTGCTATCAGAAATTCTTTCTCCAAAATAATCGATCTGCAAACCTTAGATGAGATGATTGCTAGCAAAACCCTCTTCTTGCTTGTGGAGTATATAATGACCTCACTGGCAGGCATTCTGAGAAATGTCACTGGTCATGACAGGTCCATATCACAGGAATGTGTTTTGAGATTTCTTGCCATACTGGCCTGTGTCAATCATTACACCAGGCATTTGGCAGCATGGCATTACACCCCTAACCTTGGGTTCCACCCTCAGTTCATAGTGTGTAATGCCCTGCTCCCAGGGCATATCTCAACAAAGAGCCCTACGAAGGACTGCCATAGATTGCATCGTACTTTCCAGGGCCATAAATGCCATTCAAAAACAGTAGAATAGAAGCTATTAACCATGTGATAAATTGCACATCATTGAGAGGACTTGCGATGTTGAGGGACGGAAGAGGTACATGATTTCATTGAAGTTCCTTGGAAATAAAAATGCTTGTCCTTGGCTAAGTGCAACTACATCAATTACACAAGAAACCAGTTGACAATGTCTGACACTCTTTGATGGAACTGCTGCTACAGTGACTGAAGAGCGAAAAAGAGAAGTTATATGCAAACCTGAGATGAAAGTGTCACGGTATTGCTCCTCATCGTATATAAACTGGGGAGGCTCCGAGTCACCAACACCAACAATAGTGCTCCCACTACAATCCCCCCACCCAGCTCCATATCAGTACATCCTGCAGACTTTTGAATTAATTGCCAGTTCCTGAACCAATGAGCTTTAGCTTTTGAGTTGTGACAGATGGCATTTGCATGTTATTGTGGGACTTCCACTACTTTTTCCCACCAAACTCAAGTTTTGGTGGTATGCATCTTGCAGACAGTATAGAGATTTGATTTGCATCTTCACACCAATGAGGCAGACCTTCCAGACATAAACACAGCTTGGTAACGGCCCCGACCAGCAGCAGCCACACGCTCTTTCAGTGCCTTCAACGCTGGCAACACTTCAAACGCTGGAGGTTCTGCTAATAATAACAGTCATGAGATCAATATACAGCTACACAGTGAGAAACATAGATTCAATACATTCCAACTTCTTGGAAATAACCCAATTATGAAACAGGATGTTCACCAGAGCACAACTTGCATTAACATAGGCATAATCAATGCATTAAGGTATTGGGTGGCAGATTATGTCATTTTCTTGACCACATTTTTTGACATACTCTTGTAACAGTGACCAAAATGTGACTCCAGAACATGATGTTTTGGAAAATCCTTGAATCTGCCACCCCAAACCTTGATGGCATGGAATAGCTGAGCCCCTGCCCATTATGTTGGGTAAGGGGCCATGCAAGTTGTGTGTGTCGTGGCAAGACAGGTTCACCTGGTCCCTTGCCCAACCTAATAGGCAGAGGTGCTCAACCATTCTATAGTACAGAAACACTCAGAATGAATGAAGCTCAAAGAGCTCACATGTAGGGCAAACGTATGGGGCAGATGGAAGATGTACCAAGGTCATTAATGCAAACATTCTGTGAGATCCCATTTTGTGAGATTTCTCTGAGCAACTCCTCTGGATCTTTCTTGCTCACCCTCTCCATTGAAAACAACTGCAAAACAACTTACTGTTCTAAGCTGTTCTGATGGCCGCATATATTGACACAGTCCACAAAGCATGGCAATGAAGGAGAAGGCCAATTTTCAGGTTTTACAGAGAATTCAGTTCTGAGAGAGATTCTGATGTAAAGTGCAAAAAGACCACCATTGGGCAAGTGTCCGAAATGGAACTGATAACTGGAGGTTCTCAGGGCAGTTCTCCAAGAAAACCAAATTACCAGTTCTGATACATAACCATGGTTCTCAAAAATCTGCAATTGACTCTGATATATAACTGCAATTCTAAACAAATCAAAGAACCAGTAAAATAATCTACTATAAAACTGCCAGTTCTTTGCCAGTCATTCATGAAAACTGCCAGTTCTTTGAGGCTTTTTGAAAAACCCCAAACCCCAAGGTTCTTTTATTCTGGAAATTTTCAAATTACTGGAACCAGAGGTTCGTTGATTTCCAAATCGTTTAAAAAACCAAAACCAGAGATTATTGAAAAAAAGATACCCACCCAACACTGAAACAGACCAATTGGGATGCTAGAAAGTTACCTTGTAAACTTCAGCAGTTGAGCACTCCTCTTTTGGTTTAATAAGCACCATAGGAGTGTCCAGGGAAATAGGGGGTGCAATATCACGCACCACCTGCTAAGCACACACACTGTAAGAAGAATCAAATCATTTCCAAACAGCCAAAGCTCAAGATGCTGAGATGATTAGATTCAGAGAAGTGTGAGTATCCATTCACCTCTCCTCTGCTGGTACAATATGCCGCCCCCTGGGAGAAGAAAAATGGGCAATCTGAGCCTATCTCTGCTGACCAAGCCTGAAGCTCTTTCTCACTTGCAATATTTCCATTCATCTGGTTTGCAGCCCACAAAGCTGTGGCAGCATTGCCACTTCCACCTCCAAGACCAGCTCCTGTTGGGACTTGCTTGTCCAAGTGTACCTGCAACAATAATCTTGTGAGCCACTTATGTCCAAGTCTCTGTTCTTTGATTTCACTAGCTGTTTCATCTCTTGCAAACAATCTGCTTTGAGAAACAGGAGAGATGAAAACCATTTGCATGTGCTCCCCTTTGACAACTGATTTTAAGATTTCCTGGCCAGTAAATTTCAAAAGCATACAAATCAGAATGCACAAGCGTACCCAGAAATATTTTTGGGTGCCTGTCTTTCTCCTGTACAAGTTGAAGGCCTTGATAATCTGCAAAAAGGTAGGAGCAGCAGATCTTCAAGCTACTGTGAATACTGAGATGTTGAAAGCATCTCGACAACAAACATTGTGATTCTTTTACCATGAAAGAACAGACTCTGCCAAACAGATATGATAAGGCAATTACAGGAAATGATTTTGACTCAGAAGGGCAGGTACAGAATATACTGGGATGCAAAAAGAGTGAGGGAATATGAAGATGGAAGTACTGCGAGCATATTAGAGAAAGGTAGGGCTGAAGTGTGCCTACAATGCTGCTGAGATGTATGAATTATGTGTAAGGAGCATACCAGGTTCTTCTCATCAAGAGGAACACCAGAAGCATTTGTTGTAAGGGAATCTTTGGTGGTTGAGGGGGATATTGAAAACTTGATAATGTCCCCTAGGCTGATCACCTGCAACATTGTGACAACAGCCCAACTGCTCAATAGGAGGAAAACACAATCACCCTTGATATGCTCTTTGTAGAAGGATGTTCATGATTTTCTCTCATAGGTTCCTCCAAAATTTGCACACATAGTAGTAACTTGAGTCATGTGTCACATGAATTTGTCCCATCATTGGAGGATCCAAATATTGTCTCTTCCCTCTTGATTGATGGGGAGAGAGAGGTTCACCACCAAATTCGCTATCACAGCTTCCATTCTCTAATGCTTGTCTAAAGTCTCGCAGAGAGTCTATGATCATGAAGAGCATGCACCCAAAACCTGAAGTTGCTTTCTTATGATTGGGAAAGGAGACAAATTAAAATCTGTGCATGCTGATTTGAGATTGAAAGTGACATGTGAATGGGAGTTGCCAAAAAAAGTCATGGTGATGGAAGGGCAACATACATGAAAGAGGGAGGCAAGGTCATGATAGCCATCAGGTCGCTTGCCTGTGATCCTCAGAAACACATTCACCTGAGCCATGTGTTTCAGCAATTTGAATAAGGAACTTTACAGATATCAACAATGACCATCCATGATCAAGCATGTACTTGCACACCAACTTCACAGAGGCAACTCCCTGAAAGCAAAAAAGGCAAATGGCATATATTTCAACTTACCAAGAAAATTGAATTCACCCAGTGAATAACATTACATTGTGCATACCTTGGAAGGTGAAAAGAGAGTGAGGTTGGAGACAGCCATAGAAGATGAACTGTTGAGCTCCATGGTCAACTCATCTATTTGCTTTTGTGGGTTGTACACAACCTGCATGCCCAATTTCCCACATGATCCCTTGGTCATATACTCACTGCTGAAGTTTCCATGCACCTAGGGAACTAAACTGATGGGAGCAGAAAGACATGGAAAACTAGAAGATTGTCATGAGCACACCAACTTACCTTGAGATGGTTCAAATCTTGATCCCTCTAACTCCTGTCTGCTGTAATGAACATGTTTGCTATGTGGTGAACTTTGTCTGACTAGTGATACATATGATTAGCATGTTCACAGCAGCTCAACTGATCATAATAGAGGGCTCTTAAAACCAGAAGAAAATACAATCAACTTCCCAATGTGTTACACAAAGTACCTCTATCTTGTTCTCAGAGCTAGTTGTTGTGTCTGAAGCATGGGCACGGATGTTGCACCTTCCAGAAGCCAATCTGCTGTTGCTGTGGGATCCTTTTATGCTCCATTCCCCTCTTCCAGACTTCATAGATCTCATGCCATGTCTGGCATTGCTGAACAACAAGGCTCGTGATGAGGAAGACATGCTGCTGCTGTCTGGGAGAAGAGATGCTCTTGTCACTGTAGCTTGTGAATTTGTAAAAGCATGAATTTTGTGGCACTCATGCCTGATCGAGGTCATAAAGCTGCTTCGAACACACATGATCTCCATTCTTTTGCCTTCTGTAAACCCAAAACATTTGCATCAGAGCATTTCAATTGCAATCTCATACAAGCCAACTCAAACTTAGCTTTCTTATGAAGTCTGAACCCTGGGCAAAATCCTGAACAAAATCCTGAGCATGTTTTTTTGTTGCTTACAAGGTCGTTACCAGCTATGAGCTTTTTGTTGCACTTTGATGGCTTGCACAATGCAACAATGCTACTGCAACACAGCAAGATGGGAAGGTTGAAAGTATAGCTGCGAACTCACAGCCGAGTAGTATCTTCGTATCTCCAATTTCAGTCGTTTTTGTTTTCAGATTTGTCATATATGCTTCTTCAGATTTGATTTCATAATTTCTCTCCATGAATGCCTCTCTCTCTCTCTCTCTTTCTCTGTCCGTCCCTTCATCTCTGAATGTGCTTTTAGGGTTCAAGCAAATCTACGGCGATGTTAGACATGTGTACCTTTGAAGCTTTTGTTTCTTGAGCCTTGAGACACTCGAGAAGCAGGCTTGTTGCTCTCTTCTCCTCTGTTTTTCTTTATTCCAAGCAGATAACGAGAAGAACCTCGTCCTTCCTCGAATTGTGAAGGAAGGATTCCTCCTCCTCCTCACCCGCGTTACGTTCCCTCCCGTGAATCCTTTTCTGGTACCTGCGCGCTTCAAAGCTTGTTTCCTCTCCTCTTCCTTGTGCTCTTCTAAGACTTCAATTTTTTTTTCAAGCAAACAATCAGACTCGTAATAATTTCCTTATTTACTGCCGGATTGACCTCCGCATGTGAATCCTAAAATTGCATACCTACTGCACGTTCAGCCCTAAACCCTAATATAATTTTTTTTAAATTTCAGCAAATATAAAATCTAAAAAAAATTATATTTTCAGCAAATATTTTTCTCAAAGGAAGAAGAAAACCATTTGCGAAGGATATTTTGGAATATTTTATTTGTTGAAATGAAATCTTCAAAATTAAATAATTATTTGGGCAGAGACTTGGTGAACCTACCATTCAACTAAGGTACCAAGAGTTTTGTAATGGAGAAGGGTAGGCTAGAGGCCTCCTTCTTTTGAGGTGCCTAGGTACGAGGGTGTGGTAGCCCCAAAGATAAGCAACAAATAGCAAGGAAAGGCCGAGAGCCTTTACCCTTCCTTACCATAAAAACCTTCCCTAATTTTTGCAAAGGGTGAGAGAGCTTCTTCCACCACTAAAGCTTTCTTCCATTTCAGAAGGTCCTCATTGAGGACTCAAGCTCGAGTATGGTCATCCGTATACACCACAAAGGCCTATTGTAAAAGTAGCTAAAGTGACATGTGAAATTTGTCAAATTGTGGCATGTGATAGTGGTCCATTTTATGCCCAATTGAAAAACCACCTCAAGTGACATGAGACATTGGTCATATGTGACATGAGACATGACATTACGTCCATGGTTTTTTATTATTATGTTTAAAGTATTACCCACTAAAGTAAAAGGACAACATCAACACATGTCCTTTATGGAATAACTAATTAAATATGACGATTCCATGTCGAGAAATAAAATATTTCCTAAACACAAGAAAAGATGACCTAATTTTCCAATGCAACTTTGCTGCAACAATCTTGTGATTCGGGGGAAAAAAATGTCAAAATAGAATAGTCTTCTTGGATGTTCGAAAAGGTTTTCTAATTTCCTTTATAAAACCTTTCTGGAAGAAAAAAAAGTCGAAAAAATTCTAAATATTTGAAAAGACTCTCTGAGTAATTCTTCCTTCATGAGATTTTTCTGCAAAAATTTTAGTTTAAAAAAAAAACCAAATCTCTAATGTCCTTCACCAATTTTGTTGGGGAAGAAAATGTTGAAAATCAAATGTTTCTACATATTATAAAAGAATCTCTAATTTCCTTCACAAATGTGTTACAAATAATATAATTTTGTGTCTAGCTGCTAATTTACTATGGTACATAACTTGGTGTTTTTAAAAACAAATTCGAAAGTATTTTGGCCACATAGGTACGATTTAGAACGATTTGCTCTGAGAGTCAAACATGCATATTTAAATCGTGTGACACTCACAAATACATAGAGGAAACTCATGCTCACAATCTAGGCCCACCCAATGATCTCAACATGATGGGGTCCTGGAGTAACCAGTCAATAGTCAGTTCTTGACTTTTAGGAATAAATTAGTTTTTTATGAACAAAATGAAATTCCAAAAAGTAAATTTATTTTTTAGAATTAATTTTTTATTTTATAAAAATAAATTAGAGCGGTTCTGGTTTGCAAGAAAATAGAATCTGGAATCTGGTATCTGGTTCTGGGTTCAATTCTTCAAAAACACACGCTGGCCCTGCCAATAGATAAGATGTTGTACATCTACTTACTTACTGTGTCCACACTCTGAACACCAAAACAATCCGTTCCAATCTAAACAGTCTAAACACTTTCACCAAAGAAACTGGTTCGTCAAATGTGAAACTGGTTTTAATAAGGTAAAACTTCCAAAAGTTGGATCCAATGTGATAGGGCCCAGCAAAATCCCAACTCTGGTTTAAAAAATCAGGCCAAGTTCCAGTTCCAGTTCCAGTCCCAGATAACCTGGACCAAAACCAAAGTTAACTGCAGGTGAATCTCCAGTAGCCCTCGGTTCTAGTCACTTTTTTTTTTTCAAAAAATCTCTGATGTGGTTCTGGTTCTCTTTAAAATCATGAACCCAGTTCCACTTCCAAATCCAGTTCCAAAAATTAGACTGGATTCTGGTTTCATTTCTGCTAACCGGAATTGAAACTGGTGGTTCTTCTAACCTGCCAAACCCAGTTCCCACCCCACATTAGTCAATTCTGAGGGACATCCAAGCCCTTGGGGTGAAGATTTTGGCAACCATGCCCTGATCATTCTAATAATGAAGCAGTTGTACAGTTAGTACTAAGTCCCATGCATGAAGAGATACCCAGACTTCGGCATGGTTAGCCCATGGGATTGCATTCTGGTTGAGTAATAATTCTCGTTAGCCCTAAAGAGGTAACCATGGATGATGGATGTACTGCACCATTCTTCTCTGTTGAAGGTCTGACAGGTTGGGAGGGGAGTGGAAATGCTTGTGTGAACGCATGAGATAGTGGGAGAGGTGACAAAGGAGGGGTTGGATAAGAGGTGGAAAGCCTTAAAAGTTGCCGAAATTGTTGGACTAATGGGACTTATGGTGAATTTGTGCCAAACCTGTGATTTGGGTCACTCTGCATGTGGAACAGTATTGCATCAAGAAACTGGTCGATGGAGTTGAAGTTTGTAAAGTATAAATAGTGCCATCAAGGACTATGATGGCATTGTTTATACTTTAGACCCAAAGCGGCTGCTCCACATCAATGGTTTGCAGACAAAGGTGGGTACTCTAGTTGTTCTCTGCTTTAATCTTCTTTTCTCCCATGTGTGGAAATTCGTACAGGGTTTGAGTCCTCAGTGGAAAGTCAGGTTACTAAGTTCCCCTTGTTTCAAAGCTTTAGAAGAATTCATTATAGAATTCAGCCAAAAAAAAATTGTTGATTTTGTTATGGGTGAATCTTTGCGTTGTGGTGAGAAAAAGCATTCTGGTGCAAAGTGTGCAAAGAATGTTTTTGGAAAAAATTGTGCAAAAGTTCCCATATTATGAGGAAAAAAAGCGTTAGGACTTAGAAGTAGCCATATTTAGACCAATGTTTTTTTTTTGGCGAAATTTTGTCAAGTGGTGAGCTCCAAAAAGGTTGTTCTACATTCCTTTGTTAAGTCCAAAGGTTTAACTTTGTCCGACTCGCCATATTCTGAGCCTTCAGATCTAGGGCTAACAGTCATCTCAATTGCCCTAACAAACGACATCATACATGGGGCGAAGTCGTGCCATCGAAGATTGCCTCACTTTGATTTCCCTCTTCTCCATGTTGACAACCAGTTGCTTGAAATCTTGCTCCATCACCTCCCCTTCTCCAATTTCTTGAGCTCTTGTTCCATCACCTCCTTTTCTCCGAATTCTTGAACTTTGTAGCCATCTTCCCCACTACTCCCCAAATCGTTGCCATTCTTTAACCTTCAATTAATGTGTGTCACATCCTCTATGTGTTGATGAACTTGGAGTTTGTCAATCTTTCATTATGTAGGTCAATAATAATTATAGGAAATCGCAATATGGTTTAGGGGTAATGGCATGAGTAGTGCACCTGAAGGGAATAAATGTTTTGTAAGGTTTAGGGTTTCAACATTTTAGACTAGCATTGAGCGACTCAAGAGGGTTTAGCTTGATTGCATCAAAGTATAGACAAAGGCTATTACAGAAACATGTGCGATGGAGCTTAAGAAGTCCATTGCAACACTAAAGTTTGTGAAGACCATAATGAACTCCATCTTTGTAGATAAGTCTTTGCCTTTTCTTTGTTGAACTTTACATTCATCAAATTCTTTTTTTGTTTTTCTAACTCTTTGTGTTGTTGCTCAAATTTGCATCACACTTGCTTCTTTTCAAGGTCGAATTTGGGGTTTAATAAGTCAAACTTTGGGTTATATAACATTTTTTGGTAAATAAACTTGAAAGTTTTTGTAATATTTGTTAGCTTTTTCTTTACGTTTTCTACTTTTGAACATTTTGAGCTCCTTCACCATGCTTGCCGTTTGTAGCCAAATGAGGGTTTTAAATATAAGTTTTTTCTTTAGCACCCAAGGTCCAATGTTAGCAAACATAGCTTCGTCATCTCAAAATTCCCATGTATCTAATTCCTTCTAACCTACATCATCTCATGATCTTGTCAAACCTTTTGTTGATATTAGTACTCTTGCTTTAAAACTAATCCTAGAAAATCCAAAGTGGAAATGTAAGAAGAGGGAATGGGAGTTAGATTATGTTTTCTAGGAAGTGTGGGTTGCAAAATTGCCATGGATAAAGGTTGTAGTTGGATGTGATGGGAAATTGATGATTGTTCAATGCAAGGTACATAATGAGTTTGAATGTAGAGAAAACTTGTTGGTGTCGAAATTTGATAGTTTGCAAAAACATGCAAGAAGATGAAAATACAAAGTTGCACGCCCTAGATGTGTTGTGGGGCATATTTCATGTCAATAGACAACCAACATGCTAAAAACAAGTAGTTGTGGGTTAATAGGGGTTGAAACACTGTTGTTGAAATGGTGTGTGTTGGCAAAATTGTTATAGACAATAAGTGCAGAATCACTCAATTTGTTGTTATTTTTTAGTTCTTGAAGCTTGGTCAACCTTTGACAAATTTTGAGAAAATGAAACAACTGTTTGAGTTTTTAAAGGTGAAGATTACACCCTACAAGCATTAATTTGACTCCATTAGGTGGCAAATGGTTGAAACCATGCACCAAATTGTCATAAAATCCACTAAAGCCATAGTGTAGAAAACCAAGTATATTATTGTTAATTGTGACAAAGTTATCACAATTGACAACTAGTTGTGGTGTAATGTGCATGCTTATGTCATTGATGGTTTTAAGAAGGTGTAATTGTTGTTAAATCTTAAGACGGTGGTTGGTGGAGGCTTTTTTGAATAATTTGACCTTGTTAATTTGAAGGTTTTCTAGAAGAATATGGGGGTTTGACAATTGAGTAGATTGTTAGAAAGGTAGTTTGTTTTGGTTCAGATGGTTTCTCAGTGTTTATTGTTGTCTTCATCGGTGTTGTTATTCAACGAAAATCCAAAGTGGTATTTTTTTTTATTACAATGCACTGCATGGCACATCACACTAACCTAGTGCAATGCAAACTTTTTTTTTTGCCCTTGGTTTCTAAGTTAGGAGGATTGTTCAAAAGTACATACACTTATTTCTCCTCTTCCCCAAAGCAGCATCTTGAACAATGTGCTCTTGCCAAGTTGTTGAAAACCAAAGGCTTGAAATTGTTGTGGAATGTAAAAATTAAGTGGATTTCGATGTTGTCCCCCATTAAATGAGTTCTTGTTGAGTACACTCATGGTACTCATGATCTCTCATGGTATTCATAACATCATGATCTCATGATCTCATAGTGGTACCATGAATGTACTCATAATCTCTAGTTGTATTCACGAATGTACGCAATTCTTACAAATCTTTGGTGGTGAGTTTGTTTGATGATATGAATGTCATGGTGATTGTTTGGAAAAAATTGAGGTACCTTTTTTACATTGAGGTGGTCATGGGCTTGACATGTATTATGCCCTTGCTAGAGGTAGTGCATGCATTTATAAAGTTTGCACAATCAGAAGACAATTTTGTGCATTATTTTGTGACATCCGTGAAAATGTAATGTGCTAACATTTACAACATGTATGTTGATCCAAAGAAGAAATATACCCAAAAGGGGCTCAAACCCTTTTTAAATTTACATGAGTGTAATAATGACTAGCTCTTGATTGGTTAATGGACTAATCTTGCAACAAACATTTAATATGTCATTTTTATTTTCATGGGTAAGTAATATCAGTTGTATAAGAAGTATTTGCTTACTAGAGTTATCACCCAAGCTACACGAGATGACTAGACAATGGGTTTTGAAGCAATCAAGGTTACATGTTCACATGTTGCGTTTGTAATTGCTGAATTTGAGCGATAGTTTCCAAACTAGGACTTGATGAATGCAACAAGCATCATTTATCTTCAGTATTGGTTGAATCCTCATGCTGATGAAATGTTCCAAAGGTAGTTGGTTTTGTTAAAGGTTGAATTTTGCTTTGAGTTATTAGTATTCTTAGTTGTATGCACCATACTTTTGTTCCCCAATGTGATTTTCTTAAAATTAATTCTTGAACACCAATAGCCTATTGACATAATTTTTTTCACTGTTGTATTACTACCATAATGACCTCTCGAGCTGGCCTTCATGGAATTCTTTTAAGCCTTTAAATGCTTCAATGGGTGTTAAAACACTACCTTAGCACTCCATTTGGTCTTAGTTTGTGCAAATGGCCATCATATAATGTGTATGGTCTTGTTTTAATCACCCATTGGCTTCAATCTTCTTTGGGCATATTGTTGTCAAAATAGCCCTTCTTGAGATAATCAATTATTTGTCCATACCAATCAATTTCTATACCAAACAGTTGGGCATTTGGAAATTGATCTTAAACTCCAATAGCTAATTCTCCATGGTTAATTCTAGATAATTGATTAGGTAAAAAATGCACCCGACCTAGCTTAAATATTATTTTTAAATCAAATTCTTGTAATAATAATAGCCATCTAACAATTTGGTTAGTGACTATTGGTTTATTAACCAAATATAAGCTCGATGATCCACAAAGAATGTGAAACTATTTCCCAACATATAAAACCTACCAATCTTTTTTTTTGTTGGAAATTTTCTCGGGTTAGGGTTGGAATTTAAGGTTAAGGTTAAGTTTTGCAAGCACTTAACAATTTGTTAATTGTTCAAACATAAGCTTTTCTAATTTTTTTATAAATTTCAAAATTGCAACCCTAATCAAAACATCAATTTCACATATCTAAGTATTATTGTAAGGGAAATACTTAAGCATGTTGATAGTGTAATAATATTAGGAATATTAGACAAAATCCCAACAAATATTTTTTGAATTGTCAAAATGTAATAGGTCGATAGGTCCACATAGGCTAAGCTTATTGTGTTGACATAAGTGACAAACTATTGTAATTACATAACAATATGACACGAAGTAGTAATTACAATTTTTTTTAACCACCAAAGGGCATGTTGGTATAGAAGTAAATATATCACAAGAGACTTTGTGGGGGCTTTTTTTTTGGGTAGAAACAATGAGGTTTGTTTGAAAGTGAAAAGACTACTTTGCGAATGGAATGTATGGACATATTTTTTATGAAGCTTGAACATTTTCTTTTAATCCTAATATATTGATTCTAATCCCCATTAATTGTATGGTGTAGTAAATTGTAGTTCTAGAATAATGTAAAGAAATTCTCCAACAATTTAGTTGTCCTAGTTAATATTTTTATTTGGTATTTATATTAATGGAGTAGGACAAGAATCTAGAGTGGTGCAAAAATGCATCACTAACATTTGGCAACCATGTTGGGGAATCTAATTCAATTTGTTGTTGGAGAAAACTGAAAAAAAAGGTTATGTAGTCCTTTTTTATGAAATTAAATTAATGGAAAATGAAGAGGGGAAAGTTGAAGTAGACAAGTTAGATTTAGGAGTTTGTCTAATTCATGTACTCTATATAATTCTACCTTGTGGATTTACAAAATTGTTAGGAGTTTATAAAGTCGATAAAGAAAAAAATAGAACAAATAAATTGATTGTTATGAATTTTGAGCATGCCATAACTTTTCCTATTTTTTTCATTTATTATGAACAAGATATGGCTAAATCTATTGTTTTCTTTGATTACTACAACATATATCAAGGATGGTTCAAGAGATGGTAGATAATGATGGCTATTAAGAGAGGGAGCCATGAATGGTTAAAAGAAACTATAACAATTAATGAAGGAAAAGAAAGATTAAAACTTCACAAATAATATGGCTGGAATTTTTTGGATTACTTGTATACATGAAGAAAGGCTCTAAAATTTGATACATGAGGAAACTTCGTTGAAAAATTCAAAACATTGCATGAGAATCATTTTCAATAATTAATTGGAAGGAAATTATCCAATTAATTTGTAATTGGTGCCAACATGGACCATGCCCCCAATACATCAATATTTTTAATGTGGATTGATAGATTATTTGGTTTTCTAAAAAAAATTCTATTACTAATAAAGCTAGCACGTTCAACCTTATTAGCATGTGGCTCTTTCTCTACTCCTTAACAACTAATCAAATAGTGGTCACTGTGGCTAATTTTGATTGGAATGCATTTTTCACTAGACCTCTTTGTCATGAAAACACCTCTTACTCCTCTACTAAACTACAAACAACCTAAAAAATACACAAAATACATGCGTGGATTTTAACAACTCTCCTAACTAAATACATTGTAACCTAAAAACAATGTCATCTGTTTTTTCTATGGATGAAGTCTACAAACCTTAACTTAAATTATGGCTGGACTGCTAACAACATAGTGCTTCAATGACGCTAAAAAGAAAAGAAAAGAAAAGAAAATAATCTACTTATAATATATTTTTACTTTTGGTGTGTTTTTTATGTTGCTCTACAAGTCATGACAAAGGGAGTTAGTTGCTAAGATGGAATGCAATCTTTGCAACCTAATGAAAACACTTCAAGAAATTTGTGGATCAGATTTTTGGAAGGAGATTAGCAGGGGCTGTGGTGTGATAAAAGGGAAGTTAAATGATTAGGCTTGGAAGCACTAGTAGAAAATGGCCATTTTGCAACTGGTTTCTGCGACTAATTTTTTGTTACAAGCGACATTTGCAACTAAAATCTTAATAGTTGAGTTGGACAAGTCGTAAACGACATTAGTCGCAAACGACAACGAATTTTGGATGAAAGAAAAAGTCAACAAAATACGCTTTCATCTTTTGACTTATCAGTACGTATTGTCGCTTGTAATTAGGATGCGACTTTTTTGGTGAACAAGGGAACAAATTATGTGTTGCCACGTGTCCCAATTCTTAATAATTAAGAATATATCTTTATTATTTTGAAATAATCCAAGACGTTTAATTTTTATATTTGGATGGTTTAGATTGTGACACGTGGTGTAATAAAAATTTGCCATGTGGCATATTAATTGAATTTGTCCAAATTCAATTTAAATCAATATTTAGGTATGTAGGTTGAACTAAATACCTACCTATCTATATACCTACCTACCCTTCTAAGCTAAACACCTATCTAGATAAAAACTTATTTACCTACCAAGGCCAAATATCTATTTAGGTAGGTAGGTAGGTAGGTAGGTAGGAAACTAGGTAGGTAAGTTAGGGAAGTATGTAGTTAGGGGTAAACACATGAATATTTTTATTTTATTTTGGGTTAAGTCGTTTTCAATGGCTCATCCCATATGTCTATGTTTTAAATATGAAAATATAAAGACAAAACACCTTGTTTATATACTTTTCAAGATGAGAATGAAAGCCAAAACATATGGGATAAACTTTTTAGTTGCAAGTCATTTGCGACTAAAAATGTTTAGTCGCAAATGACTTGCAACTAAAAAGTTTATCCCATATGTTTTGGCTTTCATTCTCATCTTGAAAAGTATATAA
>Ga0209208_10003929_pt1 | contig 21224 bp, 7 predicted proteins | sample S1TSphfallax_3_FD_187694 | JGI IMG/M metagenome (GOLD analysis project Ga0209208, IMG submission 187694) | Host-associated microbial communities from peat moss isolated from Minnesota, USA - S1T2_Fd - Sphagnum fallax MG (SPAdes) (version 2) | ecosystem: Host-associated > Plants > Peat moss >...
GGCAATTCCAATCTAGTTCCCCTAACCCGCTTTACACCTGGATTTTTAGTCCTACCTAATTCCACATACTGGACCTGGTTCCAGTTAGGTTTTGTGGCGTGCTCTTTAGTTCCTTGTTAGACCCACTTGAGGGTCTAGGTATGTTGAATTGCGAAAAGTTGGAACTTGAGGGCCGCTCCCGACTTCCAGCACTAAAGGGGGTAAGAGGGGTGTGCTAAAAGTCTCGAGATTAGACTAGGAAGAAGGACAATTATCTTATTACACTGTCCTGCATCCAAAACCAACCACAAGTTGGTTAAAACTCATTTTGCACCCATTTGGTGTTGGGACAAGCCACGAGCGACCTTGGACTCACTTGACTCACCACGGCCCGGACTCGGGGGAAGCCACCACCTTCCCTCATATAGTATTCTCTGCAGCTCCCCGCGGGGGCTACATCCGAATGGCATTTTTTCCCGGGACTCCCAAGGAGGAGTCCCGAAACTGTCCCGGGTTGGACTCCCGAGACTTTGGGCATCCATAACTTCTTGCTCAGACCTTTGATTAGGATGAGGTCTGAAGCAATCTTGTAGCTCTCTTTGAGAGATTTCCAACCCCATGTCGCATTCCTTCTGCAGACGTCGGGATCGGGTCGATTCCCGACTTTTAGTGGTCGGAAGTCAAACTGCCAGTTTGACTCCCGACCTTTATTTTGCCCATAACTTGGGTTTCAGAAGTCCAAATGATTCATGCAAGGCCATTTTGGGCATCTACACTTCAAGACCTTTCCAACGGTATAAAGAACACCCCAATGCGAGGTGTTTTGACCCCTGCAATCAAGCTCTGAGTTTTTCGGAGTCCTGGAGGACTCCAAGTTCCCACTTTTGGGAGTGTGAGTTTCATCCTCACATTTAGCCCAAAGTGGGGTTGCGACATTTTGGGTAACTGAACTTGGAACCAAAATCAAATACTCAAATATTTCAAGTACTCGCACAACATTGGTTTTTACAAGGGTAAATGCAAGGCAAAGTGGTTAATTTTTGCATCACAAACTTGATTTTTGCACATATTTTGTGCTTAAATGCTCATGGTGAATGATTTAATTTTAAATACATTAAATGATGATTCATCTAGATTAACAACTTGATTATGAAAACATATGCACAATGCATTTTTTATAAATAGTGGACTTTTGAAGAAAAAAATTTGGATTGGTTAGTTGACTAGATTATTAAAAAATTAAAAAATTCATATTGAATTCCATTCCAATTTTTTTATTGTGATAAACATGGGTTGAATAATTAAATAATAAAACTAATTGTGAAATCTTATTTTGTGGAACCTCAACCAAATGGCCGTTATGAACTTTTGAATTGGACCTTGTTTTCAAAAAAAAAATTGAAATTAAATTTTCTTTTGTTTCTCAAAAAACATTTGTCCAATGGGTACATAATTGGAATACCTAAATGGAGTTTTATTCTAATGAACTTTATGATTTTTTCTTTTTAGATTTTCAAAATGATTTCACCATACTAGTTAACAATAATATTTTTCAACATGAGTTTGACTTAGTTTTAAAAGGTTTTATAAGTGATTGAAACTAAAATAGTCAAAGATTACACTAATAAAAACCTTAAGAATTGAAACTATATCCATATAGATTATTTATAAAAACTTGCTTGTGACTCTTGTGAAAGTTGTATCTGCAAATAATGAACCACTGGACTATGCATTTATTCACAAATGTAGGTGGTAATTCACCCAAGGTTGTCTTAGATTTTGTTTTTTTTTGGTTATATGCTTCTACCCATCAAGAAGCCCCAAATTGTTGATTTTTGGCAAGTAGTGATTATTAAGTGCAAGGGAAGGGTCTATTTTTAGACCCTCCAAGGATTTTCAGAAGGGGCCCACTAAATACCCCCTAACGAGCTCTGTCTAGCACTGGTTTCGCTTGTCTTTTTTGCACACCTTTTTCTGCCTTGCACAATTCTGCAAGAAACGATGCTATAGAGCAATGTAATTCTTGGCAGGCCTGCACCGTCAGGCCTGAAAGTAGTGCCCGAGAGAGATTGTTAAGGGGTGTTTAGCATCTTTCCTTGCCAGCCTTGTGACATCATTTCTTTACAGAAATGTAAGGTTCTTTTTGGAAAAAGAACCTTACACTTTGTAAGATCCCTGAAATTGGAAACAGGAAATTTGTGCCAGGGGAGGCGATTTCAACTAAATTTGAAAAGTTTTTTGCACTACTAAGGTAGCGCCTGTGATAAGATCAGGAGAGCGAGCGTTGTTCCGTCAGGTGGGAATGGATTCTACTACTTCTACCAGTTTGCATAACCTGCTTTTCTCACAGTTAATTCTCACCACAGGAGCCGTTGATTTATATCGCAGAGGGAACTGGCAGTACAAAAAGTGGAACCCGCTGATGACTACCCATCCAACATAGGGAAAAACCAACAAGGTTCCTGAATCAGACGTCTTTTCTTTTTTTCTGTGAAAAATCCCCACATGACTAACTCAAAATTTTCACAAAACTGCCATTTATGTTCGAAATTAGTCACCAGATTTCACCCATTTAAAGTTTTTTGGGAACCGTGTCACCACGGGTGCATGTACTGGCTGCACTTCTAATGGTCCTGTACAAAACTGTCGCCATTTCAGTCGAGATCTGTCTGAGGACGATTGCCATTATTGCTATTGTACAAAATTGAAAAAAAAAAACTCTGAATAGAACAGCAAAACCGCTTCAGACAATTTGCCAACAGACAATAGGCACAATTCACGGTTTAGAATCCCATTCATTAATGAATGAAATACCCTGGCAAGTGGCTAATTGTTTGGTTTTCATTATATTTTTTTTAATTCCTAGTGAAAGTCCCTAACTTATAATAATATCCGGCCAAGAAATCAATAATTGGGTCACTATAGAACTAGTTTTTACAGAGTACACAATGCATTTCTCAGTATTAGCTTTGTTAATTGATGAACTTCCAAAGGCGAAATGGACCTGCATGAAATAGAAACCCATACCAATCACAGTTTTTTTTAATGCTGAATTTAATTTCCATGTGAGAAAATCCAAAATTTTCAATGATTCAATTTGTTTCAGTGAGAGAAAACTAGGATATAGGCATGTATCATTGCAATTCTTCAATTATCACACACCAATTCCCCTATTGCCACTCAGTGTTGGACCCTAACTTTGCACACAAAAACCCTAATGTTACACATTGGTGTTTCCTATCCATGCACAAGAGCATGTGGGTTCTGTGGACGTGAACTAGTAATCTTGAAACCTTGAGTGTAAAGTGTGCAATGGTTAGGTCTTGTTGTCCATGATGAAGTGCCATAATCAGGAGTGCATTGAATTGTGCAATCATGGGTTAAATGAAAAAAATGGTGAAATCAAATTCTATTAATTAATCATTGTTCACAGATTTCCACATGCATATCATATTTGCACATTTTGAAAATTGGGTTTGGTGGGCCAACATAGGAGAGCTCTTGTATACCAAATCTCAGCAAGAAAAAGTTTTGGTTCTGGAGAATGCTTTAAAATGTGTTCTTAATAGAGGGTGCAATAATAGGATCGGTTAGCTGCCCTAGTTCTCTTGGCCATAGTTCCCTTGGCCACACAAGGATGTTGGCCCACCACTCTTTGGTCGCTATGCCCGTGTAGGGAAAAGTCCTGCTCACGTCACTAGGTGGTCACCGGTCACCTCAAAGAGGACTTTCCCTAGACAATTGTTGAATCCTGCCAAAAACTACCTCACAATCTGCTTCTAACTAGTGCCTCGTTTATTACTGTTGCTACAGTACGTGCTTGGAAGATTGCTCCCCACCCCAGATCCTTTGCGTGCATCAAGGTCAAGCTCCCTTCTCCCTCCCCAACTCCTCGTGAGTTTCCATAGGACGGCCAAGCTAGCTCCCCACCACTGGTTAATGATACACTAATTGATATTTAGGGGTGCCAAACCTTTAAAATGTAGTGCACATATATTTAGAGATATTTATATATGGAATATATCATGTCCATATTACATGTGTATCCAAGGTTTACATTATTAAGGTTCGCTTTGATATTATGCTTTCAATAAGTGTATATTAAGGATATGTAAGGTTGTAGCCCCTGGGTTACATGCCTTAATACGGTCTATCTTAATAGGTAATAACTACTAATAGTTATAAGTTAAATAATTAAAGAATGGTACTGATTACTTAATTCATTAATTAGTTGATAATTACTGGTTAATCTATAGTTGATCATCAATAATTATTATTCCTATTTATAAATTATTTAGTAAAATGATTCAGTAATTTTAAATTATTTTTGAACTATTAATTAATACATAACAACATATCATTTGGTTCGTTAATTAAATTAATATTTATTTGAAATTTACAAGTTCAATAATTATTAATGATTTAATTAGATATAAATAAGTTATTAAATATTTAATTGGTTGATCTTAAAATCATTTATTAATCATAATTTAGGTCATAAAATAGTTAGTAATCAACCATTATATAAATATATAATTTAAAAATTATTGATGAATTATTATCACATTCATGAACTAATTCATTAGTTGATTATAACTATTAAATATTAGTTATTGTTATTACTATGAACTATTATAGATAGTGGAACAATAAGTAATAGGTTTGTTGATAAGTGCGTAAGTGGGTAGTTAATTAATTATTTAGGTATTTAGCTAGTTAGTTAGTTAATCACTAACTTACTTTACTTACTTCTTAAGCTAATTAATTGCTCCACTTACTTATTTAAATATTTACTTGCTTTGCTTATTTATATACTTGCAACTTCAAATTTTATCCCATATTCTTTGGCATACAATTTCATATTGAAACCATGAGGCATTTGTGATGAGCCAATCAAAAAGCCTTAACCCCAAAGGAAAAATCCAAAATAAAATGAAAATATTTATGTTCTTTACCCACTTACATACCTCCCTAACATACCTACCTACCTACTTATTTATGTAGGTAGGTAGGTAAATATTTAGTTAAGGTAAGTAGGTAGTTGTTACCTACCTATTTAGGTAGGTATCTAGTTTAAGAAGAACCTACCTACCTAGGTATCTACCCTAGGTAGTAGGTTGAAGGTACATAAAAACCTACCTAAGCCTGCCAACCTATTTGTTTAGTTTGACTTATGGTAATATGTTGTGTGGCAAGTTTTTATTATGCCACGTGGCACAATCTAAAACCAACCAAGCACATGAATTGAACGTCATAAATTATTCCAAAATTATAATGGGTTAGTTAACCAAATGTTGCGACATGTCAATGATAAATTCGAACAAGTGGTGTGATTTTGGATGCCACCAAAACAGTTGCACCCTAGTTGCAAATGCCCATACACATTTGGTATTTCATACGGTGAATGAAATTGTATACCTATTTTGTATCTCCATCCTAACATTGATGATGTCATCAAATTTGTGACTAATTTGCACTTGCGACTAGTTTTAAGCAACTTAAGGATTTTTAGTTGTAAAATGTTGTTTATGACTAAAATATAATCCCAGCCATAAGTTTGAACTTTTCTTCTAGTGGTCATGAATGAGGACCTGTAAACATAATTTGCAATAGTTACCATAAGTTTTATAGGATCCCCCAACATGTGGGCCCTCTTCAATTCATGTCAAGACCATGACTGAATGGATCACCTTGCAAGTATTGTTGGTATAATGTGGACTATTTAAAAGCGCAAACATATTCGTTGCATGCCAATGTCTACAAAGAGGTGTTGCGTTTTCTTGACTACTAAAATTAGATGTTATGCACAATGTCAACAAGATTGCAAGTTGACATGTTTGCCTAGTCAATGTCATTGAACTTCTACAAATGCAAACAAAATTACCCCAAAGGTCAATTCAAATCCATGCAATTCAATCCAATTTTGGGCTCAATGTGGGTTGCATGTTCGAATGCACTAAGTGATGGATTTATAATTGTCGACACAGAAAGAAGATGCAAGAGGACCTAGCACCATCTATACTTTGAAATATTTGTACAAATATCTTGTAATTAAAACACTTGGAAAATAATTGTCAATGATAAATTACCCAAGTCATTGGGCAAGAGAAATTTCAAACCAATAATCGATGGTTTATATCATCCATGAATAGGAATCACCAAATCCAAATGCTCACAAAGATTATTTACAATCTTGTATTCATGAATGTTAAGGTTGAAAATAGGTGATTTAAAAACTCACGTTCAAGGTTGAAAATAAGTGATTTGACAGCTCACATTTGACAACTCATGTGTAGCTAGTATCATTTGGCAAACATTTTATAGTTACCATAATTTGAACGAGTTTGAACTTTCAATAAATTTATGTTTCCTTCCCATTTGATTTTCATTGTATCTCTAAAACAAATGTGTGGTTTTTAGAATAATGTCATGTGTTTCCATTGGGTGTAATGTTTGAGCTAAAATAAAGGTTGAGTTTTTTCACATGATTTTTAAATTGGTTTTTTTTATTCCAATTTTTGTCAAGCTTTGTCGACTTTAAAAACATGTTTGTAATTTAAAGTTAGCAATCCAAGTTTTAACTTGTAATTCAAGTAGTTTGAGCTATTAATTAAAAGTTTTTTCATCGAGTTTTGTCATTCCAATTCTCCAACATTCACTAAAAGGTTCTAAATTTTTTTTTCAAAATCTAAATTTAGACTTTGTCAAAATTGAATAACCATTATTCACACACATAATGCAACTTGTAATAGCCAAATACAACACAATCCCAGGGTGGAAAATAGTTATGTGTTATTTCTATTTTTTTCTCTATAACTAGTCAAAACATGGTTGGCATGTGGTTGTAACCACTTAAGTTGATACTAATAGGTTTTTTTTATTGGTGAAATTTCACCAAATTTGGACTTGAAAAATATGATTTCAACCTACACAGAGGATTTTCCATGCAAAAAAGGCCCAATTTCACCAAATTTTCAAGATAATTTTTTTTAATTGCTAGATTTTTATGATAAGTTCCAATAGGTAGCCAAAAATATAAAATGATTTTTTTTTTCCTACTTTCATATCTAATATGTAGCCAATTTGGCTAAGTTACTTTTTGCATGATCACATTAATTTTCTTACATCACAAAATCCTTCAAAAAACCTTGGTTGCTAGCTAAAGCACAAAATTACCACTTACACCACTTTCATGAAAACTCCTTTAAAAAAATTGGATCTTGGTAATTACGTACTCCTTACCAAGGGGCATGGTGGAATAAAAGTGTAATACTTTGTACAATCCTTATTTTGTGACTTGCATTTTCTAGCCTTTTGATTTTCATTTTTCCTTTGGAACATTAAAACTTGTTAGTCAAAACACATACTTGCCATTTAAGCCACTTTCAAGACTCCTTAAAAAACACACTAGACCCAAGTAAATTTTAAGTCCTTGTTGAAAAACATGGTGGAATAAAGGTGTAATACTTTGACCCACATTTGTGACCCTTGTTTTTAGCCTTGCATAAGGCATGATGGAATAAAGGTGTACAACAAACTTATCCTTGGGTGGTACCACTAGGAACCACCTTGCCAAAATCACAAGAAGGTTGGACCCAATTTAAGAAATGAAATTTCATCTACTTATACATTAGTTTATTTGATTGGACTAGATGAACTTTGTTTTCCCCACCTATGCACACACTTATGAAAAATAATGAGCAACCAATAACCTATAATATGCATTAACATATTGATTCATGAACCATTCTTAACCCATTCAAGATTTTATTTTATTTAGATGTTTTTATATTTACACATTGGATATTTTTTCTTGTTTATTTAGTACATGAACAAGGGAATGATCTAAACTAATTATTAAAATAACAAAAGATGAATATAATTATCATTTGTGTTTTTGACATCAATGGCCCTTTAAGACTTCACAATCTTGATTGTTTAAATTCATAATTAAAGGAAAATTGATTCAATCAATTATTTATAAAAGACATAAAATAGGTTGGCATTTGAAGTATTCTTAAAAATTAACATCCAAGAAAAATTCCGAAAAAATAGATTCCTTTTATGTTCCTAATCAAAACAATCCCTTGTGTGACATTCCTAAAATGTTTTCGTTATGCATTCATTTTCCACATCAAAACACATTTTTTTGTAAATTTAATTAAAATTTTGAATTCTACATGACTTATGTAACCTTTTGATAAATAATTTGAAATAAAAAGCTTTCTTTATGTGAGTCTTATGTTGTTCTAAAGTTGGATGGGTCTCAAAAATTTGGGGTGTGCCATTCTTAATGGTACCACCCAAGGATAAGTTTGCCCTATAGTACTTTGTACAAATCTTTATTTTGTGACCTTCTTTTTTTAACCTTGCATAAAGGCATGATGGAATAAAGGTGTAGTACTTTGTACAAATCCTTATTTTGTGACCCTCATTTTCTAGCCTTGCATAAAGGCATGATGTAATAAAGGTGTAATACTTTGGACAAATCCTTATTTTGTGACCCTTCATTTTTTTGCCTTTACATAAAGGAATGGTGTAATAAAGGTGTAGTACTTTGTACAAATCCTTATTGTGTGACCTTCATTTTCTAGCCTTACATAAAGGCACGATCAAATAAAAGTGTAGTACTTTGTACAAATCCTTATTGTATGACCCTCATTTTCTAATAAAAGTGAAATATTTTGCACAAATCCTTTTTTTGTGACCTTCATTTTCTAGCCTTCTTGTCTTTATTATTCCTTCGGAATATCGGGGCCAGTTACTTTTCAACACCATTCAATAGTGATTTTTAGTTAGAAACCTACATTTGGACTTTGTCTATGTACATCACGTATTATGGAATTAGCTTAGTGAGGGGTGGAAACAAACTAAAGTGAACACAAACATATTTGTTTATCACTTTATGTGTGTTATGCATATAAAATCAAAATGATTGGAAGTATAGTTTTTAAATCATCATGGGTTTCTATTGAACTTATGAGAAGCTACTTACAAAGTGTTTTTTTCCAAAAAAGTACATCAAAAGTTTATTCATTTGAAAAGAGGAAAAAATTGGATTTGTGGGTACTTTAAACACATAATATTGAATTGAATATGTGTTTATTAAGTTAGGATGTAAATATCATTATTTTTTAATCTTAAGATTTTAAAAAATCAAAATTTTATTTTTTGGCACCTACTTTCTCCTTACTTTACATGTATTTTACATCAACCCAGACTACAAAACTAATTGCATTTGAAACAAGTAGGTAAAATACATATTAGAGTAAGTTGTAAATTTCAATTGAATGCATTGCAAGTAGACAAGGTGAATTTGGGTTACAATTTATCTTGCTTTGACTTGAAGGCCTAATGTTTTTTTAAGAATGTTTTTGGGTAGCTAAAATGGCAATCATTCAATGGAAGATGTAAGAAAATTAGTCATCCCTAGGAGATTTTTTCAATCCAACAAAAAACCATAATAAAATACAAGTTTTTAATCATAGTTATGACATTCTTGGTGCGAGAATGTTATGGAAGCCCAAAGAAGCAAGAATTTTAACGAATTTTATAGATCAACCAATGTAATTTGGTAAACATTCGCGGGTCAAGAATGTTTTGACAAGGTGTTAAATGAAGAATTTTAAAGAATTTTAATGTGCAAAATGAAGAATGTCATCACTAGGTTTTTAATCATTTGTTCTATATGTTTAGCAACATAAGGAAAATTGCATATATGAATTTGGCAATTTTTTCCTCACTTCTAGTGATTAAAAACATTTAAAATCTTTTTTTAAAAAAAGTTTTAATATCACTAGTGAAAAATTAAAATAAGGTTATTAAAGCTTGATCCACCTAAGAGTATGTCATGTATAGTAAGGAAAGGTATTGTTCCATCACATGGTAACATGTTCAACCAAGGCCCTTTCCAAAGTGTGACTAATGTTCCCCCATTTTTTATTCACATTGCACTTGGAATTTAAGCAAAATTGGTGTAAGCAAATGATAATTTATATCACACTAAATGTTTTTGAAACAATAAAGATGCCAAAACCAATTGCAAGTAAAAGGACATGGCCATATAAGGGTAAGCTTAGGATTGCCCTATGCAAAGGTTGTTGATTCTGTAGAGAGATGTTAAATACACCATTAATGAGTTTTGTTCATGCTTGTCTTTTTTCACCTTATGTGGTTTTCCTTGTTTTGCTAGGTAGGATTTCCCCCCCTTATATCCCACAACAATCTCAAACCCACAACCTCTCAAAAAAATAATGAAGATACTTACCATTAACTTATTCTTGAGTAGAAAGTAAAAACAAGCCTATGTTATATTTTCCCTATATTTAAACCAATGTTAATCAAACCTTACAACAAAACCACATGGCTTTACACAAGGTGTTACATTCATAGTTGAACATAATCCATTATGGAATATTTAACACATTTTTGCATAATTCACAAACTGAACAAAATGCACAACAAGACCCCATTACTACAATTCATGGTTTTTAAAGAGGTTTCAATTTACGAACTTGTCATTTTGACTAATGGACATGTACATTTTGACTAAAGGCCAAGGGCTAGGATGACACATGTATTTGTTGACTGATCAACTTGATTATATTTGTTCATTTGACTAAACACACATAATCAAGTTGTACAACTTTAGTCAAAATGGCGAATGATCTTTAATAAAAATGATCAATGGTCTTTAGTCAAGTTGAACATTTAGTTAAGATGGCTAATGATCTTTAGTCAAATACAACATGGTCTACTACCCTATGAATTTACCTCCTACCTACTCATGCACTTATTTACTTAGTTAGTTAGTTACTTACCTATTATCCACCCACCCATTTACCTTTTATTTACCTACCTACCTACCTACCTACCTACCTATACCTTTTCACCTACTCACCTACCATCATATTATTTAATTCCCTATCCACCCACTTACTTACTTAATTTTAACCATTAAATGTAACCATTAAATTTAACCATTATGTTTAGCCATAAGGTTCCCCAAATTTTAACCATTAAGATTACTTAAAATTTATCCATTAAGTTTAACCATTATGCTTAGTCTTAAATTTGGCACTAAGTTTAATTTAAGTTGAACCATTAAGTTTTGCCAATAGGTATAACCCAAATTTAACCATTAAGTATAGCCATTAGGTATGGCCTAGGTTTATTTTATATGTTTAACCACTAAAGTTAAGCATTAGGTTTAACTTAAATTTAACCATTATGTTTAACCATTAGGTTTAAGTTTAGACACTATGTTTAACCAAGGTTTAGTCATGATGTTTAGCCACTAAATTTTGTGACAAGTTTTAGCTTAGGTTTAGCCATGAAATATGTTTAGCCATTAAGTTTATCGATTAAGTTTAACCATTATGTTTAGTTATGAAATTTAGCCATTAAGTTTATCAACTAGGTTTAACCACTATGTTTAGCCTTAATTTTATCATTAAACTTAATCAAAATTTAACTAATATGTTCAACCATTAGTTGAAGTTGTGGGTTTAGGGTTTAGGGACAACATTGTATTTAATTGCATTCAAATTGAAACATTTTTTCTTAATGATCCCCCTTCACAAAGGGACATTTGGTAGTGTTAGATTTATAGTTGCATGTGAAAATTAAAACAAATTGTTATTGTTAACCACAATCACTTCATGCATCAATACATGATTCATCCAACTCACCTTTGAAGTTGACTACAACCTTAACCATAAAGATAAATTGACAACCACTAGTTGTGCAACATAATTTAAAAAGCTACTATACAATGTAATTACACAACTTTTTGCATAGAATTTCCCTCCCACCTGCACCAGACAAGTATGAGAGTAATACAAAATTTGAAACTTTGCAATGAAAAATTTGTAATTGATGAACAACAAAGATGGTTTTCAAATTCCAATTATTGACAAAATGGTTGGGTTGGATTCCCTACTAGCTAACTAATTCCCAAGAGGAAATAAATGGAAGTAAGTAGGCTTAGGTGCAAATCATTAAAGGTGTAAAATTCACAAAACTTTATGGAATTTGTACCTCTTCAATATATAGTTAAGGATGTAAAATTCACAAAATTTTATGAATTTGTACCTTTTCAGTACATAGTTAAAGATATAAAATTCACAAATTTTTTTGGAACTTTTACCTCTCCAAATGAAAACTAGGGAGACACATCTATCCATAATTATGTTTGTAGGTGAGATAACATGTTTGTTGCAAAATTGTGGAAATATCCACTTTGATGGATGCTAGTTGAACATGAGAGAGTTATATAAGTAGTAGTTTTTAACACAATTTATTTAATCCATATTCATATAGGACTGTTGGTAGACTTTTTTATATTGTACATTTGGTAATTGTGTCTACAATTATGAACTTTTGATAAACAAATGTCCAAGACTAGATTTGATACATTTGTAATGAAATTATCAATTTTGGAAATGACAATTGGGTGCCACAACATGAACTATGATTAACTTATTTGAAGTTCACAATATTTATAAAGCAACTTTTGCTAATAGTCCACCGAAAGCTTAGGTGCATAAAAGTTCATTGAAGTTAAAAAATTATGTTGAATTTGTTATGTAGGCTTCTTTCCTAGCCCTCATTGCTTAGCTAAGAACTCCTACTTGTGGTGGAGGGCTATAAGAGCATAGAACATACTTAAACATTGATAAAAATTTAAGGGCATATTCATCAGCATACACCATTTGCTCTTCTATACATGTTTATCACGTCCAAAGAATTGCACTAAGGGTGAAAGTATCCTTGGGTGGTACCAATAGGAACCTCATCAAGGAATGAAAAAATAAATAAAAATAGCCAAATCATTTTCATGGGCTTTTTAATTTAAATGTTCTCACAATTATATATATTTTTCTCATGTTTATCAATTGCATGCACTAATATATGACTTGAAGTTTATTTTAGAGTTATTATTATTTTTAATTAAAAATATATATATTTAATTAAAATGGCCCTTTCATAAATTGATAGCCTTGACTTTGGAAATTCATAGCTAAATTATGTTTATTAAATTAATTTCCTAATAGAAGCTTACAAATAAAATGACTTTCAAATTACCTTTAAAAAAATTCCCAAGAAAATTCCCAAATTATGTTTTAAATTTTATGTTTTTAACCAAAAAGTTTAAGGAAAGGAACTAGTGTTACATTCCTGAAACTTTTCTAAATGCAATGATTAGAAACATCAAAATAAAAAAATATTCTTAATATTATTGAAATTTCAAAATCTATGGAACCTAATAAATATACTCATTAAAGAAAATTATGAAAATATTTATTCAAGTGTTTCTTATGATTTTTCAAAGTTTGACGGGTCTAAAAATTCAAGGTGTGACTATTCCTAGTGGTACCACCCAAGGAAACTCTTACCTCTGAATATTTTCCCTTCCTTACCATAATCATGATAAACACAATGTTTAAATGCAATAATTGAGGCTAATCATTATAAATAGTCAATGAAGAGTGATCTAATAGCACAAATTCTACCCTAATTTACTTTTTGTCTACTAATAAACATTACACATTATGCACATATTAGTACTTAAATCACATACAATTTGTTGTTCCAAAAAATTCAAGTTAATTTTCAAATTTTATCCACACATTCATCTCATTATTATTATTGTTTCATTATTTCCTAGATATTGGATTATTCTTGATGATAAGAATCTATGATCATATCTTGATTATTAAAATTATAGAAACAAAATCAAAGTTCACATTTTATTTTCTATTTCCTCGCCAATATTCAAATTGAAAAATATTAAACATCTATAATAAATAAATCCAGAAATCAAAATTGAAAACATGAAAATATGTGGTTCATAACCTAACAAAACTTGAAAACTACATATTGTTTTTCTATCATTACTCTCTAGTAGCTTTCCTAAGTTTGTGTGCATGTGTGTAATAACTCACAACCTCAATTTCAATCAATAAGTAAATTTTTAATCATTTCCCTCTTAAAGTACTTTGAAAATCAAAACCAAGAAAGTGTCTTAATCTTATTTTGTTAAATTTCACTTGTACACATAGTAACATTACCGTCCTACTATGGATTTCGTCTTCAAAATCCTTGTTATAATAAATAATATGTCTTTTAGTTCATTTTGTTAACCATCTATGGTCGTTCCTTATTCATTTGGAATTGTTTATGCATTCATTTGCACCTCTATCTGTGCTCCCATTCTCACTAGCATGATTGTAATCACTTGAAGATTTGTGATCATCATTGATTTCATGACATCATTATGTGGTTTTGTTGTACTCCTATTTGCCCCCTCATATCTACTTACTCTACCACTTAATCTATGCCTCCAACTAGTTCCATTTGTACTCTAGTGACATGAGCTTGCAATTCAATCCTTTCTTTAGGAATTTTTTATTCCTACACCTCATGTTCTTCATTCTAATGATCTTGTCCTCCTTTGAGAATTGTGGTTCTTTTTCCTATTTCTCCTATGCCATTCCATTAGACTTAGCATCTCTTGTTTCCTCTGCTAGACTAGAAGGCTCTAAATTATCTAGACTTCTATAGACGAAATTTGGAAATGCTTTCTTGAAAACTAATAAATACCTTTTATACCCTTCCTCATCTCCTATGTGTAGCCAATTTTTTTACATTTTTTCATTGAACTGTGCCCTTGCCACTTTTTTTTTTTCTAATATATCATAGATATCATAGTTGGGTATTTGATGTTAATTTTACACTTCTTTACATTCTATTGATATGCATTTGTGTATGGTGGCTTAATATCATGGTTGTTATATATCAATTCTTCCACCACTAGTTTGTTCATCTATCCCTTCGGATCCTCAATGTACTTAATTGTTTGACATATTACAAACGCATTAGCCATCATCTTTTTGCTTATGACATACATTATTTTTTCTCTCCCAAAAAAATTTCAAATGGACTTTGATCACAAACATGTTAAAAAATTCCACTAGAAATCCATGGTCTAGTTCTTACCATTCAACAATGTAATTAAATAGTTCTACTAGCCCATGCTTTTTCTACCTCTCCCATATTCTTCCAAATATTTATTCTCTTAACCTATTTTGAATATTTCAATTTGGTTGGGGTAAAGAACATCCTTTTGTCATGTGGGATCTTAGTCCCTCTCTATTTTAAAGTTTTTAATCCATTACCTAAAGTCTTTTTCTTCTTCTTTCTTCACTTACAAATATTTGCGGGTCATTCAAACTTGGTTGAGGTGGTGTGGTAGACATTGATTGCTAACTTGCCTTCTATGGTTGCATCTTTCCAAAATAGTTTATGTGGGTGTAGGCATGGTCAAGTAAAGAAAAAAGTAATCTGCCCAAAATAATTTTTTTAATATAAACACATGAAAGTAGATTTAAAACTTGTGTAACTAGAAATATCAAAAAACATAGCCCTCCATTTGGTTCATGGTAAGTTGAATTAAAAATTTGAAAAACTTTTGTATCATAAATAAGGTGAGAAATATATTTGAACATGATTGGGTCAATTTGGTCTTCAAACCTACTTTTACACTAGAAATTTTATGTATTATGATTATAACATGCATAAATTTATAGTACAAAAATATTTTTTGAGGCTTTCATAACTTGAAAGTAGAAAACATTCAATATTTCACTTATTTGTAACCCATTTTGTAAGATCGGACACTTCCTGCAAGTAAATGCAATATTGTAAAATCTGCTTAAACCTACAAGAAAATGTTCATCTTTCAAATTTATAATATTAAAGTGAAATTTTGTTTTCATATTAATCATTGTATACATAAATATTTCTACTTTCAATGCATTTAAAAAATTGTCTACTTGTAATTTTTTGTGTGACAAGGAACATTTTTGGTTTACTTGACCATGCTTACACCCATGTGGCTTTTTAAGCTTCTAGTGCTTCTATAGTTAGTTGTTGTACTTCGCCAATCCTTTTTTTGCCATTTTCTTTGTTTGAGTTCAAAAACATTATTAGTTCTTCCATTGTTGCATTTGGTCATGTTGCTAATTTCGATTTTTTGCTTGAAGTGCTTCTCTTGAAACACTCCAACACTTGCCTTAATGATTCTTAAATGTCTTTTCCAACTCAAATGTTGTACCAATCCCCCAAGCTCCTTGATGGAATTAATTGCGAATCCAAGGTGAAGATAATAGAAGGAAAAGGAATTGGGGCACGTTCCCTGGCTCGTAACACTTTGAGGGTAGAGGGGCTTGCTAGAGTTCTGAGATGGGATTAGGAAGATTAACAAGCAATTCAATTACTCACATGGACCTGCACAAACTAAACAACAAGTTGGGTAATGTGTAGTTAGAACATTTTGGTGCACAGACCAGCCATGGGCAAACATGGACTCATAAGACTCACCATGGCCTAGACTTGGGGGAAGCCACCACCTTCCCCCTTATAGTATATTTTGTGTTGGGACACGGGACTAGCACCCAAATGTCATTTTATCCTGGGATTCCCACAAATGGGACTCCCACAACTTTGGGGGTCCATAATTTTGTGTGCACACCTTCGATTGAAATGAGGTTTAAAGAAAAGTTGTAACCTTCATCGAGAGCTTTTCAACAATATGTGACACAACACCTGAAAGCAAGGAAACCAAGGAAATTCTTGACTTTTAATGATCGGGAGTCAAATTAACAATTTGATTCCCGCCCCTTTTTTGGCCATAACTTGTGTTTTAAGTGTCCAAATGAGTTATGCGAGCCCATTTTAGACATCTACGTTCCAAGAGCTTTTCAATGATATAATGAATTCTTCAATCCAATGAATTTCAATCCTTGTAATCACTTTTTAAAAATTTGGGAGTCCACCAGGACTCCAACCCCTAAAGTGAGAGCTCACTTGGGAGCGCGAGGGTTCATTTCCTCACACTTTCCTACACTCCCAGGAGCATGAGATGTGACTCATGGACTTCCCTTTTGGCCCGCACCCTTGCAAGCCCTTGCCTTGGTCGTGAGCCCAAAGCTAAAGTTACGACACTTATAGAACTCAATTTTGATTGTTTATGGTATATTATATATTATAGTTTTGCCTTGTTGAAACCACTAGACAACATATCCATTTTTCAACCCTAGAAATAGGTCCTCACTTTAATTAAATCACTTTAAATACTCTAGTTTCATTTATGTCGTTGGGTTTAATGTTTTCCCTTCACATATATCTGCCTTCTCAAGTGCCTCCTTTATGTAATGTTGGGATTGATGTCACTCTCATTTATTGGTCTGTTTTGGTCATTTTCAAATTTTTTTGGCATTTGTATTATTCTTATTATTACATTATCAACTAAGTGCTTGAAATTCATGCGAGTGAAAAAATAATTCATTCCATTTAGCCCACTTAGTTGTTTACAATCTTACCACCATGTTATTTATGATTGGAAATAATATTTGGCACCCTATGGTTAACTTTCCTTGTGTTTTTGTTATACTATGCTTCAATATAAAAAATTCTTGCATTGAATTCCCGTGTTCTAATTGTTTTTCTTTCCATCAAACATTTTAAAGTTTTATTCGTTTGTGATGCAATGGTCATGAATGGTTGTTCTAAGCTTTTGTTATTTGCAATGCAATCATTGTTTCCCTCAAATTTAGTTCCTAGTGGAACAATGTTTCTTATCCACACCACTATAATAGTCATGCACAATGATGCAACAAGAAACCTTAAAACTCACATTGCACCTACTACATGAACATGCAATAGCCACATGCCTAATTAAAACTTGCATCATACATAGAACCCATGTAAGGTGAGAGTATGATTAAATGGACCCACTAGGAACCACCTTAAAGGACAATCAAGGAACAAAAATTGGCCAAATAATATTCCTAGGCCCTTTTCTTGAAATTTTTTCATAATTATAAATTATTATTTTCCATGTTTATTTATTGCATGCCAAAGTATATGGCTTGAAGTTTCAACTACAATAAAAAGGTGGAAATCATCACAAATTTGTATTCCTTATTGATGTGACCTTTTCAAAAATCAAGTTCTTAAACTTTGGAAATTCATAACTAAATTATACCTACTCAAATAGTTACCCAATAAAAATATCAAATAGAATACCATCTAAAGTACCTTTAAAATTTATATCCACAAAAAAACCCCCCAAACCTTGTTTGAAAAATGTTTATAACCAAAAAGTTTTAGGAAAATAATCACTATGACATTCCTGAAATTTTGTGTGAATGTACTGGATAGGAACATCAAAATTCAAAATATTTTTTACATTGTTAAAGTTTTGAAATCTATATAACCAATTAATGTATTCAACATATGTTTTTACTAAAAACCTTTCTTGATGTGTTTCCTATGTTTTAAAATAGTTTGATGGGTCTTGAAAAATGAAGGTGTGATGTTCCTTGTGGTATCACCCAATCATACTTTCACCTTACATGCAATTGATTAGTGGTCAACACACATTGAACCACTAGATGAAAAATTCCACCCCATCCAATGGAGAAAAGTACCAATTTGTGTGTTGGTGGGTGTTGATTCATGTTGGCCATCTAAAACCACCTCTCAATAGTACTATGGACTTGAAATTTACAACCAATGCATGTGTTACTAACAAAATATATATTTCTACAAATACATGTACATAAGAACCTCATTATTTCCTATGCATGCATGTTCAAACTAAATACAATGCATAGATTCAAATTGAAAAGTTCACAAGACAAACTCTCATGCATGTATTACAAATGAATAAGAATGACAATAGACTCAAACTCACCTCTTTATATAAGCTAGGTGATTCTTACTAATAACTAAAATAGTTACCTTGATTACACAAAAATATGGACCACAAATTAAAATTAACATATTTAACTTATTACTTAACACTTACAAAGGTCAAATCTATACTTAATACATGGTTAACATTAATCCAAAATATGTAACATTAACTATAACTAGCAAGGTAACTAATAACTAATAAATTAACATTTACATATATTATATTTAACACTTACAAAGATCAAATCTATACTTAATGCATGGTTAACAACATGACTTTCTATGTTTTATTTGAATATTTTATTTAGACAAAATAAATTGGCCACTATACAACATATTTTCATGATGGTTATAACACTCCTTTGCAACAAACCACCTTTGGGATTATGTGACTTGCCATCCACTTGAAACCCATTATGTTTCATATATGTTTTAAGTAACTAATATCTAAGGGCCATACACTAATGATAATGGGACACCCACTTGTGGTGTCATTGCATAATGGTATACAATAACATCATTACTTGGTGTCTCATTATTGATTATAAAAACCTTACACACCAATTATTAAAAAAAATTGGTTTTTGGACCACATAATTAGATAGGTAATGAACTTTTGATAGATACATATTTGGTAGTAAGCACCAAATTGCAATAATGATGTAATAGACTTTTCAATGTAAACAATACCTCATTAGAAATGTTGAATTTAAACAACATTTATTATTGAATGTTAGGGATTGCTAGAAAGTGAAAGAAAGAAAACATGAAAATACAACTTGTAACCCATGTTACTGTTGAATTAACGAGAGAGCAATATGTTAAACAAAGTTGTCCAAAAGTTACCAAGTTTCCATATGGGTAACCTATCCTATAAACATTCCCACTTTCATCACACTACCTATGTAATTTGATAAGTTTCATAGGTAAGTATATAGGTAATATGAATGATTACTATGCATGTAGGTAAGGCACTTGGTGATTACTAGGAAGGTAGATACATGTGGTTTGAATGTAATAAATAGCTAGCCACTAGGGTTAATTATGGGGATGCAAATCAATATGAAAATAGGGGCTTGCAATAATTGGCCTTGCAACTCATTTTATTTATATGTTATGAGTGCTAATGGACAAGTTGTATGAGTTGCAAAGTTACAACTCATTGTATATACGGTGCAACTCTATCAAAACAACTCATTATCAACTACTATGTGACTTCATTATAATTATACCCATGATGTCATGCTCATGTCATTCATTGTCATCCATTTATTAAAATATGACAAGTGGCACTATGAAGATTTTTGGACATAAACATTATTTACTTTTCAAAATATTGATTTCTATCATCCATTATGATTATTAATGATGGTTTGAAGTTGTGATACATGGCATGATTGAAAATTGTCACATGGCATATTAATTGTATTTTGGAAAAAATAAAAATAAAAAAATATTTATTTTACTAACATGGGTTTGTAGCTCAACACATTTGAAGCGGAAAGAGTTTTTAGCATTGCAGGCTTTTGCACAATCTTGAGATGCTTATAAATATTTACCAGAATTGGTCCAATGATGCTCATGTTAGTGGTTCTCCATCCATCAAGAAATTCATGGAAATGGAAGAAATCTTAATGGATGAAAATGAAGATGTAATTGCATCACTCAAGCTCTTGGAGTCGGATGAAACCAACACTAGGGTTTAGGTTGTTGTTTCATGGCCTAGGAATTGGATGTGATGGAACCTAAAATTTTGCTAGGTTTCAAGTTTTTTTTGTTTCTTCCTTGTTATGCCATTTGCATTTGAGATTGCTTGTTCTATTGAGTTCAGCAAAGGGAAGGCAAAATTTTAGGGTGTTTTGGGGTCAACATTGGGTTTTTTTAAGGGTTCAATGCGGGCAGATTTGGGGACTGTTTTGGGGCTCAAAGGGGATGCATTTCAGGTGTTTTTTAAGGGCTGAATTAGGACAGATTAGGAGACTATTTTGGGGCTCAAAGGGGGTACATTTGGGGTTTTTTGTAAGGGCTGAACTAGGGCAGATTTGGGGACTGTTTTGGGGCTCAAAGGGGGTGGTGCATTTGGGTTTTTCTTTAAGGCTGAATTAGGGCAGATTTGGGGCTGGTTGGGAGGAGTTTTGAAGGCTCAATTCAAGAGCGACAATACTCACATTTCAAGTTGGCATACAAGTGCATGAGTCTTGAAAACATGGAACCCATTGCATATAAAATGGTACTGATCGATTAGAAATTAGTATTGTTAAATTGGCTTAAAAATTTAAAAATAGATTACAATTGCTTGATTTGGCCTCCTAAAAACTTTGTAACAAATCTCAATTTTTTTATAAATAAAAATTGAATGTAAAAATGATTTCCAATGATTTTTGGCGTTGTGGAACCCCGCCCGAAACCTAACCTAACCTACCTTAAAACCGAGAACCCGCTTGAATTGGGAAATGGAAAGGGAAAAAAAAAACCTGAAACCT
>Ga0209208_10003930_pt1 | contig 21220 bp, 22 predicted proteins | sample S1TSphfallax_3_FD_187694 | JGI IMG/M metagenome (GOLD analysis project Ga0209208, IMG submission 187694) | Host-associated microbial communities from peat moss isolated from Minnesota, USA - S1T2_Fd - Sphagnum fallax MG (SPAdes) (version 2) | ecosystem: Host-associated > Plants > Peat moss >...
AACACCTATGGCATGTACGAGATGGTAATGCACAATTTATTAATGGTGATCCTAATGATAATGTTGTGATGAATTGTGATCATTGTGTTTAGTTGTGATTGCAATGTAAAAGGATGAATGGAAACAGTTATGGATGAAATAGGTGAGAAGGATGTGGGTGTGTAGAATCAAAGTTTGTTTGAAAAATGAATTTGCTAATTGTAACAACATGGATGTTTTTAAAAACTACTTGTTTTTATAGAACCTTGCTTTTTTATTTTATAAAATTTTAATTATTCATTGGTAGTTTGAATATGTTCATTAATTACACCAAAAGGTTGGGATTTTTGAAGAAATTTTTAAAAATTATTTATATGTTATGAGTTCCTTATATTTCAAGCATGATTAAACCTTTAGAGGCTTCAAACTTGTTTTCTTTTGTGCACTTTTAAAGGAACATGGAATAGTTAAAATGTCTGCTTGTTTTTATGTCATGCTAAGGTGGACAAGTTATTTTGAGGGAAATAAAACAAGACAAAGTGATAATACTTTTGTTGTTGCAACCACATTTTCTTCCTTCTTATTCTACTTTTATATTTCGTCTCCTTTATTTCTCAAATCACTATGTTACCTTTTCCATCTTATTGTAAACAAATGTAAATTTCAATATATTAACCATCAACAAAGTAAACGGTAGATGTATTTTATGTTTCTAGTATGGCAATGTGCAGTTAATATTATACTTGTGTCAAAATTTCATGTTACAAAGAAATTTATAAATTATCATTAATTTAATACCAAAATCTTACTATTATACAACTTAATTGTAAAACCATTTAAATGTCAAAGTTCACCCTTGGCACAACTTGGCAAGTTGTGTTAATGGTACCTTAAACATTTGTAAGGTGCCCATGACTCCAATTGAATTGGATGGCTTAATAATTTCTAAACTATGAAAACAAGCTAATGATCATGACTCGAAAGTTCAACCCCACATCCAACACTAAAGGTATTTATTTAATTGCATAAACAAGTTGATAAATTTGTGTCAATAATGTGTAGTGTGCATGGATGAAAGGTTCAAAAGGTCTGCACAAGTTCAATCATAAACATTTTCTTTTAAACATCAAGTTTCAATTAAACATTTTCAAAGATACAACTTTTAGCCTTTCTAAGTTGAGCAATGAAACTAATTAAGGTTGGCCACCATTGACTTTTTCCCCTAGCATATCCTTACTTGTTCCCACTTTTGGATTATCATTCATCATTTGCAATTGAATCATGATTTGTATTTTGATGTTTGGTAGGACTATTATACCTAGTTCACAATGGGATTGTGGTTTGTTTTCAATGTTTTGGAAGCTAAGATTTAAAGTGTAACAATTAAACTAGGCTTTATTTCCTTGATGTTAGATGAAGACCTTTTTTTTTTTCGTCCCTCTTAATGGATTATTTTGGAATTAATATAGAAGATTACAAATTCATCAATTATTAGTGATTAATTTTTTTATTTAACCCTCTATCTTTCCTTTCACTTTCTCATTCATTTCAATCATTTTCCTCCTTTAATCTTGGTATTGGTGTCCTATCTTTCTCAATTCTATTTCATGTCACATGGTATCAAAACATTAATTAAGGTTAGTGAAGAAAGGTTACCAACAAAACAATAAAAAGTTACCTAAAGGCTAGACAAGTAATGAATCAACATGGCATACAAGGAAGTAAATGGAGTAGAAGATATGGAACTTGTCACTCACACCATGGTAATATTCAACACAAAAAACCTTATCATGGTTTTGTCATCACTTTTGATGTCTCCATGCCTAAATTTTAAGTCATTTTAAAGTTGTTCAAGTTTACTTTATATGTCTTTCATAATGATGAACATCTACTACAAAATGAAAATATTTGAAAATGTGTAAAACATCCGCTAGGAAAATGCATGTCATCTATTGAGAATTAGATAAAGTTGAAAGCCTTGAATGTCCTAAATTTGCTAGTCAAGGATACGATAATTTATCATTTATTAAGAAATTCACAAAACTCCACCTATGTTGGGACTATTTCAAAGAAAAAACAAGGTTAAGTTTCAATCCCACAATCTCATGTCAATAAAAAAGTTGTAAATATGCAAAAGGAAGAGATTAATGAAAACATGAATGAGGATTTCTAAGGCATGAAAAAGATGTGAAATTGATTAAAAGGAATAAAATTTTCTATACCTCAAGAGCTAATCATTCTCCTTAAAATGAAATTCCTTTCCAAAACAATACAATTGGCATGTGCGAAGTCGACCAACAGAGCGTAAGCAGTAGCACAATGGCTGACAATAACTATGATTTGTAAACTTCAGAATATACCCAATTGCTCAGGCGTTATATAATTCCACTGGCAGCGCAAAAAGCACTGGAGCAAGGCAGGGAATTTATTTGTTAAATATCTGCAGCAAATATGCATCAACTGCACAAACCCAACTGCACAAACCGTGGTTCTTAGACTCACTGATCTTAAGGAGACCATTTATTGCGTATACCAATAAATTGAACAACACCTTGCTGAGAGCTTCATTTATGTGCATACACCAATCATTGAAGTAATACGATAGTGACACTGACTGCAGCACTTGTTTACCTTTCAGATTCGCTACGCTGACTGCAGCACTTGTTCACCTTTTGGATACACGTTCCTCCAGCTCCTCATTCTCATTCAAGCTTGCAACAAACTCATGAGCATAAGTTTCATCTTAGCTTGAACCTGTACAAGCAACTATCTAGCCAAAAACAGAGGAATCCGTAGAGGGCAATGGTTGGTATATATCACATGCCACACATACCCATCTAAGCACAGTTATTTTGACGAGTATTGTCTACTAAACTTTTTTGTTATGGTAGTTGTCAAGAATGGTTTAATATGGTAAAAGTAGCCATCACATTCCAACTTCTTCTGGTAGAACAACATATATGCATTCTCCAAGTGTAATCTTCACAGTACACCTAGAGTACTTTTGATGACATTTCTCTACAAATGACTAGTTTCAAGAGGTTGATTTCTCAGCCACCATCGAAACATAGTGTTTTGTACTTGATTTCATTTGAAGATACATGAAGCAAGAACTCTTGTTTCTTTTTTGGCTAAGAAGTCCTCACAAAGAACAACTGTGTGGAAGGCTCATTAAATACAGAAAAGTCTCACCATGACCAAAACAATCCCCATCTAACATTCCAGTTGCTGGAATAAGCAACAATTCTGGGGCACATTAACAGTGCTTACAATTCTAATCTCCATTACAATTTCACACTTGATAGCTACAAAAATGTCAACAGCCAGAGCAAACATTGGATGTAATCAGCAGGAGTAACCCTACATGCTGGCTAAACTTGTAAACTCCTAGCTAATACATTGGTAAACCAAAAACCCACTGAACACAACTAGCTATATAATATGCCGCAAGCTCAAAAATTCTAGCTAACAACCCCCAGAAGACAGCAATGAGGAGAAAAGCTTGCAGAACATATCCAGGTTTACTCTCAGCTTCACTTCATGGACTGTAATTCCCTCCCTGTAACAATTTGTGTTGTCAAGTGTAGTCCACATCCTGTCCAAAACCAACCTATTGACATGATCCTGGAAAAAGTGTGGCAGAAAAATGAGATTTGTGGCTGTTATTGGTAGGATGACACCTTCAACTCACCTGCACTGATGACCTTGCAGGCCCATGCTTCTGCCTGCAACAAAATTAAAGCAAAGACATCAATTAAGTCTCCATGACTACTTTGCCAAAAGAATATACCTGCTAGTTGTTTGGAACCCAGGAAAGGGGGGATGCCATACCAGTATGAGTCTTTCTTCTCTTGGGCTAACAGTTCCTCAAATGAGATCTCTATGTCTTCAGCATCCAATTTCTCAATCAGCTGTCCAGTATTAGGTTGCAACTCGAAGTGTGTACGACCATACTCCAGCATCTGCAAGGTGGGAAGTCCCACATTATAGGCATTTCAAATCTTTCAGTACCAAATACTGTGACAAATTCTTCAAGGCAGAATTTGAGAATTAAGACAAACAATTTGATGGTGAGGTCAAGGATTTAAACCCCCTCACGTTTTGCCCATGGCTTGACATTTGAAAATGAAAATCCACAACCATGCATCTTCCTAGAATTGCAACTTTATGTTCACAGGGTTGACACCACATCAGGTCAATATATGCATTGAAGCATTTGCAAATCTTGCTGAAGCCTGATTGCCTCATCAGCCATAGTTAACAAAATCACTTCTTGACTTTCTGGTGATTCATGTTGGATGTTCCCAATGTAAGTTCTGCTTTCTCATTGAGAAGCAGATTGACCTAAGGTGTAGGGACCTCACATTAATGGATAACACAATCACTGACAAAAAGGCTTGCTCAATGTCTTCTGCGAGCAAACTGCTTCAAGCTAGTACCATATGATGACATGAGAAAGGCAGCCATAATACTGATATAGACATTGGTCATGCAGTCACCTTTAGATATGCTGGAGAGAGTTTGAGCTGTTCTTGCAATCTATTGTACACCACTGTGTCCTCTTCCAGTTTCTTCTGCTCTATTTCCAATCCATAAATCTGCAAGGATGAAGAACCATCATCCAAGACCATGAAATCAGCTCTGAAAGTCCACGAAGATATGTACAGAGCCACAGAGTTCAATACTTTATCATCCTCATAAACTCAGTGATCCTGGAGTTACCTGCCCACACAACCGATCAAAAGAGGACTTGTCTGCCTTTGCTAGTAGGGATTTTGAAATGGTGAATTTACGCTGTATTGTGTCTGACCTGTCAACACACCCAGAAATTTATTCCAATCAAAATGAAAAAAATATGAACTAATAATATATTAGCACTTATGAGGAAATGAAACACAGATTTACCTCTTCCCCAAATTTAATGCCCTCTCCAAAAAGTACTGACATCATTTTCATAACAGGTTTTTGTCACTAGTTCTGAGAGAATAGTTTTTCACTTCAGACATCAAATTCAAAAGGACAAGGCAACTTGACTGTATAAAACTAGAATTGTATTAACTCACTTTTGCTGAAGGGCTGATTTTGCCTCCACTAAGCAGGTTGTGAAACGGCCCACCTGTAACATCATGATCACCAACAAACTTTCCTCATGTCCTAGCAACTTGTCACTGATTTGTCACTAATCTCTTTTTGCATTGAAAAAAATTAAGGACAGAAACTCATGCTCCACACAGATATTAGGACCATGGAATCAAACAAGCTCAAATTGCAAGTAATGGTAAGTGCCACATCTGACCACCGTGCCTTTCAACCTCCTAGACTCCCAACAAAAATGAGCCCACAAAATCTTGATCTAAATGAGTAAATGGAGATCATGCTGAAGAGCAGGTGTGAAATAGCATCAATGTTGAGCAATGAGTGGGAACCTGTGCAAGAGTAAGGGTCTTTGCAACGTTAGACCGCACAAGCTCATCATATTGCTCCTTGATCTTTCGCTGTATCATACTTCCTGAAGATGTGAAGGGATATGGACAATTGCTGTTATGGGATCCCCCTTTTGGTGTTCCACATATGCAACCCACTTCAACCTCCGAAGACAATGCACCAAAATTTGGCTCATTACGTTCAGGTGCAACCTTCTCTGCCTCTCTTTGATTAACTAGAGCATCTCCACAAGCAGCAGCTGCAGCTGCAGCTGCTTTTGCTTTATGCCTTCTCCCACGATTCTTCTTCTTCTTTTTCTCCTTCTTCTTTCCATCTGTATCCTCTTCATCGCATTCCTGTCCACCTTTTAGAACCCCTCCCTGGTTCTCATCCCCCTCTTCCACACCTAGTACACAATTCAATCTGTGTTTTAGTCCTGGTATTCTCCCTAGGGTCCAACTTATGGTCAAAATTTCAGTCCAAAGACAGTTCACAAACTATCCCAATTTGAAGCACTATGCTTCAGTTTGTACACACACACAAATCCAGTTCATGTGCTATAACCCTGGACACAGATGACTAATTTGACTCAGGATTGAACTGTGGAAGGTTCCAGCAGAGTACCTTGTTCAGAACCGCTCCCCTCACCCTGACCCTCCTCCTCAAGAAGAAAATCAAATACTGCCTTACTACAAGGACTTTCCAAAGTCCCCCCCTTCCCGGGTGTCTCTGTCAGCATTAACCCAGAAGCAAGCCTTGCTCCCATGCCAACCCCTTTGCCCCCAATCGACTCAATATTCAATGCTGCAAGTGCTGAGGCAATATCTGTGGTTAAGCCCTTTGTACATTCTTTCATGGACTTTCCCTTGGTGCCTGCCTCTAACAAACTAATTCTCAGAGAGCCTAACCCATCCAATGCCAAGTTTGAAGGAGCATGATGGCTGCCCAAATTTCTAGCTGTTGGTAAGCCTTGGCTTGTAGAATTCAAAGCATAGGTTGTTGGAATATTTGATAACACAGCAAGACCATTTGAGCCATTAGTTGCACCTCCTGGTGAACTAGCTCCCTTGGCCTTCCCCTTTGAACTCAGAACTCCTGTCAGATGCCCATTCACCTTAGACTTAGCAGGATTGCGAGAAACAGGAACTGCAATTGTTGAAGCCAGGCCTGGTCCCTTCTGAGCCATAGAGCTCCCACTGGCCACTTTTGCTATGCCTCCAAGATGCAAGCAATCTAATTCCTCATACTGTCCTCCCCGCATAGCCCCTTTGTTGCTATTCATCCCCATATCAAGTCCTTGCTGCATTCCAGCTGGCATGGCCTCCTCTTTTTGAAGTGATGCACCAGCTTGATTTGCACCTTGTCTTGCCACTAGACTCCCTGACTTTGTTGTTCCGCTGGCACTTCTTGTAGAATTTTCAGATGTTCCTGCAGATTGCAGAGCTCCAAACAATGTAGCTCATAAAATAGTGTCATAAGACCCACACTCCTGACAAGCCCATACAAAACTGACCCAGAAAAACAGAACTGATTAATTTACTGACCATCATAGACAAAGGGGGCAGACTGTGAATGCTTTGTCAAGATCAATAGGTTTCCTGCTTGCACGTGTGGATATAGAATCGCCTCATTACCTGTCCAAATCTCAGCATCACCATTCTGGGTTGAGTCTGATGAAGCAGCAGCAGCAAGGCTTGTAAGGCTGTCAAGACTTCCATTTGTTTCAAGCTTCAATCTTACTCCTGTAGCACGTGGAAAACTTCCTACTTGTCCATCACCTACACTCACAAAACATTATTTCCATATGATACCAAGACAGCTTATGGCTAAAACTTCAAAACTCCACCTTCCAAAGCAAATCTTTTACATTGTTGCAGCACAATTTCCAGTTCTGCAGTTTACCTGATGGTGACATCAGAATCTCGAGCACAAGCCTTCGTTGTGGTGGTGGGGACTTCATTGCACCCTCATTACTGCCACCACTGCCACCACCTGGTTGCATGCAAGGTTCATGAGATGAGTAACACTAACCCTAACCTGACATGATAGTTATTTTGAAAGTACAGCAATAGTCACCACTGAATTATTCTGAGACCAAGCAAGATTCTGCATAGTGGAGCATGACAAACCACCAGATGCAGAAGGGGATCCATCAATGAATGAAGTAGAAGTTGTAGTTGTGATTGTGGTGGTGATTGTGGTCATGGAGGCTGAGTCTGATGCAATGGGTGCAGCATTGGAGCCTTCTGAATCTGCAGCAGCTGTTGTCACAGCTTTATCTGCAATACCAGAATCCTTTTCCTTTCTAGAGTCATCTGCTTTGACAGCCTTTTCTTCTCCCCTGAAAATCTTCCTGGCATTGATCCACCCTCTTTGAAGGCCAGCGACTATGCTGCTATTCCCATTGGCTTGCATGGTTGTGATTTGGCAGTTTGATGATTTAGCTTGTATCTTATTGCATACTGCTTCCACAAGGGGATGTAGAAGCCCACTGAGCTTTGCCACCTCAGATAATGGGTTTAAACTGAACTTGGAACTGGATGCAGGTGAATGTTGCACCCGATGGTTGTGAAGGCTGTGACATGAGCAGCAGAGGTGCTGTGCCCCCTCTCCACTTATGCCTGTTTGAGACTGAGGTTGCTGTTGCTTCTGCTTTGTGTGCACACACTGCTGCATGGCACTCTTCTCAAGCATCTGGAAACCAATCACCATTGCCAAGACCACTCCAGTTGCCAGCCCACCGAACACTGCTAGCAACAACCATATTGGCATCATGAACCTCTTTGTATTGTCAATCAATCCTAATTCTCCAGTCCTTGAAAGAACTATCTCAAGTACACAGCATGGCTTCCTGCAAACCCCAAAAAACTGTGAGCATATAACATGTTATCCTCCATCTTCTCCAAGCTAAAGATATCAGCTATGAAGCATCTTATTGTTTTTCTGGAAGCCAATTCTCAGTATATCGAGTTCCAGAAGCAGCAGCAAAATTTTCCAGCATCTCATCATGCTTCCACCACATTTGCAAAAGCTTAATCCATTCTCCTTCTCAGTCTCATTTATCCCTTTTGTATAGTGAGCAACCCCGTTCTTTCAAGGCAATGCAGACAATCTCAGCTTTAGCACGTCATGAAAACCCTAGCATTTCCACAATTTCTTTCAGAAGCAAAAAGACTAATCAGGAAAAAAGAACAAAAGACGGGGAGCATGCCATCAATTAATCACACTGCCATAACCCTACTTCTCTGTTGAAATTCTCGCAGTTTTCAGTACTCAGTCAAACGCGTAGGGGAAGATGGAAAAGCACGAAAAACAGAAAATTGCACCTTCCAGATTTGCAGAAAACCACAATCTCAAGTGAAACCAAGCTCTCAAGACATCATCACTTCTGTGTTGGAAATCAAACGCGTCGGCCTCTCGCACGGAGCCGAGTCGCCGCAGATCGCAATCCAGTTGCAAAAAGGCATTACTCCTGTGACCAATTCGGTGATTTCCCCAAACTGCGCCACAGACCAAGGCGAAGAAGAAAAAGACGAAGACGACGAAGAAGAAGAAGAAGCGCCACAGGCACCGCGAAACGCAATCGCTCAAATCCAGAAGATGGAAACGGCGTCCGGAATAGCCACGTTCATTGCGGAATGTCCATATTCCTATCATTCTGATCTCTGTAATCAGCGTAATCTGCGTCATCCGGAAATTAATCGCCAACAAGGTGCCTATTCCGGTTTACGGAAAGGGGTGGGTTTTTAGGGTTTGGATTCTAGGGTTTGGTTCCTAGGGTTGTTTCTTTTGGTTTTGTTTTCCCACTGAGAGTTTCTTCTCATTCACAGAGGTTATTGTTGCCTGGCGATGGCGGAAGAGCGCGTGGAAGATCGCGTGCGCACAGCACAGATCGAGGCACGCGCTCGCAACATCAGTCATAACGTGCGTTGTCTCGAGTGCGGTCACCAATCGATCGAAGAGTCGCAAGCTGATATCGCCGTTCGTCTTCGCAAGGTACACCACCTAGTAGGGTTTGCAGTTCGGAATTCTCGTTGTTGTTGTATTGGTTTTTCGCTAGTACTACTGCAGCGGCGCCGTTTGGTTTCAGAGAATTCTTCTTCTTCTTCTCGACAACAACAAAGGCAATTATTAGTTTTTTCTTTGGCAACTTGAGAGCCTCGAATTTGTTGATTCAAGTGGTGTGAATCCTTTGCGTCTAATTTATGAGAATGTTCTGGATGTTGTCTCTCCTCTACTTCAATAGATTCTCAAGAAAGACCGATTCTAAACTACGGAGTTTCTGAAGATGGAGATCAGTATGGCTGCAGGTGATACGAGATGAGTTGAGAGCGGGAAAGACTGACCAAGAAATCTATACCAAGTTGACAACAGAATATGGTGAAGCGATTCTCTACTCTCCAGCTTTTGATGCACAGACTGCTGTACTGTGGGTTGGCCCGGTAATAAGAGCCCTTTCATACATTCATGCTTGACTTCTTGACTGAGTTGAACAATTCAAGAAGCTCAATTGAACAATTCAGGAAGCTTAATTTTGCAGATGGGGATGTGTTGTGGTTTCTTGGCAGGTGGTGTTGGTAGGGGCAATAGCAGGGGCAACATTCTACAGAGGCAAGACCAAGCAGCGAGATCTTGGAAGAATGGCTGATATGCTGTTGCATAACATTCCTCTTACTCCCACTGAACGTCATGTGCTCAAGTCTTTGGTTCTACCACCTTCTTTACGCAATAGAGGTACTCAATGGAGCTGGCCATTTATGCGCAAGTGATCAGCAGAAATTTGTTAAACCTTGGAAGCTTGCAGGCAACATGTTCTTCCATTCCTCACAGCTTCAATTGCATATAAACAGCTTTACACAACATTCCTCTTATCCTCACTGAACACCATGTGCTCAGGTCTTTGGTTCTACCACCTTCTGTACACAACAGAGGTACTCAATGGAGCTGGCCATTTTGATTCATATTGACCAACACAAATTTGTGAACCTCAGAAGCTTGCAAGTACTGAAGCCCTTTTCAAATGCATCAGTTTGTAATGCAGCTGCTGCTCAGATTTCCAGGCAATTCAGACATGAATCCATCTGCTCAATGCAACAAAGCTATTGTGTTCTAGCTCACTCATCATTTCTAGGACTACTATTACAAGTTAGTCAGAGATACAAGAAATACATACTCACCAACATCTTATCTAGCAACTCTGCAGCCAGGGGTGTAGCATGGCAATTGGACTCTTATATGAATGCAAATCAACCAAATCCAGTAATCAGCTGTTGAACAAAATCATCAGTGAAGCTGCTCATCGTCTTGTTGAACTCAGCCGTTTCTGTGAGAGAGCATTGTCAAGTGGTCAATCATAGTCAGGTGTTGAAAGCCCTCAAAAGTTATCTTCTCTACCAAGACTTGGGTGCAGATTGTGGATTTTGCTGCTGTATGCATGGGTTTATTAGAGCCTGTTTATTGATTTATTTGGTGAAGTTCTTCCAGAGGAGGCAAAGAGTGATCATCTTTAGTGGTTGTATTACTATGGAGAAGTCTATTTGTAGTTTTACTCCTCACCCTTGGTGTAGTAGGCCTCATCTGATTACTCCTAAGGACAATTTCAACAGAGATTTCGCAAGGGATTATGTGAATAAGGTTTGGGTGCATGTTGCCTTGGCAATGCACATTAAAGGAAGTCATTCAAAACCAATTTTGGAGAATGCTTGTGGTTTGAAACTGGTATATCCCAAGTCCCTACCAAGCAGGAATTGGTACTAAGGCTGGTATTGCCTCATGTCCTTAGCATGCAGCTACTGTTACGAGGTATTGTCTCAAGTCATACAAGAAGGTCAGTTCTTTGATACCAAGACCGATACTAGTATATATATATTAAGATTTCATTTTGTTATGCATTATGGTTTCTGCTTCCAATTCCCAAAGTACAAACCCTAAACTTCCTTTTGCTGGAACCATTTTTGCTGTTTTCATTATAATTTTATCAAGCATTGCACTTTGCAATAGGAGGAGTTATCTCTCTATTATTTCCTGAAAATCTTTCCTACATTTACTTTATTCTTGATGATTTCTTTGACCTAAAAATGCTTTATCTTCATTCAATTTTGGAAACAGCAAAACTTCATTTCATGAGTCAACTAGTACGAGTGCCTCCAGAAATGTACAAGCAACAGCAGAACATGGATTCAAAATCATGAACAAGCTAGCATATTGGCTATATCTTCATACTACCAACTGCAATGAATGATGTGGTGGTGTTCTCACAAGTTATCAAGTCATCAACTTAGACCACAAAGGTCATCTTTGCTAAAATGCATGAAAAGACAAATTTTCAAGTGAAGTGAGAGGAGTGATCATATACCTCACCTGTGTTGGCACCATTCAATGTACCCAAAAAGTTGTGAGCTTTTCCCCCCTCCATCAGTGCAAGCACCACCCTTGCAATTCAGTCCTTAGATTTGACCTCCAGAGCAACTCTTGACAACACAAGATTCAAGGAAACCTGTCAAATTGCTAAGGAGAATTGGCAATCCAAAAAGCATTGTTGAGATTGGATTGTGCACGGGTTGGGGCTGTCTCTCAACCTCAAATCCATGGATGCCACAGTCAGAATCAAATTGCAACGAGTCTTAAGTACCAGGATGTAGCTTGTGGGCTTGCATACTGATGATCCAAGAATCTAAGTGTACATGCTAAGTATTACACAACAGAACACTAATGCCACATTTCTGTTCAAAAACATAGCACATGCTGCACCTCTCTCTTCAAGTTACTAGCGGACAATGAGGCCTGAAGTTGGAGAGGGGAACAACCTGAAACATGAGGTGGGAAGAGGTAACCATTTGACAATTGATACAAAAATGAGTGTGCCGGTGACAAAGTAAATTGAGGATTGAAAAACTGATAACTGAATAAATGAGAACATGAGAGTTTTGAGGCCAGCCCACCATAAAGGTCTTGAGGACCGAGCTCTCTTTTTGGTACACCTTATCTCATGCACCATAAGTCTTCTGAACTGGACAATGTTGTCATGTCAGCAAATTTGGTGAGTTGTATCATGGAAACATAGTTGAAAAATTGAAAACTTTATCTACACTATCGGGGTGTCCAATTTACAACATGGACAGGATAGAATGTCTACTCTTGAGAAACCCCTTTTCTATTTATGAATTTGAGCTTGCAACAGCAATCCAGATGAATTCAACCCACTGGTCTAATAGAAATGGCAAGGAGGGTGGGAGGAAGAATGCATCACCAACTTTGGTTGTACTATCTTGGCCTTCACATTGTCTGATCTCCCAGAACATGAACATGCCGGAGATCACATCTATCCTACCCGAGGGGGATCTAATGGTTAAGCAGCAATTGGCCTCCATTGATCCACAGGTAGAGGGAGCGGTAGCACACTGACAAGACAAACAATCAAAATAATGGGAGTTCTTTGCAGCCAATAAGTAGAAGTGGGCACAGCCAATCCCAAGAATGATGTCCAGTCCTTCAATGTTGACCACAACACTTGACATGAACAAACATGCCAGGTAAGAGACTTTTGTGCATTAGAAGTCCAAGTGCATCTGCTACTTTCCTTCTTGGACTGACCAGAATGTATGTGCCCGTGTCACCCTCTCAAGCAGCTCTTGAGGTACTGGCTCACCTCTGCGCTGGTGTGGAGCGATGCGAGCTGTGTGTACCAGTGTCTTCCATTTGTCCTGCCACAACAATGTAGAAACATGTGTGAGTTCATGCTCAACACAATCTGTCTGTAAAGAAAGGAAGATGTAAAGGAGCTAGCAATACACAGGCACATTTTAGTTCAACTCCAATGCATCCACTGTTTGTGTACACTGCTTCTATAAGCTAGAGATTACATTGACTTGCATCTACTGTTGTTTTACAAATGATTGTGAACCCACAGAACACGAGCAGTAATACTGAAAAAAAAACCTTTAGGTCAACATAAGTTCGATGCTTGGCCTGGTTGAAAGCCCGCAGTTTAACATCCCGCCACCTGTATACATAATATTTCTGGTTCAGAAAATTGAGCTTTTGCTGCGCTTCTTTCATGCTAAATTTAACTGCTTGCTATCTGTAACCTTAGAACACTAGTGAAGTTGAAGTCACTATTTGCAGAGCCTGACCAGTTCGACAGACTTGCCATACCTCCCAATGCCAAGCTTTTCGACAGCATGGACAAGGGCTTCCACTTCAGTTACACTAAAAGGGCGCCGGACACGACGCTTGCCAATATCAAGAGGACTTGATTTTGACTGCATGGGGACCAGAGACATGCCAGGAAAATCCCCTGTGCCCACAGTTGGGTGCAGAATCATAGCCCCCGGATCCCCCTCAATGTTGTCATATGTCAAATTGGGCAATGGTGAAGGAATTTCCAGTTCATTCTTTGCTCGTCGGTTGGCATCTGCCTGAGATGGCACTCGAGTTGACTGTGGAGAAATTGACATTTGTTCATTGAGGTGTGCTTTTGTCTTTGATCCATTGCACCCTTTGAGTGGGTCATCGATTGTCACAGACAGGCCAAAGTGTGCCAATTTGCCCTTGATACCTGGTTTGGCCCCAGGCAGCTTGGGTGGTGCATTAGACACCTCTGCAGTTCCATTTGCCTTGTTTGACTGTCCTTTTCCGGGGTACTGTCCTCCTGCATCACCACTGCCAGACAATCCCCGTACACCAATGACAGGATACCTGCACACCTCCAGCCACATCAGACAGTAGAAAAACTTGGCCTCTTTACAAACTTGAGATCATGGTGAAACAAACTTGCTTTCAGATGCATTCTTTGAAGAAAACATGTTTGCTCTCTGATTGTGTCAACTCTCTAGGTGTATACACAACAAAAAATCCAGTTTATTGTCTTATTCTTGTTTCCCAGACATATTACACTCTTAGGAATTACTCTAGGAATTTTGCTTTGATGAAAATCAATTAAGGGGCATGAGAAAAAAGGCCAGTTACAAGGGCACAAGAGTTAACCACATACCAAGGTGATGGGTGCTTGACAGCACGTGAAAGCACAAGAAGAGGATCTTCAGAGGTGCCAGACGGGGATGTGGGCACTGGACTAGGTTCAAGCATGAAGCCTAGGGACTCTGGCTTTGTGCTGCAGGAGATGCCCATTTGTGACAATGTGGCAGCCTCATCAGGCACCTTCTTTCCTTGCATCAATACCCGCACATGCAGACCCCCTCCAAGAAGATTCATGGCTGCATCCATCACTGCTCTCTGTTTCAGGGAAGTCGAGACAGTCAGTTCAATGGAGTAAGCTCCTCAGAAAGAAGGCAGTTGTTTTCTCCTCTTGTGGTACACATGGGATCGGACATTCCCATAAACAGCACAGCAGCAGCATTAATGAAGTCAATATTCAGCACTCAAAACTTTTGAGAAAAGACATTGTTTTAACAGAGGAAAGATAAAACAGAGGGCAAAAAGTTTGCCTTGAGGCTTGAGACAGTTGCTGTTTCTGGTAAGTCCACAAAAAGCTCTGGAACAGTGAACGACTTGATGCTAAGCTTGACTGCAATAGGGGCACATTCACAACCATTAACAGTTCAATAGTCTGTATACCTGCTGAAAATAGTGCATCCAAAAATGCAAGGGATTAACAAGTTCAGGGTGAGGTGATGGCTGGCTCTAAGATTGTCTTAAGGCTACTGCAATTTTCAGAGAGCATCTACTGTTTTTCTCCATCTACCAAATCCATGAATAGATCAGTGGATTCACTTTGCCACAGTTTGTACACATACCTTGGGGTTCTGTTAACATTTTGGAAGACAGTTTTGGAGTACCCTTGGCAGTGGGGGAAGACACCACACTTGTGGCTTTGGCTGGAAACATGACAGATTCAGTTTAGATTCAGTTTTCATTAAGTTAGAACTCCCAGTATTGTTATTGTTACATACTTAGAGGAACAATAGATCCAGGTGAAATTCATTAATACAAAGGTGCGAATTTCAAAGGTGGTGCAAGAGAAACAAAAGAACTTTGTGCACTTTGATCAGATCCTGATTTACTGAGGTGAAGGGACTTCTACATGCTGGTCAGACATAGCAAAAATGGCAAGAAAAGTTTACAAATATGTACCACTGCGGAGCTTTGCTGCAGCTGCAAGGGGCTTGCCATCCACAAACTCGTACCCCATCTCCATGAGATTGTTGGTGTTCACATGCAATTCTGCGGATGGCTTGACACTTCCGTCAAGCATCCTCTTCCTTTTCGCTGGAAGACCTCTTGTTGTCCGCTGCCGCGTGAAAGAAGCTATCCCACCAAAGAGACCCTTGCCTTCGAAAATTGCCTCTGCAGACAATGATGCAAACATAGTTGGATCAAGACCCTATAGCTTAACATTAAGACACTTTCAAGGGTCCAACAACCACACTTGTTAGTAAACTCTGTTAAGGACCAGACAGGTAACACAGACATCTTTCATAGGCCCTCTAGAGTGACTGATGAGAAGTTCACATGAAAGATCATGGTGCAAAGATACACCAAACCCCAATTATAAGATAGCAAGAGCATACATATAGATGCAGTGCATTTGTCGTTTAACAATGTCAGAACTAAATTGACCAGACCAACGCACTCTAATAATCCAGTTCTGCAGATTGACCACAAAGTTCACCAATACTATCATTGGGGACAGTACTATTTGTCAGACTCTTGCATGCTAGTTAGTGGAAAAACTGTGATCAATACCTTCACTGGAGCGTGAATTATCTGTCAACTCCATGTCAGTGTGCTTTCGCTTGGATCTTGTTCCAAAGACACAGTTGCGCTTCACCACTTTGGCAGCTTTCCGAGCTTTCCTAACCTTGCTATATGCATCTTTTGCTATTTTCACCATTGATTCTGGGAGAAGGTGCTGAGAAGAGTGATGCTCTTTGATCTTATTTCTGATGACTCTGCACTCCCTCTTGGGTACTGTTTTCTTTGGCATGGCCATGGTGCTTTCAACATCTACAGCCCCTTGGGTACGAAGTCTACAGCTCTTGGATGTCACCTCTGGGCAGCAATTCTTTGAATCAACAATCATACATTTATCTTCCATCCCCATGCTAATATATTCTTCCTCCCTTCCCTTGGCCAGATCTATAGCCTTTTCTGCTTTGACAACATTTCCATCCTGCATGTTAGTGTTGCATTTCAAATCCATGCCTGGGTTCCCTGTTTGCTCCACAACAATTCTGTTTTCTGCCTCTTGCTCAGAGTCCTGTCCAGCCTTCAATTCACCTAGAGATTCTGAACACTCAAAGCTGCCTGCTAAGTTATCAGCTGATCCAACATTTTGTCTTGTGAGACCCTTTTTTTCACAAACTGGCTGTAGAATGTCCATTTCTACAGATACAAGAGCTGTTAGCTTCTTGTCTTCCACAATCTGCTGACACACCACCTCCTTAGTGCTGAGAGACTCCTGAATCTGATTTGAAGGACACCACTCCATTTTGATGATCTCTCCCTCAAGAGGTGTGATGGAATCTGACCTATGGACCGGGAACCCCATGAGAGGAGACCCAGGACTTGCATTTCTCTTGGAAACTGATTCATTGTCCTCAGAAACAGGCTGCAGAGAATTATCCACCAATTTATTAGTCCTCTGAAATTCGCACCAGAGAACAACACAACTTACAGCCAAACACTCAGCACTCCAATCAGTCATCCCAACATAACAGAGTTGGCTTTTAGAATCTCCAACTGGATTGACTTGTGCACACAGAACAAGTTACACCACAACAATCAAGTGTTTTAACTGTCCCTACTACCGCAGCTATCAAATAAACTCTGAGCAAATTGTTCTGCACACCGTTTCAAATATGGATGATGCCTGGTTTTGTGGAAGAGCCTTCCTTGACAAGCATCATGACAAAAATGTGGCAAGAACAATTGACTCAGAGGACAAATTGCTTTAAGCAATGAAAGCTGCTGGTACCTGAGCTTTCTGTGTTGAGAGACCTTGAACAGATCTATTGTCTTCATCCACATGATGATCCTTGACAGAAACTACCCTCTTTTCTTCCTGCAAGAGAACAGCTCTATGGGTCCCTGTTTCGAAACCATTGCTGACATCTGTACACTTGATGTCTTCTCCAGTCACATGAACAACCTGCAAGTCTGCATCTTTTCCACTTGCTTTCTCAAGGGCATCCAAAGTGGATGCAGTTGGACAGACTGGCATAAGTGTCACTTCGCCTTGTACAGTGTGTGTCTGTGAGCTTTCTACAATGTCTGCCATATGAAAGTCAATATCTGGAGATTGATTTCCATTCAATATCACCTGGTCACCAAGCTTCAACCCATCTTGCTGCTCCTCCCCAACATCTTGTAGAAACTGACCTGCAACAGTTGCAAGAAGCTCAAAGAATCCACTGCTGCCCCCAAAACTGGACTGCCGTTGTGCAGTGGCATCCCCACGGCCCTGTTAAGAACAAAACATTTTCTGAGTGGGGACCTTTGACAACAGACCCACTTCTGACTCATCAGACTAATATCACTAGTGAGATACAATCTTTACAAGCAGAAAGTAACAAAAGCAGGATGAACAAAACCCAAGCACCAGTAAATCAGTACCTGAGACAGCATCAACAAAGCACTAGCATTTTCTCATGCTCTAAACTGAACAACCAATCTACTACTGGATTGACTTATAAATAATATAACAAGGAATCGAGGGCTTTGCAATGTACAAAGACTGTATGAAACAGGAAAGTCTAGATTCATGACCATACTCGAGAAGATCGTGTTGCCCGTGGTAGGGTAAGTCCACGGTAGCCAGGAAAACCCTCTTCTACTCTCTGACCTTGAGCCTCCATATCCTTGCACGCATTACCCCCACCAACTTTGCTGAAATTACTCTGCCTTCATTTGCAGGAAATTACTCTCAGCAATTCCTCATAGCAAACCAGCTGAAATCTGGTTCAAGATGTACTGTTTGATCCTGGATGTCTTTCCTGCATTGTAAATTACCCCTGTGTGGAAAACCTGGTATGACAATGTAATTCATATCAGCTTGGAGCAGATTTCAAGTCCAACCCCCTAAAGGCAAGATGACTCCAGGTGCTCCATGCAACTCAAATATCAATGGTGTTGGCAACCTTCACCTTTAGACAAAGAGTGTTCTCCATTGTAAATCAGACAAGAGTTTACCATGAATCTCAATGAAGAATAATTGAAGTCACAGACATCACTTGGTCTTGCATCTGCACTCTTGGAGCATCCAAAAACCAAAGCAAAAAACTCTACAGGCATTTATCATCTTGAGCAGTGACTGGCTGGGCAACGCTTGGCAATCAACATATCAAAAGTCCTAATTTTGTGCCACCTGATACCATGGGCAGTGCTTTGTTTGGCACAAAGTCTAATTGGAATTCACAATCTTCAAATCCCAATGGAGACATCTACAGAATCAAAGGTGTAAACCCTACCCCCCTCAAACCTTAACGTCCCTTTTATCTATCAGACAAGAAAGCAGTTCTTGGCTCTACAACCCAGAAGAATCCCCTGAAGCTTTCCAAACTGGAAAATCGTTGCCCTCCAGACACAAAATTCGACTTCAACAAAGCATCCAATCAGACGAAAAATTAATCTCCGCCATCAGTGAGTTGTCATAGAAGCAATCTTTCGCTCAAAAGTATGCTGCCAGATAGACCCCCTCACCAAACCTCCATTAAACCCTAGGAAACAACCGTCTGAACCCCGGTCCATCTAGATGCTTTTCTTGAGATTTACATCAGATCTGTTCAACAATCAACGAAACAAAAGAGGCCAAAAAAAAATTGAAAGGCGTAACTCCACGGTATCTATTATCGTCCTGCAAGCAAGCACTGTTATTAGACATACACTTCCATGCAACTCCTTGATAACTGCACTAGTTCAGAAAACCGTTCTCGTCGTGATCCAACAATAATATGCTGCGAAAATTTTCCCCTCTTGATTACTTCTTTAACTGAACTGCCGTCCAAATTTTTTGGAGATCCGCACATGCCACGATCTGAGCGGCTTGTTGCAAGGAGAAAAGGAAAAGTGACAAAAGAGAGAATTGACGAGAACACGACGACTGAGCCTCGACGATCTGTTTCGACAAATGTGTTCCGATGATTCTGGAGATGGATCGATTCCAGTGATCGTCACGCTCTCATTTGTGGACGTTGGATTCGATTCAGAGAAGTCTGCTGCTGCTCACCCGGCGCTCTCGCAGGCGCTGAGGGCACAGACTCCAAAGAACGCTCCCACGACGACAGACAGAGAAGTATAGTTTCAACTCCAATACCGAGGATCTGATCACAGATCTCGATATCTCCTGGTATGTCAGGATTTTAAGTATGAAGAACGAATACTTTTCGAGAACAATCGGACGATAGAAGGGAGAAATCCTGCAATCAGATCCTTGCAGATCAAGAACGACGATACAAAGGCAAGATGAGATCGAGTGCAAATCACGAGACTCTTGTCTTCGCGGACGACGATTACATTCTAATAACGCAGGCCATCGCCGCAGCCTCATCGAGTTCCGGGGACAGAGAACTGCGTGATAGTCTTCCTTCTAACCGTGAACCATTATCCAACACTCTCGAACAGTCTTGTCTTCAGAACAAGGATCTTGCATCCTCCAAAACATATCAAGATGGAAACAGCAGAGGAAGAACTCGGACAATAATAGCACAGCTTTTCTTACGGAACTTATGATCGCAAAAGTTCTCACCATTGAATCCGAAGACGCCGAATCCCGCAATGGCATCAGAAATTCGGCACGCCTTCAATCCAAAACCTTTCAATGCCAAATGCCTGTCAGGCGCTATGCTTGTTAAACCCTCGCAGAACGCATCTTTTACTAAAACCCTCTCTCTCCCCTGGCACACACCAGAAGACGAAAAAACCTGCAGCGAATCCGAATCCGAAGATGATTTCCAAGTCCAAAAGATGAATCATCAGTCGAATTCCACCGAGCCTTCACCGAGAAGGTGCGCGTGAATCTCCGACCCAAGACTTATTGCAAACAGAGAGAAAAAAAAGCTTGTTACAATAATATTAAGAACCCGATCTCGCACCTCGTACCTGGGACACCGATCCACGGATCTGAGAGCAGGAAAAAAAAAACACAGCGTTCATTCAGAGACGCCGCATCTGCAGAAACACAAATCCAAATCGGGAAAAAAAGCAGCGAAAATGCCACAAAACAAACGCAAAAAACAAAGAAAAACACAAAAAACACACAACAGAACGAACAAACACACACACACACACACAGGCGGGGTCCGAGGCGTAAAATTAACTGCAGTTAGATAATTAACTAACCCTGGTTATACTCGTTGACCCGTAGGTCACTTGCAACCACCTAGTGCCTGTACTAGTAGTGTCTTGCCAGGTGGAAGAATCGTAGGCTCCGAGGCAAGCCAACTATCGATCTTAGCCTTCCACGTGGATGAGATTGCACAGGGGGCGGTCCAGTCCGGTAATGCCTGACGGTTAAGAAAAAGGGCGTGTAAGTAGTAGGGTAATTTTAAGCGAGGTAAAAAAAAAAAAACCAAAGTAAAACCTGTTTTACTCTCACTGCTTTGCTGTTTAAGGAAAAGAAAGACCATGATTGCTTTGCAAGTTCAGATCCAAAGTTACTCCTGTAGGTACCTAGTACCTACCCTACCTTATCCAGAAAAAAAAGTAATTACTTACCAATAATAATACTAATACTATACTATTAATATTAATATTAATAGAGGTTTTTTTTGGGGGGTGGGGGGAGGGGGGGGTTGATAACCAATCATATGATTTTCCTAGTTTATAATTTGGGGCCCCATAATGTGATCTAATCATTTGA
>Ga0209208_10003931_pt1 | contig 21214 bp, 14 predicted proteins | sample S1TSphfallax_3_FD_187694 | JGI IMG/M metagenome (GOLD analysis project Ga0209208, IMG submission 187694) | Host-associated microbial communities from peat moss isolated from Minnesota, USA - S1T2_Fd - Sphagnum fallax MG (SPAdes) (version 2) | ecosystem: Host-associated > Plants > Peat moss >...
CCTTTTTCCTTCTTTTACCTAAGAGGCTTCCAAAGTACTTTTGTTGAGGTACTTTTGTGGTGCCTATATTGGTTTAAGTCTTTTCTTTTTGTGGAGACAGCCTGTCTGGGGCGGCCACACAGCCGGCCACGTCGCTTGTTCCAACTCAAGATGTCCAAATGAAGTGTGAAATGAGGTCATTCCCTTTTTTAGGGTTTGTATCCCCCTTTAGCCTAGTGAGCTTAGCAGAGGAAGAAGAGAGGCAGGGTTGTAGTCGTTGGGGTTTGTTGGCTTGTTCGTTGTGTTGGGTTTTGTGTTGCCTCACTTCGTTTGTTTGTTTTGTTTTGTTTTTGGTGGGTGTTTGGCTTTGTTGTTGTGTTGGGAATGTTAGAGATGATTTAGTGTTATATATCTTGTGAGTAGATTGAGATTTTTGGTATGAAACAAAGTGGTGAGAGTAGTTTGTAATACAGTTTTCCTTTGTGTTGTGTCATGTATGTGGTATACTTTTAAATTTGTTTCCAATTTGTCAATGGATGGTGGTTTGCAAGATTGGCACTTTCTGAAAAGCAAGAAAGAAGTGCAACAAGGGGATGTGTGTTCAACATAGGACATTCAATATCCCTCTAACAGCTTTGTGTGGCATTCTATGAATGTGTGAAAAGCTCATATGGCCCTCAACTAACATAAGCATGCACAACCCTTGCATCATTAGTAGAACATGTAGCACTGTCAATGATGTTTTCATCATCATGTGTTGACTATAGCTAAAAAAATGCCATGCATTATGGAGCATCTATAATTTCAAATTATGACTAGAAATATATTGTTTAGAAATATAGGCTTAAGGATAGATTCACTATTAACCACAATCTTAGTGGTCTATCAAAATCCAAGATTTTCTTCCAATTACAAAGAAGGTTTCTTCAAAGAAAGAAGGTTTTTTTCTTATATTCATGCTTAGGGTTTATGCACTTCATTTTGCTACAACATTTAGTGTCGATGTAGCAACATTGAGTGCACTTGACTAATAATAATAATTAGGGAAGTACTTAAGGTTGAGTAGTTTGTGTAGAAGATTATGAAAGTTGCAATAACTTATGAACTAACAACCTTAAATTGTTGTATGCATTATTTTCTTTTGAGGTGTAGGTTTCTTCTACATGTGATCGTGGAATAAATAATAACAAATATTATAAGTTCTTAAACTACAAATCCAAATGATGTTACTCCCAACCCAACACTTAATGGGATTACTATCAACCCAATTCAAAATCCTTCCAATGCCAACATGATCTCTATTGTTGAACATGTAATAGATTTTGACACTATAGATTCAAACTACATACCAAAAAACAAAAGCAAAGTATTAGTTATGCAAAGAGGAATGGATGGAGATCAATTGCATTTGTTGTTAAAGGCAAGGTCAATTTACATACATGAAAACCTTTACATGATCAATTTTGTTTGGGCAACAAAGATATATTGACCTCATAACAACAATGTTGACAAGGTTGAAAGGGTTTTTTTTCACAATCAACTTGCCTTGTACTCAAGTGCAATCATAAGTAACTTGCTTTATAAAGTTAATTACCTCATTGGAGCTCTATAAGGTAAAGCTCCTTATTGCCATGTTAATGAAACTATGTAAAGAAAATTTGAGAATTAAGAAATAAAGGATTTTCATCTATGTGTGTAAATGATAAGTTTGTGATGTAATGATTCAAAAATGCAAGAACAATTGTTTGGCACTTTTGTAATTCTAAAATTTAGAGGGCAAATATGCCTACTTGTATTCACTTGTTTTCTTGAAAAGTGGGTGTGTGATGATACTACTTGCATGATTTCAAATTTTTTTTATAAAAAATAAAAATTTGAATTTCCTGCATTACATTGACATAAAGAAATGTAAAACATAATATTGATGCAAGATTAGATGGCTTACATAATGTCATATTGAAAGAAATATCCTGAGACATTTATTACAATTTAGCTTTCAAAGTCACATCATTTTTTATATGTCAATAGATAGTTGTGCTATGTAATGAATTATTATCCCTAAAAGAACCAAATAGCAACCTCCATTGTACAAACTATAGCCTTGATAGCAAAGCATGTTGGTGGGTTTGGCATGTGTAATATAGCTAATGAAAGCTATCAAAATGGGAAAAAGAAGTGAAACAAATGCAAATATTATTGATTCAACAAAATTTACAAGCTAAGAAATTGTGTCAAGATATATCCAATGTCCCCCATAAAGGCAAGGAGTGATGGAAAAACATGAACATCACACACATGTCATTGTTGTGCACCATTTTTAAAATTGATTGTAGGACCCCTTGCATCATTATCCACCTTTCTCACACCCCAAAAGTTCCTTAATAGTGTTTCATTAAAAAAAATTAAGGTTTTTAATTTGAAATATTTTACTCAAAATTAAAACCCCATGCGTGTTGAAGTATGTGTTCTACAAGTGTGGAAGATCTCAAAATAAAGATTGGCACATATGGCTTTATTTATGCCATTTTGAAGCTCTCCATGAACAATTGAACCCTAATCAATTCTTAGTTGGAAAACTAGATTGACTTTAGCTCTTTTGCGAACTCTATCTCTACTTTTGGGTTTTTCCAAACACATAAACGTTCTTTTGAAATTGGAATATCATGCCATGTTTTGACTTGCATTTCCCACTCTTATTACATACATGTTCTTCAATATGAACAATTATAAATTATTGAATCAAACCCTAATCAATCTTGATGTTTGTGCATATTTGCTTATATAACAAAATATCCCATGTGATAGCTAGGTGTGCAAGCATAATTACATTTTATGTGAAAAAATACAATAATCTTCAACTTAACATCATCATTTCCTTTTGCAAATTCCAACCATGAATCATTCAAATCATTTTCCACATGAAAAAATGTTGTCATTAATCCAAAGAAAAAATATTGTATCTATAGTTTTACAAGTCTCTGCACACAAAGCTTGCACAAATTAGCTATATTATAAGTAGTTCAAACATTCCATGAAATAACTTTATAATCAAATGGAAAAACCCAACAAACACAACAACACAAAATCCCAAGAACATAGGTATTGTCTTTAAATTGTTTTACACCACAATGTTCAAAGTGTGATTCTAACAAAAGTAGGAAAGAATATGAATGTCACAACTTTGTTTAATCACATTTTCCACAATTTTGGATGCATCTACATGCATCCTTCATTACCATCCCTTCTACATACAAATTCACAACTTTCTAAAAGCTAAATGTATGTAGGAAAAATCTTGATATCTTTCTTCAAGTTATGTGTAAGTAAAAAATTTGATCACAACTTTCTTCAAGCTACATACAAGAAACAAATTAGGAAAAAAGGAGAAGATTGTGAAATGAAAAATTTTCATATTCAAGGAACACCGATTGTATTTTTTATGACAATGTAACTACATCAATTGTTAAATGGAATCCAACTAGACCATTGGATTCCATTTGGAATATTTAAGTAAAAATAAACACTGGACCATATAGGAGAACCATAAAAAAAAACCTCCCATATACTATTTTTTCATTTCCTTTTGTGATTAGAATTTTGATGCAAATGTAGATAAGCTAGAAAAACATATATAAATGAATGCTTTAATTATTTTTTCTTTGTGTGACTTATCGTTTATATGTGGAATTGTGTTCACAAAATTTATGTGTGCATGCATATTGTAAGTGTCGGGAGGTCTAGAAGGCAAAAACAAAATCTACAAATCCTCAATGATGTAAAATAGATGCGCATGTGTAGCATCATAACTAGAAAAGGAGTATGAGAAACTTGTCATAGAAGAAAACTTTGATTACAAACATCTTAACATTCCATTAGTAATCAATCTTCATTTAATGCAAGTTTTATGAGCAATGATGAAAAAAAAAACATTTTTCCATCTCACAAATTGATGATGTAGTGCCACATGAATAAAATGGGAAAGTGTTTTTAAGTATGTACCCCAATTGGAATAAAGTGAAGTTAAAAGAGTTGACAAGGTTCTTAAGGAGAAGTTCAATAAAACTATACCAAACAAAATGAAGTGTGGAAATGATGATGAACCAAATGATCCCAACAAAAGGGCTACACTAACAAAACAATGCAAGGAACCTATTGTTATACCACCTTCGAGGCCCACAAGATTTGTATAGAAAGAGGTTTACAACTTAAACAACAATGATTTTTTCCCCTAATTCCACATCAAAGCAACTATAAATATGTAATTACACCTAAGCCTTCAAATTCAAGGAAGAATGTTGTAGCTTTTTGGATACCATAACATCATAAAAGAAGGCCAACATCATAATGTTAAGCAAGTTCATGCATTGGGAAAGGTTGTGGATGAAAAAGCAAAAGGCCTTGTTAGGTATTACAAGTTTGAAACAAGTTTGTCTTTGTTTCCTATATGACTCCTTCACCACTAAAAAGTGCACCATTGAATTGAATAAATCTAAAGTCAAAGCACAAGCAAAAACTACTATAAACACTTTCATGACTAAATATTCATGTGAATTAACTCCTAATGAAATGGAGATGAATGGTTTGTAAACAATATGTTGTCGACAATAAATAATGTTACATGAATAAGAAAGTGTTGGAAGAACCAAAAAATGTTTGGCTCATCTTACAAAAATGGAAACAAAGGCCACCTTAAGCAACACTCTTATTACTACATTTGGGCAATTTCACTTCTATCCTTTTGTGAATATGTGTCTTACTTTATAATGTTAATATCATTATTTATTGTTTGGAACTTTTTGTTGTTCAAAAGCTACATGTGTCCATGTGCTTATTGGGTGCTTGATATTCATGTAGGAAAATGGAGGAATTGAAAGTGCACAAAATATTTCAGAAATTGTGAAATGGTTTTCGAATGCACGGATGTTTGGAAGAACATGTTAACATGTAGAAATCTCTAAACTAATTAGTTCCATAGGCCTCCTAGTGACTACTAGTTAATAGTGGTAGACTTACCGTCCCTTGCCCAAGGGGTGAAGCTAGTGGGATTAGGTAGTTTAGGTTAATGAATGGTTGGGGTAATTCACCTGATCATCTAGGAAATTTCTACGAAGAGATTAGGATAAGGGTCCTATTTTCTAGGGGTCAATCTAAGCCTTGTGTGTGGTATGTGGGGAAGGGTGATAGAGAAAGTGGGAAAGGATCGGGGGATGCATTAGAAAGTTGTGTGGGATATGGAAAACTATTTTCTTTTGAGAATGATGGGAGGAATGGAGAAAGATGTACATACTTGGTATGTGATTTTAATGGAATATAGTTGAAGGACTTGAATCCCTTGTGTTGCATTGTTATTGTACTAAATGTGGAAAGTAAAATAGGGCATGTTAGGTAAATAGGATATTTCTTAGAGTTGGTATTTTTACATTTTTTCTAGGATAGAGAGTAATGGGGTTGCCCATGGGTAGCCTTTGGAACACCAAACTACTAGTTGACATAGGAGGGTAGCAACTAATCCATGGTAGTGGGAATTTAAAAAGGAATATACCAGCAAGTCACCCCCTACATGTTGGAAGGTATTGTTGTAGGCAAAAGGCAAGAACTCAAAGGGAAAACAACTGGTTGTAGAAGGTATAGAGTAGAGGAGGGACTTCTCAAGGGTTGAAGGTGGCAGGTAGCACCATGAGAGACATAACGGGTAGGGGAAAAGAAGGACCGTAGTGGTAGAAGGGTCTCAAACCCCCTAAGCAATATCTCGAGGGTATTGAAGGTATTATAAAACTAGGGAGAGTAAATATTCCCAAGTTCTCCCCCCCTTTCTCTTATTGTTCCCTTCCTTACATTTTGCTCCCTACTTCTTAATTGAAATTACTTACAAGAAGGTAGGTTGGGTCATGGATAGAAGACTCATATTTTCCATATTCTTGGTATGACTTCCTACTTCCTACTTGAATAGTTATAATAACACTACAATAGATCATGCCTTATTCCACTTTGCATTCCACTCATTTTTTGAGCGGAATGAACCAATTGAACTATAATGGAATTCATGTAGTGGAATAGGACAATTTTAATGGAATGTGCCAATGAAATTGGTCGCGTCGTTAAGTTTTGGAATCTAGGTGATATGTGCCCAATGAAATGTGCCACAAATTATTCCATATTAAATAAACATTAAATTGTAGGGCTTTGCCAAGGACCCACTTTGGAGTGGATTTTGGCAATGTTTTGACTGGAAACTTTTGTGAGTGGAATGTAGCATTCCTTATGGGTGGATATTTTGAATGTGATTTGTTTTTTTTATGGAACTTTTTTTTTGGTGGAAAATGGGTGGAAACTTCATTCCAAGTGGATTAGGCCCATTTTGGACAAAGGTTTAGGAAGACCAAAAAATTCCTTTATTGTTTTGGTGTATATTTGTACTAATGGAAAACCACTTCCATTGGACCCACAAATCTTCATCCATTCCATTTTGTGACACATAACATCAAATCGGGCACCAAGGTTAACATTTTGATGCAATAACTTGGTATATTTGCATTCCATAATTCAAAGAAAATGCACACATGATTGAATGCCAACTATGGTAAAAAAATTAGCAAGTCCAAAAATTGTCCCTAGTTTGGTAGATGCCTAACCACACCATGTTATGGTGTTGATATATAAACTCTTGATGTATACAAATTTTATGTCCAAAAATATCTTCTACAATAATTTCGTGTTTAATAACTAGTTGCCACCACATGAATACTCTAGTAGCCACTTACTTGTCCACAAAACATATGTGTTGTCAGGTGTTGGAGGCAAACATGCTTCATCCAATTTCATAATATGGGGGTTACAGAAGGCTCTACCACCATGAGCTTCATGGTTGGCTTGAACACCTTAGTCACCATAACCATCTGCCATCCCTTGGCACACAATTATGTGAGGTCCTTGTTCCCAAACATTTTTGATGATTTGTTGACCCCTATAATCCCTTCTCCAACCATTTTCCCTTTGTGCTTAGGATGGAAAATGTTACATCTTGTGCCAACCTTTAATGGAACTTGCCATCACACAAATTTATATGCAACATGAATACAATTTGAATTACATATATACATGAACATCAAGTGAGTCCACTAATTTAAAAATTAAATGCTCTAAAGGATCATCAACATACTCACTTCATCTAATTATGGCACTAATTGGTGGGGCATGGGAACATTAATGCCAATTACTTTGGAATTGGGCATTGTTATAAAAACATCCAAACTTGGCTTGAATGCCCCCTTGGTGGTTCCTCGATAGCTTTGACCACAAGTTGGGGTTGATGCCCCACTATCTATATGTGAGCAAGGGGGGGATGGTGCCTTTCCCTTTTCTTTATCAACCTTGAACATCAATGGCTTCTTTCCTATAATTAAAGGGGACATGTTTAATGCACAAATTCAATTAAATCCTTAAACATAATAACATTAAAAGTGACAAATTATAGATATCTAGTTATATGCATGGTGATACATTAGTGGCATTTTTGGTGGTTGGGCTAGAATCTCACCACCAAATTGACTTGATGTTGCCTTTTTTTTTGCTACCCTATCCTTCCGGGCTTGTATAATGGGTTGAGGTGGTTGATTATCCAGTGCTGTTAACTCAATTACCTTCAAGTCAAGTTCTTGGCTATAAGATTTGCTAACATAAGTAAAGAGCACCTCCCCATCTAATGGGGTCCCAAAGTCACTTTTGCTTGATGATTGAACTTGATATTTGGAAGGGGACTTACTTGTGCTTGTGTTGTTATCATGTCCCTTTTCACTTTTATTATTTGTTCCTTTCCCCTTCTCCATATTGTGGCTTGACATGAAAGGAATCTTTCCTGTAAACATGATAAAAACAAAACCCATGCAAGCCATTTTTGCCATAATTTTGAATTTATTCTATATTTAAATAAAATAAAATAAGAACCTCTAATGTTACTTATGGAGACCACTATCACTCTTGAATATTCCATGGAAATGCATAATAAATTACAACCTTACAACACTTGCAAGTAGGTGAAGGTTGCCCCTTTTATTAACAACTACCCCACACATGTTTCAAATGGTAGTTCCATTGTCACCTCACATGCATGCCACTTGAGCTCCATACACATTCCCACTTATATCTCACATTGGATGCACGTGTAGATTACTCTTTTCATGTCCACCTTTAGCCCACTAACAATATTCTATCAACCTTCATAAGCATTCCAACATGGTGTACAATACATTTCATATTGACTTTCATTTACACCCTACATACATTATTACTAGTTTAACATGCATTATACTATACATCCACTTTAGCTGCACATACAATGTACATTAGTTTACATAAATTCCACATGCAACTGACTTAGCTACATTCCAATCATTTTACATGTGCATTAGACTATTAATCCACTCTAACTCCACCTACACTACATTTAGACCTCATTGAAATTCCAATCTTAACTTATAAGAAATTCAACAATGCCCATGCAATAAAAATCCCATGTTAATTAAACATTTACCTTATTCCCACATTCTAAAAAAACATATCAATTGACAACTAATCAACCAATGTAAAGGTACAATAACTATTACATCTAGATAACAATTGGGTGGAAGGTGCCTTTAAGAAACAGGAAAGGGACTATGGATTGAAAGATGCCCAATCTACAATGCGGTTACTAGTTGAAAGATGGGTTTAGGGTGGATTAACAACTTGTAATGCAAATGTAAAATGACTTGGGTATATTTCAATTGGTAGCCCCATTGTCACCCCACATGCATTTCATTGTTGTTTCACACCCATTCCATTTACATCCCACTTACATCTCATTTTAGCTCCACATGCATTACACTTTGCCCATCGAATCTCATCCATTTCAACTTCAACATGAGTTGCATTTAGCCTCACATACATTCCATTATGAGTTTACATGTATCACATGGTCAATATATTATGGCTATGCCTACACTCCACCTAGAACTCACTAGGTTTCCAAGCTCGGTGAAAGGCACTTGAACAAAATCCATGTAAAAGAAACTTGTGTTGCTAACCCAAGGCCTACTCCCACCTTCTAAATAAATAATTCAATTACAACAACTAATAAATTATTGTAAACTTACACTGACTATTAATAAATCCAAATAACAATTAGGTGTAGGCTAATTTATAAATTGCAACTAGCCCCCACATCTCTCAATTGCTAGCCCAAGTATTATGCTAGGTCTATCAAATTTTTATTCCATAATTATGGCTTTACATGCATTCCAAATTTTACATCCCACGAGTGTTTCACTTCAACTCCACATTCATTACACTTTGTGACCCATCCACTTTAGGTCCAAACTTTATAATATTCCATACAAAACTCATCAAAATTCCATCAAGTGGCATATATGACACTACAACTTTGGTTGCATTTACACCTCACATATGTTCCATTGTTCCTTTACATGCATTACACCATAAATCCACATACATTCTAGTGACATTCCAGTGACATTCCACTTACATCCCATTTATACATGTCATTTTAGCTCCATATTCATTACACTATGCCCGTCCACTCTAGATTCCTTACAGACCTCATAATAATTCCAACATGGTATATAGGAAATTTCAACTTGAATTTTACTTACAACCCACCCATATTCCATTATGTTTTAACATGGATTACACTTAAAATATACTCAGAATCCACTTGAACTCCACACAAACATCATTGGAATTCCAAGCAGCTTGGTATAGGTCATTTCAACAATCTCCATGTAAAACAAGCCCATGTTGATAATCTAGCCTATTCCCACTTTCTATAAAAAAAAATCGATTGTCAAAACTTTGTACAATTACTACAAGATGACACATATATCATGAACCAAATAATTATACCCAATTTTCAAGCATCATATTCACCTCTTGTATGTGGGGTTAGATGTTTCCAAATAAGTATGGGAAAAATGGATCCTATAAATGTCCATCAACCATTGACAAATATTCAAGTCGGTTATCCTAGGACATGCAAAGGAGGGATGTAAGAAGCACATGTGGACTCAATTTGAAATATTTTAAAATAGAGCTCACATTGACCTTGGGTTGAATTTTGTGGGCCAATCTCCACTCCCTATAGCTCAATATTCTTGTCTTTTGAAAGTTCATTGAGTGGCAATGTGTTAATAATATCCAATTGCAAGGTTTGTTTAATCTCCAATCCTTTTTGCCATGGATTTTCTTCAATGAAATCCCCAAATGTGAGCCGCAATGTGTCTTCAAGTAGTTGGGTGTCTTCAAGTGGTGGTTGGGTGTTCACAAGTGGCAAATGGATGTCTTCTAGTGGTGGTTGGGTGTCCTCGTCTAGTGGTAAGGTGACCTAAATGGAGGGCTCCCTTGGGATGTTTAGACCCCCCATACCTTTTTTCCTCTTGTGTGAATGCCTTGTCATCATTTGCTTCATTATCCTCCTTTGAACCCACTTTTGTCTCCTTGCATAAAAAGTCAATGTCAAGGTTTCTAAGAATTGTTGTAGCTTCCTTTTCTTGAACCTCAACCTAATCCTTATTTACCTCCAATCCTTCATTGTCCACAATGGAAATAACCCCTAAGTTTGCTTCCCTTGAAATTATTGTAGCCATGATGTCTTCCACAATTTCATCAACCACAAGATTTGCCTTGCCAATGTTGACAAGCCTTTTTGCATGTTCCTTCAAAAAAGTTCAAGGGGAGGGGTGGGTTTGTTTTGTTTCAGGCTTGGCACAACCTCGCTTGTAAACTCCTTTAGTGGATTGATTGCCCTTGTGTGTGTGGGCAATGGGCAAACCCACTATACTCTAGCCCCTTTGGGGACAACATCTTGTGTCGCCTCCATGAATGTTTATTCATTGTCAACCTTTTTATCTCCTCCATTCCCTAAGTCAAAGCTTCCACCTTTGCCTCCAAGGATAACTTCCACCTTGAATCAGCTTGCAAGTCCACGTACCATGGCTTGCTTTCCCTTTTATGCCTACATGAAAACCCACACCATGGTTATAGTTGTGCATGGGAAAGACAATAACATATGGAAAATATAATTCATAGACCATATGCATGTAAGTCTTTCTTCATGTTTCATTTGATGTGCATTAGGCTTACTATTAAGCATATGGCTAATATTCCACTTATATGGACCACTTAGATTTCAATTGTTTTCCAATTTACATCCACATAGTTCTCACTATTGGTCAAATTGTATTCCACTTGTGAAAGCACACATGACATTGACTCATATAAAAATCAATAGACTCCGCCTTTGGTCCACATAAAATATTACAAATTTTAAAGGGTGAATTTCCTCTAAAAAGAACCTTGACATGTGGCTCATTTGATTGCATTGCACAATTTATATATACCCATGATCTATGTATTTATTGGAACTAGAAATATTGTTAACTTGCTTCACTCAAATCTTTCTATGGTCGCTTGGCATGTCTTTCTTCATGTGTACCACTATTCTCCTCCTCAATTTGCTTTGCCTTTGATGCTTGCATGACAACCCATGATGTTACAACCACAAATGGGAAGGAAATTAATGTTCATAATGGATTTCCAAGCCATATATGCATTCAAGTTTGTCATCACATTTCATGCTCAAAATGTCTTCACATTGTTGTGTACTAGACATTTTCATTAAGGATTCATTTAGATTCCACATGTATTCCACTTGTATTTCACCTATAGTCCATTCAAATTACACTTAATTTTCACCATTATCCCAAACTCATTCCACTTGTAGACTACTTACACTTCATTACATTCCATTCAAGTTCCACTTGGTTATCACCATTGGTCCACACATATTCCACTTGTCACCACACTTAACATTAACTAATACAATTAACCATATCAATTTTTAATTTTACTTAGTTGCAACCATAGACCCATGATATCTAATTTTTGGTTAAGATTTATACTAACTTGCTTCACTCACACATATTCGTGTTGGTTTGGCAAGTCTTTTTTCATTTGCAAGCATTTCCTCTTCAAGACTTGCCTCTTTAGCCTACTCAACTTCCTTTTGCTTTGATGCCTACATGATAACCCATGGTGTTAAAGCCACCCATGGGAAAGACAAGAAGGCTTAAATTGATTTTTCAAACCACATGCATACCATTTTCAAACCATGTCCATGCCACATTTCATTCTCAAGGTATCCCTACACCACTGTGCAAATTGGACATTTTACATTATGGATCCATTTCAATTCCACTTTAATACTTGCATTGCACTTAAAATCCACCTACAATTTAGTCAAACCCCACCTATTTTTCACGACATTGGTCCACTCATCACATTTGACATTGATTGTTACAATTTTATATATATACTTACTAATTTTCAACAAATTGACATTTGTTTTACTTGAAATCTATTGGACAACAATGGAAGTGATAGCTATAAAGAATTCAAATGACAATATATTTTGAAGTTCATCACTAACCTACTATACTATAGACCACCCATCCTTGGGAAAAAACTAACTTGCATTAATCACATGTTTTTGTGCCCGATTGATGGGTATGGTTTCCCTAACAACTCCTCCTTCATTTGAAACCTGCATGACACATTTTCCTATGTTAACTTTAGTAACACACACACACACACATCCACTTTGGCAAGAAAAAAACAAACACCTTGATCTAGTTGGTGCATTACACCTAGACATGACCTCCTATTTATCTTTAATTGTGTTGCATGGTGTAGGGTTTGTGGACCATGTGTGTGGGGATTCCACACATGGCCATGAATCCCCCACATCCGTTCTAATTTTCGTTGAACATTTGGAGTCTTCCAATATCGGACAAGTGACTCCCATACATGGATAGGGAATCTGTCTGGGCATCCAACATTGCCCTTGGCCAGCCACACCTTCTTCCATGCATTCCTAATAGATGATACATGTTCCTTCACATAATTTTCCAATGTCCTATCTTTCAAGGGTGGATCATAGTAAAAGACCTTGGTTAGGTCTGCATGGATGGCCTCCCACTACTTCAAAGTGTGTGCCTTAAAGTTTACATGTGTCAAGGCAAAGTGTTCATATGCAGCTTCCTTGGCAGTTCTTGTCCAAACTCCTTTCAACCCTATGATCTCACCTTGTGCATTTGTTGGAATCCGAGTGAGTGATTAGTGGCATGTTGCCATTGCATCCTTCATTTTTCAATGGAATTTTCCATAGTGTTTTCGACCTTCCTTTTTTCAATCAAAAACTGCTTCTTTTTTTGTGACACTCATATTAGTAGCTTGTGTTGATGATGACCCCACCTTTGTAGGGTCAAAGGCATGAAACATAATTGGGTGTTGTATGGCACCTAGACCTCCTTGGAATGCCCCAATTGGGCTTGGAACTTGAAACAAATACACCATCTATGTAGGATGGCCACCCATGGGGCTTGTAGGTGCCCCATACTAGATGCCAGATGGACTGCCATGCACCCCATTGCCTAATCACATACCAAGCATTTGTAGGTGGCATTGATGCCTACAACCATGCAAGTTGAGATCCCAAATGGGCCCAAACCATCACCTCGTTAGTACTAACATTCCATGTGTCTAATACACATGTATATAATCCCTCATTGGCATATGCTTGCAACCTAGACATTCACTCAAATGTTGAAACATACAATTGTTCACAACTTGTATGTGTAAAAACCTTGATCAAGATATGGCATAAACAATAGAAAATAAGGTGGTGGAATAGGGTGGTTGTACATATGTGGATCATAGGTGGATGGAACACAAGGGGAACATAGGTGGAGCAAGGGTGGAACATATATGTGGAAGTATAAGTAATGGTTAGTTTTTAAAAAAAGGTGTCCAAAAGTGGAAAAAATGAGTTGGTTGAAGTTTGGTGTTGAATATGATGATGAGTTTGTGACACGTATGGAAATTATGCCCAAATTTATCAAATCTTTGAAAAAAGTGTATGAATGTAAATGCAATAGGAAAAACTTATATTTTTCAAAGATGCAAATTCAAACAATGAAGTATCGATTTTGTTGCCACCTAATGCAACTTCATTAAAAGATGATATTGTGGTTGAGACATTGGTTGTTGAAGCAATGAAACCATATTATAAGGTTCAGGCCAAGGTGGAAATTTAGGAATCACGAAAGGTTGTTAAAAATCCCTATAACAAGATGAGAAAAAAAGGATAAGGAATTGATGGTTGAGAACAAATATTTGTTTTCAATGCTTGTTCATGAGGTGAGTTGAAGGATGTTAACAAATCATGGATTTGTTTTATGGTTTATTAGTGATGAAAGTTGAAGTTTATTGTTTGTCTTTGGCAATTAGGTTTCAACCACAATTTGCCACCATAGTTCATTCATGAAATGATTTTTGTCACACGTTCCAACCTTGTGTTTGCATCTTATTTGACTTTAGATGTTTAATGATCATGGGTAGTTTAATATAATTTGATTGAAGCTAAGATGATTTGATTTGTTGATCCAAAACCTTCTTGAAACTTTATTAACATGTCACTTCAACTATTTACCATTTTCATAGTAATCTTGATTGTTGTTATTCTAGTACCTCTAATGTCACAACCCCTTCAAACAAAAAAACATCAAATGTTAGATGTCCAAGTTAGGAAAAGTTGTGTCCATTCCAATCTTTATGTAATCATTGAATTATGTACAAGTCCATCCTAAGATGAGGTTGTTTCAAAAATAGTTATCATTTCATTCCATTAGGATGAAATAACTTATGATATAAGAATTGATCTCAAAGATGGTGTTCTTGATGGGAACAAAGATGAGCATAGTTGCCGATGGCAAATTTGACAAGGGTTAAGTTTTTTAATGAACTTATTTCTATTGCATTTGAGGATCTACAAGGCATGTGAACACAACAAAAGGTTAAACAACCATCCATATTTTCTTTATCCATACAATGGACCTTCATGCAATGTATGAATCAGAACTTGTTGGTTCTCGTATTGCAAAGGTGTCATATTTGTCAACTCTAGAAAAAAACGTTTTTATACAACCTCCTACCAATTTTGAAGGTCATAAAAAAAAAACTTTTTGCAAAACCTTGCATTAAAAAAATGCAAGCCTATTGAACAAAGATACAAGTCCCTTGAGGAACAATAACCAAGTTTTGCTAGTGGTCCATTTTATTTGAAAGTCCACAGGGTTGTCATTGTAGGTTTTAAATTCATTTGATATTCAATTGGTTGAAACTTTACAAAAGGTCCAATTTTTAATAAAAATATTAGGATAAATTTTGGATCGTCTTTTAGGCATTATGATTTCCATAGTTGATGGAAGAGGGTCAAAACATGCTAAAGTATGCCAAAAAAGTAGTCTCAAGTAAATTTAATTTCAAAAATTGTATCTTTTCAACATAAACATAATTTAAAAAGAAAAAACCTCTTAAAAATGAAAAATGAAACCATCACGCCTTTCATTGAGTTTATTGTAAGTTGAACATAAAATTTGAAAAAAAAATGATGTAAAAAAAATGGATATGAAAAATGTGTTCTAAATTGGGTGGTAATGGGTGATTTTTCAAAATTTTCAAAATACTTTACATCAAAACTTTGATAGATTATGACTATAATATGAAAAGTTGAAACTACATTAATATTTATTAGGGATTCATCAACTTGAAAGTACAATAAATTTAATTGAAATCCTAAAGTCATGTACTTGTAACCATATTTTGAAAAACATGGACAATTTTTTTTAAAACTTGTATTTCAAAAAACAAAAACCTTTAATACATATTAAAACATGTGGTTTTTCAATATTATGCAATGAAGTCAAAGAACTCCTTATTGATCATTGAAAAAATATATTCATGCATTTAATATATTAAGGTTTGTTTTCCTATATATATATATCACCAAGTGCCATACTTTACCTTGCTTATGCCTAGGAGATATTTTAGAAATACCCCATATTATAGAATCAGGTGTTGTTCACTCTAAACTTGCTCAACAAGACCAATGGCCTTTTGAGGTTGATCTTATAGTTTTTACCTTACAACACAATGAAACCTTTGACATGTTCAAGAATTTGTGCACAATACCAATAGTTTAGATGTGTTAATTTTGATAGAAATTGACCATGAGATGTTACAGGAACATATGGAAAAAAAAGATTGGAATGGTGTAAGGACCTTAAGCAAACTAGTAGAGACTACTAAACATAGAAGCCATCATAGCCATGTAAAATTGTTGGATCAAAATGAAAATGATACACAATATAAATTGTGTACGATAATATTCCATTTTGGAGTTTGTCTAGATTGAAGAATGGTGGGATGATGCAAGGGGGGTTGAGGAGGAGCTACCTAAATGTAAGGTCTTACCATCAACAATTGAATGAAAGGTTTTACAAGTAGAAATAATGGGTTTTGAGATCAAGTATTCAACTTCAAGCAATAGGATTGTGCGAGACCACTTTTTGATAATTTCAAAATATCATTAAAAAAAGATGTAATTAAAAAAAAAAACCTAACTCAAAGGATACAAGATCTTTGGATGTGATGGAAAGGTTGATACAATTTAACGCAACTACAAAAATTTGCCACATGCCAATGAACCTATTGTGTTAGTGGTTTCAAAAGAGAATATGAAATCTTTTATAAATGAGGGTGATCAAAGCCAAACATTAAAGGCTACAATTGTAGGATAAATGACATACTGTGATGCCACAAAAAAAACACAATTGCAATTTTGTGAACTTCATTCCTTTGTACAAGAGTTCATTAGATTAGGTGAGGTTTGAACATCCATGAGGATAAAACACGGGGGTGTATTGAAAAATGCTTGTTGTGTAAAGTAGGTAGATGTTGTACCCAAGTGGAAGAAGTTCCCCCACAATTTGGTGAGATGGTATAATTTTAATGAACTTCCTTCAATGAATTTTTTCCTTGTTTATATCTTAGTGTGGTATTTCTGATCCTTGTTTTTAGTCAATTTGTATACCTTGATGTTCACTTTTTTCACTCACAAGAAATTGTTCCATCAAACAATTATAGTTCTTGCTTTGCAATCAATGGCTAACAATGAACACCTTTGGGGGTGGACCATAAATAAGCATGGGTGTATGGTTTAACAATGGGCAAATGTGAACATAGATGGCTTGTGACGAATCCAATCTAATGCTTGAAACATTATATTGACATGTAGTTGGAAAGGGACTTGTAGATTATCCACATGGAGTGGGGCAATTTTAGATCACCCCATCTTCCATGCACATTTGTTGATTAGGAGGCACGAACATAAATAGTGTGAACCTTGGAAATTAGGTGAGGCCTACATTTATAAAATTGGAGATTTGTGTGAACAAATAATAAATCATCTCCATTTCCGAGAAAAATTGAGAGATGTGGTGGATTGGAATTGTCATAGTGGTTTGAGAAGATGATATCAAGAATGTAACTTGAGGAAATAATAAGTTATGTATTGGCCAAATTTTCATGTGAGGTAGTTTTATTTGTTGGACATGCTATTTCACCCAAACTCTTTGAGCCATTCTTTTCAAATATATATATTCTTGTATTTTTGGCTCACTAACGTTACATCCACATGCACTACAAATTGTCATGGAAATACCCTTCTTAGGACCATTTGATATTCTTCATTAACATTAACCAAAGGAAGAATCTAAACTCCATGGTGATTTCAACACACCATATGTCTCCAAAATGCACTTCAATGGTCTATGGAGCTTTTCAAGGTGACCAAAATTCTCAGAGATGCTTTTGAAGTAAGCCATTTTAGATAACAAATTATGTTTTCCCTCACAATATGATGATTTAAACCTATATACAAAATGTTGTCACAATTTGGTTCCCATTTGTGTTTTTGCTACAATATATACATAGTCCATAATATGTTCATATACAATGGCTATAACAATTCTCTGTTGGGTTTTATTCTCAAATTCAATGGATAACATTTCAAGAATGGAAGGTTGTGCATGACATATGTGATATCATTGTAAAGTGGGGAGCACAATTGTAATGTAGCTATAGGTATTGTGGCGACAATGAAAAAATTGGAAGAGATCATGGGTCAATAACAACAAATGGAAGTTATGTCTCAAGCAACCCAACATCCTTAAGGTGCATAGGAAGGGGTTAGCTTTGCAAACTCATTTATGAACTGACCTAGGAGTTTTAGCACTGAGATCTACTTGGTTTCACATAAAGTATGGGTAGGAAGGGGTGAACTTTCGAAACTCATATATGAATTGACCAAAGAATTCTAGCACAAGGATCAACTTGGCCTTCTTTGAAGTTGCATTGCTGCCTATTTTCAATGCTTTCCACATTCATGTTCTAGAAATTGCAATGCTTCATTCACAATTTAAATATTTGTTTTTGTAATTTGATTTAATCAACTATTGGGAGCTTGAAGAACACATTAGGAGCATCATCGGAACACCGAAAGCCAAAAAAATCTAATTGTAATGCACCATACTTCAGATGACCAGTTGAGAGCTATTGACCACATTGTAGCTAGATTGGCAATGCAGGGTAACATCTAGGCTCTAGCATGGCCTCTTTCTGTATATGAAGGAAAATCTAGATAGAAAGGTAATGGATTTCATTAAAACCAAATACAACAATTGTGATGCAAAATGACTGAAACCTATTCATTTCCATCAAAATATTGCAATGTTGCAAGACCTTCACTATGCTACTCCCTACAACACCATGTCAAGCAACACACTGCCTTTTGAGTATAGTCCTATATTGGTGTGGCAACTATTAGTAGGGTTTATTCAAGACCATGTCAACTAGCCAAGCAAGTACTAAATCTGCAGGCACAACTTATGAATTCATAAATAGTTTACTACCAAGAAGCACCTCCTGACACTAGACTCAATCATTTCACCTACTGCATTACTGGCGTTAACAAAGCCTTCTCTCCATTGTTCCCATAGCATTATTAAGAATTTTCTTGCAAGAGGAGGTTACTCCAGTACCAAACAACCTACACAAAAATACTAACATTAACAAAGCCTTCTTTCCATTGTTCCTATACCATTACCAAGTGTGTTCTTGCAAGAGGAGATTACTCAAGTATCAACCAAACTATGAAATAAATTGGCATACATGGAGCAATCTACAAGTAAGAATATCATCACAAATTGCTCAAAAAAGAAAAATTCTTTTGGATAGCTCTCGACAAAAATAAATGTTACCAAAAATAAAATAAAAATACAAATTGCATTGAAGTGCTTGTTCCAGAAATTGCATCCTGGACTGACCTACACATGTGGAAGAAAAAACTAGAAAAGAATAAAGCACTGATCCAATTAATTAAGTTGAAAAGAAGATATGAAGAATACCCGCAAGTATACTAGAATTACTGTATGCTGAGATGGTGCCTTCAGTATCCACATGACATCCCACCACATAGACGCCACTGCCTATCACTTCCATAGCTTGTGTTCTGAAATAAAACCCTTTCTAGAGCTAGTATTCTTTTGTCTTTCTTTTTTTTGACACAAATCAATACTCTTTGACTTACCATCAAACGTGTGGGTTTTGGGTATAGAAAGTGATTGAGGAAATGCAACAAAAAAACATGCATTGGGTCATCAAAACAAAAGTTTGAAACATGAGAAACAGAAGTGGGAGGGGGGGGAGAAAAAACCAATTTTCTGAGAATTGCTGACATTTGTAAAGGGATCTCACATTCTATCAACAATCTTCTTCACTTGCAGATTCGTTTGTTTCTTCGTTGCTGCACATCCCACCACCACACACAACCACACATCAACCTCAAAACTTGGGGATTTTTCTGTTCTTGTGTGGAACCTAACCCTAAACCCTAAACCCTCACATCCACCACATACAACCAAAATCGACCTCAACAACCTCACCATCGCTGCAGACATAAAAGCAAAGCATGACAAACTGGAATAAGTTATGTAGCAGGCAAGAAACTAGAGTGATAAAATGGATCAAATCCTAGATCTCTCTCTCTTCTCTTGTCCTCCATTTCAGCTTCCCTTAGTGAATTTCAGCCTTGCAATGTCATAAGATTACAACTCTCATTGCAAACTCTGAAGAATTTGGAAATGAGTTTCTAATGGGGTTCCTGCAATCTCAGATCAAAACCTAATTACTGCAAACTCTCTGAGTTTCAAACTCATGTCAAAACTCTTCAAGTAGATTCCAGAAATAGAATTCCTAAGGCTTGGAAATAGTTTCTGGAATCTATTGGAAGAGTTGGAAACCATTTCAAGGTTTAGGAATCATACTATATTTTGGCGACATGCTACAACCTATTGTCTAAATATGGCGACTAGCTTCAAGTATTTTCCCCTCATAATGTAATGAAAATGAGCCATTTTTTCCCCCCCAAAAAAAGACTTTGTACTTGTTGTAGGGACTTTTTCTTTTGTTGCTTTTGCCAAAAAACAAAAATTCTCTGAATTTAACCATAATTTTTGCTATTTTGAACTTATTAAATGCCCCATTGGAAACTTTTGGTTTTTAGAAGTGTACAACTAGAAGTGACAATGCTAGATGTGAGTGTAAATATATATTCTTATGAACCATGGTATCAAGTGTTAAAGAGAAGAAATAAAAAGTCATAACCTCTTGATTCAAGATGCAAAATTGATTCACCTTTACACTTGCAAACATGATTTGAAAATCCTTGTACAAGTTTTGTTACTACACTACATTCATTGAATGCAATATAATGCATAGGTATAGTAAACAAAAAGAGTGAAATTGAAAGACAAAATTAGGACTTTAGAATGAAATGACACCAAAAAAAAGAAAAAAAGAAACAACAATGTTGGTTCATGATCCATGTGAAGGCAAGAGACTTTGCATGTGTGTAGGATTTTTTTAGGGGTAAATTTTGCATTGAATTCTTTTAAAGAATTTTGTCTTAAATATTTTGGCCTATCCAAAAGACATGTAAATTGCAACAAGCTTCAAACAAGAATCAGAAGCTTTTAATACATGCTTATCTGATCTTACTGAGGAATCCAAAAACCCTAACACTTCTGTAGTAATTAGCCTTGGACAAGCTCATATGACTGAGGTTTATGCAGAATCTGCTTTCAATTTGTAGAACACAGTAGTGATCAACAGACAGCCTAATCTATTCCAAGTACAAAAACACTAGGCATTCTCTTCCAATTGCAATTCAAAAACTGAAATCGGGTTAATTTTGCAAATGAAACAGATTGGGGGCTAGCATCCAGCA
>Ga0209208_10003933_pt1 | contig 21212 bp, 18 predicted proteins | sample S1TSphfallax_3_FD_187694 | JGI IMG/M metagenome (GOLD analysis project Ga0209208, IMG submission 187694) | Host-associated microbial communities from peat moss isolated from Minnesota, USA - S1T2_Fd - Sphagnum fallax MG (SPAdes) (version 2) | ecosystem: Host-associated > Plants > Peat moss >...
AAAAATCCCCACCATTAAAGGTGATGAGGAGCTTTCAAAAATTTCATGTTTTCAGAGAATTTGACCAAGCTATTGTGATTCTTCATTGATTGTAAAAATTCTAAGATAAATACAAGGCATCCATACAAACTTGGTGGAAAAAAATGTTCCATTTCCAAGAGGGAGAACCAAATTCTTGATTGAGCTTTGATTCAAAAGGAACCTCCCAAAATTTCAAAAGGAATCAAGAATTGAGCAACATTATTATGTACCAATCTTGGGCAACTATTGGAAACATGAATAGACCCTTGGTGGTTATCAAGCTGGTCTTAAGATTCATAACCACAATTTTCAAAAATTCAAAGACCTAGTTTTGGTATATAACTATGTTTCCCATTTTTTTTCAAACAATTCTAATAACCAGCCATAAAATTGCAGATTCTTTCATGAAAATTATTAGTCCTTTATAAATTTTTTGAAATAATTAAGACCAATTGTTCTTTGATTCTATTTTTTTTTTTCAAAAAACCACATTGACGGTTTCTAAATTTTGAAATAACAAAAAATTAGAACCAAGTTATACATACATATATAATGATTGCACAACACTAGTATGTAGCAATGTTGGATGGGTATTTGAGTTTGTTAATAACCTCAAGTACCAATTATTTCAAAAAATTGGTAATTTTCATGAAAGAATTAGCAAAAACCATTGTTTATAAAAGGTTATTTGATTTATGCTTATTTTAAAATGACAATTATTAGTAAGGAACAATTTTTTGATACTTGAAAATTATAGGCATCAAAATAAAATTGCTTTGAAAACTAGAGGGGATTTGGTGCCATATCTATTACGTACCCAAATAAGTACTGAATGTATATAATGTAACACCAAATGCTGATGGATGGGTCTTGGGTTTAAAATTGTGTTGCTAAAGATCAACGTCCAATTTCTTGTTTTTGAGTGTTTTTAATTTATGTGTCTATGTTCACATGGTATTCAATGAAGATTTGAACTTTTTGTATGGTAGGATTAATAGTTCTATGAAGTTGGCATTAGCTTATAGTGTTTTGAATGTGAAGCTTTTGGAGCAAGGTCAAGATGCTCATATGATTTGAGTTAAAGGAGTTTGTGGGGGCATCAATCTAAAACTACCAAGAAGGAATTGATTTTAGCTAGTAATGAGTGATGTTGGTGAAGGAGTGGAGATGGAAAATTTTGAAAGGTTAAGAGAGCTGCTAATGTTCTAGTTTTATAGATCTTGGACTTGGCTCTTGAATAAGTATCCATGTGAATAGAATGAAATGATAGTCTATTCTAGAATAAAAGAATATTTGAGTTATTAGAAGATTTGATCTATTTTTATTCAAGCCTTGGATGCTTATTTTCAATCTATGTTTTTGTAAACAATGTTTCACTACACATTTCTTCACCTTGGGAATCTTGAAGGTTGGGGTCTAAGAATTTCAAGAGTTAAGTAGGAATGTGTCCAATTGTTCTATTTACACATCCATGTAGAAAGGGTCAAGCCCAAAAATGTCGGTTAGTTTAGAGTGAGGTGTTGCACTTTTTTCAGAATCGTGACATGCAAGAATCAACCCATGTCCAATGAAATGTTGCCTTTCAACTTTTTGTTGGGTATGAGAATTTCGTGTATGTGAGTTTGTTTGACTTTTGTGGTTCCACGTCCATTTATGGAAGGAAGGGAATGGAAGAAACCCCTCCCTTCTATTCTTTTTGGTCTTTTTCTTCCTAGCAAAAGGAATAGAAGGTTGTAAAGTGAGATTTCTTTTTCATTTTCTTCCACAAAGAAGGAAAGGTATGGAAGGGGAACTAACTTTTTTTTGGGCACCCTTTTTAATATGACACAATAGGCTTTCCAGATAGTATGTTACAATAATATTTAACATTGTGTGTTGAATGAGATAAATAGTAAATATAGAAGTTGACACATTCCAAGTATTTAACAAGCCGTAAGTTAACAAGTTCTAAGGTATCTGGACTAGAGGTTTTAAATTTTGTTTAAATTGAATTTAGATGTGAACTGTGAAAACACATTTTGTTGAAACTAAAACCCAAACCTGAACTGCATTGATATTCTTTTTAAAATAAGTCAAGATTCTCTAGTCATATATATGCAAAGTTTTTAAAAAGCACAACAATCAACCCTTTGCTAATTAGTTTTAATTGACTATACATAATAATTAATGTGTCGTCTTTTATTTTGGACATTTTGCATTAGTTGAAGAAAATTAATATTAATAAAAAAGTTATAGTGGAGTGGAATGTTGATGAAACCCAACGAAGGCTTATGCTGGATTAAGCTAGAACTGATAAATACTGATAGATGGTAAAAAATAAGGGTTGCAATAGACATGTTCTAAGGAAATGAATATATTCCAATTGCCCTTTGTTGTGGATATGCTCAATGCTCATGATATTCTCAGGGAGAGAACCAAAGAATAGCTTATTCCTTGGATAACAAGTTTCTACGAAGCTTTGCATGTCTACGGTATGCTTCTTCTCTTCCCAAAGTCAAGAAGCCAAAATAACTCTACTCCATTTGGGAAGTTGGAGTGAAGACAACACAAGCGGTTCATGATGGTTTTTTCATCCGAAGTTTCCAACAGGCTTCCTCCGTTCCTACTATGCTCCAATAGGAAGAAGAGAAAAGTGGAAAAGAACTTACATACAACACTCTTGTACGAATTTTCATAGAGAAAATTTAAAAAATTGGTTTATTTTATTTTACTAGCAATGAATTCTACCATGATACTAGTAGTTTACAATTATGATAAGTTCTGGACCCAAACAAAGTCCTACATCTAAAAAGCTGATTAGTTTTGACGAATAGTTCATATAATGGATATCCCATCAATTGATTTGGTTGGTGGTGGAATGTGGGCTTGAGATTCACACATTATACAATTCATACTGACTTTTGGAAACCAATTGGTAGGTAGTAGTTGCTCTTCAAAATAGGTTGAGGCAAAAGGGCACTCAAAATAGGTAAAAGTTTTGAGCTTACAAATTTTTGAGCTTTCTCCTTTGTAATAGCTAAGAGCTTCGGTAGTACTAATTGGGGTACATAAAAGAGCTGGCTAAAATTGTAGTACCTAGTTATTGGGGATGGATGGCACACCTTACACAATGCCCAAAATAGGGCCAAGGATGGCAACTTGCATGACAGATCAAATAGGAACCAGCTGTATTCCCACTATTTTTGCTGCCCTGTTTTGTACAATAGTGTATTGCACTCGCTGGCCTTTCCCCCAAATGTCCCTTGGCGCTGCGTAAAATCCCTTTTTTCCCCCCATTTTCTTTTTTAGCCAAGGCTTACAGGATTAGTGTCAAAAAAATATACACAAATATACATGATCTCTGGAATAATAGGCTTGTGCCTAGGGACGGAAATAAATAATAAAAATATATATCAGATTGTTTGAATGGGAGCTTTGAATTGTATTGAGTGTTTTGAGAGTTGCCTTAGTGACCTAGTACTTACCTGTTAGTTTATTTTGTAATAATTAAAAAAAAAGAATTCTGGTTTTCAAAATTTGGCAAAATATTTCAAAATTTTAGCAAACTTAGTTGAATTTACACTTAAATTTTTATTTTCTCACTTTTTTTTCTTCCTCCAGGTGTTGAGAATTCACCCAAAAAGAATAATGCTGGCACCTACATGTTGCATGCAAGCCACATACATACAAATTTGCAAGGAGCTTTTAGACAGCTCTTTCCTTACCCCTTTCTTTGTTTGATTTGCTTCACGCAACTGGTGAGGGGTTTAAGACCTAGGTTTGGAATTTGGATTGAAGCGAGTGTCTTTTCCTTCCTTTCACGTTTGGACGTTGTGTCGACTTTGGATGTTGGTCCTCTCCTTGTGTGGTGCTTTTGGATGTTGCCTCGACTTTGGATGTTGGTCCTGTCTTTGTGTGGTGCTTTTGGATGTTGCCTCGACTTTGGATGTTGGTCCTGTCTTTGTGTGGTGCTTTTGGATGTTGCCTCGACTTTGGATGTTGGTCCTGTCTTTGTGTGGTGCTTTTGGATGTTGGTTCTCTCTTTGTGTTCCTCCCTTTCCATTGGTGCCTTTTCTTAAGCATGCATTGAGATATCTTTTAACAGGAATTTGGAGTTTTTACACATCACTCTCTGATTTTATGTATTCAGAGAATATACTTAGGGTGCTCCTCGTGTTAACAGAGAGGGTTCCCGGCACACATGATTTGTGCTGTTTGTTTTAAATTGTTTCTAACTCAGTGAGTTAACCAGTGTGTTTTGTTTTTGGGGTCAATTTTGTGATGTAGCCAAAATGGTAGATGATCCCTGAGAAGATTTAGCCAAATCTGGCTAAAATATAATTTTGAAAGTAATTTTTGAAAAAAAAATTCTTCTGTATTTTTGGCTACATAACATAACCATGTATAGAAATCTGACGTTTTTTCATACATATTGGTCGAACTTTGGCTGTTGAAAATCTCAAAAAGTACTTAATTTTAGCACTAAAAAATATTAAATATAGTTTTCGGCTATATATATATAGCCAGCCAAAAAAAAAAGAGGCTGGGGTTAACTTAGGTATTATTATAATAATATTTTGGGCTTTGGTTTCCGCGTTTTGGTTGTTCTAATGTTTCAGTCCATAACGCGTTCCGACTTGTGAGCAGCAACTGCGTTGAAATTGAACCCGCGACGACGCCTCCGCGGAAGCCGCGGCAGCTCGTACGCGCCGTGCTGACGTTGCTCCCTGCGCTGCTACGAGGACCAGCTCCTGGATGCTTCTTCTTCGCCTTCTGCCTGCCTGCCTGCTCTCGCGCCATTGCCGAAGATGACGCGCTTGATCGGTTGTACAGAAAACGGACATCATTCTTGTGAGATAAGTATTACTCGTTGCAGCAGTAGCGTGAGTAGATTGTAATTAGCCTGTCTTCTTACCTTTGGATGGAACCGGCGAAGTCAGAAAGCGATCCACGGATTCGTAGCTGGTGAAACAGTCTGGAAGAGACACAGAGCAAACGAAAGGGAGAAACAGAGAGACAGAGATACACGAGAGAGAGAGAGAGGGAGAGGGAAAAAAGTGTTACACTGGGAGAAGGGCAGTCCATTGGTGATGTATTTTGTGTTCAGATGATGGCAACAATCATTGTCGAGGAAGAAGAATTGAAGGTTTGGCTTTCTTTCAGTTTGGAGTAATATTTTAAGCAGGAGGACTCAGTGTTTGAAGCAAGGAATTCAAGAAATTGTATTGAATCTGGAAGGGATTTAAGCGAAGGAGGATTCTTGCGGAAGCAAATTGTGAGGATATACTGTAACAGTCGGTTGTTTTGTGGATACAGTCATGGTAAGGATTTTGAAGTCGACGCGAAGATCAGCAGGGATACAGATTTGGATTGTGGTATTCCTTTTGCTGCACGCTGTGCTTTCGTGGTCACTAGTAGTAGAGGCAAGAAGGTACTCGCAATTTGAGGTTGTTGAGAATCCATTGACCGGCCAGCAACAAGCACAAGGAAGAGGCGCAGGAGAAGGAGACGAAGAGCCGGCGCAGCAAAGCCCGACTTCTTCTTCAGGGAAGCACAAGGAATCATGGCCGTTATTCCGAGAAGCGCCAGCATTCAGGAACGGAAATCAATGTGTGTCTGTGCACAGAAGAAAGAGCGATCACGCGGAAGACGTTTGCGATTCCAGCTCAGTTCACATCGCTATGACGCTGGATGTTGCCTATCTTCGAGGTTCCATGGCGGCTGTTTTCTCAATCCTGAAGCATACTGGATGCCCTGAGAACGTCATCTTCCATTTTCTTGTAAGCGACAGGGATGCGGAGCTCAGTGCTCTCATTTACTCCACTTTCCCGTTCCTCAGATTCAAGGTGTACCATTTCGATGAAGCTCTGGTGAAGTCTCGGATATCTGCATCGGTGCGACTGGCACTGGAGCATCCCCTAAACTATGCGCGGAGCTACCTCGCGGACATTCTGGAGCCGTGTGTGAAGAGAGTGATTTACCTGGATTCCGACCTCATCGTGGTAGATGACATTGTCAAGCTGTGGGGAACGAGGCTGGGGTCTCACGCCATCGGAGCTCCGGAGTATTGCCATGCCAACCTCACCAAGTATTTCACTGCCTCTTTCTGGAATAACGAGGGTTTGGCCAAGATCTTCGACGGCAAGAGGCCTTGCTATTTCAACACGGGTGTCATGGTGATGGATTTAGTGAAATGGAGGGAACAAAACTACAGAGCCACAATCGAGGAGTGGATGGAGAGCCAGAAGGAGACAAGGATTTATGAGCTCGGATCTCTGCCCCCTTTCCTGCTTGTGTTTGCTGGAGATGTGGAGCCTATTGACCACAGATGGAATCAACATGGTTTGGGTGGAGACAACCTTGAAGGAAGATGCAGATCTCTCCATCCAGGTCCTGTCAGTCTACTTCACTGGAGTGGGAAAGGGAAGCCATGGATCCGACTGGATGCAAGAAAGCCATGTCCTGTGGACAATCTCTGGGCTCCTTATGATCTTCTCCTTCCTGCCGCATCATCCTATTCTTCATGATGCTTCAGGAAGGGGCTTGGATTTTGAACAAAGTAGTGAATCAGCTGTAGACATCAATCAAATGTACATTCCTTTGTAGCTCCATTTTTTTTAGGGTTTAGTAGCTAGGGACTCTATGAAATCCTTTCCACATTCATGGGGAGGTTTTTCTGGAGCCACCAGCATTCATTCATTTTGGATACACAGCCAACAAACTAACAGGACCCTTCAAATGAAGAAAGACAAGTGAATTTTGTGCTTCTTCGGGTCAATTCATAGAGAGAGAGAAAGTATGAGATTCAGGATAGATAGTAGCACACTTGGGTTGATACTCAATCATATCCAAATTGTTTTGTACATGTGCTTCCCAGAGTGGTGGCTGTTGGTGATATTTTTGGATATAATACAGTGCAATGATGCTGCCTTGGAAGGCCTTGTGGAAAGGTATAATAAACCAGGAGTTTAGTGTACATGCATGTTGTAAGCTTTTGTTGTTGACTTTGTAAAACACTCATCTTTGTTTCTTTTCTGTGCAAAACTTTCATAGGATCCAAGTCTTGGCACCTTAATTGTTCAGCCACAATTTTTTTTCAAACTTCAAGCTGCCTGGACTGCTTCTTGGCACTAAACCATGTGTTTTAAGGAACGTAAATCATGGGCATTGCAGGGCATTTTGAGTCTGTGGAGGTTGTAGTGGTGGAATCCATCTCTGGCAGTTTGCTTGATACTGCAATGATATCCAGAGTACTATTGACCATGACTGTATGCCATCAACTTCAAGTCCTCCATCCTGGTTCTTGTCTCCCATTCCTTGTGCTCCTCATGGTACTGTTGTAAATCACACATCCATTTTTACATAAATCATCATGGCTGAAACTTTCAGAAAGTTGAGAAGTTTGTACAAAATAGGTAAAGAGTGTTCCACTCCACACTTTCAATTGGCGTCAAAGTTCTCTATATGGTATTCAACACACAACACTTGTGGGTTGAATGGAACTGGGTGACAGGGTGCTACTAGACACTGGTAATGTTTCAGGAGTCCTGAGTGCGGTAGTTTTGGGTTTTGGCAGCCTACAATTCCAGCCCTTGTCACAGAAGGATTGCCCAGGTTTTAGTACTATACCATCATCAGCTGTTTTTGAGTGGTGAAGTTTATTTGGTGAATGACTAGGACTCTCCACATGAATTTGCACAAATCCAATGTGTGCTTAAATCCATATACATGTATACCTATTCCATTCTCATATGAACTGAACTGCCGCAGATATTCACCCCCCACATCCCACTATGGGCAATTCCTGTTGCTGTCATGTTTTGCAATTTAATTCAAAGGGCAGGAGGAGGATAGATCTTCCATGTTTCTCTTTCTTACAAATCATACAACTTGGATCTACTCTGCAATTAGGGACCAGAAACTCCAATTAGTGCATTTCTCAGATCAATGTTTCCACATAGGGTTACAGCATCTGAGCTCTGATGATGTATGTGCTGTGATGAAGAAGAATTTCTCACCTCAGGGATTTCTTTTGTTTTCTGTATTTGGGACCAGATGAAAAAATATAGGGCCATCTAGTCTGGACGCCTCCTGCCTGCTGCTCAACAGATCTATTCTTCTTGCAATCTGGCTATCAACATCATCATCATCATCAACATCCATCGGTTGCTTCAGGGAAATGTTTTGCCTTCTCTTCTTTAGTGAGGGTGTGCCGGAAATGACATCGATGAGCATAGGAGCATTTCCCACCTGCCGCTACCATACGACACAGCTCTGTCTTGTAGCGAGGATGCCGCAACACATACCGCAATTCTTCCATCCCGTGAGCAAATTGGCAACGGCTGCCGTATGAGCACCATCCCACTTCTAACCACTTATTACAAATCTCAGTCTTGTACATGCCCTGATCGGACACGTGATCCCACAATCGTAACACCGCCTCCTCTACAATGTCGCCGTTGCTTGTGCCATGATCAACAGGTCCCGTAGAATTGGGTCCGACTGCACGTCTCTCCTGTATGCATCAATTCCAGCATCGTAACAAATTTTTCATATGAGAAAACATCTGTACAAGGAATACTACTTCTTAGTGAATTGGAGTTGTGCAACCCTACACGCAGTTCCAACCCTAAACCCTAAGTCGGAAATTTGAACTTCAGACTCCGGATTCACAATTCTCTTACGTCGCGGTTTGAAGGCGGCGGGAGAAACTCTCCTGGAGGGGAATGAACCTGAAGCGGCGAAGCTGCAGGTCCCCTCCTTGCAAACATGACGTCGACATTGCTTCGAACGGCGATGCTCCTTGGAACAGCAAAGTGTGGGACTCGCTGGACCGGCACAACAGGAGGTACTAGGATTCTTGCATCACCTCCAGGATGCATGTCGACGCAGCTTCCTGGCGCAGGTGTTGTATACTGCAAAGAATCTGATGCTGAGTACGTCGGTGAAGAACACAATGAGCTGCCCGGTGAGTTATGGTCCACGTAGTGCTGCTTCTTATTGGAAACGCGTTGCAATGACAAGATACTCCTAGGAGTTTCTTGCCTATGGATAGTACCCACTTTTCCTGCTGTGCCCGGTGCACCCTTGAACGGCGCCTGCTGAACGGGTGCTGCAGGAATACTGATCATTTCAGATTGATCAGCCGCTTTGTAGCACCCATGACCAGCATTAAATAGGCGGCTATCGATTGCCAGGTGACGGGTACTTCCCTGCATGCCGACGTTCTGTCCTGCAGGGATCGCCTGACCAACAAATCCACCAGAGCCGGGAGCTTGGAGAAATTTCGAGAAACCAGTGTGAGGTTTAGCAAGAGCAGGATATGTCGCGGACAGGCAATGACTCTCCTCTGGACCAGCTGGCTTCTGCAGCTGGTTCACACATCCAGCATTCAGGCTGGTAAAAACCGCAGCTGCCTCTGCAGGCGGCGGCCAATGAGGAGACTCGCATGCTGGCACTGGTGCATAGTACGCACTCAGCAACTGTATGTTGGACACATGGAGATCAAAACATTCTCGTTTCATACTGAGCAATGCTGTCTCGGCACGCTGGAGATTCTCCAGTGTTTCGTTGTGCTTCTGTTCCAATGCCCGGAATAGAGAGCTCAAGTTCACCAGCTGATTCTGGAGATCGGCATTCAGTAATTGGAGGTGCAAGATTTCCTGCATACATGTGGAGTTCTTGGTGTCAAGAACTCACAACGTCACGAGCAAGCCTGATCGATCGAGTTTCAACGCGGAACTCGAATCATAACTAGGCACAGAATAATAAACAACGACTTTCAGAGATTTGGCCACCGCACCTTCGGTTCGGGAGTTGAGGCTGTGCGACACCGTGCGTTGCGGAGGTGTAGCGGCGATTCTTGAAGAGTAGTTTCATCTTTGTTGTAATCAGTCAAACAACGGTCGAAACTCTGCTCCTCCATGCTTGCTGCATTGAAAGTCCCGGCGAAGTCATTCAGCATGTCGCACTGGAGGACTACTTCTCCATCTTCGACGAGTCCCGCGTGATTCTGATGATGCGAAGAATCGCTTCCTAGAGAGAGCTGGGGAAGAAACTTTAGGAGGTCTTTTTCAAGTTCATCAAGAAACGGATCCTGCATGACTTCTTCCTTCATGACACCTGCAAAATGTCCTCAAGATACATATTCAGAGAGCTGCAACGACGTTGTACAATCTCATGAAGAGTTAAACTATGTTGTTCGGCGCCCGGCGGCTCTTGTCTTCATGCGACAAATTAGCGATAGCCACGACCGGTTCCGGGAGGCCTTTCTACTAGATTCTCATGTTCATGAATTGCATTCAATCTGAATCTGATCACCATAAATTAGACAAAGGAGAACAACGCTTCGCAGTTGAAATCAACCAGTTGTCCTGCTGCAAGCGGATTGTCCACAAAAAAATTTGATCTCCGCAAAAAAAAAAAACATTCCAAGAACAAGAAGGCGATTTATCATCTGAATGCCTGTACATCAAAGAATATCAATCATGATCTGCAGACTGCAACTGCACTTCACGCCGCACCTTATCTGAATGCAGGCTGAACGACAAGAAAATCAAATGGATCATCTGCATCTGGACTTGCTGCCGCTCTGCAAGCAGCAGCAGGAATACTGGTTGATTAAATTTCACACAGGGAATCGGTTACAGCACTCTAGGAATGTCAAGCTCCTGTGTCAATTACATTCGAAGATTCACACATCCGACAAAACAAATAAACAAACAAGCAAACAAAGGACCAACCTCAAACTCTTCCCTGCTGAAGGATCGGTACTCGGAACTGTCAACAACAAACGGAGGACTTCAATATTGTCGGTGGAAGATGTAGATCGCACAAATTGCAGGTCCACCGTGAAAGAAATAATTAAGACAACATCACTACAGCAGCTTCGACGGATTCCGGATGATCAACGCGTCCTCAATATTCCGGCACTTCAGCAATAGTTTCTCGTCCCACTGCTATTAAGCGTTGTAATTATGATTATTATTATCATCACCAGATAAACCTGCCTGGTGTCCGATTTCCAGATTCTTTGATGGGAGAGGCACATGCAGCAGTTGATTCTAAGACAGAAGAAGAAATTTCAACAGCAGTAAAGGAAGGAGCAAAAGAAAGCAGAGGATTAAAGTGAAGCAAGAGTCCAAACAAACACCACAGCGAGCGCCTGTTGTCGCAATCAACTGCCTGCTGAAGCATCCGCGGGAGCTTGGAGATTTCCGGAACGAACTGCAGTGGCGGTGGATTTGAGGCAGCATCGACGACCGCAATTGCTGCGCAGAAACGGACGTGAACATTGTATTTGTCGCCCAATTGTGTGTTTGCAGAAAATCCCCGATCACAACAGCCAGCGATAGTGTATGGTGGTGCTTGGGGAGAGGCTGCAGATGCAAACAAAATGAATTGGCCTGTTCCGGTTCTTTTGGTCCGGTTACCAGGTACCCATACCGTAAGTTCTAAATTGGGGGGCGGGGGGGGGGGCGGGGGAAACCAGAATTGGAACTGAGAATTGGGAACAGGCCTCCAGCAGAACCGGCCCCAAAACCCGATTATATAGTTTCTAGTTCTTTTTTGAACGAATTAAAAAAAAATCAAGGATTTTTTTTTGGTTGGTTGGTTTTACTCAGGTTAGACCTCTTTGTTATTTGAGGAAAATAATTCAGGTGTAATTTGTTTTTTGAATAATATTTTGAGGCTTTAGCTGGGCCAGGGCAAGAAGGGACAGGGAGGGGACAAAGAAGGGGCAGGGGAGTTTTTATTAGGCACGTAGTTTTTACTTTTAAAATAGTCTTAAGTATGTAATTTATATTGGTGATCACATTTCATTGGTGGTACAATGCTAGTAATTAGAAGAAAAAAAATTTGAACTATGTATAGATAGTTAAAACTGAATCTAAATTTGAAACCTTACCCACCTAAGAATTCTTTTGACGAACCAAAAATTGGGAGTCTTGAAATGTGAAGAATTGAACCCATAACAAGATTGGAGGTTCCAAAAAAAAAAAATTTAATCCTTGAAGTAAAATCATAGTTTTTTTCAAATTAAAAACTAGTTGTTTGCTGCATACATGCTTGGTAAAAGCTAAAATCATACATGCATTTCTACTATTTTAGGGCAATAATATTTTTTTATAACATAAAAAGCAACAACAATATAAACAAATTAATCAATTAAAAATTAATTTCAGTATGATTTTTGTTATTAAATCTTCATCCAAGCCTTATTTAAGTTTTTTAAATAACATCAAATTAATTTAAAACATATATATCTCAAAAATACATATATTAAAATTTTAATTTATTTCAAAATTAATGTGTTTTACTTTAATCAATTCTTGCATAATGTTTCAAATCATTTTCTTAAAATATCATTTTAATAAGATTTAAAAGAATTGAAGCTAATTATTTGTATGTTCATTAAAAAAATTTCATTAAAAAAATTCGTCATATAATTTTTTTTCACATTTCATAGTAATATGAAACCTCGTGATACAAAAAGGCAAGTGACAAACCGAAAAAATAAAATGATAAGAAGCACGATTAACTCAGTTACCCAACATTCCTATTTTGAGAAGAAACCCAACCAGTAGATGGGTAGACTTCAAAACAACCCATCAATTGCTCGTCCATTAACTTGGGGCAATACAAAAGATTGAAACTGGCATCAGAGGTTCTTTTGAAGAGTAAGAACCGGCCAACACTCTGTTTATGTTTGTATGTGTAGTAGGCAAGCTATAAATTAGAGAACATAGGTAGAAAATGATGGAATCAGCACTGGCAACCGATTCTGCACTTGTTAAATTGACAGCTATGGAACATGGACTAGTATTGGCCGGTTCTTCCTGATTAAGAGAACCTTCAGTCCAAGTTTTGACACTTTAAAAAGAAAAATCAGTAGGTCGCACCAGTTCTTCAAATCTTAAGTACTATGGTTTCAATTCTGGCACATTTTGTCAGCTTCAATAACCTTCAAGCCTAATTCTAAAACCCATGTGCATTTCAGAGTCCTCAAGATTGGTATTGATTGGTCAGCTACGATGATTGACCCAAACAATCATATTACAATCATCTTTTCAATTTATATTGTGCCATTTTTCATGTTTATGGGTGCGGAGGGTACAATAAAGTTATCCGTAAAGTCAGGAAAAGACGGCACCGGAACCCCCTGTTTGGTCACATAGGGGATGAGATTTCAGAAAACAGGAAAAAAAAGGGTACAATGGAACTTCAAGGGGGCATGAAACTCAGTTTAGCAGCAAATTTGGTGCTTAACTGAGTTTGCCCTGTCCTTTTTTTTTCCTGAACGCCTTCAACCAATCAGTGCTGTCGCTATGTGTACTGTAGATATAAATGTTCTCGCGCCTCATGCATTTATTTAATCCTCAGTATTTCATACCCCTATTTAATAAAATTTCATGACTTTGCAGACAACAGCCAGAAGGGGATGAAGCGTCAAATGAGGGGTGAAACTCAGGCCCAACAGGTTCGAGACAAACTATTCAGAGGCCCAAATAGAGGGGATAGGTGGAATTTCTTTAAAGAACTTTTTTTTTCCTTTTTTCAAGAGTTGTTTTCAACAATTCCAATTCTAGCAAAAGGTCAGATACATGGTTCAATCCAGCAAAAGAGTGATGGCTTGCGTTCAAGTCATAAGAACCTGAACCCTTTGTGTTGCACGACAGTACAAGTTGGGAACTTGCTAACACTAGTCCATATTGAAGTGTTGGCTGATTTATTCATCTTTTTCATAATTGGCTTGGCAAGGCCTTTTCAAAATTATTTTTTCTATCCCACACAAAGTATCAAATAATCAGATTTTGAATTTTTTTGAATCTTGTTTACAACCAATTTGTTTGTTTAAAGAATACCCTTGATAACCAACTTCCCTAATCAATTTTTTCATGATAATATCAGTAGGTCTAAACATGTTAATAGGAGCCAGACCTGCCACTTCGGGCCAGTGCTAAAAAAGCAATCAGTTTTTTATTGCACTGATGTGGTGCAACACGATTGGTTAGGGGGGATGAATGAAGGTAGGTAGATTTTGAACTTAGTGATGAAGTAATTTGAACTTTCCCATACTGCACACAATTGCTAAGTCAACAGGGTGTCTCGCGTACCTTCTAACCAAGGTACAAAACATGTATTTGCTTCTCTTCTCGAATGCAAATTTTTGTCCATGTTTTTTTTCTTGACGGAGTGCAAATCAAATTGAATCCCTTGCTTGTTTGCAAGTCTTTTATTGAAGAATGTGTAATTTTCATTTGTGGCAAAAACTGATGATTAAGGTTAGCGTTGAAGACATAAAAACTTAGGACTTGAGATCTTTGTTTGTTCTCAAGAAGTTGTGAAAAATGGTGAAAAAACAAAGAAAGATAAAAAAAAGAAGATGCATTAGAGTTCCCACCATGGACTAATGTAGATTATTGGCTCCAAACAGAAGAATATTTTGCAATATGTGAAGGATTTGAGTAGCAAAGGTTACAACCCCAAAACAGAACTTATTAATGAATATGTCATTGAAGGTATTTAGTAGAAGGTTTGGACCGAAGTGTAATTTCAAACTTACAAACCCACTAATTCACGTTAAAACCAAACATGAGTTGAAGAAATTACATTAGAAAATCTATGGTGTAACTCAATTAACCAACAATGAATTCCTACTATGGTTGGTCAAAAGATATATAACATAAGAAAAGGGTCATGACATTAACTGGGTGAAAGCAATAGCATTGACAACCAAAAAGAAGGTTCAAAGGAAGGATGTGGGGAGATTGAAAAGCAAAATCATGGAACTATCAAAGATTAGTGGGGGAATAGAAAAATCTACACAATTAGAGCATAAGTTCTCTTTAAAACTCAAAGGCAGTTGCTCAAATCAAGAAGGTATTTATTCATATGACATTGTGCCATTAAAAACCAAGAGGGTGGTCAACCTACACGACTTGTTGTGTGACCAGTGGCATTAATGAATGAGCAAGAACAAGAAAAAATCTTTGAAATATTCCATGCCATGTCATAAAATATGTCACAACCCTAACATTGGGTTTATCATTAAATGTGGAGTGCAAAGGTCCATAGGCCAAAAAATGTGCTTAAAGGGAAAACACACTTTTGCAAATGGGGTAGAATGCAAGGGATGGAGCGCAATGACTCCCAAGTGCACTCCCTCTTTGGGAAGTGCACACATGTGGGAGTTATGAATGTTTATAGCCTTGGTTGGAAAGGAAAACAAGCACCAAATTGGGCTCTCAAAACACCATTAAAAAAGTCTTGAAACATAGATGTTTAAAATGCCTTTGCATTTTTCATTTAGATCTAATTTACATGAATTATGATCAAAAGAAAAGGGTTGGAATCAAATTGAAAACTTGATTCTTCATCACAAACCCCTTGAAATCAAAGGTCAAATGAATCCCAATTGGGGAGTGCCATACATTGTTAGAAAAACCTTTTGAAGGGGTGTAAGAAATTGCTTTCACATTTTCAAAATAAATTTGATTTGAAAATATATGAATGTCCAAAGTTATGGGATGGTAAAAGTTCCAATTTTGGGACTCCGACTTGGGAGCCCTAGGGAAAAGTGACATTTGGATGTAATTCTTGTGGAAAGGCATAGAATATACTATAGGGAGGGGAGTGGTGCCTCCTCCCAAAGGTTGCGGGCCATGTAAAACTTATACTTAAAGTTGTCCCCACTAAGTTCGTCGCACCACTTCCATTCAACTTGCACTAACCACCTTCTTTTCTTGATTGTGTAAGATGATTTCATTTTAAACTCTCACTTGTGACTTCATCTTAATCCCATCCCAAAGCTCCAACACACCTTCCTACCCCCCAAGTGCAATATTTTTCCACTATTTTACTTTAGGACCCACATTTGGGTCTTTTAAGGAATTTAAGGTGCATAAAAATATTCTTGGTATATTTTTTTTCCACATGGAAAATTTTGAATGATGTGACAAAATATTCCGTGACTTGTCATTAAATATTTTGCCACATCACCAATATATTTTTTGGAATCAACAAATTTTTATTAACTCTAAACATAGGGTTGGCAAATATAACTCTCAAATGTAACTTCATGTGAAAGCTTGAAAACAAAAGAAAATAAAAAGATGATTTTAATAATCCCTAGTGCAACCAATATTCAAAATGTTTAGGGGTCAAAAAAATTACTTGATTTTAAGAACTGTTAAAATGGGTGGAAAACTACATGGTTGAAAAATATTTGTGAAATGGTCAAAGTACTTCAATATTATACACAAAGAGACAATATAGAAACAAACATTTTATGATTATCAAAAGTTTTATTGCAAGCTTCATGATTGATTTGATATATATATAATTGTGATGCACTATCACTAGAGTTTTAAGACTTTAGAGCATTACAACAAATGATGAACTTCATCCCAACTCCATGTGCAATAATGAATGAAATCTTCCATGATCCCATAAAACATAATCAACTATAAGACGTGATACACATGTTTACATTGCACATATGTCTTAAGGCCACTTAAAGAACCTACCAACATTGCCACAAAGTAGACTCATTAACATCTAAAGAAATTTCTAATACTCACATTATATCACTTGTCATCTGAAAGACTATTATAAATTCGTCCAGACCCAAGTCAATAGTAGGGAAAATCGTGCATTGGAAAAGCAAGATGTTAGCCTCCCAATTGTTACTATGTGGTTGTGTTAATTTGAATTTTTTTGCCACCACGAGTTGTAGGCCAACAACTTGCATCAAACGACCTCACAAGATTGGGGCAACTCACTATAGCAAGCACATTGTAATTGCTTGAACAAGGAGATTGGGAGCTAAATAAATTTCAAGCATTACTTTTGTGGAAACAGTCAAAGGAAAACCTTGTTTTTTAAAAAGTTGTTAACTCATTTTGAGTTAAGTTAGTACCTTCTTGGATGGGCCATACAATTGGAACTATAACCTAACAATTGCAAATTTTTGCAATGTTCCACCAATGCAACAACTCAAGTCATCTAGACAAAACCAATGTTTATGGTGTTTGAATGATCTGTTGTGATATTATACCCAAAAACCTAAATAACATGGAACAGGAGTTCCACTTATAAATTTGCAAATGTTGATCCTTACTTTGCATTTAAACACCATGGTTTTTTACAATGCAGAACATTGAATTGCAAAATGGGTTGGGCAACCTTCAATACACCATTAACCGTCAACACAAATATTTTCCTTTAACTCCAAGCCACCTTGAGATCCCAAAGGTAGCAACTTACTAGAACTAGAGGGCAGTTATTACATGTGTACATTGTCCATAATATTGGGTTCAATAGCAAGAATAGTTACTCATGCACAAGAAAAATTCACACTGTTAGAACGATGGGAATTAATGTCAGCACTAAGAGGACAATTAGCAAATCGTTTGGAAGACCCAAAAACCTCTTCTCCTTTGAGGTGTAATAGGTGATTTGTGAAAGACGATCCGAACATGTAATTTACCATTATTACAATGAGTCTAGTCATTTGACCTTCATGCCCTCTTCAACAACAATTCATTTCCTTTCAGGACCATGACCAAATGGATCACCTTGTAAGTATTATCTATATAATTAAAAAAAAATTAAAGCATGAATGTTGTCATCAAATGTCACTGTGTACTGACAAGTGTCATGTTTTTTCGACTATTGTGACTAGATGTTATGGATAGTTTCGGCCAAATTGGAAATGGGCATGGTAGCCCACTCTTCATCACTAAACTTCTATAGAAGAAAGGAAAAGAAATATCAACAAAATCTGAAATGTCACAACACAAATGCAAGCATACATGGAAATGGAGTGCAAATGGAACTCTAGTGCAAATGGAATTCCAATTTTGAATAAACAAAAAAAAGAGGGAATCATAGGAAGTTCGTAGGTGAAATGTTCACATGGACCATGCAACCTCTCCATTACCTAACACGAAAATGCCAAAAGTTAAACCATTTTGTAAGTTCATGGACACTTGATTCCAAAGTAACCCTTAATGACAGCCACCAACAACGAATTGTAGCATAGAAATCATTAGCCTCCATAAAGGATTTTACATTCTTGTATTGGTGGCATAAAACATTGTGTTAATCTTGCAACTTATGTTTGATTAGTTTTTTGGTGTGCCTATCGAACGACAAAATCCAATAGAATAAACAAGTGCATTCATTATCAACCATCTTGACAAAAGGGTCCCCATAACCATAAACAATTCTAATAGCGTTACAATTGCCTTGTGCACTATTAACCATGAATCCTTTGAAATTCGATTTTGGAAACATGTGCTTTAAACATTAATTACAATAATTAATTTCTTTTATTATAAAAATATAAATTATATAATATAAAAATCTATGTCATAACATTATTTAATGTAACTTATAATGAATAAAAATAATCATTTATGATTATTTATGAAAGTGATTTATTATAGATAACACTAATAAAAAAATTTCTTAAAACACAATCAATAATTTTTTGAATTCAAACATCAATTTTTTTTTAATTTAAATAACAAACTTCAAAATTGAAATGTCAATTTTCCTAAAATACACCCCTATGTCACCACAAAATAGGATGCAATTAATTTAATGACTATTATGGGACATATCAACCTATTAATGAGTGAAAATGGACCTAAAATCCATCCAACCAATAAGATGAAATTTCCAATAGTTGCATTATAGCTATGAGAATGACCAAAATAATTGAATTTGGTTTTATAATTGTAAACAATTATAAGTCACATGTAATTGTAAACGGAGTGGTTACTTTTTGGTTAATTTCTATTAATGAGTAGGAGGTACAAAAAAATTCCCTTACCCCCTCCCAAGAGTCAATTTATACCACTATACTAATTGAACATGAAAACCCTACCATTAATGGGTGTGTAATACTAGTGGTTGGATCAAGGGATAATAGGAGGAGATCCATGACGAAGGCCATTTTGGACCTAAAGACCTTAATAAAAGTAGTAGAACAAAAGGTGGAGGGTATGGAGGAGGTAGTGGAACATATGGAAATATTGGAAAGAAAGAAAGTAGCTACTATCAAAGGGCAACATCAGGCAAAAATAATTGCCTATATACATTTGGAGAGGATAGGAATCTTCTATTATAGAGAAATAGTTGGAAGGCAATCTTCAAGAGGAGAAGGCAAGGAATGAGGGCCTTAACCATCTACTAGGCCAAGCAAGTGAGACGTCTATTCAATTAGAAACGATAGGAGGTAGCATTACTATAGGCCCAAGTGGATAAGTTGATGACAAACAATACCAACCTTCAGGAAGTAGTGGACATGCAAATTGAAGAAGGCCTTAGGAGGAGTTATAAAATTACCACTTTAGAAGAACATTTGAAAATGGGTAGATGCAAGCTACAATGGTTCACTTTTTGCGTCCTTATGGACTTTCTACAAAGTATAATCTATTCAAATGCTGCATTACAAAAATCATTAATTTGATAAAAAAATATTTATGGATTAAGATTGCCAACTTGAATAAGAATATTTATAAAGGGGTGAAATTCAATAAACATACACCAAGCATATAGTAATGGAGTTTTAAAGTGGACATATGGACTATATATAATCTAAATTCTGAATTAACATTCAAATGCATTTGTTATTATGATTTCATTTCAAAAAAATTCATAGGGATTCAATATATGGTACATGATGGAAACAAATATGGATTGAAATAAAATACAAAAAAAAATTTAACCAACAAATAATTGTGGACTTTTGAATGACCAGATTTGGGCCTTATTTTCAAGAATCCCAATCTTGGTCAGTTTTTGTTGGAAAATCCAAACATGTTATTAGGACCCATTTCATGTGTAACTACTTAATTTTACACTTTTTAAAGTGTTAAGTCAAGTCAATATTTAAAATGTTTAGTAAACATATACAACAATGTTTCTAATACATTATAGAAACACTTGGAAAAGTTTGAAACAAATTTAATGAGTATTGAATACCGAAAAGCATGCTTTTAGCAATGTAATGAATGTTTTTAGCACTTGAAAAACTCATAAATGACTTTTTAATGGACTTAAAATGACATATTGTAGGGACATTATTCACATCAAACTTTACTATGATAATATATTCATATATTGTAACATCTTTGTGAGTTAGAAGGAATTTTTAAAATTTTTGTTAAACTTACAAATGGAACATCCTTAAGATATTTCAAGAATATTCTAGATAAGCAATCATTAAGCAAAACACCAAGGAGCCATGTGTGGATCCTAATAGCATGTTTAAACCCCATATTGATATTCCCGCCCCGCCCCCTAACATGTATGGGTCAAAACAAGATAAAATAGATAGAATAAATAAACGTTTCCATTTCAACCTTACGTTGTTCATATAACTACCATAAAGTAACATCAAATTAAGTGAAAGTATGTGTCAAGTAGCATTAGTTTGCTCTATTAAGTTTATAAAAATCTAATTCTAGAAAATTTATAAACAAATGATATCTTTTTTTTTTAATTTTGAAATTGACTAATAAATATGTGCTGAAACCTATTTTTGGGTTAGAAAAATGAATGAAATTAATATGTAATAAATTATGAAATGAAGATCAACATATTTTTTAGCAATTCATTAAAAAAAAATCTATTTTCTATTTGTAAAACCCTACTTGACACGTACTTGAAGCCAAAAGCTCACAGTGAAAAGTAGATGTCAAAAGTTCCTTGTATTTTGAAAAACCTACTTAAAACCCACTTTTACAATTTGAAATATGAAAATCAATACACATTAATATAAACATATGTTATATTTAATCATTAAAATAAAAACATTCAATGTTCCACAAATTTATAATGGATTTTGTTATTATTTTAAATCCACTTGTTCTAGTTTTGACAAGGTAATCAAGTTGTTCACTTTATCTTGCTTACACTTGTATAATAAAGAGTACTAGTGGATACTTGTTAATTGTTTCAACCAATTAATAACAATTGTTGTTGTTTTGTCTGTGTATTGAATAAAATCTCATTACTTTGCAAATTAACGATGTTTTTAGAAATCGAAAAAGAAGTTGGGGTTGAAAGAAGGCCCCCCCCCCCAAGGGATATTTCTATAAGCAGAATTATATAAGCAGTGTTGGGCGGGTATTTGATATGTTGAATAACCTCCACGTCTGGGTATTTGTAAAATGGGAATTAAAAGAATTAAAATTCGG
>Ga0209208_10003934_pt1 | contig 21201 bp, 12 predicted proteins | sample S1TSphfallax_3_FD_187694 | JGI IMG/M metagenome (GOLD analysis project Ga0209208, IMG submission 187694) | Host-associated microbial communities from peat moss isolated from Minnesota, USA - S1T2_Fd - Sphagnum fallax MG (SPAdes) (version 2) | ecosystem: Host-associated > Plants > Peat moss >...
TTGCAAAATAGCCACCTACATCACGCTGATTTATTTTTCACACATACCCATGAATTCTTTGTCTTCTCACATCCCCTTGCCACTCATGCTACAAATTTAAAACATAAAAAAGAAACACTGGCCCTCGTGCCAGGGCATTAGAGCATCTCCAGCTGTGCTCAGTTTGTAAATCCTGCACAGTAAAATTGGATGAAGAAGAGTGAAACTATGCCGTTTTCGCCTTAGGAAAATGCTTTTGTCTCAGCAATGATTGTGCACTGTACGGTGGCTGGTGAAAGGCGCAGCAATGCTCAATGCTGTGAACTTGTGTAATAAAATATGATCTGATGTCTGCTCAGTATTTCTGATTGGCCGATCATAATGATTGATCCAGTTGGTTTGCTATTACGTAGTTGTCCCCCACCCATTTGCCGTCCTTGTTTCAGTGTTATGGGTGGGGTTGCAAAATATTAAATAACTACATTTGGATGTGAAAATTATATTTGCAAGGGTCGCACATATTGAGCACAGATGGAGATGCTTTTACCCTACACAATTCGCTAGACCTGTGAACAGTAGCTAAGCCGTGTGACTCACTAAGGCCGCCTTCTAATGTCTCGCGCCTTCTGACGTGCTTTCTGCTTTCTCGTCTTTCCTCCCTTGACACTTCACCGCGCTTCCGCATGTTGCTGTTCTTCCGTTCCTCTTTCTTTTTACTGCCTCGAACTCGTCAGATTATCAATCTCTGGGACGTTAAGTTCTCTGTTTTTTCATTATTTTGATTCCTAGCTGCTGGTTTGCATAGGTAGTTCGGAAATTGATGCTTACGTGCTGCCGTGGTCTTGTGCAACACGAATTCGTCTGTTAAGACGTGGGTAGAAGGTAGATTTTCAGTTTAGATTTTTGTGAAGAGTTGAAACGGAAGGTGGGGTTTTGATCTAAATCCTGGCCTCCTTTTTAGGTCACGGGTTTTGTGCTTTCTGGATTGTGTAGGACATCGAAAGTGGTGCCCTTCTTGTTAGGAGGGAGAAGGCGCCACGGATTACAGCATTGGGAGCCATGTATAGCAATTTTAAGGAACAGGCGATTGAGTTTGTCCGACAAGCAGTAGCGGAGGACAATGCGGGGAACTACGCCAAAGCTTTTCCGCTTTACATGAACGCGTTGGAGTACTTCAAAACACATCTTAAGTACGAGAAGAATCCTAAAATCAAGGAAGCCATTACGCAGAAATTCACGGAGTATCTGCGCAGGGCTGAGGAGATTAGAGCCGTGCTGGACGAAGGAGGCTCACAGGGACGGACCGGGAACGGTGATGCCATGGTTGCTAATCGGAAGATGAAACCAGGGACTAAGGATGGAGGGGATGAGGATCCAGAGAAAACCCATCTCCGATCAGGCCTTAATTCGGCCATCATCCGCGAGAAGCCGAACGTGAAGTGGGCGGACGTGGCGGGGCTGGAAAGTGCCAAGCAAGCTTTGCAGGAGGCTGTGATTCTTCCCGTCAAATTCCCACAGTTCTTCACAGGTGTTTATCCTGCTCTCTCTCTCTCTCTCTCTCTCTCTCTCTCTCTCTCTCTCTCGTGTTTGAAAGCCTCCTTTAAGGTTGGGAGTCTTCATGTCCTCTCATGCCTTGTCGAATTCTCTCTTGAAATTTTTAGATAACTTGTACCTTGTTTTGAAGATTTCCGAGATTTAGCTATTTTCTACATCCCTTTTTACTTTGTCTTCAATCCTTTTGTCAGCCCTTTGTTATGGTTCGCCACTGCCTTCTGTCATGTTAACTGATCACTCCTGGTGTCTTATTTGCACTGCCCATTTATGTTGAAAACAACCCAGCAATCTTAGAATGATTTTGGTAATTGTGAACTGCTTTTAGGGTTATGTGAACTGATTTTAGCATAAGCCCTAGTCTAAAAGGTGAGTCAGAGATGGATGGGCCTATGACATATGGATGTTTGCCTTGAATTTCATAGGCACATCAATCTCTTATTGGGTTCGTCATTGGGCAGTATATGGTTAATGCTTGATTTTTTATGGTGACAGGGAAGCGAAGACCTTGGCGAGCTTTTCTGCTATATGGACCACCTGGTACAGGAAAATCATACCTTGCAAAAGCAGTGGCCACTGAAGCTGACTCCACGTTCTTCAGGTTCATTTTCGCTCACGTCTTTTTCTGAAGATTTCTTGTTTTAGCAGAGGGTCAGAGCAGTTTCTAGTTGGAACTTTTCTAGTTGCAGTTAGATCTTGGGGAGTCAACTGGTGAGTATGTTGTTACTTCAGCTTCCGTCAACAATTATTTTTGACATCAATGCCAAATCAATGAAAAGTAATGACTAGAAGTTTGAGAATGTACATTGGATCCAGGAACACAAAGCCATTCCTCTAGGTCAAATTAGTCTCCCAGGTAATGAATTGTGATGAGTGAACACTAAAACTTGAAGGAGAGGAATTATAGGTGTCAGTGAAGTGAGTCTAGTGTTGTCAGAGTTGTTAAGAGGCTTCCGAGGATCCTGTCACTTTAGTCTTTCAATTGAGCTGTTGTTATGGTTTATGGTTTACTACTATAAAGGGAATACTTGACAGCAAAGGGTTTCTGAGGTTTTCTGTCATATGTTAGATGTTTGAAGTAAGATGTATTCAATGTCACTCACCAGTCATGTGCTCAATCAATATGTTCAAAGTGCAGGAGGCCCCAACCACTACCCTCTATGTAGGCCTCTTGATGCTTTTGGCTTAGATGCTTTCTTGTATCGGGACAAGCTAAAATAAGATGAAGCTTACCCTCATATACTTGTTACACCATGAATGAGGATACTATTGACCTTTTTTAGTTAGCTATATCTCTTGAGTGCTATCATCACAGAGTCTTCCTGTTGCTCTGGAAATGAAACAGAAACTGAGGATGCAGATTTTGTATAATGATTTGCCTGAAATTTTGGGCAGATTATTAAATTCACCATCCCAAGAGCTGATGAAGTCAGTGCGTAGTCAAGGCCACTTGCCACTGCTATTTGTGATTAAGGTCATGGTCTGATGCTTTGTGAGCAACTCTCATAAGGTTATGATGGCACCTATTGTCATGTCAACTTCAAATTGTTGTTCTGGAGATATCTATTTACTTTATAGTTATTGCAGTTCTCTTCCCTGTCATTTTGCTCCACCTCATATTTGGGTGGGTTGAAGGTTTTTCTAGCTATTTAGGTCAAAATTTGCCCATTGACTTCATCTACAGCTGATTATCTACTCAAAGGTTGTGACCCCTGTAACTCCCCAAGAGAAAGTGAGCCATTGACAGACTTACCACAGCAAGGTCAAGTATTTGGTTTAGAGGAGTTCAAAACCTGTGGCAGAAGGGAAGCATAGACTTTTAGCTGAATTTGAAACATTTCATTTGTCAACAAATAGAGAGTGATGCTCTTAAGTTGTGGAGCATGTTTAGCATTTAAATTTTGCAGTGTGAAAATACTCTTACTTAGCTTTCAATTGCAGTATTTCTTCATCGGATTTGGTGTCGAAGTGGATGGGGGAGAGTGAGAAGTTGGTAGCCAATCTTTTCCAGATGGCCCGGGAGTCTGCGCCATCCATCATTTTCATTGATGAGATTGACTCCTTGTGTGGTACCCGTGGAGAAGGAAATGAGAGCGAAGCTTCCCGTCGCATCAAGACTGAGTTGTTAGTGCAAATGCAGGTCATTCATCTCTCTGTTTATGGGTGCCTTTGTTTCCAGGAAACTCTGTGGTGCAGCTTCTATGGTTTTCTTTTCTCTACTCGCCATGTTCCATATGTCTATACAGTTAGACTAACAAGAGCAAAACCAGTGATAACATAAATTATTACGATTGATGACAGCATGGTTACATTTGGAGTTATATGTTCTTTGAAATTCCATAGGATCAAACATTCATGAGTTCATGGGTTTTATCATGAGAACTTCTCACCTTCTCTTAGTATTATACTCTTTGCCTATATGAAGTGGAGGAAGTGAAGCTTTACCTTCTCATGTGGATTGTGAAGACTGGTTACATGGCTAGCAATCTTGTGTCCTCATTAAAGGTGTTGTAGTGCTCTCCTCACTGTTGGATGTTTCCTGTTGAGCAGGGTGTAGGAACCCAAGACACCAAAGTTCTGGTATTGGCTGCTACAAACACACCTTATTCCTTAGATCAGGTGAGTTTCTCTGCCTGCATCAATTTCAAACATTTTGGTGTGATTTTAATTCTTATTCTACAATTTAACTCCAAATCATGAGGACACATGGCATATCCTGTTGCATACTGTGCTGCCCTTTCAGCCAGGATTAGTAAGTTCTATGCTTCAGAGAGAAAGAGGGGGCTAGGAATAAGACAGGAATGAGATGAGGAAAGAAAACAAGAATGTGGGGGACTGTGTGACGTGGTGCACGGGTACAGACCTGAAAGGGATGTTTGCAAGGCAGGCAGTGAGGCGACGTTTTGATAAGCGCATCTACATCCCCCTGCCTGAACTGAAAGCTCGGCAACACATGTTCAAGGTACCTGCTTGATGCACTTCTCTTGTCACTTGATTAGCTCTCAAGATACTAGAGAGCACTAGCTATGATTTTTCAACCTTGTTTGCCTGCTAGAATTTTTTTCTGATCAGAGATACAATGGAGATCTTTGTCCATCACTTGCTATTTATAGTAGTCTTACAAAGAATGCTGTTCATCAGCCATAATATTGGTTACTGGTGACACTGAGTTGGCATTGACATGTTTCTGTAAAAGTGTTTCACTTAATTGCTGGACCTTGTGTTCTATGATGAAATGCCCCAGGTTCATTTGGGGGATACACCCAATAATTTGTCAGAGAGGGATTTTGAGGACTTGGCAAGGAAAACTGAAGGGTTTTCTGGTTCAGATATCTCTGTTTGTGTAAGTCAGCTCCCATCTCTGTGCAAAACTCTTAAGTTCATATTTATTCCATGCATTTAAACACATGTTCTTTGTTGGTACATTTTACGGTGGAAAATTGAATATTTTTCTCTCTTGAACTGAGTTAGATGGACACCTTCAATAGATACAAGACCTTAAGATAGGAACCTTTAATGAGATTTGTGTGGACTTTGAGAGTTAGTTACACAAGTTTATTGACAGAATCAGCTACATATATCTGAATTTTCTCATGAGGTGAACTAGTATTCTGATCAAGAATATCCCTATTCTTTGCAATTGTTTCCTGAATTCCTGTCATGGCACATCAGCATGAACTGCTGAATTGGCATGCTTGCTAGATTTTAAAGACTGATTGGAGGTCTGGTGTATGTTGCATTGCTGCTTGCAATTTCATCAGAGTTGACCAAAGTCTGGGCATTTGCAGGTAAAAGATGTGTTGTTTGAACCTGTGCGCAAAACTCAGGATGCAATGCATTTTAAGGAAGTGAGAACTGAACAAGGGGAAATGTGGATGCCTTGTGGGCCTCGTGAACCACATGCAATACAGACCACCATGGTTGACCTTGCTTCTGAAGGCCTTGCTGCTAAGGTAAGAGACAAAGAAGCCCAAGTTTGGGGGAGATACACGTGTGTTGGATCTTGATGTAGTCAATCTGCAGTCTTTTGATTTGTGAATTTAATTGGATTATCAAAATATAGGTGCTGGAATTGCAACATATACTTCTATAAACTAGCATATTCATGGTTTCATTCGTATGCTCTTTCTTGGTAGTAAGCAAGTTTGCACTCCAAAAGCAATGTTCTGCTTGACAGACCTAACCTCAATGAGTATTTCAGATGCTTGCTTACAATGGTTTACATTTTTGTGCAGATTCTGCCTCCTCCCATTACAAAGAGTGATTTTGTGAAGATCTTGGCAAAACAAAAACCAACCGTAAGCAAGAGTGATCTTGAAATCCAAGAGAGATTTACTCGAGAGTTTGGTGAAGAAGGTTAAGGTTTGAGTATTGTGGCCAACAGCAAACCTTTGTCACAATCATATGCGGACTTCCAAAACATGCTTTTTAGAAAGGTTGAGGTGTAATCATAATAGTGGTCAGCAACACTAAAATGGTTAGTTCATGTTTATTTCCTATAGGGCTTTGTTAGAATTCAATGTAAAAACTTGGTACCACATTAGGTTGAGATTCCTTTGCTAATAGATATGGGGTCGATTCATCTTGTAATGCCATACTTATCTTGCAGCTGGTAATGGTAATTGAATGTTGGTGTTTGTATAGACTGTTTCACCTGATATTTCTCTCCAGCAGTAGAGAGGGGATCTAGAGATGTTGTAGGTGATTTTCTTGAGTTTGTAATGGTCACTCTGTCCACTGCCTGCCCAATTGCAGATTGGATTTGTCTTGATTCTCCCCTGCTCTAGCATCAACCAAGTGGCCCAAGCAGTGTTAGGGTGAAACTACCTAATTGGTGTATCACCTCCTACAGGAGAGTTTCCTTGTCAAGCCACTCCTGATTAGTTGTCAAAATCTTCTCCTAAAAATAGGTATTCACAACATGTGGCCTTCATCTTAATCTTAAACTGGTAACTGAATCAGGTTGAAGGAATCCAAACTTGAGCAGGTTCACATCGATCCATTTGGCACCACCACTACTGAGAGAACCTCCATGATGCAGTACTTTCCTGAGACTAATGCGAGCACTATTTTTTAATTTGTTGCATAATACAGCATAGTTATTTTTTGGTTCAGGATACCAAAGAGGCTGACTTCAAGCTACTCTTAAGTACATCTTTTGCAAGTGTCATCTCACCCTTCAATCCAAGGACTATTATTGTACATAGGATTACAAGTTACAGATTGTACCTCCTTTAACTGTTGCTTGGCCTTTGCACCTTAGGATCCACCTCTCTAAGCTTTCAGCCCCTGTAACAGAACTCCACTCTTAGGCTATCAATGTGGTAGTGTGCAGCTTCACCCTCACAAACCTCTGCAAAAAGTATGCAACCTAAACAACCTGTGCTTCCTGTACATACCTATACAACAATCATATATTGTATGGCTATGATTCCACTATGTACCCTTCTACTGTCATTTAAAAAATGTTGTATCTGCCCATCCAGCTCAACGAAAAAATCAAGAAAGACCTGCAGAAGGTTTTTACCATAGTTTCTGAAGGAAGAGGTACCATATGAGTGTTGTGTGTGTGTATGGTTAAGGACTTACACTTTGTGTTAAGTGCAAATGTTATAGGGTGCGTTTAAGTGCAAAAAGTGTAAAACAGTGTACGCACCCAAAGGTTTGCCATAAGGTATCAAGGTAAACTTTTTGACAGAATGTGTTGCAAAAGACTTAAAAACTTTGGGCACATTCCCTAGCTTTTCGCACTCGAGGGTTCAAGGGATGTGTGAAAATTTTAATATGGGATTAGGATGAGCTCTTTAAGTTGATTTCATGAACATGTGAAAATGCATAAACCAAAAGAAAAGGGTAGTTTTTTGCATTTGGAACCGAATTGGGTCACATTGTTGTCATGAACTCATTTAGAATTCACATAGGCCAAACTTGGGAAAAGTTACCACTTCTTCCCTTATAGTATATTTTGTCATTAGTTGTGGGGGTTGCATTGAAATAGCAAAATATCTTGGGAGTCCCAAAATAGTTCTCAAAATTGGGACACGTAATTTTCTTAAAATTTTGAAGCCTCCTAACTCCTTTTCAAGGAAAGTATTTTTGGAACATGCAACCCCACTATCTTGTAGTTCTTATCAAGACCTTTTTCAATGTCATCTCACATGTTTCAATTGGAGATCATTTTGACCCTTATTTCTAGGATTTTAGTGATTGAGGATCAAATTGTGACTTTGATTCCTAGCTTTCCTTTTGGTCATAACTTTTAACTCATAATCCAAAATGGAGAATGTAAATTCATTTTTTATATTTACATTTCATGACTTTTCAACTATATATGGAAGGCCCAATTTGGACAATGTTTGTTATTAGCATTTTTGTCTCGAAGATCTAGGACACTTCAAGACCCCAAATGCCAAAATGATTCCCACTTAGAAGTACTTGGGATTCACTTGCTTTGCACTTTCCCAACTTGTGAGATTGTGTTTGAGTTCAATGACATTCTCTTGGCCACAACATTTGATGAAGCTTAATTTGGTCACAACATGTTTCCATTTGAAAATATCTGATTTTTTTCATCCCAAAAACAATTTGTTGCTCTTTTCAAAACTTGGTCGCACATTTAAATTAAGGTTTTGACATTCTCCATTACTAAAAAAAAAATGCCCTCATTGATGTTATGGGGCTTAATTGTGAATTCCCATCTTTCATGCACTTTGGTTGAAGTTCCCTTTGACATTTTTCAACTTGGTTTCATGATCATTGCAAACCCAAAACAAAATTTGCAACTCTCACTTTGGCTTCAAATTTGCACTTGATATACCTCCCCTAGTTGAATCCCCTTGAAGTTTCAACTTCTTGAGAATCATTATGGCAAGGAAATCTCCCCATGTTCCATTGTGGAGCTTTTTTCAAGACTCACAACTTGATCTTGTGCCCAAGTTTGGGTTGCAACAAAATGGTAGTTATGAACTTTGAAGGGTCAACATTATCTTATATTTCCAAAAGTTCTTCTAAAATTAACATTCATAAAAATCTCTAGCTAAACTTCCATTCATGTGAATTTTATGAGTTTTCCTTTTAGTATTTCCAAGTTGCATCCACCATAATAGATGAAATCAATGTCTTTTGATATAGGTTTTGATTTAAGTCTAAATTTTTTTGTAGGTGGGTGAACATTTAATAGTCAAATATTACAATGATCAAATCTTGCAAAATAACAACCATGTCCATTTGAACATTAAAAAAAGACTTACTAAAGATTTGTATGGAATGTTATATTTACTTAAAATGAACCATTATATAATACATACACCACATTTAAACAAAAACACGAAGATGAGTGTGGCATTGCCCACCTAAACCACAAACATGGTGATGATGAAGCCCATGACTTTCATGCTCACATCAAAGAGCAAACAACAATCAAGTGAAGGGAGCTTTGGTTCTTTATAACTTTAAAACAAAAACTCAAAATCAAGTTTTTTGTAAAATCGTAGAAACCCATTTACACTTACATGGCCCTTGAAAAGTAAATACATGGGACCATCTAAGTGTGTTTTTAAACTTTTTACATTACTCATGTGTAAATGTAAGTGCAATTGAAAAAAGTTACATGGTGAATACTGTAAATGGCCACATATATACACTTACATGGTTTTACATGCCATACATACACCTATTTACACTAACATGCACAACATTGTATGATGCCATGCTTAGTTTAGAGGCACAAGGCATATGAATAGACAACCACCCATAGTGGATCCAACATTTTCATGAATATTTTAGGGCATGTTAATGCAAATAATCATAAAATGCACATCAAAGACATTTTACTTTCTTCTTATGCATATGACAATGAAAGAAGTATGTAGGATCTAACTTGGGCTTCAAGGACTCTACACTCTAAAATTTGACTTTTCTATTTGAACATCCTCAAAAATTTGACAAACTTGAACAACAATTGTCCTAAACTAACCTTGTGATTGGTGAGTGATGTTTTCGCTCTTCTTGCTCCTAATCTAACCCTTGATTTCCATATTGATTTATTTTTTTTGGTATGGCATTTCATGTTTGCCTATGCTTTGGAGTTGACCTTAGTTTGAACTCTAAGGCATTTCCAAGCCTTCTTGGGATTCATCATGGGGCAACTTTCCTATGACTTGATATGGATTTTTTAATCATGATTTCTAAACATTAGTCATAGGTTGAAGATTAGGGTTATAACACTTTTTTTCACTAGAAAAAAAATCAATGTTTTTATTGATGGTATGAATCCCATTGTGAACACTAAGTCACCTTTCAAGCATTTTGGTGAGGTTTCCTTTACCACTTTTGATGTCAAGTTTCCAACCCATGTTTGTCACCTTACTTCATGTTCATTTAGAATCATGGTCATAAGCCCAAAGCAAAAGTTGATGCACCCTTAAGTACTAAGAAGGGTAGTAACAAAAAGAAAGTAGAAGGAAGAGTTTGGGCATATGCTCCCTAATCCCAAGCATTAATGAAATAAGGATATGCAAGAGCTTTGGAATGGGGATTTGGATGAAGTGATAAGTTCACAAGCACCTCATGGACAAGTCACTTGCACAAGCTAGACAATGTAGGTGTTTAATGGAAACATAGCTTGGACTTGGGAGGAGGCCGCCACCCTCTGCCCTATAATATATTCTAGATTTCTTTGTGGGATTACATTGAAATGATTATTTTTTCAAGACTCCCAAGTGGAAGTCTTGAAATTCCCAAATCATGAATCTTAAGATTTTGTGGGCTTACAACCTTTTCAAATGAACTATAATTGAGGAGCCTTTTTAAATGGAAAGTTGTAACCTTCCAAGAGATCTTTCCAATGGCATATTGGGTGTTTCCATCAAAGGTCATCTGACCTTTCTTTATGGGTTTTTGTGTTCAAGAATCAAACTATCAATTCTTCTTTTAGTTCTTCTTTTGTCCATAACTTTTAGTTAAGAACTCCAAATGAAAAATGCAAGTTCATTATCAATATTTATGCTTTCAAAAAATTCCCAATGGTATAAAGATTTTTTTGATTTGGACAAGTTTTACCCTTACACTTTGGCCATGAAGTCTCAAAACACTTTGGGATTTTCGATTCCCAAAATGAGAGTTCATTATGGGAGTTTTAAGAGTGCTTATTTTTAACCCCCCAAATGTGTTTAGGATTCTTTGTTGCCTTAGCTTATTCATGACTTATTTCCTCTTTCCCTTGGTCACGAGCCCAAGGCTAGGGTCCTAACAAAAATTGCAACAATGGGACTCCTCTCCAACAATAAGTAGTCTTCTTTTATTTGTTAATTTATTTAATTGATACTTTTTTTTATGTGTTCATGATTGTGAACATACATAGGCATATGATGTTATGTGCAATGCATTTGATTCCATTACTTGAGACATTGACTACTACAAGAATAAATGTGCATTCTTTTTTGTCAAATTTCAATCTTGCACAATAAATTGACTTTTTTTTTCAAAATGGTGTTTCAAGGGAAAATGACCAAATCACTATTTGATTTTTACTTCCTCTTGTGATAGTCCAATAGTAGATAAGAGTGATTAAAAAACCACTATTTTATGAGGTAGTTGAATTGCTTCCATAATTTTAATTTGTGTTCTAAAAGGTTGATTTTAGAAGATTTTTAATTAAATGTTTTTGATGAGCGGGGTTGTCATTTTTGTAGAGGTAGGTAATGTTATTTCAAACTACATAAAGGTTTTTTTAGTATGAAGGTATGGGGGAGTTCAAAGGAATATTTGTGGAGACTTTTAAATAGAAAAATGTGTGAGTATAGGGGCTAAAATATGTAATGTACTTGTGTACTATAGGACTCTAGTAACCATGGACTTTGGTGTGTTTTGCTTCATTTATTAGATACAATGGATGGGTATTATAATGTGCAAAACTTTGTATTAATATTGATGTGTTGAAATTTTGCAATATATGACTTAGTAGAATTGTAGATGACTTCAAGCTGAATGTTTTGGTATAAATAAAAAAAAATTGGATGAGAAATGAAAAATTGCCACTATTGAAAATTTAAACTTTTTAGTTTTCAACAACCTTCATAATTGCAAGTTTTGGAAACTTCAACCAAGATGCCATGTTCCATTTATTGTTAATATTTGGTGGTAGACAAAAGACATGCAAATCAGTCATGGGAAAAAAAAAAAGTTCAAAATAGAGTTAAATGAACAAGTAATGCATGGTCAAAGTCAGCCCTCCAAAAGAAGTCTAGAAAAAAACCATTGTTTTCACATTTTTGGGGCAAACCAAAATCTTGGACAATTTGGGATTGTGATAAGAATGTCATTCCATCATGTAATTCATCTCTTGTTCTCAAAAAGTTGAAAACATTGGGCAGTAAAATTTCTCATTGACTTTCTCATTAGTGTTGCATAGAGCTACCCAAGCTTCCTACCATGTTGAGCAATCCACAAAAATTCTTGTAACACAAAGCCAAAGACAAGAAACTCTCATTGCAAGGATGGGCCCTATTCAATGGTGTGAGAACTACAACCCATGTATGTAAAATTTTGAAGCCATTGCTCTCAAAGAATACTAGGGGTTGGACAACAGAATTGGTCCTCCTTGATGTTGAAAGGTTAATGTAATTTACGTGGCACTCATGAGATTAATTTCCGCCATAATAACCAAAACCTTTGGCTTCTTGCACAAGCATGCTAATTTTCATTTTCGCACTAATTCTAACCAATATTATTGGGTCACCAAAGATATAGGGAGTCCTTCCTTTTCAATCATTATCACCTTTCCTATGCAAAGAAATATCAATCACTATCCTAAATTGGCAAGCTTAATTCATTTTATGTCAAATGAAAGTATGGGGGTCTGCTAACATGCAACTTCTTTTGCTTATGGACCCACCTCTCACTCTCACATCTGACTAGGCAATTTGTTGTTGGAAAATTGGGCTAAGATACATGTACTTTCTTATTTCCTTCTTGTTGTGTTCTCTTGCAATAACATTTGCCACATATACATCATTCTTATTCTATTGCTTCTACCTATCATGCATTAGGAGTTTTTTTAACTTTCAGGCTTTTGCAGGATCTCTCTAGAATGATATCATTAATCTCCACTTGTTGGTGGGGTGATCTTAAATAAGAGTTGCATACAATAAAAAGGTCAAATCTAGCTGAATTCCATATTTTGTGTGAGTTTCATATCAACCATGCCCTTCAGCATTTTGTTCCATAGATAGATGGCAATGGTCCTTTCTTTACTTTTAGCAATAGAAAACACCATTGTGAATCCAGCAATAATAATGACCCACGAAGCAACCTGTAAAATGGACTTCATAATCGCTCTGTGCTCAGAGGGATTGAAGAGAGACAACACTCTGTAATGGGGCAAATAACTCCTCATATGGTTTCTCTGATCTTGCTAAGGAGATGTTCAGGATTAGTTACCAAGTTAGCCAGTGACCCTATTAGGTCAGCAAGTCCACTGTCAAGATCTGTTAGCTATATCATCATCTGTAAACACCAAAAACCCATGTCTGGATAAAAGAATTTTTCTTCTTCTTCTTCTTCCTCTTCTTCTTGTGCTCCCCATGTAAAATGGCTTGCATCTAATGAAAAACGCCACTTAATAGTTGGCTGCCACACCCCTCTTATTGTTCGGCACCAATAGACCTCTAGAGTTTATGATTCATGTGCCCTCTCTCCTTGATATAACCTGGGTTCTTCGCATGCATACTTCAGAAGAATCAGTAGTAATAATGTCAAGCTACTCCAACCATGTTTCCCTCATGGCTTTTATGGGATACCAAAATAGTGAGTGCAATGAACGATGTTAGGACAATATTACTCATCTTACCAATCTAGATAGAATAGCAGTTTGACCCTCATGTCACAGTATAACATCACATAATTGGTGTGAGAAGACTAGTATATGTAAATTGGTGAGCTCTTTGGCTTCTGTGGCTCTTAGTTTTGCCTTTTATTCACATCAGTATTTGCAAGAATTCTCCCAATGGGGGAAGAAGCTACAGCAAAACAAATCATTGTCCATTGATTCTGAATAATGATTGTCATGCCCAGCAAAAAATGGGTTCTACTTAATCTGAGCCTATAAGGGTGGACAGAGTGTTTGGTGATCCCACCCTACTGTACAAAAGCTGATCCATCATATGTGATGCAATCTCCACTGATTTTACAGTCAGCTGGATGAGTACTTCTCTACACCAATCTGCAACTCATCCAGCTGACTGTAAATTCGTAAGACACATGGTTCACTTGACATTAGGAGTGTTTGCCACAATCCTAAATGTCATCCCTTGCTTGCCATGCCATGTAAGTCCCATTGGGATCAGAAGCAAATAATTCACGGGTGTAGTCCCGCAGACCATAGTCTTGCACCTCACAGAACTGAGTCTCCCAGTCAGCAGGCTTCACAGCCTTATTTCCAAGGTTTGGTGCACGATCTTTTGATGTAAGCTGTCGGTCTTCAGTCCAGTCAACAACATATGTGGCTGCCCTTCCATGAAACTTGGATTGGAACTCAGCCCATGCTTGGTACTTATAATGGTTGACGACTGCTTGTGTTGATACAACAGTTTGGAAAGCAGGTTTCAATGTGAAATGGTGAATAGCATTTTGCAGAGAGCTTGTGATAGAATCCAAGAGAACCATAGATTTATGCCTCTCTGGTTGCTTGAGTCGACATGTATAACCCTGTGTAACCCCTTGAGCTGGAGAGTCAGTCAATCCAGTAGGCCCAAAGGTGAGGCAAGGCATTTGAATCTGACCCAATGTTGCATTTTCTGCTGTCTTTTTCAATGTTTCATCAATTAGCATTTCCAAAATTGATGGTGATGACCTCTTGTAACCTGCTCTTATTTGCTCCTGTGATATGTTATGTGAACCCCTGTCATAGCATCACACATTTGGTAAGCTACAAACTAGCAGTGAGAACAGTTCTCCTTGGATTCTTTCTACGTTTTCTGCATTTTGACCTTTGATTTCTTCAAAAGGATTAGATATTTACAATGGACAGATTCTATGCAAAAAGTGTCATGTGAAGTACATGTAAAGGATACCAAGAATATCTACACACACATCTCACACACAAACTGACTCCAACTCCAACCCCAAAGGGCAACTTCTGAGCACTTCTGTTGGTCCTCATTGGGAGATGTCCCATGTGATTCCCATAAGAGATACCTGGGAAAAAAAATTCTAGCTCAACACACGTAAAATATACAGCCTGAAACTGGATGAACCTTGAATATTGTGAGCTTACAGGGTTGATGAGGGGCTTGAGGATCCAGAAACTGCAGGTGATGGTGACTGATGGAAGGAATCACCAGGGAACAAAAATTCATCAATGTCCGTAAAGAGCATCCAAGTGCACTGGGATTGGGCCTGGAGGGCACAATGGGAGAAGCCAGCTTCCTGGGTCTTTACCCAGGGCCATGCTTGCCTGGTAACATTGAAGCTACTCAAGGTGGCAACAACCTCCTCAAGCTCATCATCACTATTGTTGTCATACAGGAAGAATTTCTCAACCCCCAAGTGACTGTGGTAAAGAACCCATTCCCTCAAGAACTTCGCTCCATTCTGGATCATAGTGCAAGAACAGATTTTGTACTGTTTTTCAAGTTGGGTACTTGAACTTGGTAATGGATCTCCAGTAGCTGCTGCAGGCATTTGAGAGCTTTTAGGTGCATGATAGAATGCAAGTGAGGGGATGATTTGGCCTCTGACTTTGAGGCTGATTTTCTTCCCTGAAACATAGGAGGCAATGGATCCAGGGGGATGTTTGCACCGGAATACTTCTTGGGCAGCTGCAATGACAGGAGTTTCATAAAAGCCACCAAAGATGCAATGAAAGTCTTTCAAACTTTCAGCCCTTACAACTTCCTGAACTTCTGGGACATTTCTGATGCCTTTGGCAAATACAGTAATATCTGTATGTGTTAAGTCAAGCACATCATATACAATCCCAGTTAAGGTCCACTTCAGAGGCTTCCGGTAGCTTGGGGTGAGCATCCCCTTCTGAATGATCTTTCTTGCCTTATCAACTGTGATGACTGCAGATTTCACTCCCCATTGAAACTCCTTGGGTGGTGCTTGACAAGAAATTGCAGCTCGCCCATTCTCAAACTCCACACGTAAAGCTTTTGCAACAAATTGCTGATATCCCCCATATTGGCATGCCAGTCTTTCTTTGCTTGGGATTGGAGCTTCTTCAGGAAATCTCACCAGAAACAGCACCTCTCTATGGAAAGCTACAATGTCTTCAATGAATGGCTCATTGATTACTACCACTCTGCGAGGATTCCCAGGAAGCTGCGAGCTCAAGGAACTCTCCATGACAGTAGCAACTGCAACCTCAACAGTATAATTAGAGTCAGAAGAAGCACGATTAAAGTAGTGCTAGACATTCTACATTTCCACACCAAGCTGTTGGAATAGTTCTGTGAGATATTCTTGGACAAAATATGACCACTCCTGTTGCCATTTCACATAGATAGTGCTCTTGGCAGTACAGGAAATGAAATAATTTGGCAACCACTTACAGAACTCAAACAGATAGATGAATCTAACCATACCAACCGCTGAGAAAAAAAGTCTGCTTTCAAGGTTGTGAACACAATTAAGATTGATTTCAAAGGAAAGACTGATCAAGCCAAACATATAAACACCTTTTAAACTCTTGCTTGACAATGCTTGAAATTACACAGGAGAATTTTTTTTGTCAATGGCAACCTTATTTCGCAGTTGGTGTCAAAATAGGATCCCCTTATGGTTTGCACAAAAGAAGAAAAACTAGAGAGAGTTCTACTCTGAGGAAAGAGAGGAACACTGTTGGAGATGCAGGACAGACAGAAACTAGCCAGAGAGATTGGAGAGCTGTAAGCATTTACGCTCACCTTCAAGGAATTGGATACCAATAACGGTGACGAGAGCAACAGCAGCTATGATAACCAAGCCGTAGCAGGCAGGCAAACAGAGGTGACGCCTACGCCATTTCTCACCATGTCTACGGTGCTCATGTACCAATCCGGCCTTGCTCTCGCCGCTACCAACATCCAAAGCCACCTGCAGACACCAGCTATCCGACATGCTCTCCATCAAAGCGACCCCAATCTCCACACCGTGCACTCTTGTACTTCCTACGTCCAAACCCATCCCGGCCTCTACCATACCGTCCGTCTGTTAACTGCAGAATGCTGCACAAAACCGTCCAGGCACACAGCAAATCTCTCGGTGCCTCTCAAAACAACAACACCCGCTCTATTAATTCTTCGCTACCGCTTTGCTTTGTTTCTATTCTGTTCTCACCACCTCGAGGAAAAAGGGGGATCGGAAAGAAAGCAATCGCAATCACTAAACATAACTCAAACTCCTCGCGACACCCATTCCCACTATTATATCGAAGAACCAAACAGAAGTGCCAGTCCCGCAAAGTAGGCTTCCAGAACTAAGAATTGCTGAAAAAGCGTGCAGTAAACACCAAACTCATCCTTCTTGTTCTTGTTCTTCTTCTTCTGCGACTGATTGGTGCAACAAAGCAAGTGCAGTTGTGTGAAGAAAGGATTTGAATGTGCCCAAATTACAGTCAGATCAGTGGAGCTGATGATGTGGGCAATCGCAGATGACAGCGAGTGTGGAGACTAGACTGCAACACGGACGCCAGCCAGCCAGCCCGCCTGCCCGCCCGCCGCCGTCCAGCGCCGTCCAGTTAAACGCGGATACTTAGCGTCGTGCACGCAAGGAAATTCCAGGAAATTCCAGGCTCCTCACGTTTTTGTGTAGGGAAAGAAAAGGGTCCGAGAACGAGGCCTTCAGAATGGGGCCCCACAGCCAGGTGGGAACTAAGATCGACGCCAAAGATTCATTTGATCGGACGGCCGAAAATGGCCAGAAAAACAACACAGCATGGCACGTTACCACAACTTCCGAGTAATTCTTCTTATGAGTAATTATTATTACGTGTAAAAGTCTTACTCTGTTCACACTGACCTGGAATGATCTGTTGAACGAGGTGGCACGACCCAAAAAGACCGGCTCCCCAGGATGAAGGGTCTCTCTAGCTTTCAGACCCTTCCAGAATTTTGAGGTGCCCGTCACTAGGCCAGAGGCCGAGTGGAAGGTACCCAGACTTCTGGAAGGGTCTGAAAGCAAGACACTTTCTCCTCCTGCATGAAAGAACCCCACTAGTCCTTTGTTTTGAGAACTGGGTTACCTTACAAAGTTGTAAGATCCTGTTGACCAGTTGAGTAGCATCCTACAAGGTCCTACGTGTAGGGTAATGTCCCAGGAGCAGGGCATGGATGGGGCCATTACGGAAATAAGGACCCTCCCGAGGTGGAGTCCTTGAGGGGGGTTCTTAAAATTGGCTGTGCTTTAACATTGGGCAATGCCCGGAGAAGAAGAAGGGGGGCATAATTAAGTACCTAGATAAGTAAAATAAATAAATAAAGGAAAAAATAAGGGACCAAGAGAGAGAAGAAAAAAAAGAAAGGATCAAAGTCCAAACAAAAGCCTCAAACACACCCTAAACCCTAAACCCAAAAATGAGGAGCCCTAATAAGGTTTTCACTAAAACCTAATGTTGCATAGTGAGGGATGCCACCACCAAGTTTTGTTGTTGTGATGGTGATCTTGAGCAGCACCTTTTTGTGGGCATTTACTCCATCCCTTGAAGCTACTATTATTCTTCATCTTGGTTTTGAGCACTCTAGGTTCTAGATAGATGTGCATTGCCTTGGTCTTCTTCTTCTTCTAGCCAAAGATGGTCTGAACATCCACCTCCTTCTTCTTCTTCTTTTGGAGTTGATGTTCTATCTCACTAGACTTCTTCTTTTTCTTTTCAAGCTACTAACCGTCCATTGCACATTGGTCTTTTAATTCGGGAATTACTCCTTCATCACCCTATTCTTCTTCTTTTCCTACTATTGTCCATAGCCTTGGTCTTCTTCTTCTTCTTCTTTTCCAGCTAATAAAAAGAACATTTTAAAAAATGGGTCATTGTTGTTGCGAGTGAGAATGTGTGTTTCTCAAGTCGGGGCAGAAAATGAAGAAATGTAAATGGTGGAGTAATGTTGCATGAGTCATGACTCATGTGTGATAAAACTATTTATCATACATCAGTAATTGTAATACAACCTAAGTACATGTAATAGAATTCCAATTGTCTATAACTTTGATCTTAGCCCTAAAAGTCCATGCCCAACTCGTTATGTTAAAATGACATTTACAAAATATCAGCCAAATTATTCATAGAAAACATTCATCCATATTATTCATTTTTTATCTATTTGATTTTTAAATCAATAAATGTTCATTGAAGATTAAACTTTTCATACATTTTCCTTTTTTCATCCATTTTTTGAATTTTTATCCCATTTGAATGATTTGTCAAATTTTTCATTTAGATTCAAGGCTCAAGCTTAAGGCTTAGAGTTCATGCCTTGTGCTCTTGGGCCAATTTTTGTAAGTAGAATTGTTGATGTTGCAAAACAATTTTTTTCTTAATTGTAGAAGGGAGAAGATCATCAAAGCAATAGTTTGATGCCATTAACTTCCCATCTTGTTGAACATGACAATTTAAAGTTTAGTGAATTTTCAACAATTGGGCATTGCCCATTTTGTGGTTTGGGCAATGTAGTTGGCATCTTACAAGCACAATATCATGCTTGGTGTGTTATTGTGCATTTTAGCAACTCATCCAAGTGCATGCACCTAGGTTGTGAGGAGAAAATGCATGATGCTTGGTGGAGCTTTATTGGCATTTGAAAACCAAGCACTTTGGTCCTTCTTGAGTCGAGATTGAAAACATGAAAGCAAAATCCAATTCCCAAGCACACCATGTTACCATGTTACAATTTGTGTTCCTTAACCACTTAAAGTTGATTACAACAACTTTGCACAAATAGAATGACTTTAGGGTTGTATGAATGTCCAAAAGAACATAAGAAGTTGGTGACATCAAGTGGTTCCAGTCAATAAAAGTAGAACTTGTGATATTATCTCAAGTTTTTGTATGGAAGGTGTGGTATTTGATTGTTGAATTCTCCTTGTAAATCCATTTGTAAGAGGTCATTTGGGTTCACATTTGTCATTAATCGTCCATGTTTCCCACTATAAATGTTGAGGCTACACAAGGTCTTGTCTCTATGGAATTCCATCAAGGTCAATCTACATGTTTTCTTGTTCTCATGGAAATCCATTGTTGGTGTTTAGGTTGCATTAGGTGGATTCTATTGAACCAATTAAGGACTTTTAACTGTACTTTTTAACTTCATTTTGTGAAGCTAATGAGTTGTAAGAGTCATTTTTATATTAGTGTAATAGAGGTGAGATCATAATGATCTTAATATATATGAATATAGAAAACTTGAAATTCTTTCTTATTGAGGCTCAAGGGGCTCAAGGAATTCAATAGATTAGAGCAATTGGAATCAATATCTTGTGCCACATCATGTCATGAAGACAAGTGATTAAAATTAAACCATATTAGACAGTGCTTACCAAGCTTTCCCTTTGGAAGCTATTCAACAATCATAACATTGTATGTTATTTGCATGCACGTAAATAATTTTTTTCTACTTTGACAAGATGAACATTGACCAAGGAAGGCTTTAACTTCATTAGTGCATAAATTATTCTAAACCTACTTTTGAACCAATGAAGTCCCCGAGAAAAGGAGACAAAATTTATAGTCAAGGAAATTAAATGGGTTGGAAACTTGTTATATAAGAAGCAAGTTTGACAACCATCTTGTAGGGAATGAAATGGAGGTGAAGTTCTTTATGAACTACAACTCTCACATGACTTGAGAGTGAAGCAACACCCATGAATGCACCAATTGTGGATGAGGTTGTTTTGGTTGTTTTGGGATGAAACCAAATCATTTAACTTAAACCAAACCAAACCTTGAGGTGGGGTTTTTTTCATTGCCCCTGGCCCTTCCCTTAGATTTCAACCTCCCCCCCTTCCTTTTTTCCTTCCTCTTCAATCCTTCTTCTTCTCTTCCTCCTTTGTTTTTCTCCGTTTCTACCACCATCTTCTTCTCTTCCATTGTTGTTGTAGCCTCTTTTTCATCATTTTTTATTTTATTGCTATTTTTTTCTTTTTCTTATTTTTGTTGTTGCTATAGATTTTTTTTCTTGATCGTTTTTTTCCTTTCATTTTTATGCTTTTTTTTTTGTTTCATCTTTTGTTTGTTTCTTTTATTATATTGTTACCAAAAAAAAATTCATCATCATCTCCTTTTCTTTTCTTTTTTTCCTTCTCCTTCTTCAAGCATTTTCTTTCTTTTTCACCACATCATTGTGCTTATTGCCATTGCTTGTTGCACCATCATTTAGTTATGCATGTCAAACCAAGTATGTTATTGCCCATTTCATTATAATTATTATTTTTCTGGTTTTTAAAACAAGAGTAAAAGCAAAAAGAAGTAGGAAAGAGAAGGAGAAGAAAACACGTAAATTATTAAAAAAAGAAACCAAAAGAAAAAGAATTAAAAGAAGATTGACTATTTTTTTCTTTTTTTCTTGTTTTTTTTAATTTTTTTAATTCCAAAAGAAGAAGTCTACTTTCCTTTTTTCTATTTTTTCTTGAAGGTTTTTTTTTTCTTTAAAAATAATTCAAGAAGAAGAATTATATATATTTTCCTTTTTATTGCTTTGT
>Ga0209208_10003935_pt1 | contig 21199 bp, 18 predicted proteins | sample S1TSphfallax_3_FD_187694 | JGI IMG/M metagenome (GOLD analysis project Ga0209208, IMG submission 187694) | Host-associated microbial communities from peat moss isolated from Minnesota, USA - S1T2_Fd - Sphagnum fallax MG (SPAdes) (version 2) | ecosystem: Host-associated > Plants > Peat moss >...
CCGCTGCGCAGGTCGTAAGTCAGGTCGCTGACCACGGTTTCCACTTTCGCGCTTTGAATCAATTCGTCGCTGAAGGCTTCGGCCACGCTGAATTTTTTGCGATGGCCAAAGGCGTCTGGTTCGCCGTATTCTTTCACCTCATAGCCTTTCCATTTCGCGCCTTCGGAAAGAACCAGCAGGCTGTAATTGCTGGGGTTGCCTTTTTTGTCGGTCATGATCATGCTGATCATGCGGTCCAGGTCAAACTCGTATTCGGGAATGCCGCAGCGCAGCGAAGCCACATAGGCGGTGTACAGCGCGGTGTAACCGGCGTCGCGGCCAAAGACGCGAAAAATGCCCACGCGTTCATGCGAGCCGACTGTGGTGCGCTGGCGCTGGATGGCGTCCGTGGCGCGGGTGACAGCGGTGGAAAAGCCGATGCAGTATTCGGTGTTCCGCACATCGTTGTCCATGGTTTTCGGAATGCTGATGACCGGGAAGCCATTTGAATCCAGCACGGCCGCGTAGCTCAGCGTGTCGTCGCCGCCAATAGCCACCAGCGAATCAATTTCCAGCTTGCCCAGGTTCGAAAGCACCCGCGGCGTCATGTCATAGGTGGTGCTGGTGACGCCGCCCTTGGTGGTCTGGCCGGACTTAAAATCGGAAACGTTCAGAAAATCCGGAACCTTCTTCATCTTCGAAGGATTGGTCCGGCTGGTGTGCAAGAAAGTTCCGCCCGTGCGGTCAATCCGGCGCGTGTTCTCGCGAGTCAGCGGCAAAACGTAGCGGGTCACGCTTTCCGGATCGTCGAAATTTAAATCCGTCAAGCCCTTCCAGCCGAGACGAATGCCAATCACTTCATGCCCATCCGATGTGGCGCGATAAACCACGTTCTTAATAACGGCATTCAGTCCGGGAACGTCGCCGCCGCCCGTCAAGATTCCGATTTTTTTTCCTGCCATGAAACTCCTTAGTGGCTCCAGTTACTAACATCGCTGGAAGCGACTTCTATTTTAGCGTTTGAACGCAACTAAACAGGCAAAGAAAGAGCCGGATTTTTTCTCATCCGGCTCTGCCCGCGCAACCAGTTCGTGTTACAGCCTGCTTACACCCTGCTTAAACCCACCAAGGCGCGGCAGGCTGCTCGCGAATCACCAGTGAATTCAGGAATTCCGCCGCCTTAGTCAGCCCTTCGTCGGGGGACATTAGGGTGTCTTCATGCTCAATGGAAAGCACGCTGTCGTAACCGAACATGCGCAGGGTGGAAACAAATTCCTTCCACCAGACATAGGAATGGCCATAGCCGCAGGCGCGGAAAATCCAGGCGCGGTTCTTTTCGTCGGTGTATTTCTTGGTGTCCAGAACGCCGGTCTTCGGCAGATTCGATTCGTAGATCTGCGTGTCCTTGGCGTGAACGTGGAAGATGGCGTCGCCCAGCACGCGAATGGCTTTGATGGGATCGATGCTTTGCCAGAACATGTGGCTGGGGTCGTAATTGCAGCCAATCGACGGTCCGGCAATTTCGCGCAGCTTCAGCATGGTCTCCGGGCTGTAAACCACAAAGCCGGGATGCATTTCGATAGCCACTTTCACGCCATGGTCAGCCGCAAACTTGCCGTGCTTGATCCAGTACGGAGTTACTTTCTTTTCCCACTGCCAGTCGAGAATATCCAGGTATTCAGTGGGCCAGGGGCATGTCACCCAGTTTGGATATTTCGCTTTGTCGCTGTCGCCGGGGCAGCCGGAAAAATCGATGACGGTGGTGACGCCCAGCTTCTCAGCCAGTTCAATGGTCTTGCGGCTGGTGTCGGCAAACGCCTTCGCAACCAAAGGGTCCGGGTGCAGCGGATTGCCGTGGCAGCTCAGCGCGCTGATGCTGAACCCATGGTCTTCCAGCGTCTTCTTAAATGTGTTCAGCGCTGTCTTGTTCTTCAGCATGGTCAGGCTGCAATGCGGATCTCCGGGGTAATTGCCGGTGCCTAATTCAACCGTGTTGATGTTGAGCGTCTTCAGCTTTTCCAGAACTTTTTCAAGAGGAAACTGCGACAGCAGTGGAGTGAAACATCCTATTCTCATGGCCGAAAGAGTATCACAATTTCCAAATTAGCCAGGCCAGCGCCGCCAAAAATCCAAGCGCGGCTTTGTGCTCCTCATTCTTCCGGTACAGCGACATCTGAAAGCGCTCGCCCGGCTGCGGCCACTTGCGAAAAGGCAGGAAGCGATTCACTTTTTCCGCGTAATTCGCGTAGCCAGGAAAGAGGCTGCGCAGGTGCTGCTCTTCCAGCTCAATGGCCGGCAAATAGACCATCAAAAAAACACCCGCGAAAATAGGAACCAGCCACCAGGAACTGGCCGCCACCACAAGGCCCGAAGCAGTCAGCAGCGTTCCGGCATAAAGCGGATTTCTGAGATAAGCGTAAGGGCCGGAAACGGCCAGGTCTTTGTTCTTGGCCAGGTGTCCCGCCGCCCAGCCGCGCAGCAGCAAACCGCAAACCGAAATTGGAATGCCAATGAATAAAGACAAGCGCGACGGCTGGGAAAAAACCGCGAAGGTGATGAGCAGCAGAAAGCCGCAGGGCACGCGCAAGCGCTGGACAAAATCGGCGTAGGGTTTAGGAAATAAATATTGAGGCACGTAAGGCTTCTGCTACCTGTTCTGGATGGATGGCTTTCATGCTGGGGTGAATTTCGTGTTCGCGTTTGTAAGTGGTGCTTGTGCCGGCGCGCAGCACGGTCATGGTGTTGCCGAACGGCCCGGTTTGCGCGGGATCGGTGGGGCCGTAAATGGCGACTCCAGGTTTCTTTAAAGCCGCGGCAATATGCAGCGGGCCGCTATCCACACCCACAACTGCGGCGGCTTGCCGCGTGGCGTGAATCAGTCCCGAAATGGATGAGGAATGAACGTGCAAATTCTTGATTTCCGCCGCGCGCAATTCGGGCACGTTCAGCACCAGCGTCAGTCCGTCCTTCTCCAGCAGTTGCGCAAGCCTTTCATAGTAGTTGATGGGCCATTGCTTGCTCATCCAGCCTGCGAAGGGATTGGCCAGCACAAAGGGCGAATCAGGAAGCGGGCCTTCGGCGCGGCCTTCCGGGAGCCAGGCTTCTTCCGTTTGCTTGGTTGCGCCTGCGGCGGCGGCCAATTGCAGGCACCGTTCCACGCGATGCGGTCCCATTGCCTTCACCGTTTTGGTGTAGAAAAAAGCGGCGGCGCGTTCGCGCGCTAAGCTTTTGTCCAAGCCAACCAATTCATCGGGGCCAGCCACGCGGCCCGCAATGGCCGATTGCGTCAAGCCCTGAAAATCAATGGCGAGGCCGGGATGAATGGCGCGCAGGCGTTTCCAGGTGGCCGAAAGATCCGCCACGCTCTTGCGCTCAAATGGAATGACGGAATCGATATACGGATTGCCCTCAAACAAAGGCAGCCATTTTCGCGCGGCCAGCCAAAACAGTTTTCGTTCAGGGAAACTGAGCTTCACGCTAGCCGCCGCCGGAAGCGCGTGAATGATATCGCCCATCGCGCCCAGGCGAACAATCAAGATGCTATCCGCCATGCAACACTTCCAGCGCGCTGCGCGCCACGCGCGCTGCCGAAACACGCGTCATGCAGCGATGATCTATCGGGCATTCGCGCAATAAGCAAGGACTGCAATCAACCGGTTCGCGCACAATGCGCGCCAGCGGCCCGGTGGGCCCCGTAGCCGCATCGTCGGTCGCGCCAAATACCGTCACCGTCGGAACGCCCAATGCCGAGCCGATATGCATTGCGCCTGAATCGTTGGTGAGAATCAAGCGGCAAGCGGCGGCAATTTCAATAAAGGCATCCAGCTTGGTTTTTCCCGCCAGGTTCACTGCTTCCACACCAGATGCACTCACCCAGGCCCGGACCTCTTCACAAATCTCAAACTCGGGCGTCGAACCAAGAATCACCACGGCGCATTTGGCATCACGTGCGATTGCAATGGCGGCTTCGGCAAAGCGTTCCGGCAGCCAGCGTTTTGCGCCGCCATAAGCCGCGCCGGGACTGACTCCGATGGCGCTCTCCGCGTTGGTCATTTTCTTCAGATGCTCCCGCCCAGCGCGCACGGCGTCTTGCACGCCGGTCAATCGGATCGGCGCATCATCGTAGCCTGGAATCAGGCCCGCGCGCTTCAGCAATTCCAGATAATAAAACCGCTGATGCTTCGGAATCTCGCCTTCCTTGGGAACAGCAATGGCATGAGTCAGCAGGAGTTTGCGCGCATCGCGGTCGTAACCAATCCGAACCGGAATGCGCGCAAGCCAGGCAACGGCGCCCGCTTCAAAAGCATTCTGCAGCAGCAGCGCGCAATCGAAATTTCCTCTGCGCAGGCTGCGCGCGGCCGAGTATTTTTCCACCGCCGTGCGCGGCGAATAAGGAATCAGCTCATCGCAAAAGGCTTCGCGCGCATACAAAGCCGCCACCCAGGGCCGCGCCAGAATGCTGATCTTTGCATCCGGAAAATGCGCGCGCAGCTGCTGCAGCGCGGGCACCGACATGACGGCGTCACCCACCCAGTTGGTCGCTCGCACCAAGATGTTGCTGAATTGCATGAAGCGCTTTCAGAATAACTTTCCCGGCACTCGCATCTAAAATGGCATCAGGAATCGCCATTGACTCATCCGGCCACACATGAACTTCTGCAGTCAGCGGCTCGCCAGTCCAGCTTTCAGCAACTGCTTCAGCTCTTGACGCGCGGGGAGCGCGGCCCGTTCGCCGTTTCGGGCCTTGTCGCCACGGCCAAAGCGCTCTATTTGACGCTCCTTTACCAGGCCACGGAAAAGCCCATTTTTGTTTTGGTGGACGGCAACAAGGAAGCCGAGACCTTGCTGGAATCGGTTGAAGTTTTCTTCGACATGTTCTTCGAGGGGCGCGATTTGCCGCCGCCGCAACTGATTCCGGCTCTCGATGTGCTGCCGCATCAGAACATGTCGCCGCACAACGAGATTGAAGAAAAACGCGCGGTCGGTTTGTGGCGTTTGTCGGCGCAGAAAATCCCAATTACTATTGCGCCCGTCGCCTCGGCATTGCTTCGCACCGAATCGGCGGAATTTTACAGCCAGCTTGCGCTGATCTTGCGCACCGGCGAAGAGTTATCGCTGGAAGATCTGGTGCAGCATCTGGAAAGCATCGGCTACGAACGCCGCGAACCGGTGGAAATGGTGGGCGAATATTCGGTGCGCGGCGGCATTTTCGATGTTTTTCCGGCCGAAGCGGCGCGCCCCATTCGCGTGGAGTTCTTTGGCGATGAAATTGAATCCATTCGCCAGTTCGACGTGGAGTCCCAGCGGTCCGTGTTAAAAGTTTCCACCGCCACGCTTTTGCCACTGGCCGAATATCAGCGTTCGCGAGGCGCCGAAATTTTTCCCGGCTGGGAGTTTCTGGTGCCGCTGGTCCGCCCGCGCCAGAACACGCTGCTGTCACTCATCGGCGATTCGCTGGTTGTGCTGGACGAGCCCGCCGACATCAGTTCCGCCGCCGACCGCCTCTGGCAGCGCCTGGACCATCCCGACAAGCCCGCGCCCATTGAGCCGGAAAAAAATTACGTCCGTTGGGAGGAATTGCAAGCCGGACTGAAAAGGTTCACCAGCATCAGCTTTCAGCAGTTGGAATTAATCACCGGCGAAAGCGTGGCTGAGCGCAGTTTTCACATCCCGACGCGCCAGTCGCTGACGTTTCAGGGCAACATGGCCGTCGCCGTGGCGGAAGCGCGCAACTTGATTAACGCCGGCAACCGCGTGGCGTTTTTTGCCGCTTCGACGGGCGAGATTGAACGACTGGCGGATGTCCTGCAAGAGTATTCCATCCCGTTTCAGCTTGGCCTGGAATCAAGCGCGGGCACTCGCCCTTCCATTGCCGAACGTTCCTATCATGCGGGCGCGGTTTCCAGCGCGTTCTTAATCAAAGGGCGTGTCCGGCGCGGCGCGGTTCTGCACGATTCGAACCTCGCCATCCTAGGTTCCGAAGACCTGTTTGAAACTTCGGACCTGATTGCGCGCCAGCCGACAAAATCCCAATTGGCTGCTTTCGCCGCTGACATCGCCGATTTGAAGCCGGGTGATTTCGTTGTTCATGCCACCCATGGTGTCGGGCAATTTCTGGGCATTCGCGAAATCACCCAAGCCGACCAGACCGGCGATTTCATGGTCATCGAATACGCGGCGGAATCCAAGCTCTACGTCCCGCTGACGCGCCTGGACCTGGTGCAGAAATATCGCGGCGCGGGCGAAGCGAAACCGCACATGGACCGGCTGGGCGGCGTCACCTGGGAGAAAACAAAATCGCGCGTCAAAGCCAAAATGCGCGACATGGCGGATGAGCTGCTGAAGCTCTACGCGCAGCGCCGCATGGCCGAAGGTTACGCATTTTCGCCGGACAGCAACTGGCAGCGCGAATTCGAAGATTCGTTCGAATATTCCGCCACCAAAGACCAATTAAGCGCCGTCGCGCAAATCAAAGCTGACATGGAAGACATTCAGCCCATGGACCGCCTGCTGTGCGGCGACGTGGGCTTCGGCAAGACCGAAGTGGCCATGCGCGCGGCCTTCAAAGCTTTGGGCGACGGCAAGCAGGTTGCGGTTTTGGCGCCAACCACCGTGCTGTCATTCCAGCATTACGAAACCTTCAAGCGGCGCTTTGCTTCTTTCCCCGCGCGCGTGGAACTGGTCAGCCGTTTTCGCAGCGCCAAGGAAGTGAAGGCGACGCTGGAAGATCTGGCGGCCGGGAAAGTGGACGTGCTCATTGGCACGCACCGCCTGCTTTCGAAGGACGTTGAATTTTCTGATTTGGGCCTGCTGATTGTGGATGAAGAGCAGCGCTTCGGCGTCCGCCACAAGGAGCGCCTGAAGCAATTGCGGCATAACGTGGACGTGCTGACCATGTCGGCCACGCCCATTCCGCGCACCCTGCATATGTCGCTGCTGGGGCTGCGCGATATGTCGGTGATTGAGACGCCGCCCAAAGACCGTCTGTCCATCAACACCGTTGTCGCGCACTTCAACCCTGACCTGATTAAGAACGCCATTGAGCAGGAAATCTCGCGCAACGGCCAGGTTTATTTTGTCCATAATCGCGTGGACACCATCTTTATGCGCGCTGCTTCCATTCAGGAGTTGGTGCCGAATTGCCGCATCGGCGTGGGCCACGGACAGATGGGCGAAGCGGAACTGGAGCGCGTGCTGCTGGGCTTCATGCGGCGCGATTACGACGTGTTTGTCAGCACCACCATCGTCGAAAACGGTTTGGATATTCCGCTGGCCAACACCATCATCATTGAAAACGCGGAGCGCTACGGCTTGAGCGAGCTTTACCAATTGCGCGGTCGCGTGGGGCGTTCGAACAGGCGGGCTTACGCTTATTTGCTGGTTCCCGCCGACACGCAGCTCAGCGAAATAGCGCGCAAGCGTCTGGCCGCGCTGAAAGAATTTAGCGATCTGGGAGCCGGTTTCAAAATTGCCGCGCTGGATTTGGAACTGCGCGGTGCGGGCAACCTGCTGGGCGGCGAACAGCACGGGCACATTGAAGCCGTTGGCTACGACACCTACGTGCGGTTGCTGGAAGAAACCGTTCGCGAACTGAAGGGCGAAGAGGTTCCGCTGGAAATTCATTCCACACTGAATCTGGGCCTGGACATTCGCATCCCGCCAACCTACATTTCCGACGACGCGCAGCGCCTGCGCGCCTACAAACGGATAGCCGACGCCAAGAACGAAGAGCAGGCCAAGAAAATTTCCGACGAACTGTCAGACCGCTACGGCCCGGTGCCGGAGGAAGTCACCAACCTGGTCCGCTTTTCCCTGCTGAAGACGCAGGCGCAACAGGCAGGCGTGGAATCCATCGACCGGCGTCAGGGTTTTGCGAATGTGAAGTTTCATCAGCAATCGAAGATTGATCCGTTTAAGCTGATGAATCTGGTTCGCGCCACCGCCGGAGCGCAGTTTACGCCGGCTGGCGTGCTGAAGCTGCCGCTGAAAGCAACGGGCAATGCGGCGCAGTTGATTGATGAGATTCGAAATATTCTTTTGCAATTGGGCATTGCGGAACCCAGCCAACCGGAGCCCCAAACAACCGCACCTGCTCGCTTGCGCTAATTCGCTTCCAACCGCCGGCACACTGCCAACTTCCAACTCCAACTTCGGGGACGGAGAGATATGGTACGAAGTGGCGAATTTGCGTTTGGCTCTGCCCGAATGCGCTCAAAAAGTGCCGAATCGAGGAGTGCCGGTGTTCCATTCCGGCCGTTCACAATGCCGAGTTGTTCAAGTCCAAAGATGCGGTTTCTAAGGGTTTAGGCGGAATTTTATGAATTTTGAATATTTGCCACTTCGTACCATATCTCTCCGTCCCCGAAGTTGGAACGGAATTCTCGCCACCGTTTTGACAATGCTTGCCCTTGCTGCCAGACTACTGTTTGCCTTCTCCGCCTTCGGAATGAAAAGCGCGATAGTTCCAAAGAAATGGCAACCCTGGATGTTCGGATTCAAGAATGATAGTAAGGCGCGATGTCGCCGCGACGTGGTTCTTTAGCTATCATGAGTCTGTGCAGAGTCTCGCCTCAAAAGTAATGGCCTTACTCATCGCGCTCATCTTCCTGGGCGCGACCGCACAATGCAATACCGTATGCGCTCAGCCGGAAAAGCATGTTCCTCCCTGTCACCAGCACTCGACCGTTTGCACCAAAGCGCCGCTAACCGCTGAACGCACAGCAACCGCCGCAATACCTGTTCCGGCGTTCTCATTTCTGCCCGCATTCTTCATCCCGGTGATGATGAACCTGCAGCCAACCTTCCACCGAGTCCCATTGCCCGCCACATTCAAACGCACCGTCCTGCTCATCTGAGCCCCCGTCTGCCCGCTTCCCTCCATAGATCGGTCAGTTCAGGAGTCTTAAATGAAAGCACAAGCTATGGGCTTGCCATTGCTATTGGCATGCCGTCTTTTCGCGCAGAGCGATATGCAGGGCATGAACATGCCCGGAATGAATATGGCCAGCCCGGCGGAGGATTTTCTCATGGGCCTCTCATCGGGAACGTCGCTGAATCCCGCGTCCTGGCCCATGCCGATGCTCAGCCGCCCGCTGGGCAGTTGGAACATGAACCTGATGGCGCAAGGCTTCATTGTGGATACACAGCAAACCGGGCCGCGCGGCGGGGACAAACTCTATTCCACTAATTGGATGATGCTGAGCGCGGAACACAAGGCCGGATCGCGCGGCGCATTCCAATTTGACGCGATGCTGAGTCTGGAGCCGGCCACCATCAGCGGCGAACGCTATCCATTGCTCTTTCAAACCGGCGAAACGGCTTACGGAAAACCCATTGTCGATGGCCAGCATCCGCACAATTTATTCATGGCGCTGGGCGTCACCTATGCCTATAAGCTTTCCGATAAGTCGACACTGGAACTTGCCTTCCATCCGGTGGGCGATCCCGCGCTAGGGCCGGTCGCTTATCCGCACCGCGATTCCGCCATGGAACTGCCCGAAGCGCCCATCAGCCATCATCTGCAGGATTCGACCCACATCTCGGACGACGTCCTGACGGCCGGCATCGCTTACCAAAAGTTCAAACTCGAAGCCAGCGGCTTTTACGGCTCCGAGCCGGGTGAGAACCGCTGGATTATCCAGCAAGGGCCGATGAATTCGTGGGCTACGCGCCTTTGGTATCTGCCTTCCAAGAATTGGGCCGCGCAAATTTCCACTGGCCGTCTGACGCATCCGGAAGCCCTGGAAAAAGGCGATCAGGTCCGCACCACAGCTTCCTTGTCCTATTCAAAACCGCTGACGACAGGAAGCTGGTCCTCCAGCCTCATCTGGGGCCGCAACCACTACACCGCCACGCAGCAGAACGGAAATTCCTTCCTGGCGGAAACCGTTGCGCCTTTTCGCAGGCTGAATTTCATCACGGGGCGTTTTGAACTGGTTGACAAGAACGAGCTGTTTCCCGGCGTCACGGGCGCGCCCAACGCGCGAATTGGCGAGTATACTGGCGGGTATACACGCGACATTCCGCTATTCAAAAAACTGGAGACCGGATTGGGCGCAAACGTCACTTTTTATACCCTGCCGGACAACATCAAGCCTGAATACGGCAACCATCCCCTGTCAGCAAACGTCTACATTCGCTTCAGGGTCCGCCCGCCGGCGTCCTGATAGTGCAAAATAAAGAGTAGAAGATCATGAAAGCTGTTTGTACCGCCACCTTAGTCTGTGGCCTCGCTTGTTTTGCCGCTGACGTTCCGAAACCGGATGTCAAAGTTGTTGACCAGATTGTCGCCAAAGTCAACGGCGACATTGTCAGCCAGGACGAGATTCAGAAAGTCTCGCGCGAAGCCCAGATGGAGATGAAGGCGCAGGGTTTGCAAGGTCCGCAGGCGGAAGAGATGCTGCAGGAAAAGCTGAAGAACGCGCTGCGCGACCGCATAGACGAACTGCTGCTGATTCAAAAAGGCAAGGAACTGAACGTCAATGTGGACAGCGAAGTCAGCCGTTACATGGCCAGCCTGCAGCGGCAATCGGGCATCAGCGATCCGGAAAAATTTCATGATTACGTGCGCCAGCAATCCGGCATGAGCTTTGAGGATTTTCAGGCGGAAGCGAAGAACCAGGCTTTGACGCGCGATGTGGTGGGCCAGGAAGTGGGCCGGAAAATCACCGTCACCGACAAAGAGATTCAGGATTATTACAACGCGCACCAGAAGGATTTCATTCGCGAAGAAAAAGTATTCTTGAGCGAAATTCTGGTCTCCACCCAGAACAAGGATGACGCGGCCATTGCGGCCGCCAAGAAGAAGGCGGACTCGCTGTATGAAGAGGCCAAGAAGGGCGCACGCTTCGGCGAACTGGCGTTGAACAATTCCGACGCCGCCACCGCCAAGGAGCATGGCGCGCTGGGCGGCTATAAACAAGGCGAGCTCACCAAGGAAATTGAAGACGCGGTTTGGAAGCTGCCCAAAGGCGGCATTACGCCGCCCATCAAAATCGCCACCGGTTACGAAATTTTCAAAGTGGAAGATCACACCAAGGCCGGTCTTGCGCCTCTGGTGGACGTTCGCGGCGAAATTGAAAATGCGCTGTATGGTCCCAAGATGCAGCCCAAGGTGCGGGAATATCTGACCCAGCTTCGCACCCAGGCGTTTTTGCAGATCAAGCCTGGCTTTGTGGACACCGGCGCGGCGCCGGGACAGGACACCAAGTGGCAGGACCCGGCCACGCTGAAGCCGGAAACCGTCACCAAGCGCGAGGTGGAAGAAAAGACAGTCCACAAGAAGTTCCTGGGTATTCCGATTCCCGGCACGTCCACGACGGCCACCGGCAAGAGCAGTTCTCGCTAAATGAAATCTCCCACTGTGGGCGAACTCGTGCCGAACGAGATTGTCACCGCGCATTTTCTTGTCATTGCGAAAGAAATAAGGCAGAAAAAAACCGGCGAACCTTATCTGTCGCTTCAGCTTGCAGACCGAACCGGCGAGATTGAAGCCAAAATGTGGGACAACGTGGCGGAGGTGATGGACACCTTTGACCGGGACGACTTCGTCAAGGTCAAAGGCATCGCCCAGGTTTATCAGAACCGGTCTCAGTTCACCATTCACAAAATGCGCCGCATGGAAGACCATGAGGTGGAATTCGCCGACTTTTATCCCTGCTCCGCGCGCGACCCGGAAGAGATGTTCGCGGAACTTCAGGGAATTATTGCGGGCATTGGCAATCCCCATCTGCGCGGCCTGCTGAATGCCGTCTTTGACGACAAGGAAATTGCCGTTCCTTTCAAGCTGGCGCCGGCCGCCAAAAGCATTCATCACGCCTGGCGCGGCGGATTGATTGAGCACGTTTTGTCACTTTGCGCTCTGGCCAAAGCCACCGGTCCGCATTATGCCGGAGTGGACCTGGATCTGCTGCTCACCGGCGCCATTCTGCATGACGTCGGCAAGATTGAAGAACTCACCTTCGCGCGCAGTTTCGGCTATTCGGCCGACGGGCAAATGCTGGGCCACATCGTGCTGGGCCTGCGCCTGCTGGGCCGCAAGTTTGACGCATTGCCCGATTTCCCGCCCAAGCTGCGATCGCTAGTGGAACACATGCTGGTCAGCCATCACGGCGAATTGGCGTACGGATCGCCGAAAGTGCCGGTGTTTGCCGAAGCGCTGCTCTTCCATCATCTGGACAACCTGGATTCCAAGATGAACGCCCTGGAGTGCGCGCTGAAGCGCGACCAGCAGGTGGAGGGCGAGTTCACTTCCTGGATTAGTTCGCTGGAGCGCGTGCTGATGAAGAAGGATCGTTACTTGCAAGGCCCGGCTGCGAAGGCTGAGCCGGTTGCCGTGCCCGCCCCCGCCGTCGAAGATCTTCCACCGCCCCCGCCGCCCGTGAAGCGCGCGGAAGCACAGCAACCGGCCAACACTCTGTTTGCTGAAAAACTTCAAGCCGTCTTAGGCCCGCAAAAATAGCCGCGCGCGTGCTATTTTGACAGGAATGTCGCTGCAAATGAAGGTTGAGGATCTAAGCGCCGATTCGGCAGTGGTGATCTTTGAAGGCCCGCTGACTTTCGGCATGAGCCTCAGCCTGGCAGACAGCCAGCTTCGCGGCCTGGTCGAGCGCGGCGTAAACAAACTGGTGCTCGATCTGGCGCATGTCCCTTATTGCGACAGCGCCGGACTCGGCGCCATCGTCTACATCTATGGACTGGCCAAGCAACGGGGCGGCATGATCCGCTTGTGCGACCTGTCGGAACGCGTCGCCGCCATGCTGCGAATGACCACAACAGACAGTTTCCTGCCCATTGACCAAGACCGGGTGGCGAGCGTTTCGGCGTTACACTAAGTTCATGGCGATTCAGGTGGATGCGGTTTATGAGAATGGCGTGCTGAAGCCGCTGCGTCCGCTAGATTTGGCGGAGCATGAGCAGGTGGTTGTCGTGATTAAGCAAGCAAAAGACGAATCTCACTATGATCTCATGGAGAACGATACGTTCCTCGATAAGATTCGCAAGAAATTGGAAGCAAACCCCGGTCCTATCCCTACAAGAGAGGACGCCCGAAAAATACTGTCGAAGATTCCTGGCAGCCTCAGCGAGGAAATCCTGGAATCTCGCGGGCCCCGTTAAGCATCCTTGACAGATTACTTTTTCGATTCCAGTGCTCTCGCCAAGCTCTACCACAACGAGGTCGGGTCGCAGAGGGTAGATTCGATAGAGAGATCGCCAGGCAGCAGAATTTCTATCGCCAGGCTAGCGATAGTCGAAGTCCGTTCATCATTCGGAATTAAGGTTCGGAATAGGCAGATCAGTCGTTCTGACGATGTTCGATTGCTGGAAATATTTGGCCTGGACCTGATCTCAAAGCGGTTTCATGTTGGGAGAGTTTCAGATTCGGACTTCGATACGGCGGGAGATCTACTGCAACGCTACGCCTTTGATCATCGCCGGCGCGCCTTGGACGCCCTCCAACTGGCAGTCGCGCTCAAGCTAAAGCGCTCAGGAAACCTCGATTACTTCGTCGCCGCCGACAAAGTTTTATGCGACGTGGCCGCGCTGGAAGGCATGGCTCTCATCAATCCAGACGTTCCTTAAGCTGGCCGAATGTTAAGCTGGAAAGTTGTCAGGCTCCGGGCTTCGTGCAATGGGCGGCTGTAAACCCCGCCAGGTCCGGAAGGAAGCAACGGTAGCGGCTTAGCTCGTGTGCCGCGGATCACCCGGGGTCTGGCAAGAATCCTCTCCATCTCAAGCGTCCCATGTATCAGGTCATCGCGAGGAAGTATCGTCCGCAAAACTTTGATGAACTGATCGGCCAGGAACACGTTCAAAAAACCCTGTCCAATGCCATTGAAAGCCGCCGCATCGCGCACGGCTACATCTTTTCCGGCCAGCGCGGAACCGGCAAAACCACCGTCGCGCGCATTCTGGCCCGCTGTCTCAACTGCGTCAACGGCCCGCTGGCCAAACCGTGCGGCGTTTGCTCCAGTTGCCTGGAAATCACGGCCGGCAATTCGCCCGATGTCATTGAAATCGACGCCGCCTCCAACCGTGGCATCAACGAAATGCGCGAAATTCGCGAAAACGTCCGCTACCGTCCGGCGCGCGACCGCTACAAAGTCTTCATCGTCGACGAAGCGCACCAAATCACCAAGGAAGCCTTCAACGCGCTTCTGAAAACGCTGGAGGAGCCGCCCGAATGGGTGGTCTTCATCCTCTGCACCACGGAGGCCGCGGAAATTCCCATCACTATCGCCTCCCGCTGCCAGCATTTCAACTTTCGCTCGGTTGAATTCGCGCAGATTATGGCGCGCATGGCCTACATTGCGAAAGAAGAAGGCATCACCGCCGACGACGAAGCGCTTTCCGTCATCGCGCAGGCCGGCGAAGGCAGCGTTCGCGATTCTCTTTCCGCGCTCGACCAGGCCATTGCCTGCTGCGGCAACACATTGTCTGTCGAAACCGTGCGCGGCCTCCTGGGCATGTTCGGCCTGCAATCGCTCGACGCGGTTTCGAGCGCTGTCAGCAATCGCGACGGCGCGGCCATGCTGGATATCGTTCAAGACTTAGAGCGCAACGGCCAAAGCCTTCAGCATTTTTCGCGCGAACTCTCGCGCTATTGGCGCAATTTGCTGGTGGCCAAAATTAGCGGCAAAATCACGCCGCTGATTGCCGCGTCCGACGCCGAGCAGAAATCTCTGCTGGCCACGTCGGCCAATTTCAGCGAAGAAGATTTAACCCGCTACTTGAATCTTTCGCTTGATCTCTATAAAGCCCTGCAATCTTCGCTCCAGCCCCGTCTGCATCTGGAACTCGGACTCATCAAGCTGGTGCAAGCTGGCAAGCTGCAATCCATTGAAGAAGCATTGGCCGGATTAGGCGCCGCTCCCAAAGTGGTCACGCAGCGCGCCGCCGCACCCCGGCCCGAGCCACTGAAAGTAGCGCCGCCGAAAGCGCCCGAACCCGTGGTTGCCGTCGCCGCGCCAACAGGCGACCTGCGCCAGGACCTCCACGACGCCCTGCGCCGCGAAAAGCTCGACTTCAGTGCCGACGCCATTCTTCACGCCGCCATCGAAGAACGCGGAGCCGAACTCGTCATCCGCGCTTCGAAAATGCGCTTGATGTCGCTGAAAGATCCCAAACTGGCCGACGTGGCTTCAAAGCTCCTGGGCCGACCCCTGCGCATCAAAACCGAAATTGACGATACAGTAAAAGCGGCTGTCCCGGTCAAGACGGCAAGCGAACCCGCCAACGAAGTTCGCGAGCGCGCCTTGTCCCACCCCGGCGTCAAGCGCTTTCAGGAGCTTTTTCCGGACGCCCAGGTGCGCACCGTGAGAAATTTAAATGAGTAAAAGGACTTACACACCATGAAGATGCCCGGCAATATGCAAAACATGATGAAGCAGGCGCAGCAAATGCAGGCCAAAATGCAGGAGCAGGTGGCGCAGATTCGCGTCGAAGCCGGCGCCGGCGGCGGCATGGTCACGGTCAAAATGGACGGCCACAAAAACGTGCTGGGCGTGAAAATTGATCCCGAAGTGGCCGGCGACGTCGAAATGCTCCAGGACATGGTGATGGCAGCCTTCAACGAAGCCACCAAAAAAGTCGACGAAGAAGCCGGCTCCAAAATGAGCGGCATGCTGGGCGGCATGGGCCTTCCTCCCGGCCTGTTCTAGCCATGGCGGAATTTGCCGAGCCGCTGGCGCGTCTCATCAGCGAATGCAAGCGTCTGCCCGGCATCGGCCAGAAGTCGGCGCAGCGCATCGCCTTTTACCTGCTGCGTTCGCCGCGCGAGGACGCTTCGAATCTGGCCCAGGCGATTCTCGATATCAAGGACAAGCTGGGCATCTGTTCCGAATGCAACAACATCAGCGACGGCGATTTATGCCTGTATTGCCGCGATCCGCATCGCGAACATGATCAAATCTGCGTGGTGGAAGAACCGCACAATATCCTGCCCGTCGAAACCACGCATTTTCGCGGCGTTTATCACGTCTTGCACGGGACCATTTCCCCGCTGAGAGGCATCGGCCCGGAACAGTTGCGCATCAAGAGCCTGATTGACCGGCTGAGCAAGCACGATGTCCAGGAAATTATTCTGGCGACGAACCCAACCGTTGAAGGCGAAGCCACCGCCGTTTATCTTTCGCGCCTGCTCAAGCCGCTGGGTCCGCGCATCACGCGGATCGCCATGGGCATTCCGGTCGGAAGCGATCTGGAATTTGCGGATGAAGTGACTATGCTGCGTTCGCTTGAAAATCGGCGGGAAATGTAGTGGTGACCATTTGCACGCGACTTGAGTTTGAAAGTTGGATGCCGGCCCTGGCCGATGCGGGCATACCAACTGCTCCGTGGACCCGCCTGCTCCACCAGCGGATTGAACTTTGCAACTCGTTGGAATGGACAGTATGGCGGAACAATCCGGTTCAGGTACAGCTTTGTGACGCTTGCGGCACAACTGGATGCGGCTCTGGAGGATACATTCATTTATCGAAAGTAGCCGATCTTGTTATCTGGACAAACCCGCAGCTTGATCCGGCTACGGAGCAATACCCCGCAACGGCCTTAAAACGTATGGGCGCCATTGGGTTTCCTACCGACGCTTGGAACCTCATCATGGAGGCAAGCTCGAACGTGCCGGGGTTATCAATGATGGAAACCGCGAATGGCCGCGCTCTCGCGGACGCATGGTCGGGCATGATGCTCCGAGCTAAAGCGGAAGAAACCCTGGTAGGCACCCTGCGTCGAAGCCTGCTTGCCGCCGATACGCTCGAAACTGACGCGGCTATTGAAAAGATTCAGCATTGGTCCGCATTGTTCGCGGAGAGAGATCAGGTAGCCGTCAACGGGCGCCTATTGCGAGTGGCTGAGTTCAACGCCAGAGTTGAAACGCTGTACTTCGACGGACCAGCCAGCGATGACTGGCCAGCACTAGCGGAGTGGAACAGATCGTACTATCCGCTTCTAGATTCAAGCCAATTCTTCGTTCCCGACGTCGTTTGATAGCTAGGCCGTTACACTGAATCTTAGTGCTAGTCAACATCAATCCTCAGCCTGAACGCCCCAAATGGTTGCGCGCCCCTGCACCCGTCGGCCAGAACTACCGCGAACTCAAAGATCTGGTCACGCGCCTAAACCTCCACACCGTCTGTGAAAGCGCCGCCTGTCCCAACGTAGGTGAATGCTGGAACCGCCGCACCGCCACCTTCATGATTCTGGGCAACGTCTGCACGCGCCGCTGCGGCTTTTGCGCGGTGCAAAAAGGCGCGCCGCTCGCCGTGGATTACGACGAACCTCGCCGTGTCGCCGAAGCCTGCGCCACGCTCGGCCTTCGCTACGCCGTCATCACCAGCGTCAACCGTGACGACCGCAAAGACGGCGGCGCGGAACTCTTCGCGCTCACCATCGAAGCCATTCGCGAGCAAATTCCCGATTGCAAAATTGAAATCCTGGTGCCCGACTTCCAGGGTTCGCACACTGCCATGGAAATGGTGATGAACGCCGAACCCGACGTTCTGAATCACAACACTGAAACCGTCCCGCGCCTCTATCGCCAGGTTCGCCTCGGCGCTCAATACAAACGGTCGCTCGACATGCTGCGTTACGCCAAATCCCTGCGCCCTTATATTCCCACCAAATCCGGCTTGATGCTAGGCCTGGGCGAAACCGAAGAAGAAGTTCTCCAAGTCATGCACGACCTGCGCGACCACCACGTCGACATCCTCACCCTCGGCCAATACTTGCGCCCTTCGCAAAAGCATTTGCCCATCATGCGCTATGTGCCGATGCTCGAATTTCAGGAATTCAAGCGCAAAGGCATGGCCATGGGCTTCGCGCACGTCGAAGCCGGACCGCTGGTGCGCAGTTCTTATCACGCTGATGCGTCCGAAGAATCAGCCGTCTCCATGCGCCGGCAATGAAATCACCGCTTCGCAGCCTGGGCCGTCGGCCGCATTGCGCAGAATCAGCGTCCCATTATGCGCTTCAGCAATCTGCCGGCTCAGCACCAGCCCAATCCCAGATCCTCCGCGCTTCGTTGTAAAAAACGGCACAAACAAATTCGCTGTGTTCGACAATCCCGGCCCCTCATCACGGACCATAATTTCCACCAGCGCCCCGTTGCGCTGATGACTCACGAACACGCGCCCATCGGTCTCCAGCGCCGCATCCACGGCGTTGCGAAGCAGGTTGATCAAAACCTGCTCCAACTGGTCCGCATCACCCGGAATAATCATGGGTTCAGCCAAGTCCAAATGCACCTCGCGGCGCGTCTCTATGCGCGCGGCGCGGCGCAAAAGACTGTTGATCTCCACATCGCCAAAACGCGGCGGCGGCAGTTTGGCCAGACGCGCATACGAACTCATGAACCGGCTCAGCGATTCGGAGCGTCCCGAAATCACGTTCAGCCCGCGCGACATGTCATCCTCCCAATCCTCCGGGCGCGGCGAAGTTTTCAAAATATCTTCCAAACTCTGCGCAATAGACCGAATCGGCGTCAGCGAATTATTCAGCTCATGCCCCAGCACGCGCACAATCCTCTGCCACGCCTGCAGTTCTTCTTCGCGCAAAGGGCGCGTTAAATCCGTCACCACCAGCAACTGATGCGGAACGCCGCCCTGCCGGAAAACGCTGCGGCTGATGCGCCAGCGCCCGGTGGCTCCCGCGAACGATCGCTGAATCGTCACTTCCGTTGCGCCTTCCAGCAATTGCGCCAGATCCAGCGTGGCGGCATCCAGCGCCATCAAACGTTCGGCCGGCTGGGCCAGAAGCCGTTCCCCCGCGCGGTTCACCAAACGCAAAATCCGGTTGGGATCAAACGCGAAAATCGCCACTTCAATCTCTTCCATCACCTTGCGCAGCAGCGCGGTGGCTTCCAGCGCTCCCAGCCGCTGGTCGCGCAGCGTCGCTGCCATGGCATTCACCTGCTGCATGGCCTCGCCCAGCGGCTCTTTCGGGTCGCCCACGCGCGCACGAATGGAATAATCACCTTCGCGCAAAGCTTCTAAGAGATTGGCCAAAGTCCGCAGCGGCCCAGCCACGCGCCCGCGCGCCGCAAAGCAAAACGACAGCCAGGAAACGACAACAACAGAATTAATCAGCCATTGGTAGCGCGCTTCCAGGTTGCCCGTGTACAGCAGAATGGCGCAGGCCGCCACGGCGGGAAGTCCGGCGGCAAGCGCTAAAACTAAAATTCTGTTTTCGTGGCTGATGGGCACGGGCCTAGAGGCCGAAGCGCTGCAATCGCCGGTACAGAGCGCTGCGGCTCAAACCCAGCGCGCCCGCGGCTTGGCTGACGTTTCCACTATAGCGGGAAAGCGCCTTCTTAATCAGAAACGCCTCCACATCTTCCAGGCTCATGTCTTCCAGGCGCGGCAACCCGTTGGGCGAACCGCTGCGCAATGCCAAATCAGCCGCCTTCACGCAAGGCCCCTGCGACATCAGCACCGCCCGCTCTACCACATGATTCAATTCGCGCACATTTCCTTGCCAGCCATGGTTCTGCATGGCTTCCAGCGCGCTCTGGTCAAAGCCAGCCAAGTTCTTCCGGTAGCGCCGCGCGTGCGCGGAAAGAAAATGCGTGGCCAGCGGCCCAATGTCATCCTTGCGTTCGCGCAGCGGAGGCAGATGAATCTCAATCGTGTTCAGCCGGAACAGCAAATCCTGCCGGAATCGCCCATTCTGAACCTCTGTTCCCAAATCCGCATTCGTCGCCGAGATCACGCGCACGTCCACCTGCTTGGTCTTCGAAGAACCCACGCGCTCCATCTCGCCAATCTCCAGCACGCGCAGCAATTTCGCCTGCAAATTCATCGGAACGTTGGCGATTTCATCCAGAAAAAGCGTGCCCGTGTCGGCCAATTCAAAGCGCCCCACGCGGTCCATCTTCGCGTCGGTAAAAGCGCCTTTCACATGCCCGAACAATTCGCTCTCAAAAACGCCTTCCGCCAACCCGCCCGCGTTCACCGTCACCATCGGTTTAGTGGAACGGTTCGATATCGCATAAAGCGTGCGCGCCACAACCTCTTTTCCCGTGCCCGGTTCGCCGGTAATCAGCACGTTTGCGTCTGAAGGCCCCACGCGCGAAATCAATTCCAGAACCGGCTGCATCGCTTCCGACCGCGCAATCATCGCCGGCATATTTTCGCCGCGAAGCAATTGGTTTTCCAGTTCCAAACGCTGGCCGCGCCGCAAAGCTTCGCTCAATTCAAGCTGCGTGCGGACAATGGTGGAAAGCCGCTCGTTCTCCCACGGCTTCTGCACAAAATCGCGCGCGCCCCGGCGCATCGCTTCCACCGCCAGTTCCACTGATCCCCAGGCCGTCATCACCACCACAGGCAGCATCGGGTCCAGCGACTGAATCTTCGACAGCAATTCCAAACCCTCTTCGCCCGACGTCGTATCGCGCGAATAATTCAGGTCAATCACCGCCAGATCGTAATCCCGATTTTCAATGCATTGCAGCGCCTGCTTCGGAGATTCAGCCGATTCGCTCTTGTAGCCCTCGCGCTTTAGCAGCAGCCGCAAAGCTTCCAGCACATCGGGCTGGTCATCCGCAATCAGGATGCGCATCTGGGAGGGGACAAGTTTCATGCGTTACGCTGCCGGCTGCTGCGCCAGCCATCCGTCTTCCAGGTAAATGACGCGGTTGCCATATTCGGCATTCTTTTCGTTATGTGTCACCTGAATAATGGTGACGCCGTCTTCGTTGAGCTTCTTAAACTGCTCCATAATTTCTTTGCCCTGGCTGGAATGCAGATTGCCTGTCGGCTCATCCGCCAGAATCAGTTTCGGGTTCGCAATCATGGCGCGCGCAATGCCCACCAATTGCTGCTGCCCGCCGGAAAGCTGGTTGGGAAACAGGTCCTTCTTGCCCACCATGCGAAATTTGTCCAGCGTGTCGCACACAATGCTCTGCCGTTCAGACCGCTTCACGTTGCGGTAAGAAAGCGGAATATCCAGATTCTCGTATACCGTCAGCGAATCAATCAGGTGATAGCTCTGAAAAACAAAACCCATATAGCGCTTGTAAAGTTCAGACCGGTCTTTCTTGTTCATCTTGTGGATGGGGTGGTCCATAAAAAAGTACTCGCCCGTCCAGGCCGAATCGTGCATGCCCAGAATATGCAGCAGCGTGGACTTCCCCGCCCCCGACGGCCCCATGATGGAGATGAATTCGCCTTCCTTGATTTCAATATTGATGCGGCGCAGGACGTAGTTTTTCGAAGGTCCCTGTTCA
>Ga0209208_10003938_pt1 | contig 21179 bp, 13 predicted proteins | sample S1TSphfallax_3_FD_187694 | JGI IMG/M metagenome (GOLD analysis project Ga0209208, IMG submission 187694) | Host-associated microbial communities from peat moss isolated from Minnesota, USA - S1T2_Fd - Sphagnum fallax MG (SPAdes) (version 2) | ecosystem: Host-associated > Plants > Peat moss >...
CCTCGGCTTGCGCCGCCGCCGGCACCGGCTCGGGCTTGCGCTCCTGCCTGGCTTCCCGCCGGGCGCGCCGGGCCGCCTCTTCGGCCCGCTCCGCCGCCTCAAAAATATCCGCAACATCGGCAAACACCGGCTCCGCCTGCGCGGGCTCGGCCACCGGCGCCACCGCTTCGGCGGCCTCGTCCTTGGCCCCGCGCCGGCGTCCGCCGCGCGCCCGGCGGCGCTTTTGCGCCGGCTCTTCGGCCGCAGGCTCGGCCGCGGCGGCGCCCAATTCGGCCTCCAGCACCAGGTCGATCTCGGTGGGGGTCTCATCCACCACCGCGAGCGGCGTGTCGAGCTCAGGCTGCGGCGCGCCTTCGGGCATCGGCGCGCTCTCGCCACTGCCCTCCGGCCGGCGCTTGCCCCGCCGCCGGCGCCGCCGGCGCTTGCGCTCGCCCTCCTCGGCGGTGTCGTTCGGGCTCGGCGCGTCGTTGCCCTCCGCCTCGTCCTCGTCCTCGGCAACCGCCTCCGGCTCATCGGCCACCGGCGCCGCGTTGCGCCGCTCATGGGTGATCGGCCCGGCATAGGCGGTCTGTGCCGCCACCGGCGCGCCGGCGGTTTGCGCCTTGATCTTGTCGATCCGGAAATTCGTCCCCGTCATCGCCGCATCCGGCGCGAACAGCACCCGCATCGCATAGCGCGCCTCAATCGCGGATAGCCGCTCGCGCTTATGGTTGAACAGATAGAACGCAATCTCCGGCGGCAGTACCACCGAGATTTCGGCCGAGCGGAATTTCGCCCCCTCATCCTCAATCGCGCGCAGAATATGCAGCGCCGCACTCTCCGGGCTGCGGATATGCCCCATCCCGGCGCAATGCGGGCACGCCACCAGAGACGCCTCGGCGAGCGAGGGCCGCAGCCGCTGGCGGCTCAACTCCATCAGCCCAAAATGGCTGATATTGCCAAGCTGGATGCGCGCCCGGTCATTGCGCAACGCATCCTTCATCCGGCGCTCAACCGCGGCGTTATTCTTCCGGCTCTCCATGTCGATGAAATCGATCACGATCAGCCCGGCCAAATCGCGCATCCGCAACTGCTTGGCCGCCTCTTCGGCCGCCTCCAGATTGGTGCGCAACGCGGTATCCTCGATCGAGCGCTCGCGTGTCGAGCGCCCGGAATTGACATCGATCGCCACCAGCGCCTCGGTCTGGTTGATCACGATATACCCGCCCGAGCGTAGCTGCACGACCGGGTTCAGCATCGCATCCAGCTGCGCTTCGACCTGGAATTTGGCGAAGAGCGGCTGCCCTTCGGTCCAGAGCTGCACTTTTTTCGCGTGCCCCGGCATCAGCATGCGCATGAAATCCCGCGCCGCCCGCCAGCCTTCCTCGCCATCGACGAGAATGTCCTCCACATCGCGGGTATAAACATCGCGGATGGTCCGCTTGATCAGGCTGGCTTCCTCATAAATCAGCGCCGGCGCGGTGGATTCCATCGTGCGCTCGCGGATATCATCCCAGAGCCGCAGCAAATACTCGCAATCGCGCTTGATCTCGGGCTTTGGCCGGTTGGCACCCGCGGTCCGCACAATCAGCCCCATGCCCTCCGGCACATCCAGCTCCGCCATCGCCTCCTTCAGCCGGCGCCGGTCCGCCACCGAGGTGATTTTCCGGGACACGCCGCCGCCCGAAGGCGAATTGGGCATCAATACCGAGAACCGCCCGGCCAGCGAGAGATAGGTGGTCAGCGCCGCACCCTTATTGCCGCGCTCCTCTTTCACCACCTGGATCAGCATGATCTGCCGGCGGTGGATCACGTCCTGGATCTTGTAGTTGCGCAAAAACCGCTGGCGGCGCCGGCGCTCGCGCGCCTCGGCCGCGTCATCGCCGTCACCGCCCAGGCTCTCGGGCGGCGGCAGCTCGGCCACCGCTTCCGGCTCATTGGCATCGGCCTCGCGGCTTTCGGGCGCGCCACCCTCACCGGCCGCGCTCTCCGGCGCCGGCTCCGGTGCTTCGTCCACGGTGTCGCCGTCCGTCCCAGGTACTGCGTCAACCGCCGCGTCTTCCAGCCCGGCACCGGCCTCATCCGGCGGCGCCGCGGCCACGATCTCAATCGGTTTGATCTCGAGCGGCTGGGCCGTCTCGCTCTGCGGCTCCGCGGTTATCCCGGCCTCGGCGTTATTCTCCTCGTCTTCCTCTTCCTCGGCCTGCATCGCCAGCAGCTTTTTGCGGTCCGCGACCGGGATTTGGTAATAATCCGGGTGAATTTCGCCGAACGCCAGGAACCCGTGCCGGTTGCCGCCATATTCCACGAACGCAGCCTGCAGGCTGGGTTCAACGCGGATCACCTTGGCGAGGTAGATATTGCCCTTTATCTGTTTTCGAGTGGCGGTCTCTACGTCGAAGTCTTCAAGCCGGTTGCCGTCCAGTACCACCACGCGGGTCTCTTCCGCATGGCTGGCGTCGATTAACATTTTTTTCGTCATAAATAAGAAAGCTCCGATGCGCAGCTCGGGCCGGCGGCAATGGGCAAAACGCCCCGCGCGCCGCGGCGCTGCGATTGTTGGTGTCAGGATTGGTGGATGTGTCGAAGGGGACAGACCAGAGCCGTGCTTTGTCCGAACGCGTCGTGTATATGTCGGTCGGCAGAGCGGTCATCGGTCCTTAATCTCGCGGGCCGGCTGCAAATCATCCGGGCCATGTAGGCAGTCCGGGTCGCGCCTGGCGCCGCCGGCCTGTATTGGCCTGGTCTGGCGCTTATTCGGCGACCCTTAAAACTTTGATGGCCGAAATACGCCCCCTCCGCAAGGGGGTGCAGCTTCGACCGCATCTTGCCATCGCCCGCCCAACCGGAGACAGTCGGCGCGTCAACAGGAGCTGCCACCTTGAAAATCGCCTGCGTCGCGGTCGTCAAGAACGAAGCGCGCCATATCGCCGAGTGGCTCGCCTGGCAGTTCCACACCGGCTTCGACACGGTGTTTCTGTTCGATAACGGCTCGACCGACGGCACCCAAGCCATCGCCCGCCATCTCGGCAAGACTTTCGACGTCCGGGTGCAGGACTGGCCGGTCCATACCGAAAAATACCAGATCTGGGCCTATGAGGTCGCCGCCCGCAAGGACGGCCCGGACTTCGACTGGATGGCGTTTTTCGATACCGATGAATTTTTGGTCCTAGACCCTGGCCTGTCGCTCAAACAATTGCTGGCGGCGCGGCCGGAGCCCGCGGTCATCATACCCTGGGCGCTGTTCGGCTCATCCGGGCACGAGCAGACGCCAGACGGCCTCGTCATCGAGGCTTTTACCCGCCGCGCCCCAGCGGAGTTCGACCCCAACCGGCATTTCAAATCCATCATCCGCCCCGGCCGATGCCGCGCCTGCATCACGCCCCACCATTTTGACTGCGGCGCCCCGTATGTCGATCTCTTCGGCACCGCCATGCCCGATCTCGGTAACGGGTGCCTGGCCGCAATGCCGGTCTATCGGGGTGCTAAGCTGCACCATTATTTTACCCGCGCGCGCGCCGATTGGGCCGCCAAAATGCAGCGCGGCTACCCCGGCTTCAAACGCCAGGAGAGCGATTTTGCGTTGTATGACCGCAACGAAATGGCGGACCATAGCGCCGCCGCCCAGGCGCCGGCGATCCGCGCTTTGCTGGCCCAAGCCGCCCCCCGCCACCGCTTCGCCATCTGCGCCTGCGCCCGCTGGGAAAACCGCTACATCGTCGAATGGCTGAACTATTACCGCGCCATCGGCTTCGATCATGTCTATCTCTATTGCAACGACGACGACCCGGCAGAGCTGTACGAGCGCGTGCTGCCCTTCACCCAGGGCCCAGCGCCCTTCGTCACCTTCCGCTTCCACCCCATCCAGGGCGAGCAGGCCGAAATCTACATCCATTTCCTCCGTCATTATGCGCACGACGCTGACTGGATCGGTTTCTTCGACATCGACGAATTTTTGCGCCTGCCGCCGGGCGAGAGCATCGGCCAGTTCATCGGCCGTTTCCCGGCGGATATTGACTGCATGCTGTTCAACTGGGTCTTCTTCGGCCCGAACGGTCACAAAGAACCGCCCGCCGGCAATGTGCTGGAAAATTTCACCACCCGTGAGGCGAGCATCCACCCCTACACCAAATTCGTCGTGCGCCCTGGCGTCCTGCGCGGGCAAAAACTGTTCAGCCGCGCCACCAATACCGGCTTTTGGCACTGGCCGATGGGCTTCGTGGACCAGCCCTTCAAGGCCGTAAACCCGCTTGGTGAGGATGTGCGGGACTATAACCAATGGTTCGAGGCGGAAGCCAGGCGCTTCGTCAACGAGCCCGCGCGCCGTGACCAACTGCTCGAGACCGCCATGGTGCATCACTACGCCTTCCGCTCGGAATGCGCCTTCTGGGAACGCGAGGCACGCGGCCTGCAAGGCAATTTCGACGGCCAGACAATCTGGCGGGAACTCGCCGACGGTCCCGGCTTCGCCGGCCATCTCGCGGTTCTGAGTGCCGTCACCGATACCCGGCTCGCCGATTTCTGGCCGCGTATCAGGCGGCGCGCGCAGGATACCGGCACGGGTGCCAGCAAAGCGGACATGCCGATCAGCCGCTACAAGCCCGCCACCGCCAGCTCATTCCTGGCGGACCCCAATATCGCCGGCGGCCGGCCCAACCCCGCCGGCGCCGTCAACGGCGTCATCAACGGCGCCCGCAAATTCCACACCCAGCAGGAGCAAAACCCCTGGTGGCAGGTCGATCTCGGCGGCTTCGCCACGATCCGGGAAATCCGCGTCTATAACACCACCGACCATACCGCCGGCCGCTGCCGCAACATCGCCGTCAGCGTCTCGATCGACGGCACCGCCTGGGCCGAGCTCGCCGCCAAGCGCGATGATGAAATCCTCGGCACCTACCTCACCGGCCCCTTTATCTGGTCAGGCCCCGGTACCGCCTGGGCCCGCTATGTCCGCGTCACCCTACTCGGCCACGAGTTTCTGCACCTGGACCAGGTCGAGGTTTACGGCACCCTGCCCGCATCCGCCGCATGACCCAGCGCATCTGGATCCGCCCGCTCGGCAATTGCGGCAACCGCGCTCTGCAATATCTGGTTGCCGCCGGCATCCAGGCGCACGCGCCCGAGGCCGTCATTGAAAATCTGCATCTGCCGGAATGGGGCCTCGTCGCCCACCATCCGCGCCCGCCGGCCCCCCGCTCGGTCACCACCGGCCAGTTCCGCTTCTGGCTCGATGTCGCGGGCTTTGGCGACTGCCTGCGCCGCGGCGTGGTCGATAGCGTGCTGATGGACGGCTATTCCTACCACCTCGCCAACTATCCCCCGCGCGCCATCGCGCGCACGCTGCTCGGCCCAACCCCGGGCGGGACGGAGGCCACAGGCTTCGGCCCGCACGAGCTGGTCTGCAGCGTCCGCGCCGCCGAGGTGCTCGGCAATGTCCATCCGGACTACATCGTCCTGCCGCCGCTCTATTACAAAAAACTCGCGCAGCGCACCGGGCTCGAGCTCGTGTTCTTCGGCCAGCTCGGGGATGATTCCTACAGCCAGTCGCTGCGCGCCGCCTTCCCCGCCGCCCGCTTCATCCCAGGCCGCAACCCGGAATACGACTTCGATACGCTGCGCCGCTCGGTCAATATCGCGCCCAGCGTCAGCACCTTCTCCTGGCTCGCCGCCTGGCTGAGCGAGGCCGCGCGCATCTACCTCCCCGTCTGTGGCCTGTTCAGCCCGGTCCAGCTCCCGCACATGATGTACCTGCCGCTGGACGACCCGCATTTTGAATACACGCTCCTCCCCTACGCCCATGCCATCAGCCTGCATGTCGAACCCGCGAAATTCATGTTCGCGCAGGAGGTCCTGGGCCAGATGGCCCGGCCGGTCTCCCCCGCCGAATTGCGCGAAATCTGCCAGCGCGCCACCGCCCTCTACCCCCGCATGCCCCTACTCAGCGGCTTCGACGACGCGCATTATCTCCGCCGCTACCCGGACATCGCGGACGTTATCGCCGCCGGCATCTCCCGCGAGGACGGGCTGCACAGCGCCCTCGAGCACTATCATTTTTACGGCTTCTTCCAGAACCGCGAGCCTTTGGCACTGGACATCGATTTCTACACCAGCACCTACCCGGACGCCGCCATGGCGATCGCCGAGGGCCATTTCCTCAACCCGCTGCACCACTACCAGGCCGTGGGCTATGCAAAGGGCTACCGGCCTGTGCCTTAGAACTGAGTAAGAGGTCGCTTTTTTGTAAAAAAGCTCCGCAAAAAACTTTTGAATCTCTGGGGCTTTTGCCGCGCCACCACCGCCGCCCCCAGGAAAAAGCCCGTTTTTTGCATCTCGCGTGCCGGTGACTGAGCCGCGAAGCTGCGCGCCCTGAATCGGGCCGCGCAAAAAAGGTTCCAAAAAAGAAGCGCTTGCCTGCACCCCGCCCTTGTTGCATCACACGCCGCAAAACCAAGGAGCGCCCCCATGACCGAACCCCGCACCAATGAAGCCGGCCTCAGCATCGCCACCGTGCTGTACGATTTCGTGGTGAACGAGGCGCTGCCCGGCACCGGGTTGGAGCCCGCTGCCTTCTGGCAAGGTTTTGCCGCCCTGCTCAGCAAATTCTCCGCCAGCAATGCGGCCCTGATGGCCAAGCGCGACGAACTCCAGGCGAAAATCGACGCCTGGCACATCGCCCATAAAGGCCAAAAGATCGACCCCGCCGCCTATCAGGCCTTCCTCACCGAAATCGGCTATCTGCAGCCCGAGCCCCCGCCCTTCCTGGTCGATACCGCCAATGTGGATGACGAGATCGCCAAAATCGCCGGCCCGCAGCTGGTGGTCCCGATCAGCAATGCCCGCTACGCGCTGAATGCCGCCAACGCCCGCTGGGGCAGCCTGTACGACGCGCTCTACGGCACGGACGCGATCCCGGAGGAGGACGGCGCCGCCAAAACCCCCGGCTACAACAAAATCCGCGGTGCCCGCGTCGTCGCCCGCGGCCGCGCCTTCCTGGATTCCAGCTTCCCGCTCGCCAAAGGCAGCCACGTGGACGCCAAAGCCTACCGCGTTAAAAACGGCCACCTCGCCGTCACCTTGCCGAGCGGTGAGACCGGCCTGAAAGCCGCCGCCCAATTCGTCGGCTATAACGGCGCGCCCGAGCACCCGACCGCCATCCTGCTCAAAAACCACAATCTGCATGCCGAACTCGTCATCAACCCGGCAAACCCCATCGGCCGGGACGACGCCGCCGGCGTCGCCGACATCATCCTGGAATCCGCCCTCAGCACAATCTGCGACTGTGAGGACAGCGTCGCCGCGGTGGACGCGGCCGACAAGGTCGAGGTCTACCGCAACTGGCTCGGCCTGATGTCCGGCACGCTCTCCGCCCCGGTCGAAAAAGGCGGCAAAACCTTCGAGCGTAAGCTGAACGCCGACCGGACCTATACCGCGCCGGATGGCGGCAAGCTCACCTTGCACGGCCGCTCGCTCCTGCTGGTCCGCAATGTCGGCCATCACATGCTGACCGACGCGATCCTGGATTCCAACGGCCAGCAAGTGCCAGAGACCGTGCTGGACGCCGTGCTGACCGCGCTGATCGCCATGCACGACCTCAAATCCCACACAAACTCGCGCGCCGGCTCAATCTATATCGTCAAGCCCAAGCTGCACGGGCCAGACGAGGTGGCCAACGCCAGCGCCCTGTTCGCGGCGGTCGAGGCGCTACTGAAACTCCCCGCCAACACCCTCAAAATGGGCATCATGGACGAGGAGCGCCGCACCTCCGCCAATCTCAAAGCCTGCATCGCGGCGGCAAAATCCCGCGTCTTCTTCATCAATACCGGCTTCCTGGACCGCACCGGCGATGAAATCCACACCTCGATCGAGGCCGGCGCCTTCCTGCGCAAGAACGACATCAAATCCCAGCCCTGGATCAAAGCCTATGAGGACCGCAACGTCGATTTCGGGCTGGAATGCGGCCTGCAAGGCACCGCGCAAATCGGCAAGGGCATGTGGGCCGCACCGGATATGATGGCCGCGATGCTGGAGCAAAAAATCGCCCACCCCCGCGCCGGCGCCAACACCGCCTGGGTGCCATCCCCCACCGCCGCCACGCTGCACGCGCTGCACTATCATATGGTGGACGTGTTCGCCCGCCAGGACGAGCTGAAATCCCGCCCCCCCGCAAAACTGGCGGACCTGCTCACCATCCCGCTCGCCGACCGCCCGAACTGGAACCCCGAGGAAGTGCAGCAGGAGCTGGACAATAACGCCCAAGGCCTGCTCGGCTACGTGGTCCGCTGGATCGACCAGGGTGTCGGCTGCTCCAAAGTGCCGGACATCCACGATGTCGGCCTGATGGAAGACCGCGCCACCTTGCGCATCTCCTCCCAGCACATCGCCAACTGGCTGCACCACGGTATCTGCTCAAAGGAGCAGGTCATGGAAACCCTGAAACGCATGGCCCTGGTGGTGGACAAACAAAACGCCGGCGACCCGTCCTACACCCCGATGGCACCAGGCTATGACGGCCCGGCTTTCGCCGCAGCACTGGATTTGGTGTTCGACGGCCGCAACCAGCCGAACGGCTATACCGAATTCATCCTCACCCGCCGCCGCCGCGAGGCAAAGGCCGCGGCATAAGCCGGCTAAGGAGAAGCGCTGGTTTTTTGAACCGTCCTGCGCGGCCCGATTCAGATGTCGCGGCATCGCCGCTCAATCATCAGCACGCGGGACGCAAAACAATTTTGATGCTTTTGGGCTAAAGCCGTTCCACCCGCACCGCCGCATGGGAATCAAAAGTTTTTTGGTTACTTTTTTTCAAAAAAGTAACCGCTTCCTCAATACCTTGCCTTCTTCGCCTTATTCAGCCGCCGCCGTTCCTGCTCATTCGGCTTCGCCCCTGGCGGCCGTTGCGGTTTCATCTTCGCCGGCCTTGGCCCTGGGTCGCGCACCGGCCCGGGTCCGGGCGCCGAAGACGGGGAGAGCACCATCTCCTCGCCGCTGGCGGCCGCCGCGGCGGCAAAGCGCGCGGCCGCCTCCGCCGCGATTTCGAACTTGGTCTCCCGGTCAAAAATCCGGATCGCGCCGATCTCCTGCTTGGTAATCCCACCCACCCGGCAGATGATCGGGATCAGCCATTTCGGATCGGCGTTGTTTTTGCGGCCCACGGGTGCCCGGAACCAGGCCATCTCCCCGCCCGGCGCGCGGCGCGGCCCCGGCTCGGCCCGGCCGGGCAGGGGGGCGCGCGGCGGCGGTGCTGCCTGGATTGTCACCTCGGCTGGTGCGGGCAGCCGCGCGCGGGTCAGGCGGATCAGCGCCGCCGCAATCGCCTCCGGGTTCTGCCGCGCCAAAAGCGCCTGCGCCAAGGCCAGCTCCTCGCCCGCGGGTGCCTCTGCCAGCGCCGCGTTAGCCAGAATCTTCTCATCATCATGCGCGCGGATCTGCGCTGCGGTCGGCGGGTCTTCCCAGACCGCCTGAATACTCGCCGCCCCCATCAATAGCTCTGCCCGCCGGCGCTTGGAATTGGGCACCAGCAGCAGGCACACCCCCTTGCGCCCGGCCCGCCCGGTCCGGCCGGAGCGGTGCAGCATGGTCTCTTTATTGGTCGGCAAATCCGCATGGATCACGAGGTCGAGGTCCGGCAAATCCAGCCCGCGCGCCGCCACGTCGGTCGCGATGCACACTTGCGCCCGCCCCTCGCGCAGCGCCCCCAAAGCCGCGTTGCGCTCAGCCTGCGAGAGCTCGCCCGAGAGCGCCACGGCGTTAAAACCCCGCGCCAGCAATGCCGCATGCAAATGCCGCACATTGTCCCGCGTCGCGCAGAACACCAAAGCCCGGCTCTCATACAGCCGCAGCAGATTAACCAGCCCCTGCTCGATCTCGTGCCCCGCCACGCGGACCGCGCGGTATTCGATATCCGCGTGCGGCCGGTTGCGCGCCACGGTGTCGATCCTCAGCGCATTCTGCTGATATTGCCGCGCCAGCGCCGCGATCTCCTTGGCGATGGTGGCCGAGAACAGCAGAGTCCGCCGGCTCTCAGGCGCCGCCCGCAGGATGAATTCCAGCTCGTCCTTGAAGCCGAGATCGAGCATCTCATCGGCCTCATCCAGCACCACCACCTCGCACTCGCTCAAATTCAGGTTGCCGCGGTTGATATGGTCCTGCAGCCGCCCGGGCGTGCCCACCACCATATGGCAGCCTTGCGCTAGCAGCCTCGCCTCGCGCCTGGCATCCATCCCGCCGACGCAGGAGATAATCCGCCCGCCGGCCGCCTCATAAAGCCACGCCAGCTCGGCATGCACCTGCAAGGCCAGCTCGCGGGTCGGCGCAATCACCAGCACCAGCGGGTTTATCGTCGCCGGCAGCCGCTCCAGCTCACCCAAAACGGTGCTGGCCATCGCCAGCCCGTAAGCCACGGTCTTGCCTGATCCGGTTTGCGCCGAGACCAGCAAATCCCGGTCACCCGCGCCCGCCTCCAGCACGGCGCGCTGCACCTCGGTCGGTTCGTGATAGCCGCGCGCTTCGAGCGCGCGGCCGAGGGCGGCATGGGTGATGGGAAATGGCATGGCGGCTCGTAACGCTTCGCGCGCGGGACAGCAAATTTATGCCCGGCTTACGCCGCAACCCGGCAATGCACATCGGCGCTTAATTTTTCTCGCCCTATCTTTAGCAAAATCGCCAAGCTCGAGGTTTCCATGCCGCAGAACGACCACCAGCCGCCCCGCCGCCCTGTGCCCAAAGCCGCTGCCAAGCCCTGGCCCAATGCCGCCAGCGCCTATGGTGTCGCCATCATCACCCTGGCGCTCGCCGCCGGCTTCATGCGCGCCCTCACCGCCACGCTGCTCGCCCCCGGCCCAGTCGCGATGCCCGGCGATATTGTGGCGGTCAGCACCGCAACGCGCTGGTCAGTGCCGATGCAGATCGTGCCGGCACACAGCCTGTCCGGCGTCTGGTCCGCCCCCGGTGCCGCATGCGCGCTCGACATTCCTTTGATGGCGCAAGCAGGGGGCGTGCTCACCGTCTTCGCCGCCCGGCCGGACGGCGTGCTGCTGGACTGGTCCGGCGGGCCAACCGCGCCGGGTCATGACTCATGCGCCGCCGCAAGCGGAATTTTGGTCACAAATGCCAGTTTCCGGCAGATGCAGTTCGCATTGGCACCGCACCATTGATAACGCTTAGAGCCGGATGTCATTCCGTGGAATCGCTTTGCGATCCGACTTAATGTCATCGCGCTCTAGCCCCGCTGGCCAATTTGGGATTGAAGGGAACCCGCCCGTGCCCTATGGTAATCTCACCCCGCAGGTGCTGGGCGACTTGAACGATTGCAGAGGACTGTTTTTATAGTGCGACCCCCGAAAAACGACCGCCAACGGCAGCCCCGCCGCCGCGGCTTCGACGACGATAATTTCTTTGGCAACACGCCCCCGCCCCCCCCGTCATTTTCCGGGTTTGGGTCGTCCAACTCTGCGCCCGAGGCAAAAGCCACGGTCAAATGGTATAACCCCGAAAAAGGCTTCGGCTTCGTCGAAATGGCCGATGGCTCGGGCGATGTCTTCCTGCACGCCAACTCGCTGCAAAATGCCGGCTTCCAGGCCGTCACCCCCGGCTCCATCCTGCAGGTGCGCGTCGGCCAGGGCCAGAAAGGCCGCCAGGTCGACCAGGTGATCTCGGTTACCGAAGGCACCGGTGAGCCCCCGCCCTCCCGCGGCGGCTATGGCGGCGGTTTCGACCGTCCGCGCCCCTCCGGCCCCCGCCCGCCCCGCCAGCAGGCCTCCGGCCCCGCGGTGGAGATGACCGGCATCGTCAAATGGTACAACGCCACCAAAGGCTTCGGATTCATTAGTCCGCAAAGCGGCGGCAAGGACGTGTTCGTCCACGCCACCGCGCTGGAAGCCGCCGGCCTCTCACCGTTGCAGGAGGGTCAGTCGGTCCGCATGAATGTGGTCCAAGGCGCCAAAGGGCCTGAAGTCAGCTCCATCAGCATCGACTAATCCGCACCCCGCAAGGGTGCGCAAAAGGCGGTTTCACCAGCGTGAAGCCGCCTTTTTTGTCTCCAAACTCCACAAAGGCATGAGCAATGGCCTACAAAGTCAATTACGGTCTGGAACGCGCCGAACGCAACCGGCTGAAACTCGCCAAAAAAGCCGCGAAAGCCGAGGCCCGCAAAGCCGGCCGCGCGGAGGAACCGGAGGCCGAGGCCGAGCCGGAGGAGAAGAAAGAGGAAGAGTAGCGGTTACTTTTTTGAAAAAAAGTAACCAAAAAACTTTTGATTCCTCGGGGCGGCGCTGGTGACACCGCGATAGCCCAGAGGACTCAAAAATTTTTTGCGGAGCTTTTTTTTAAAAAAGCGACCGCTTTCTCTCCACCCCCACGGCCGCCAACCTGGCCCAGGCCGCATCCAGCGAGCCGTTCAAATCAATCGCCCGGCACGCCTCCTCGATCACCGTGGCGGCAAACCCGAACCGGCGCGCATCCTCCGCCGACCAGGCCACGCAGTAATCCGTCGCCAGGCCACATATATATAGGTCGGTGATGCCGCGTTCCGCCAAATAGCCGTGCAGGCCGGTTTTGGTGGTGCGGTCGGCTTCCAGGAAGGCGGAGTAGCTGTCCACCGCCTGGTTGGAGCCTTTGCGGATGATCACGCTGGCATGCGGCACGTCCAGCTCGGGGTGCAGCGCCGCACCTTGGCTGCCCATCACGCAATGGGTTGGCCATAGTACCTGCACGCCGTAGGGCATCTCCATCGTCTCAAACGGCGCCCGCCCTGCGTGGCTCTCGGCGAACGAGCTATGCCCTGCCGGGTGCCAATCCTGCGTGATCACCACGGTCGAGAATTTGGCCGCGAGCCGGTTGACCAGCGGCACAATCTCATCGCCGCCGGCCACCGCCAACGCCCCGCCGGGGCAAAAATCGTTCTGAACATCAATAATCAGCAGTGCCGCAGGTTTTTGCATGCCAGATTCATAGCCAATTTTCTCGCGCCCATATAGACAGGCCCCCCGCTCATCCTGTAAGGCTCCCCGCTCTCGGAACGTGGGAGGCTAGGCAAAGGTTTGCCTGGCCGGTTGCACCGCGGTCCATTGGCGCCCGCCAAAGGATAAGGAGCCAGCAATGGCAAAGAAGATTGTCGGCTATATCAAGCTGCAGATCCCTGCAGGCAAGGCCAACCCGTCGCCGCCGGTCGGTCCGGCTTTGGGCCAGCGCGGCCTGAACATCATGCAGTTCGTGAAAGAATTCAACGCCGCCACGCAAGGCATGGAGCCCGGCATGCCGGTCCCCGTGGTCATCACCGCCTTCGGCGACCGTACCTTCACCTTCGTGATGAAGACCCCGCCCAACACCTATTTCTTGAAGAAGGCCGCGGGCATCACCAAGGGCACCACCACCCCGGGCAAGGGTGCCGCGGTCGGCCGCGTCACGATGACCCAGCTGCGCGAAATCGCCGCCAAGAAAATGATCCATATGAACGCCAATGATGTCGAAGGCGCGGTGCGCATGCTCATCGGCTCTGCCCGCTCAATGGGCGTCACCGTGGTGGAGGGCTAATCCATGGCACATAACAAGCGTCTCAACGCCGCCGCGGCGACGATCGACCGTAGCAAAAACTACGCGCTGACCGAGGCCGTGGCGCTCGCCAAAGCCAACGCCAAGGCGAAGTTTGACGAGACCATCGAAATCTCGCTCAATCTCGGCATCGACCCGCGCCACGCCGACCAGATGGTCCGCGGCCTGATCTCGCTGCCCAACGGCACCGGCAAAACCCTGCGCGTCGGCGTGTTCGCCCGCGGCGCCAAGGCCGAAGAGGCGCTCGCCGCCGGCGCGGACGTGGTTGGCGCCGATGACCTCGCCGAAAAAGTGCAGGCCGGCGAGATCGCGTTCGACCGTTGCATCGCGACCCCGGACATGATGGCACTGGTCGGCCGCCTCGGCAAAATCCTCGGCCCCCGCGGCCTGATGCCGAACCCCAAGCTCGGCACCGTGACGATGGACGTGAAGGGCGCGGTCACCGCCGCCAAATCCGGCCAGGTCGAGTTCCGCGCCGAGAAGGCGGGCATCATCCATGCCGGCATAGGCAAGGCGAGCTTCGATGATGCCAAGCTGATCGAGAACGCGAAGGCTTTGGTCGACGCGGTGCAGAAAGCCAAGCCGACCGGTGCGAAAGGCACCTATCTGCAAAAAATCGCGGTCAGCTCGACCATGGGCCCCGGCATCCATGTGGATGTCGCGAGCCTGAACGCCTGATGGTTTGACGAAATACGCCGTGGCGGCAAGCCGCGGCGGGCAGGCGGGTGGTCAAACACCCGCCGATACCTGTCCAAGACCGCATGCACCCTTCGGGGTTTAATGGGGCGACCCGCACACGGTAGACGAGGTGCCAAGGTTTAAGGGCTAACGCCCAACGCTTTGGTGGTTCTGATGTGAGGACAGGCGATTGGTGTCTTGGGATGGTCCCGGGGCACCTTGGGTAACCTGGTGGCGTGGCATTCCGCCTCGCCACCGCAAGTTGGAGACGGATGTGGATCGCATAGAGAAGCGTGAATTCGTCGCTGAGCTGTCTGCGGTGTTTGCCGATACATCGATGGTCGTCGTGACGCGTAATGCGGGCATGACGGTGGCCGATGTGACCGAGCTGCGCCGCCGTATGCGCGCGGCGGGGGCGAGCTTCAAGGTCGCGAAGAATCGTCTGGCTTTGCTTGCTCTTGAAGGAACCCGGTTTGACGGCATCGCCCCCCTGTTGAAGGGGCCGACGGCAATCTCCTGGTCGAAAGACCCGGTCGCCGTCGCGAAAGCCGCCGTCGACTTCGCCAAGACCAATGACAAGTTTGTCCTGGTAGGCGGCGCGCTTGGTAATCAGTTGCTCGATGTGGCTGGTGTCAAAGCGCTCTCCGAACTGCCGTCGCTGGATAGCTTGCGTGCCAAGCTGCTCGGGCTGCTCAACGCCCCGGCAACCAAGGTCGCGGGCGTGCTCCAGGCACCGGCCGGACAGCTGGCAAGGGTTTTTGCGGCGTATGCCGATGCCAACAAGAGCGAGGCGGCCTGACGGCTCCCGCCCCTTGAAACATACAGCTGGGTTGCGTGGTGCGGCCTTGCAGTGAACCAATCAAAGCCTAGTTAAGAGAAAGACAATCAAATGACCGACCTTACCAAGCTCGTCGACGAGCTGTCGAAACTGACCGTCCTGGAGGCTGCCGAGCTCTCCAAGCTTCTCGAAGAGAAGTGGGGCGTCTCCGCCGCGGCCCCGGTCGCCGTGGCCGCCGCGGCGCCAGCCGGTGGTGGCGCCGCCGCCGCCCCGGTTGAGGAGCAGACCGAATTTACCGTGATCCTCGCCGCGGCCGGCGAGAAGAAGATCAACGTGATTAAGGAAATTCGCACCATCACCGGCCTCGGCCTGAAGGAAGCGAAGGACCTGGTCGAGGGCGCGCCCAAGACGGTCAAGGAAAACGCGACCAAGGACGAGGCCGCCGCGATCAAGAAAACACTGGAAGAGCAGGGCGCGACTGTCGAAGTCAAGTAAGTTTCTGCCGATCAGCCGCCGCGCAAGCGGTAGCCGTCTAGCTGCCTAAAGGGCAGGCGATCACCCCTGGGTGATCGCCTGCTGCCGGTTTTTTCGACGAGTGGCTTTGAGAATTTTAGCACGAGGGTGATGCGATGAACGCGATGAATGGTGGTCTTGGCAAGGGTTCTTTCACGGGCCGCAAGCGCATCCGCAAGAGCTTCGGGCGTATCCCTGAGGTCGCGCCGATGCCCAACCTGATCGACGTGCAGCGCGCGAGCTATGACAGCTTCTTGCAGATGCACGTGAAGCCCGATGCCCGCACCCATTCCGGCATCCAGGAAGTCTTCAAATCGGTCTTCCCGATCGACGATTTCGCCGGCCGCGGGCGCCTCGAATTCGTGCATTACGAGCTCGAAGAGCCGAAATACGACGTCGAGGAGTGCATCCAGCGCGGCATGACCTATGCCGCCCCCCTCAAAGTCATCCTGCGCCTGATCGTCTGGGACCTGGACGAGGATACCGGTGCCAAATCCATCCGCGATATCAAGGAGCAGCCGGTTTATATGGGCGACATGCCCCTGATGACCGATAACGGCACCTTCGTCGTCAACGGCACCGAGCGCGTGATCGTCTCGCAGATGCATCGCAGCCCGGGCGTGTTCTTCGACCATGACCGCGGCAAAACCCACGCCTCGGGCAAATATCTCTTCACCGCCCGCGTCATCCCCTATCGCGGCTCCTGGCTCGATTTCGAGTTCGACGCCAAGGACGTGGTCTATGTCCGCATCGACCGCAAGCGCAAACTGCCCGCCACCACCTTGCTCTACGCGCTGCCCTCGGCCGCGACCGAAGCCCTGCGCGCCGCCCGCGAAGCCAAGGGCGAGACGCTGGAGATCGGTGAGATCAAAGGCATGGACGCGGAGGAAATCCTCGGCGCCTTCTACGGCCAGGTGCTGTTCACCTCCACCAACGGCCAATGGGCCCGCCCGTTCGAGGCTGAGGCCTTCCGCAACCAGAAACTCATCGAGGATCTGGTGGACGCCGACACCGGCGAGGTGGTCGCCAAGAACGACGAAAAACTCACCGCCCGTCTGGTCCGCAAAATCGCGGAAAAAACCAAGCGCGTGCTGGTCGCCCGCAACGACCTGCTCGGCCGCTTCGTCGCTGTCGACATGTACGACCCCGAGACCGGCGAGATTTTCGCCGAGGCCGGTGAGGAGCTGACCGAGGTCAAGCTGGCGGCGTTGGAAGCCAAGCAGATCGACGAGCTGCCGACGCTCGCGATCGACCAGACCAACGGCCCCTGGATCCGCAACACGCTGGCGATCGACAAGAATAATAACCGTGAGGACGCGCTGATCGACATCTACCGCGTCATGCGCCCCGGCGAGCCGCCGACCAGCGAGACCGCGGAAGCTCTGTTCAAGGGCCTGTTCTTCGATTCCGATCGCTACGACCTCTCCGCCGTCGGCCGCGTGAAAATGAATATGCGCCTTGGCTTGGATGCCGAGGACACCGTGCGCGTACTGCGCAAGGACGACATTCTGCGCACCATCAAGATCATGTGCGAGCTTAAGGACGGCCGCGGCGCGATCGATGACATCGACAATCTCGGCAACCGCCGCGTGCGTTCGGTGGGCGAGCTGATGGAGAACCAGTACCGCGTCGGTCTGCTCCGTATGGAGCGCGCGATCCGCGAGCGCATGGGCTCGGTCGATATCGACAGCGTGATGCCGCATGACCTCATCAACGCCAAGCCCGCCGCCGCCGCGGTGCGTGAGTTCTTCGGCTCCTCGCAGCTCAGCCAGTTCATGGACCAGACCAACCCGCTCTCCGAGGTCACCCATAAGCGCCGCCTCTCCGCCCTCGGGCCAGGCGGCCTGACGCGCGAGCGCGCCGGCTTCGAGGTGCGCGACGTGCACCCCACCCATTACGGCCGCATCTGCCCGATCGAGACGCCGGAAGGCCCGAATATCGGCCTGATCAACAGCCTCGCCACCTACGCCAAGGTCAACAAATACGGCTTCATCGAAACCCCGTACCAGCTGGTCAAGGACGGCGTGGTGCAGCCCTCCTGGAAATACCTCTCCGCCATGGAGGAGGAGCGCCTCACCGTGGCGCAGGCCGATGCCAAGAAGGATTCGTCCGGCAAATTCACCGATGATCTGGTCTCCGTCCGCCGCAACGGCGACTTCCTGCTCGTCAAACCCGATGACGTCACCGCCATCGACGTCTCGCCGAAGCAGTTGGTCTCGGTCGCCGCGGCGCTGATTCCCTTCCTGGAGAATGACGACGCCAACCGCGCGCTGATGGGCTCCAACATGCAGCGCCAGGCGGTGCCGCTGATCCAGTCGGACGCGCCTTTGGTCGGCACCGGCATGGAAGCCGCGGTCGCCCGCGACTCAGGTGCGACCATCGTCGCCAAGCGCGCCGGCATCATCGACCAGATCGACGGTGCGCGCATCGTGGTGCGCGCCACCGGCGAGGACGGTTCCACCAAGGGTGTGGATATCTACCGCCTGCGCAAATATATGCGCTCCAACCAGTCCACCTGCATCAACCAGCGCCCCTTGGTAAAGGTCGGTGACCGTGTCGCCGAGGGCGACATCATCGCCGACGGTCCCTCGACCGAGCTCGGCGAGCTGGCGCTCGGCCGCAACGCGCTCTGCGCCTTCATGCCCTGGAACGGCTATAACTTCGAAGACTCCATCCTGATCTCCGAGCGCATCGCCCGCGACGACGTCTTCACCTCGATCCATATCGAGGAGTTCGAGGTCATGGCGCGCGACACCAAGCTCGGCCAGGAGGAAATCACCCGCGACATCCCGAATGTCGGCGAGGAAGCCCTGCGCAACCTCGACGAGGCCGGCATCGTCTATATCGGCGCCGAGGTGAACCCGGGCGACATCCTGGTCGGCAAGGTCACGCCGAAGGGCGAGAGCCCGATGACGCCGGAGGAAAAACTGCTGCGCGCGATCTTTGGTGAAAAAGCCTCGGACGTGCGGGACACCTCGCTCAAACTCCCGCCCGGTGTCGCCGGCACCATCGTCGATGTCCGCGTGTTCAACCGCCGCGGCGTGGACAAGGATGAGCGCGCGCTCGCGATCGAGCGCGCCGAGATCGAGCGCCTGGCGAAAGACCGCGACGATGAGCGCGCCATCCAGGAGCGCTCCTTCCTCAATCGTCTGCGCGAGACCCTGCTGGGCCAGACCGCCGGTGCGGGCTTCAAGGGCATCAAGGCCGGCACCATCATCACCGCCGAGATTCTGGCCGAGCACCCGCGCGGCGCCTGGCGCAACGTGGTGGTGCAGGACGACGCGGTGATGGCGCAGATCGAAATCCTGAAGCGCGAGTTCGACGCCGCCGCCCGCCGCCTGCAGGACCGCTTCGAGAGCAAGGTCGAAAAACTCCAGCGCGGCGATGAGCTGCTGCCCGGCGTCATGAAGATGGTCAAAGTCTTCGTGGCGGTGAAGCGCAAGCTGCAGCCCGGCGACAAAATGGCCGGCCGCCACGGCAACAAGGGCGTGGTCTCGCGCGTCGTGCCGGTCGAGGACATGCCGTTCCTGGCGGACGGCACCCCGGTGGACCTCGTGCTCAACCCGCTCGGCGTGCCGAGCCGGATGAATGTCGGGCAGATCCTGGAAGTCCATCTCGGCTGGGCCTGCGCCAATCTCGGCAAGCAGGTCGGCGTCGCGGTCGAGGAATACCGCCGCACCGGTGCCGCCAAGCAGGAATTGTTGGACATGCTGAAAGACATCTACGGCGAGAAGGTCTTTGCCGACCAGATCGCCGGCATGGATGACGCGGCCCTCATCGAGCTCTGCGGCAACCTCAAAAAAGGCATCCCCATCGCCACCCCGGTGTTCGATGGCGCCCGCATCCCGGATATCGAGGCGATGCTGGCCAAAGCCGGGCTGGACATCTCCGGCCAGGTCACCCTGGTCGATGGCCGCACCGGCGAGCCGTTCGAGCGCAAGGTCACCGTCGGCTACATGTATATGTTAAAGCTGCACCATCTGGTGGACGACAAGATCCACGCCCGCTCCATCGGTCCCTACAGCCTCGTCACCCAGCAGCCGCTGGGCGGCAAGGCCCAGTTCGGCGGCCAGCGCTTCGGCGAGATGGAGGTCTGGGCGCTCGAAGCGTACGGCGCCGCCTACACGCTGCAGGAAATGCTGACCGTGAAGTCCGACGACGTCTCCGGCCGGACCAAGGTCTACGAAGCGATCGTGCGCGAGCAGGATAATTTCGAGGCCGGCATTCCGGAAAGCTTTAACGTGCTGCTGAAGGAGCTGAAATCTCTGGGTCTGAACGTTGACCTTGAGCAATCGGCGAGCTGAGTAGGGTAAGGTAGGCTAAGAACTTCTTTTTTTGAAAAAAAAGAAGCAAAAAAACTTTTGTCCTCGGGGCTACGGGCGCCCAAACGGCACCGCCCCTGAGGGTCCAAAAGTTTTTTGGTTCTTTTTTACAAAAAAGAACCGCTTCTCTTTTGAAGGGCAAACGCGATGAACGACTTGATGAAAATTCTCGGCCAGACCGGCCAGGCTGCCACCTTCGACCAGATCAAAATCCAGATCGCCTCGCCGGAGCAGATCCGCAGCTGGTCCTATGGTGAGATCAAGAAGCCCGAGACCATCAACTACCGCACCTTCAAGCCGGAGCGGGACGGGCTGTTCTGCGCGCGCATCTTCGGGCCGATCAAGGATTATGAGTGCCTGTGCGGCAAGTATAAGCGCATGAAGTTCCGCGGCATCATCTGCGAAAAATGCGGCGTCGAGGTCACGCTGGCGAAAGTCCGGCGCGAGCGCATGGGCCATATCGAGCTCGCCTCCCCGGTCGCCCATATCTGGTTCCTGAAATCGCTTCCCAGCCGCATCGCGACGATGCTGGATATGACGCTGAAAGACGTCGAGAAGGTGCTCTATTTCGAGAGCTATATCGTGCTCGAGCCCGGCACCACCGATCTCAAGCTGCATCAGTTGATCTCGGAGGACGAGCTCTACGCCAAGCAGGACGAGTTCGGCGATGACGGCTTCCGCGCCGGCATCGGCGCCGAGGCGATCAAGCATATCCTCACCGGCATCGACCTGGCCGAGGACAAGGCCCGCATGCGCGCCGAGCTGAAAGAGACCAACTCCGAGACCAAGCGCAAGAAGCTGGTGAAACGCCTGAAGCTGGTCGAGAATTTCCTCGATTCCGGCACCCACCCGGAATGGATGGTGCTGGACGTGGTGCCCGTGATCCCGCCCGAATTGCGCCCGCTGGTCCCGCTCGATGGCGGCCGCTTCGCGACCTCGGATTTGAACGATCTCTACCGCCGCGTCATCAACCGCAATAACCGCTTGAAGCGGCTGATGGAGCTGCGCGCGCCCGACATCATCGTGCGCAACGAGAAGCGCATGCTGCAGGAATCGGTGGACGCGCTGTTCGATAACGGCCGCCGCGGCCGCGCCATCACCGGCACCAATAAGCGCCCGCTGAAATCGCTGTCCGACATGCTGAAGGGCAAGCAAGGCCGCTTCCGGCAGAATCTGCTCGGCAAGCGCGTGGATTATTCCGGCCGTTCGGTCATCGTGGTCGGGCCCGAGCTCAAGCTGCACCAATGCGGCCTGCCGAAGAAAATGGCGCTCGAGCTGTTCAAGCCCTTCATCTACGCCAAGCTCGAGAAATACGGCCTCGCCACCACCATCAAGGCCGCCAAGCGCATGGTCGAGAAGGAGCG
>Ga0209208_10003939_pt1 | contig 21178 bp, 11 predicted proteins | sample S1TSphfallax_3_FD_187694 | JGI IMG/M metagenome (GOLD analysis project Ga0209208, IMG submission 187694) | Host-associated microbial communities from peat moss isolated from Minnesota, USA - S1T2_Fd - Sphagnum fallax MG (SPAdes) (version 2) | ecosystem: Host-associated > Plants > Peat moss >...
ACTTGCAATCGACATCATGTAATTGAAATCAGTAACACAACAGTTGCGCAATCAATAGAGTTTCTGATTTTCTTTATGTCGCTGATTCTTGCAACTAGCGGTTAATAGGGCTTTGGTGTTCTCCTAGAATGACATAATTGAAGGTCTTGGGCAGAGGTGACAGGGTCAGAATGTCAAGAACTCATATCATCTTGACAGATGCATGAAGCAATATTATGCCTGTCAGCATTGCTTGCCAGTTGATCAGTGCTCAATTTCAATTGAGCTAAGCTCTGGATCCACTAAGGTGTTTTGCACTCATGGCAATCCATTCTACAAACCCTAAACACTGGGCTGATAATCACTTGTACTTTTCAACACCCACTGTCAATTGTGGTGCGGATGAAGTCATTGGAAAGTCATGGCAGCTCATCACAGCTATTCAAAAGTAAGAAGATGATCGTTCAGGGGGAGCTGATGAAGTCATTAGAAGGCCATGGCAGCTCATCACTGCTATTTGTGATGAAGAAGGTGATGATCTCACATCACAGAAGCAACTCTCATGAAGGTATGATTGCATGCATTGTTGTGTTACACATTCAAAGTGTTGTTTTGGAGGACATTTCTCTGCAACTTTACAGATATATGGCTTTTTGCAACACAGGTAATCAGATGATCATTGAAGAAAACTCAGAATGCAGATTTGGCATAATGGGTTCTCCAGATTTTTGGTGGATGACCATGTGACTCTCTACATCAAGCTTCAATTAGCAGCTTATAAAGTCATGGGTAATCATGGGCAGTTTATCACCACTATTTTTAATTGACTCTCATCAGGATTAAACTCACGTTATGATTTGTGGATTAAACTCTTCTATGATGGCCCTGTATTCCAATTACAATGCTGAATGCATCCTCAATGACCAGAATGCTTCCACCAGCAAATGTAACAAATACATCTGTTCAGAAACTCCTGGGAAAGACGATCAGACTTCTAATCAGGTCCATACATACTATAAGTGATGCCAAAATAGCTGCAGGGCATGACTAGAATTCCCTGTTTAGAAATCCAAGTGCCAGTGCATTGACATTTGACATTCTCTAACTAGTTATGGGCAGAGGGTCGAATTTTTTTTCAGACATCCTGCCAGTAGGATGTTGGCAATAGTAAGATTTAATTCTAGAGAAATCAATCAGAAATTGAGATTTAGGACTTAGAGTTATTGCCAAGATGTGCTCGATTGCGTAGTGCATCAAAAGCTGCCATACTGTCATCATCAAAGCCTCCAGCAAACTGCATCCAAACAAGAGACCAAAATATAAGTACTTAGTCATTTTGAACATGCAGTGAAACTCAGAAATCAGTCAAGCTTGCAGCCACATGAGTGACAAAAAACTTTTACACCAGCCTGCAAGGTGGAGACAATTCCCAATCACAGTCTTACTCCTAAAGTTCCTAACCACAAAAACTGGACTGGGCTGATTGGGTTCAAAACTTCCATAACTGTGAACTCATAGATGAGGAAATACAAATGAAGACACCTCAACATCAGACACAGCAGAAATGAGTGAAGAAAAATTTGAAACCTGGTGGACACGGAATGCAAACTGAACTCCCTGCAGTAATAGGAATTGCAGCAATGGTTCTTTCTCAGAGATAGAACTGAGAAGATCCAGTTCTGATGCCACTCTCTGCATGTAAAGCTGTGCTATCCTTACAGCTCCTGACTTTATCTGCAATCCCAGTAGGTAAGCTTAAGTTAAGTGGAATGCATTTTATGCCTTGCCTTCTTCAAGCTCTTGTTTCATACACCAACAGCCTATTCTACGCATGTTTGGAGTGTTGAATTCAGAACTGAGGATGATATAGAAAAACATTACTTTGCCAACCAAACCAGAATCAAGCATCCATTGAGTGGGGATACTGAATTCCTTGTAGCGAGTTGTAGCCAAGTCTCTGCCCCGCAACATTGCATACACACTTTTTTCCATTCTGGACCAATCAAGTGCACAGTTCTGTGTCACTAAATGAAGTTGTAGGTGCAAAGTGAGAAGAGATCAACAAATAAAAAACCACCAATACACGTCCACATGAACAATTTTCACTTGAAATTATTTTTACCCTCATGCAGTAGCCACTGGCTCATTGGGTCATGCAAAAGCAGATTTAGGTAGTAGGTATCATGCACATAGAATTATGGTACTTACTTCTCTTGGACTGCCAACATTCTATTCAGTGCTGCCTCACAAGGCAACTCTGGCTTATCTTCAAATACGGAAACTTTCTGCTGTAGCCTTTCAAGATCTTGGTACTCAAATGCAGCCTCTCTTAATGCATCTGCCTTGCCTTCTGGCCAATCAAAATGTTTTAGCACAGCCCTTTCATCCACCTGAAATAACTCCAAGCAAAGCCATCTCTTAAACCATTTCTAGCTTACTCTTAACACCTCCAAGCAGATATGATGTGACATGTATTTTTGGTAAAGAAGGGCAGAATCAAGCCTCATTGTAAAACCAGTGTGTAACCTCTACACTCATGCTAAAAGTGGATGGACCATACCAGAAACAAAAGCTCCTCATCAAGCCATTTCACAAATGCCACTGCATCCTCCATGTTGGTAAATGCAGCTAACCGCACTTCTTTTGCAAGTGACTCAACAAACTCTCTTTGTGTTTCAACATCTGCCTTTATCTATAACACCACCAGAATATGTTGTCAATGCTATCCAGTCAAGACATTCACTTGAGAAAAAATGTGAAGCAGTAGAACTACATCTCCTTGCTTACACCATGTTAATAGATTCAGTATCTGGAACAGTAAAAGTGTACAGTTGTAGGTTAACTTACAGCCAAGAGATGAGCTGAGCGGTTTGCAATTTCACCAATCATATCATTACGGGCCTCAGTGCTCTTTGCAACCCCACTTGTGACACTCACTGGCTCCTTCTTGGCATCACGTTTCATCAGTGATTGATAGAACTGAACCACTTCAGGCACTCTTTGCACCTTGGGTTTATTTTGCAACTTTGGAGGGCCTCCAGGTGGTGGCAGTGGTGGTGGTGGCGGTGGACATGGAGGGGCTGGTGGTGCACCAGGTGGCCCAAGTAAACAGGGTGGAGGAGGTGGGGGTGGCACTATACCACCTGGCTTCACAGGGACCTGTGTCCCACCAGGAGCTGGGCCTGAGGGCTTAGGAGGTGGCTTTGGCATCCGTGGAGCCCTTATTTCCACTTTTGCGGGAGCAAATTTTGTAGTCTCTACTCTCTTTGTCACCCCCAGTTCTTCAAGCTTCACCTCAGCTTCTTTGCTTCTACAAACATTAGGGCAAGTCATTGTTTGCTTTGCTCCGGAGTGAAACATCACTGAGGTACTACCGGGCCTTGCCCCAGGAATTGCCTTCATTTTGATTGCTTGCTCACCTTCCACCTCCTTCATGACTTTAGGTTTCTCAGTTGCCCCTTTGTGCCTGTCCTTGAAAGATGGGTACTTCTCTGATACCTCAGTGCCACGCACAGACTTTGACATGAATTGAAATGATGCAGCCACTTCATTCATAGATTCCTCTCCAAGCTTTCTCATGCTCACAGGTGAAGACTTTACTCTTTCCTCTGAGAACACAGATGCAGATCTCTTAAACAGTCCAACACTCAGAGCCTTGAACCCATCTGGTGAATGAATCCCAATATTTTTCTCCACGTCGTGTGAACCTGCATCACTGCTACTCCTGAGAGGTAATTCATCTGAAAAGGAGGTTGATTCAGTAGCTCTATTTTGTGTGTAGTAAATTGAAGTTCTTTCTTGTTCAACAGATGGACTAAATAGAAAATTCTGTGCTTGATTCACACCATTTCTGAAATGTTTTCCTGAACCACTCCATTTTTTCAACCGGCAGATCAGACCAGGCTTTGTTGGGGGTTGCCATGATCCCGAAAAATCTGATGATGTCTCACTGTAATTCCTTGCACCCTCCAATGGGCTTGATGTCTCAGAATCAGCACTCTCATATCCAGTATCTACCTGCTCCCGTGCCCCAATTGTCAGGTCAGTCCTTGCATACTCAAGCATTAACTGCTTTGCCCTGGCGAGTGACTTTGGACTCAAGTTTTTGTTAAGATCAGCAGCAGTGAATTTTCCAGTGGGTGACTGGAAGCTGCGAAGCTCATAGCGGAGACAAGCATTAACCCATCGCAGGTAAATCAGCTCCTCCACTTCACTGAACCGATCATTCTGCAGCCCCTCTAGTTGTTTGCAGAGGTCCTGATTTGCATGTGACAAGGCAATAGCATCAGCCTCAGCCTGTCATATCAATTTCTTCTGCAAGATTGCTACTACAAGAGATTGAAATAAGTGACGTACCTACACACTGTTTCAGAACAATAGGTCTCACAAATTCCACTAACTAGATTGAAACAGAGCATGTTTTTCTTCACACTTTTGAGCTTGCAAGAAGGTTCAAGAGTTCAAACTCACAGCATGCAAAGAGAAATTGTGCAAAGGGCTGATTTACATTGAATGAATGCTTGGCAAGAGATGCCATTGCAGTCAGCTTCAGAGTAAGCTGCCTCTTATGGTGTTGAAGCTCCTTGCTAGTGCGGCGGAGCTCAACCACCTCAACCTCGAGATCTCTCAAGCTTTGCAACTTTGCTTCCAGAAGAATATCCCTTTGTATACCTTCATCTTCTTTGGCTTCTAGCACATAAACCTTGTGCTTCAGTCTCCTAATTTCTTCAGCAGACTGCTCAGCTAGAACATGGATCTGCTCTTGAAGCTCTTGAATCTGTGCCCGAGCACAATCCAAATCTTTTTCTAATTGTTGTTTATCTGCAGCAACCTTCTCGAGTAACGTTTTCCTCTGAGTTTCAAGATCTGAGGCTTTTGCAGTCTGTTCTAGCAGCTTCTGTTCCATCTCAATGAAAGCCTTTTCTTGTTCTCGAAGTCCGTAGAGCTCCAACAGTTCACCTTCCAACCTCATCTCTCTCAATCTCAGCTCTTTCACAGTAGCCCTAAGGGCTTGCAGTTCTGCTGCATCTTTGGCAAGGCAGTCCACATACTCACTTAGAAAACCATTGCTCTGTCTGCTAGACAAATCAGCAGGCACCTCAGCAAGACATGATTCAGAGATGACAGCATTTCCTCTTCCCAGTGTGCTGCTGCACTTCCAGAGCGGACTGGTGGTTGCTCTTCTTGGACCTCCTCCTCCTTGTTGTGATGGTGGAGGCACATTCTCCTTCTCTCCATCCACACACCAGTTAGAGGAATTTCTTCCAAGGATGCTCTTCTTTGCGTCCTCTGCACCACCACCGCTGCCAAGAAGTCCACAGACATTGATGTTTCCTGTCAAGGCTCCTCCCGCATGCTCCTTATTGAAGTTCTTCACGCCTTTCATGCCTCCAAAGCTACTAGTGCCACCAGATTCGTGAGTCTGATAATCCCTTCAAATGATGATGGTGCCTTTGAGATGTGCATGCCCATACTGCCCTTGCCCCGCTGCTGCCGTCTGCAACGATTTCACTCCCAGTTTCTTGCCCTTACTCGTGTGATCTTGGCATAGAACAATGGAGGTGTTGTGCGCATTGAAAAAGGGAAGATGTCAAGTGCAAAAACAACCGTAAGAGGAGTCACAAGTGAACGTACCAAGAAGAAGTCCTTGGATCCTTCGTCTCCTTCCTTAAGATCGTAATGCTGGAATCAAGCGATCTCTACTCTTCACATCCGCAGCTCCATCACCGATCGCAATAGTAAATAATATTCGAGACCGGGCATTCTCTGCTGCTGGATGAAGAAGATGTTTGGAGCTACTACACGCGAGAAACAAAAATCCACGCAACAATGAGACAACAGAAAGTCGAGGAGCTTGATCCGGGTCGTGGAGTTCTTCGACAAGGCCAGGCTCTTTAGATTACTAGATCACGTTTCCTAATATTTTGCTGAAAAACCTGCCTCAATTTTCTACGATAGCAGAAACAGCGATGCCACGAGAAGAGAGGAGAGAAGAGAAGAGAGGCTAGCAATGTACAGCATTGAGCGATGCAAAGAAATCGTCAATTCACAAACGATCGCCGATCAATTGCCATCACACAGGAGCAAGAAGAGCTTCTCAAAGAAGATTAATAATTCTTACACTAGCAGCAGGGAAAGCTTCAGCGACTTTTCTGTGGCATGGCGGAGTTGATCCCCGCAACTTTCAACTGGACACCCCGTCCGTCGTCAGGGGGTTTCCAGAAACGTGGACAAGCAAGCGGAGAGACGGAACAAAAACAGATTCAGAACGACGATACGAAATGCAGTCGTCAATTGCGTAATAGTAGACCGATAGATCGGGAAAATTCAGATCATCGCAACGCCAGTCCAGTGCAATATTATTATTATTATTATATTATCGATGTCTGCCTTCAACGTCGACAGAACAACCTTTTTGTTTTTCAAAACAAAAATCCCGCTGAGATCCATGAATTCCAGAAACAAAACTGGTGACAGGCAGAGACACCAAATCATGAATCAGAAGAGCTCAGCAGAAACAACGACTACCAAACGCAAAAGTTAGAAGAAGAAAAACAAATGTAGAACTCTCAACAGCAACAACAAAAACAGCAGCAGCAGCCACAACAAATCACGGAATGGAAAACCTGCGAAAGGTACGCACGAAAGAGACGAATGAGAGTGGTGGCACATGGAGTTGGAGACCGGAAGAGCAGAGAAGAAGAGAAAGACACGGTCTGTCACAGAGAGCACGACGTGTAAGCAAAGCGCATGAGGACAACGCCCGCCAACAAACACAGTAGCAGCAGGCAGCGCATAGGCAAAGGAAGAGAAGCACGCGGAACAGGGTGGGGGCAGGGAGAGTGAACCACTACCTGGTGATGGATGAATGGATGGATGAGAACTGATCAAGAAACAGTTCTCTGTTGGGTTTCTGTTGCCTTATCGCCAAAATTTCGATATGAACTTTTTAATATAAAAATTCGCTGATTGTACATTTGTATCTACGACAATATTTACATTATTTTCAGAGATCAATTGATGAAAAAAATGAATTAATTTTGAAGAAATTAACTTCCACGTGATTGAAAAATATTTGAATCACATTGCATGCACTTTGAATTGAATTTGACAATTGGATTGTAAGTTTGAAAATTTTCAATTCAACAATTGAATTATATTTTTTAATTTTTTATAAAAAAAGATGCAAATTGGTGAAGAAGGTATTAAAAATTAGATCATGAATATGATGTTCAGAAAAAAATATTTTAAAAAACACATACATTTGAAAAAAACATTTTCTCATGCATTTATACTTGAGAATCGGTTAAATAAATTTTCAAATTGAAATTCGATAGAATGAAATATTAATAGACCTTGTGATCGTCCTATTTAAATAATAATCGTCAAATCATTAAATTTTTTTGACACTATTACAAAATGTGGGTATAATTCATTAGTTCATGTTCACTAAACTAGCCAATTCTCTATTCACTAAACTAATGAATTCTCCTTTTTTTTGTTTTTTGTTTTTAGTTTTCCTGCAGTGTGAGGACAAATCATACCACATTTCAAGATTCTTAAATTAAAAAAATTCTCATCCATCTATCCTTAGCTACCCTTTATTATTAAATTATTATTTTTGAAATAAAGAAGGGATTTAATAGAGCTTCACCCCACTCTACTAACCTTGCAAGTGCATAACCAAATTGTGTAAACACATGGTGATGATGGAACTGTAGGGCATAAACTTAGGCTGGAAAGTGCATTATACTCTGTGAACACATCATGCTGACAGAAACTTGAGGCAAGTTCACCAGAATGAGCACACTCAAAAAAAAAAAAAACAAGTAGAAAAAAAATGATTAATTAATTATTTATGTGATAATATTTGCTTGAAAGAGAGTTTCAGAAAATGGAACACCCATCAGAGTGGACATTCCATTCTTTGAAACTCCTCAGACGATCCGTTATTTTTTGAAATGCTTCATCATTTTTGTTGTATTTCTTCATCAAATGATGGAAGGTATCATGAGACAAAAAAAGAGAAAAGATCAGAGCAACTCTGTACACTTGGTAAAGCTCACAGCCTCAGGTTTTAACCCTACGCATCACTTGGCCATAACGAGGTCACCTTGTGACCGAAAACCATGGTTACATAGAGCCAAACCCTAGAGGGAAAGTTGGGCACCTGTGTTGTTAAACAACCCCTTTGTTTGAAATGGAAGAATCCGTAAAATACATTTTGGCTATCTATATAGCTCTGCTTTGCTTTAAATACCCACACACTTCAAGTTTAAAGGTTTTAGAGAAATTTTTAATTTTGTGAGAAGAGTTAAGAACAAGCAAACAAACTTGTGCAAGTTAGGGGGCCATCACAATCTGATCATCATAAATGATACCTATCTGAAGGATGGATGAGCACCATACATCAATCATCCATGAAGTTCCCCAAATATGAATGTACAGTAGGAGAGTAACATTTGGTGAACATTCTTGGACAAATATGTAAGTAAAAGCCCCAAGGTCACACGGCCTTGAGTCTTTGTGCTCACTCAGAAAGCCTGTGCAGCCCAGCCCCTATCATGGGAAAAGAAACAACAAAGGCATCACAAACATGCTGGCCTTGCCAATAGATAAGATGTTGTACATCTACCTACTGTGTCCACACTCTGAACATATCACAAACATGCTGGCCTTGCCAATAGATAAGATGTTGTACATGTACCTACTACTGTGTACACACTCTGAACATCGAAAAGATCGGTTCCAAGTACACACTCTGAACACCGCAAAGATCGGTTCCAATCTAAACAGTCTAAACACTTTCACCAAAGAAACCAGTTCTAATAAGGTAAAACTTCCAAAAGTTGGATCAAATGCGACGATAGTCCATGCCCCCACAGGACAGGGCCTAACCAAAAAATGGGGGCAATGTTTCATAAAAAAACAAAATGCCCATACTAGTCAGTCATCAGTTTTTTGAAAATGCCCTTGGAGGGCGGGGTCGGTCCATTTTTTGAAACACACCCCCACCACCCCCTCTAACAGTGGAGGAGGAAAAAATACCAATGTTGGTGGTGTGATCCAATTTACATTAACAAATAAAATTGAGGTGAGTCTCTACAAAAACTACATGGTTTTAGCACTCTCTCCCTTATAGACAAAGCCAACAATAAAACATCTTCGAGTTTTGCGAGATGATTAAGTTCATAATAGATATAGAGAACTCACATCAATAACTTACATTATACAACTCTATTAAAAAAACAAGCACAAAATATCAAATGATTTGCTAATGAGCAAAACAGGGGCAATCTATCTAAATAAGTTGCTGATTTTGTGATGTTATGTGATCACGATGCACGTTCAAGTAGATCATCAATAATAGTAAACACATGCTTGATAAATTCCTGCCTAAAATGCAACAAAAAAGAAACTCATGCAATAGGTTAATCATGAAAAATGTGGTGCCACCACCATATAGGTGTGTGTCATAAAGAAGAAGCCACCACTAATTAATATGCAAAGATTTGTTGGGTCCAAATTTATTGGTTCGACAAACATGTGAAATTAGTATTTTTTGAACCCAAGAATGTAGTAGGTTAATCAAAGAAATCTTACATTATTGACAAATTCCATCATGAGGATAAGCAGGTGGCTATATGGCAAAACCCATCAATGGTGTAGGAAGAAGTGATATACAAGCTCTTCATTTACTAGGGGTATTTAGATCATCTATTTGATGATTAACTATATGATGAGCACGCAACATGAATGAGAGAAAAACATTGAACTCCAACCCTATGGATGACTTATTGTGAACTTTTTAATTGTATCATCCAAAAAAGGATGGCTTGAAGAATTGGTTGTTTCCCATCCAAAAAGGATGACTTAAAGAATTGGTTGTTTCCCACAAGTCCTTTTACAAGACAAGGATCTCTTACATGCGTCATTCAAAGGGAAAGTTTTGTACTTCTTCTTCACATCAAAGGATTTTTGAATTTCAATAACTTCATAATAAATGTGGATACCTAATAAATGATTTCTGAATCTCTCATCAGCAACAAGCACAACAAGGGGTGTGCCACACTGTGTGGCCTTGCCATTTACATTACAAAGTATCTTAAGGCAATAAAAGAATTATGGAAACTCAAATGTTTCACCATGCAAAAATATATAATGTTCAAAAAATCCTCTAAAAGAAATCAAAATATTTCATGATATTATAACTCATAACTTAACTCAAGTTTCAACACAAGCCAAAGTATCATCTTTCAAAAATCCTCATATAAAAATAGACCTATTATTACCTAGGGGCCAAAATCCCTTAAGCTAATATACTCTATAATGAATCTAAACACAATATCTTTGCCTACCAAGGAAAGGCCAACAAAACCCAAACAAATAACATCCATGACTTGCATATTGCAGCTTGTTTGAGGAAGTGGTTGGGAGGGGGCAGGGTCCAAAGGGGTTGGTTTTTACATGTAAGAATTTTCTCCAAGTCCTTTAAGTTGTTTGGGGACAAGGCAATAGGGGTGGTCAATTAGATTGAATTGCCAAAGCCCAACAAAAGAAAAGCCAAGTATATGGTAAACTTAAACTTGCTATGGATTACTCCTGTGAGATCTCTCTCTCTTTCTCTGTTTTGTTTTTCATCTTTGGTCTCCTCCAACAATCTCTCATCACAAATTGTTGGAAGAAAAATTCAAAATATGGGTTTAGGGTTGAAAGTTTAATGTGATCTATAAACTCTACAAAACATTCAAAGTTAGAGAGAGAAAGAGAGCTCACTTCATTGCACAATTGTTAAGAGAGACAGAGGAAGAGAACAGTTGAATTTCCCATGACGGCTGGAATTGATTTCTGAGTGCAACAAGAGCAATAAATCCTTAAAGCACATGAAATCAACCCACCCAAATGGCTCTAGTGAACCAGCAGCAGCACCCAGCAGCCCTAAACCCATAAAAGTGTTAGATGGTGAGTAAGTACCTAGTCAGGAAGGAAATAGTTTCATTTTTTTTGGGTTAAGTTCCAGTTCCCTAGCTAACCATGGTGATTACCTGAGTTGCTTTTATTAACTACCTACCACCTAGCAATTTGCAAGTGGGCTGTTAGTAGTAGGTAGGTAGTAAAAAAAACAGCCCTTACCTATGTAAAAAACTAAAAGCCATCTATTACCTAGTAGTTACTAGTTACTATCTTATTTTCTTACCTATCACTTGTCTATAGAACCCACACGTCTTACAGAATGGGTTACCAATATGAAACCAGATATTAACTCAATTGAGGTTCATCCACAACTACCCAAAACTGGATGAAACCTGAACTGGCTAAGAAGACTACAAGATTTCCAAAACAGATGATTGAACCTCAAAATCATCCATGGTGCCCATAAGGGCCAAAGTGTGCTAATTAAGTGGAGGGTGAAGCCTCTTTGAGTATTTGGAATTTCCACCCTTGACCCTATTTTCACCCTAAGAAAATTTCCACCCCTATTTTCTGCTATATAAGTGCAAGGGTCACCATAAGGGCCTTTATGGTTCAATTTTCTTAGAATGGTCAGGATTATATACCAGAATTGGGTCCTTGGTTTTATCAAGTCCCATGGTTATCAATCTCTTGAGAACCGCCCTGAGAACCACCGGGGGTCTATCCCTGTGGGTCTAATAACCGCCCAACATTGGTACATATGGCTGTTTATGAGAAGTCATGTAGACTAACAAGTTCTACGTGGAATGAAAAACTTTTTCTTTTAAAATTTTAAATTAATTATTAAGAAAACAAGTGATTGTGCACTTCGGTTCAAATAGATGCAAATCTCATCCACTTTTGTTCAAATAGATGAAAACCTCATCCACTTTCGTTCGAATGGATGAAAACCTAGTTTCAAATGTGTATTCCTTTGGAGGGGGTGCTGGGTAGGGGTAGGTAGGTACCTATTTGGGGGGAAGGGGGTGGCGGCTCTTAAACGAGCTGCAAAAATTGAAGAGTTTCATCGGACGCCCCAAAATTTCATTCACTCACCTCAATTGAATACAAGCCGTCAGATGACGTCAGGAAGCTGGATCTGGTCAAAATTTAATCTGCATTGATTAGAAGTAGCCTAAGGAGGTCACTAAAAAGCAAGTGAAAATTAAATGGAGCTCAGATGTCGTAATAATACTAATTAATTAGAAAAACTCAGATTTTGAAAATTTTCAGAAATTGCAAGGGCAAAATAATTTTGAAAGTGTAAAAAATAATAATAATCTAACACAACATTAATTATTATTGTCTAATTTGTTTGTAGAAATTTTCAGATTGGCAAATGTGAAAACACAATGTTTTCAAGTTGGAATATATGCAGAATTTGTAGTCACATGATTTTTTTTAAAATCATTGAAATGGACTTCACCAAAAGAATATAAATATATATTTAATATAATTGTTAAAGGTAGGTAAGATACCGATGTTTGTTTTTTTTTCCCCTAAATTTCTTTATGTAACCTAAGTGGTAATCATTGTTCAGAAAATTAACAAACTCTAACTTATATAAACAAGATGTGGAGTATGAATGAACCTTCTATATTCAAGGTTAGAAATTGAAAACCAAATATATAAATTTGATGGGTTTTTATCTCATTTATATCAATGGAAACCTTCCAAAATCATGAGTCTAGTTTAAAGTTCAGTTTTTCAAAAAAAATAAAAATCAATTTCGATTATGAAAACCAACTTTAATTTTAGGTGACCTTGATTGAAATTGACAATTAATAGTTGATTAACCTTTGGTTTTTATTTATTTTTAAATAAAAAATATAGTTTCAATTCCATACACAAATAGAATTGGAAACCTAGTTTGTAAAATGTTTTGATTTTGATTCCAATTTAAGAACCAATTCCAAAAACTAGACCCAATTTCACTTTAATTTTTATGAATTGTTAAGTGTGCTAGTTGAACTATTTCATTAAGTCCAAGTTAATTAAGGATAAACTAAGTTTGTTTAGTTGTTTGGGTTTTTATTTCAAATCGATTCAAGTGTGAACAAGATTATGGATATTATGTGGATGTGATATAACCCCAGTTTTTGTGATTTTGAATCACTTTTAATGACTCCAAATGGTCATTTGCCTATAAAGAAAATAGGAATCCAAACCCAACACTTCCACACATGCAAAAATTATTTCCATGCATATAAACACATACAAACTTGTATTTGAACATGGTGGACCATTCAAGGTATTTTCATATTATGTTTTGTATGTGTGATGGCAATGATAGTTATAAGTGCCAACATGGGAATGCCTTAAATGGTAAAAAGCTATTCACACATTTTTAATATTTAAAAAAAAAAATACTGCAAGTTTAAACCCAATTTTTCAAATGTTTAAACTTTGAAGTTTTGATTATGCCACATTTTTTGAATTTGATTAAAAACAAGGTCTAACTACATGTAGATCAAACACGCCAAAGGTAGGATATTGTTCAAGTATGAAGGTTTACAATAAATCAAAATAAAGTTTGTATAGATTCAAAATTTGACAATAAATTAAATTGATCAATTATTTTCAAAATTCAACCTACTTGCCCAATTCTTTTAAAAGTTCAATTCACCTTCTCAAAGAATTTGAACTTGTGTTCAAACATTGTTTTTTCACAATTTTGGTTTGTGTTATGATTTTAACAAAAGGATAATTTCAAGGTTCAATTCTTGTGTCAATTCCACCAAAAGAATGTTAGTTTGTGTCCGAATTAAAAGAATGTAAACTTAAACATAAACTTGGAGGAACTTTAACACTACAAACCAAAGAACATGCCAACATTATTATATATATATATATAATTAACCACAATGGTTATTTATGTGACGAGAATATTGTGAAAATGTATTTCCTATCCACACATCATCCATCTTATATTCTGCCCTTGTGATGTTTAATTCACTTTGGTTCATTTTGAGGAATTGTTACCAATGTTAACTATGAATTGAGATGATTTGTGAATTCGTTTTTTTTCAACTTCAAGGACATAAGCGCTACAACTAGTAAGTATTGAATGTGACTTGCTGACTTTATAAATGCTTAAAATATTCAATAAATCTTATTGAAGGTTTTTGAGGTGGTTTTAAATTATAGAATTGACCACCACTACAAATTTGATATTTCCCACCACATGGACCTATTTTTGTTAATTAATGATTTGAACACACCCTAGGGGAAACATTTTGCTTGAGTTTGTCCGTAGAGCTTGGCCTTAACCCAAAAGACTCGTTTGAAATGCATTCTCTAACACAAAATGGTTGCAATTATTCTTTATTGTGCACATGTTAGTTTTACACCATTTAAGACCCAAATGGACTTAATTGTCCACCCATGGGTAAAAGTTTTCAAAATAGTTTCCAAGAATCATCCTAGTTGGTGGAAAACATTTTTAATTTTTGTTTGATAACACTTGCCATCCAAGGGTTCGAATTTATCCATAATAAATTTGAGATTAATTTTTAAATAGGTTAGTTTTCACATTTTTCATAATAATCAATTATCATTCACTAGTTTTCTAAAACATGTTTTTTTAAACAAAAAAATAAATTTATAAATTCAATTTCCACTTTTTTACTTATTTCTTTTATTGATGTGGTGGAATGCATCTTCAAGATGTGTTTTAAAATCAATTCTCAGCATAGTGTAGGAGGAGGATAAAAAAGGGGAAAAAATAATAATAAATAAATTCAATAAAAAAGTGAAAAATAAAATCATTAACTAATAACCTTATACCATGTGGATCCCCCTAGGCCTAATAACTTCCCAAGGTATGACTATTAAACCACCAACAACTAGTATCAAACTTACTTATTTCTATACCTTTATAAGTTTTTAAAAATGGCAATTTTCACAACCTTGGGGTGGGCTATTTTTTAAATTAAAAAATTATGTAAATAAAAATGTAGAGTTTCATAAGTTGGTCATTGGGTAAAAATTATAGTTCAATTAATTTTATAATAGGATTTTTAAAAAAAAATCTAGAAATAATTTATATAGGATATGCATTCATAACATGTATTAAAAAAATTACAAAAAATAAAACATGTTTACAAGAGACTTATAATATGTTTTTTTTTGTTGGTAGGTTCAATTAATAGGATAGGAAAGGTGTAATTTATATTGATAATTCAAAGTGTAAAAGGTAGCATCAATGAGGTGATATTCCCTTGGTCATGACATGGAGTTGATGAAGGTTTGGATGAAGCAACTTGGTGGTCCACCTAGTGGGGTTACAATGCACATCTTGTTTGTTTTGTTTTTGAAACTAAATTATGTCAATGTTTTTTTAAAAAAAATTCCATGGAAATAAGTCAAATGTTTAATGTTTGTCAGAATTTTCTGAGTGCTATTATACTTATTTTTCATTATTTAAATGTGATATGATATTGAAATGTTTGTTGATGTGCTTTTTCTAATAAATTTGAATATTTTATGCATGATATCTTTTTAGTAACGTTTATTTCATCACTCTTCATGCTTTCAATTTTTAAAAAATTCAAACAAATATATGATGTCAAAATTCAATGCAAAAATAAATTTTAAAATTAAGTTTGGAATGGTTTAAATAAGCAAATATTAAAATTTACATAATAAGATGGAAGATTTTTAAGCTCCCTCATATAATACCCCCAACCAATACCCTTTTTAACACATGTAGTGAAAATATAAAACAAATAATGACCCCATACAAGCACATGAAAAATGAGAACCTTTAGGTTCCGGGCATTTTTGGTTTTCATCTAGAAGTGAGAATAAGTGACTTCCAATGGCTTGGAACCATTGCCAGTTTTCAAACTGGCCTTACACCCGCCCAACATTGCTAATTATGACTCTCTAAATGTATTGACCTTTTACATAAGGTGCTTAATAATTCTCACTTTATTTATTTTCTAATACCTATTTGATTAAAACCCAAGATATTTCTTCCTTCTTGTTCTTATTCACATTTTTCCATCAACATATTGGTTTGTGTAAAGGGAGTGTGTGTCTTTAAATGTGAATGAAGGTGATAGGTATAGGTTAAGATTCATGGAGGATTTGCAACTTTGCAAAGCAAATTGTGAATGGTAAATGGGACACAATTTGGAGTATGGTGCATATCCATTCATTTGGTAACTTTTCCTTTTCAAAATACATTTGGCCTTTCCATTTCACATTTTTCACATTATCTCATTGTTAACAATGCATATTCTAGAATGTTTATGTTTCCTCATAGTCATATGTTCCTAGACACATGACTTAACATGAATGTGCATCAACATGAAAAGATGGAGAACAAAAAGTAATCATAGTATCTTTTCACAAAGGGAGGTTTGAACACTTGAACCTATTGCCCTTCATGGCCATTTGCCTTGGATTGTTGCCTCAACTCTCTTCTCGCATACACATTAATTTCTTAGGTTTGTAACGACCTCGCTCATAGGCATTGTGTTTTGCAAAATGCTCTTGTGGAAGGCTAGCTAGTATCTCGTTGTTGAGCCTCCCACTTGAATTGACTTGCTTTGATAATTATGCTAGGTGATGCTTTAGCAATTGTGTATCAAAGAAAAAAAAGAAAAAAATCAAGGAGCATTTTGCCCACCACAATTTGCATTCTATTTTTGGAAAGGACCCACAAACAACAGAAGATAAAATGCACTTTGTAAGGCATTCTCCAATTACACTAGAAAATGTCTATGTTTTGAGATTGTGGTGAAATAAATTGAAATTTTCAATTTTTTTTCCCCCCTACCTCCATCTTCTAGAAATGTAATGAACAAGGGGTGTGTCACACTATGGCCTTGCCATTTACATTAGAAGGTATCTTAAGGCAAAAGAACAATTATGAAAACTCAAATATTTCACCATGCAAAAATATAATTTTCAAAAAATTCTCTAATAGAAACCAAAATCTTTCGAGATATTATAACTCTATAACTAATCTCAAGTTTCACCACAAGCCAAAATATCATCTTTCAAAAATCCTCATGTAAAAACAGACCTATTACTACCTAGGGGCCAAAATCCCTTAAGCTATTATACACAATATCCTTGCATACCAAGGCAAGGCTAACAATAAACAAAATGTGCCCACCCATTACACCTATTAATCTTTGGATCATAACATTGGATTTTTTTAATAAATAGGATGGATACGTGGGAATTTTGTCTTGAAATTGTGAAAGAGATACATTGATATGTGATTTCTTTGAAATGTGGAATTGCATTTTGGGATTGGATTGAATTGGATTTCCAACCATGCTCACTTTCCTCAACTCTAGGGCAGTGTAAGTTGAAAGAAAACATCTATTGACAGGTAGTACAAAATTCTCAGTGCAGCAGCACAATTTCTCAATTCCAATGAGGAAATGGGTGGGTGCACAACTTTGCTCACAACAGTTTCAATTGCCAGTGCTAGAACTTTATATTCAGAGATGTCCTTTTGGCTATGTTTTTTGAGCATGGCTTCTAAAATAAAGGAGAGGGGAATCATATCAATGGCCTGGTTCATTGAGTTAGGGTCCATCTTTGGAATTGAAGACTCCACAGCAAACATGAAAATTAAAACATACTTTTTATTTGTGGAAAACTGAAAGCTGGAATTATGAGCAGCATGATACCAGAAAAGACAAGTTTTCAATGAGTCACAAGAATGTTGCTGCATCAGATGCTATCTCCCTTCTTTCCAATTTTATTGTTTGTTGCACATCATCATATTGCTTGGTTTTTTCTATGTGCAGAATGTTTGATAGCTTGAAGTGCACCTCCTTGTCATGCCTCAGCCACCCAGTTTGCAGAATGTTCTTCCACCTCAAAAATTTCTTCTAGACTTTTGCATAGATGTCCTTTGCTTGCAATGGAAGGTCTACCTACCCATGTTTTGAAATTGGGAGTTGTTGTATACTATACTCTAATTGGGGCTGCTGAGTCTGGATTTCAGACTCCATTTCTCTTAATAATTCATTACTTTGGCAAAAAACTGTCGATTATTAGTTTGCAGGTATAGTGGTGTTATGGTGGGATTGAAGTACATGACCTACCCTGGCTATTGAATCCTTGTGTTTCATGTTGAGAGATATTTCACCAAATTGATTTGCAGTTTGGTTTGATCTTATTGTTCAATCTACCAGAGACTATGACCACTAAATCTTCAGTTGGGGCACATTTTCAGGATAACATTTGCCTCTTGAGAGAGTGAGTAAAAAAGCTGATAAACACACAAAAAGGCAAAGGAGAATGCTACTTGCCTCAAAAATTCTCTCATCAGACCAAGCAAGGCGGACATATGAAGCTTGTCGAAGGTGGCGTTGCAATGCAAATAAGCCTGCATGGTGGAGCCTGCGGATGAGGTCACTTCCATCTCTCAACCTTTGCAGAACAGAGATGGAGAAGAAAGTGAAGAGGAAAAACAACAACAACCAACACACAAAAGTGGATAGAATGAAGGAAAGGTAAATGAGTTTGCATAACAACAACTCCCCTTCCATATTTTTGTTGGGTATACAAAATTCCTCATCTCTTTCTTTCCTCTCAACAAGAGGGCTGATTGATGATCATCATCACCCACCCATTCCACTGAATCTTTTGTTCCTGGATTCAACAAAGCCCGAGGATTTGTAATTTTCCACATCCAGCAAACATGAATTCCAGAAGAAGATGTTCAGGGGCAGTAGGAGGAGCAATGAGGGACAAATCTTTTGGCCATTGAAAAGCAGAGGTGTGTGTGTGTGTGTGTGTGCGCCTGTTGGGTTTTTCAAACTTTGGGAATCCTTATAATCAAACTATTGGTGTGTCTGTTTGAGCTCTTTGTACCTACCTACCTACCTATCTACCTTTGTACCTACCTACCTTTACAAACCTATTAGAAATAACTATGGTGGACAATAGCAGGTAGGTATGTATTGAACAGGTAGGTACTGTATTTGCATTGTAGGTTCTTCATCAAAAAATAATTAAAAGAAAGACAAGTGAAAAAATTGGAAAAATATGAGGATAATAAGGTGAAATGTTGAAAAAAGTTCTTCATCAAAAAAGAAAATTAAAAACAAAGACAAACTGAAAAAATTGAGAAAAATATGAGGATGGTGAAATGTCGAAAAATAATATTAAGAAAAAACACAAAATAGTTCAAAAATTCAAGAAAAGAAACATCATTGTTTTAACAATGTCCAAGTTTCACACCTGACGTTACCGGTGTTTTATTTATTTATTTTTTAGGGAAATGACTCATGGAGCTGAAGTGGCTATTGCCCATAAGAAGATGTTAAAAAAATGACATCATCCATCCTTAGGAAGGTTTAACTAAATCTGACTAAAAGCAAGATATGAAATATAAACATTTAATCATCCTTCTAAAATTTAGACTGCATATTTGAAACCAAACATAGAAATCCAGCAACTTTATTAAAAAAAAGATTTTCTTTTGTAAATTCCAAAAAAATAAGATCAAATTTCAATATATTAAATTCTGGTGGGACAAACCTTAATTTCCAAAAATAATTAATTACTCATTTCAACACGAACCACCCTGCTATGTGGGTATGGTCCTCACTTTGGTGGGTAAACCCTAAACCCTAAACCATCAGCTCAAGTTTTGGTCAGGAAGAAGAGTTGAACCTAAACCTGGTCTGACTTTCAGGATTAGAACCAAAATTGGATTTTATATTTTTTGTAAGGTTCTTCATTCTATTTAAATGTGTAACCAAAACTGGAACTGCCCAACACTCTACAATACCCAACTTTCCCTCTGTTGTCCTTCTTATGATGTAGAAGCTTAATAGACTTATCTGTGAAGTCACCCTGTCTGCACCCTGTTTTTGGGCCTCCTGCTACCCCCATCCCCTCTTTTCATTGGAATCTGCAAAGTAATGAAATTTTATTATATCTGAGTATTTGATGCACAAGGTTCGAGACCAAGTATAGTAGTTGTACAGTTAGGAGTAGTGAAAATATATGTAACAACAGTGGAGGCGCTCAGGAAAAAGGAAACACAGGATGGAAACTCAATTTACCACCAAAATTTGGTGGAAAAACTAATTTGGGTCCCAGCTACTTCGTTTTGTAAAATTTTCATTCCCAGTTACGGGTTTGATCCCCTATTATTATGTCGAAACCGGCCGTCCTCGTCCCCTAATCGCAAGACTTTACAGATAACTCTAATGTATGTAATTACTTGGTGCTGTTTAGCCTCTGTTATTTAGGGCAATTCTAAAGGGGGTTATTTTGGCTCATTGTGAGTGCTTCCATATGGCTCTGCACTACGCTATGTAAAGCTCTTGTTTGGGGCCAAAATGCCCTGTAAGGCCCCTTGTTTGGGGGGAAGGGCCCATGGTTTGGGGATTCGTATGCATTGTAAGGCCCCCCTCCTTTAGGGGCATTGTACTTCTAAGGCCCCTTGAAACCTGGGTTTTACGTTTTTTTAACCAGTTTCAAAGGCTTTTATGTAGAAAAAGTGATGATCATCCCCAGGAAGATTTAGCCGAATCTGACTATAAACCAGAAATTTTTTAAAAAATCTTTAATCATTCTTCTATATTTTTGGCCACACAATGAAACCAAAGTATACAAATCTGGCAATTAAAAATTTAATTTTTCTCACTTCTGGTGAATGAAAGCCTCCAAAATCACTTATTTTTCGAAATTGTAATTCTTAATTTCGCCTCCTGGCAAAGTTTTGCCAATAAAAAAAAAAACTGATCGAGAGATTAATAAAATTCTTTATATCTGCATGTATATATTGATAGCTCTGGTGCAATATCAATAGGTTTTATTGAGTGTAAAGAGACCTCACATTTTAAAAAAATTCTCATGAGGGATTTTCTTTTCTTCTGAAATCATCATTTTTAGACAATAGGTTCCGCGAGGTTGCCAAAATATACTAGTATTCTTAAATTTTCTACTTTCCTTTTTGATCTTTAGTCAATTTTGGCTAATTCCTTTTATGATGATCAGCAATGCAACTACCTGCATCTTTCTTGTGCCAAAATGCAAAACATGAAGAAAGAATATTCCTTTTTCCTTCAAAAGAATCTCCAAATTTTGAAAAGCATAACTGAATTTTTTTTGCTACATTTGAAGTTTGATTTTAGTTTGGTAGCGTTTTTTAAACTAGATTTTTTGCTACTTAGACCAAAACTTGTTTAAATAGTAAAATCACTAATTTAAACTAAAATCACAATCCAAATTTGGTGAATTTTTTTTTTTTTTTCCTTTG
>Ga0209208_10003940_pt1 | contig 21177 bp, 11 predicted proteins | sample S1TSphfallax_3_FD_187694 | JGI IMG/M metagenome (GOLD analysis project Ga0209208, IMG submission 187694) | Host-associated microbial communities from peat moss isolated from Minnesota, USA - S1T2_Fd - Sphagnum fallax MG (SPAdes) (version 2) | ecosystem: Host-associated > Plants > Peat moss >...
AGGGACAGTGAAAGTCTAAGGCACTATGTTCTAGGCCCTCAAGTTGTCTTGTCCTAGACCTTATGTCTTAGCCGTAGTGACCTTTGGTTTGTACAAGCATCAAGTCCAAGCCTTGAAATCCTCATGTTCGTAGGCCTTTGGACCTTTAAAGTCATAGGCTTCTAAAGATATCATGTCCCAAAACATCAGGTCTTAAGGTATGAAAGCCAATGTCCTTAGATTAAGGTCCTTGCCTTCTTAAAAAATTGAATTTTTTATAGGTCTTGTGGTTGAACCCGAAGACAAATGAATGAGTCTAGGACTTATGATACTTGTCTGGCTCTTTTTGTATTCCCTATCTGTGTGGTATGAACTGATGCAAATACCAGACAAAAATCATTGGACCCAAAAACCAAGACCAGATTGGTATGAAAGTTTTTTAAACGTACCCAAGAACAAGAAAATCATAATAATCCAAGCTCAAGATCAAGGGGACGAGGTTGGTATGTTCAAAAGTTGATAGTCCACACTCCATACCAGACCAACAATGGGTGAAATCAAACACTTGTTTATAAAGTTGACTGAATTATAGCAATTAAAAACAATCGCAATGTGGCACCAAAATCCTATAGACATGAAGTAGTTGGTAATAACTATTACCGACTCAACTCAAGGAGTGATCCACACAAAAATTCAAATTCTTTCAGAAAATGAAATCCAATAAAAAAAAAAATTCATTTCTACAAAAAATAAAGAATAGAAAGATTGAATCATTCCTTTTTCTAAACGAATTTATCACTTGTGAAAGGTATTGAATATACTTCCTAACCATTACAAAAAACCTATTTATCCCCCTTCCCCTCGGTGGAACCAGTGGTAGCTAAAGTTTTGATAAGAGTATTGTGTGGATACAAAATTACATAATTCTTCAACAAAATTCATTCAGATAAGAAGTTAGAAATAATCAGTTCACTTTCATTGAACTTAGTTAGAGCACTCAATTCGAGTTAAAGTCAAAATGAAAAGTGGTTTTTGCCTTTCTAGAATTTAGACTCATCTTGCATAACTTATTATAATTTCTATCTCTCGTGTCAGTTATGTTGATTCATATGTTCATGGGTTATGGAATGTGGGTTGAGTAAGATATTTGTTAGCCTTGTGCAGCAAAGCAAGGATGTTGTGTTTAGATTCATTATAGAGAATAATAACTTAAGGGATTTTGAACCCTAGGTAATAGGTCTATTTTTTTTATATGAGGATTTTTGAAAGACGATATTTTGGCTTGTGTTGAAAATTGAGATTAGTTATAGAGTTATAATATAAAAAAGGATTTTGGTTTTTTTTAGAGGGTTTTTTGAAGATTTTATTCTTGCATGGTGAAATATTTAAGTTTTCATAATTCTTCTTTTGCCTTAAGACACTTTTTAATGTAAGTGGCAAGGCCAAACTGTGACACATCCCTTGTTCTAAAAAGGTATGGAATACCCTCATGTCGATTAGCATTTGAGCACAAAGTTTTGGGCTTATCTGATCATGGAATTCTATGCTCATTGTTTAGCATTGAGTCTCACATCAAATACTTGTTTATTGTCAAGTTTCATACCAAGTTGGGTGGGTGGAATTCTTGTTTTGAAATTGTTAATGTGATGTTTGAAAAGATGTTATTTGAGTTTATATATTTTATGAAATGGCCATTACACCCATTTGTATAAGGTTATGAATTTTATTCATCATGGTCACAAATGATCAAATACATATATTCCCATCATTACCAAAGAATATTTTTCCATTAATAAAACATCACAATTGGTACTTATAATTTTTAACTAGTTATAGTGAAAATTACATATGGCAATCATGAAAAACTTGATATTTTGTTCAAGAATTGCAACTATCATCATGTTTCATAAACATACAAACATTTTACACCACATGATGGTGAAATCCCTTCATGTTTTGATTATAACATTAATCTTTACAACATTGTTTATTAACATATAGTAATTTTCCATAGCATGAAAAAGGCATTAAAAAAATGGTAGGATGCAAGGGTGGACACTATGGACATTTTTTTGTTTTGTTTTGGGTGCATTATTTAGTGACAGGTGAATGAAAAGGACAACATGGGTGTGTAATGAAAAAGATAAGGACATAAAGAAATTCCCTTCACACCAATGTTGCATATCCTTGAAACACAAATTACACAAATCCCCAAAATACCTAAAACTAAAGAAAATTGATTTGTATAAATTCAAACAAAAACCATTTTAACTATGTATAAAGCATTGATTATGAGTTTATAGGGGTTAAATCACACCAATCTCACTTTTTTTAACATCAATCGACCTATTTTGGCAAAACAAAATACTTCCCAAACCCCCACACCACAATCCACATGCATTGTCGGAAACATTGAATCCAAAAACAACATAAAACCTACAACTCCCAATGATGATGATGAATGTTAAAACCTAAGAAGCAAAACTCAACATGTAAGAAATTCACTTTAGAAAATTTTACAAATGCAGGCTATTGTTTCCCTTTTGGAATCCCCATGAAACCCACATATAGTAAAAAACATAAAACACATTTTGAGGTCCCAATAAATTGGGTACTTTCTTCTTTCACCCCACAAAATCTAAATCACATTAGATAATTTCCCATACACATAACACATATTTTCTCAAAGCGGTCGCTCTCAAAATCCCAAATGAACTTCATCATTCCTCTTATCACAAACCCCTAATTGTGGTTGCATTTCTCTAAGAAGTACATGGTGTAGTGAAAATTGCATAACCTCAATCTAAAAAATTGCAATTACCACATTCGGGCATTCATCCCTCCTATTATACTAAACATCACAAAATCACATGTTGACCAAAAACAAAGTAGAATCTTAGAATATTTAGCTTACATCACACTTTGTGAAGTCCTTGGTATTTAAGCTCAACACCAACCTAACTTTTGATTGACATCCACCAAAAAATCCACACAACAACCCACCACACAAAATTCATCCACAATAAAGCCATAAAAAGAGTGGGCATTGTCGATCATAAAAACCCAACACGTTGATAACTTGCAAAAAACAAAACCAAAGCAAAAACAACAATCCACTCCTAATCTCCATCACCATCAATTGCCGAAAGTTTGTCATATTTTGATTTTGATGGTTGATAGCGATGCATCATCCATAGATGTTTATCACATGTGTTTCAATGTATAATGTTTTTTGTAAAATTTGACCACAATAAACAAGTAATGAAGATAAGGTGCATGATGAATGTTATGGATGTTAACAAGATGTAAGCATGTTAATATGGTTCAAGAAACAATAAACATTAAAAAAGACATCAAGGATATTTATTTGCCCATGGAACAAAAATGATGTAACAATTACACCATAATAGAAAGGTTGAAAGTTCATGAAACCTTCAACGACATTCATTAATTGAGTTGACATGAAAATGATATATAAGTAGCAAGAAATAAATAGATTAAATTATAAATCTATGAATCTTGAAAACTTATGCAAACTTCAACTGTAATACTCATGTATTTCAATGTCAAGATTGAAATCCATATTGTTCAAACTACCACACACACAAGGGGGGAAATTACCACGTAATAACCAGCACAACTCCTTCATTTTCAATTATTTGTTCATTTGACCAATAGTTAGTAACTGCATCCCATTTAAGAAAATCCAACTAGAAAAAGATAGGTTGATTAAATAAAAACACAACAACTAAACATGATGTTTGACAATAACATTAACAATTAGATTATATGTTCATTTTTTCCACATGTTTCACACATTTATTGAGCAAGAATTTAAAATAGAAACATAAACACATGTACAAATAAACTAATGCCAAAAAAATACAAATAAATTTGTATGGAAAAAAATTTGATTAAGAATGTTTTTTAGTATGACAATTTTTTGTAGTTGGAAAAAGGGGAAAAGAAAAATGCAATTCAAAATAAGAAAAAGAAATGATTTTAAGATTGTGGTTGTGGTTATAAAATTCATCCATCACACGGATTGTCCTCATCCTTAAGTTCCTTAGATGATTTTCCAAACCTTAATTGTTAATAGTAATAGTAGCAATAATAACTATGGTAGTAGGAAATGAGAAAACTTGAAAAAAAATGTATATTTCACATCATTAGATAGTACATTTTTGTTCTTATTTGGGTGTGGATTCAAACCTTTCATCATGGGCTCCAAGGACCATTGAAGTGCTTCCTAAACAACTATTTGTACCTTTATTCACTTCAAAGTACAAGTGATCCAATTGTGGATTATGGAATTCACGGTTCATATGTTTCAAAGCACAATAATGTTCTTCAAACTCTAGGAATAATTGTTCTAAGTTTAACAAAGATTGTTATAAGCGTGCAAATGTTGCCATAGTTACGCATGTGAATGATTTATCACAAAAAGCTACAAGGCATGTTAATTGTGAATTTGTGATTAAATTTTGCAAATACTTATAATGAAACAATTATTTTACAAATTGGGAGCCGCTTGACATTTTCAAAGTGAATCTTCAGTTAAATTTACCATGTTTATTTAACTATAATAGTACATTCCAAAAATTTAAAACTTTTCTTTATCCACAAAGTATTGTTATATTATCATAAATTGTTTTATTTTAAGAACAAGAAATTTTGAAAAATTGATATATGGGAGATTTTGCATAATCCTTCGTATGGTCATCCTTGGAAAAGTTTAGAGACAATTCATAACTACTTCATTTCCAAGGCTAATTATCTAATTTCTTTGCTAATATTTACCTCCTATCCTTGTAACTACCCCATTCCTTTCCCTACCCACCAACATGGATATGAGAAAGGCCATTTTCAAACCTAAAAACAATTAATGTATATTGGCCAAATAAGCCATGTGAACATAGTTGCATTTGTAGCATATTTGTTGTAACCAAAGCAATGTTGGTATAATTAGAAGGATAGGGAGCTCACCTTGAAAACATTATTAAAACTTGTTCTTTGCTCATCAACTAGTTAGCACCAAACCAAAAAAATGGTATAACAAGAAAAAAATAAAAAATAAGTTAAATCATGACCTCATGCATATGTCCTTTGTGTATTTACTATTTTCCCTTGATCACATTTTTTCTAGTTATTATAGCCCCATCATGTGAAAGAACAAACCAAAATAACACTTGTCCAACAAACTCCAAAAAATGATAAAATTACATAATTTTATTGAAAAGATTTGAAGCAAAAAAAAAGGGTGGCAAGGGGTTAGCCAATGGTTTAGATTTCACCTAAAAATAATTATAATTATTATAAAAAAACCCTACAACTTGTAAGTTAACAACAACAATAATAATCCCACCTTTCACGAATCCATGTTTCCATAATAATTCAACAAAGTATGATGAAGTGTGATCAAGTTTTTTGAAACATTTTGGATCTATGGGGTGATATAGGTTTATTGAATGTTTAGAATAGGCATATTTGTAAAAACATTCATTATAAACATTAATGACGAGACAACTTATTACTCTTAAGTAAATGTAGAACATAATCATGATTACCTAGAACCAACAAGTGTAAATCCATAATTGGATAACGGGTCTTAAGATCGTTTTCCCATTTTTTTCAAATTCAAAATCCAAACTTGCAAATATTCTCATTTGAAATTTCCCATGCCATGACCATCAAGGTTGCAATATCACTTGCCATCCCCAACCATTACAAACCACACTACTTATAGACAAGTTAGGATTGTAACTCAACTATTATGCAAGGTGAACCATATTAATTAGTTTGGGGTGTCGTTGATTGGCTTATGACAACAACAAAATTCTAAAATTAAAAAACTACCATATAACAATATTGATTTTTAAATTGGAAAACTAGTTGGGTTTTTGCAATAAAAACAAGTATTGGCCCTACTAAAAGGACACAACTTTCAAAAAACACAAATAGACACAATTGTTCTTGAGAACATGTTGAGTTCCTACAATAGAAACAAACACTTGCCTTATCAAAAGTACACTGTTCATTAGTTTGATTCAAGTTAAGGTAGACATGGTTTTAGCTTAAGTCTTTAATGAACATGTATTTATTTGTTTGTGAATTAAAACTTATCTCTACTTTTAATTGCCTATGTATTTTTGGAAAAGCTTTCAAAATTTACAAATATATATAATTGTTATGGTTACTAATGTGGTGACAATAATTATTGCGGTTATTATTACTACAACATTTTCTTTAGAAGAGTAATACCTTGTGGTTGCTTCATTATTATTGGTGTTCATAAATCTAGGTTAGTTTTGTACACTATAAACTACATTGGTTCAAGAAAAAAAAATGGTTTAATTATGTGATCCTTTGATCAAGAATAGGAAATACAAGGGGCATTAAAGAAGACATGTGTTCTAGGTTTTCAATAAAAATTAAGAATTTTTTTTTTACCATTTTCATTTCTTAGCAAAGAAAAAGGTGGGAATAGATGGCAGGTCGTGTATATGGCAAAGGTTGTGTTGCCTACACCAATTGTGACATGTTAATCATGACAATGATGGCAAGCTTGTATTAGTGCACTAAGTCTATGGTTAGTGTGGTCATGGCTACAAAAGGGGTAGTCTTGGACCATGTTTGACATTTGGTAAACATTCTTTAGGTTTTGCAAAGAAAAATCATCATTCAACTATGGACAAACCGCAATGAAAAGTTTGTTGTGATGGTTCAATGTCAACAATTTAGTATTTCAATCATGTTTGTGTTTTGAAGGAAAAATAACAGATTTGGCTTTTGCATGTTTTGATTTTGATTGTTTTAATATTGGATTTGCAATAGCTCCAACCACAAAAGATGCATTGTTGCAATGTCTTGTGAAAGATTTTCTAGCTGCAACATAAAGAGTTTTCATTCAATTTGGAATTCATAATACATGTCTACCTTGTTAAAAACATGGTAGTTTTTAACTCTACATTAATTTCTTTTAAACTATTTCTTAAAGGATTTTTTGGTTCTTGTTTGTGGATTTGACCTATTTTTTTCTTCTTTAAGTATAGTATTGCGTTGCATTAATATGGAGCTTGGTATGGACATGGGACAAATGAGGTAAAACATGTCTTGTTGGTGGTGACATGATGCACATCCATAGTAAGGACTAAGAGGTTCAATGTGTAAAAGGTTCAAAGAGGTGTACGGAACAAAGTACCTCAAATTTTTACCTATCTTAGCAGGCTTATCCTTGGGTGGTACCAATAGGAAGGTCACACCCCAAATTTCTATTAGCCATCCAACTTCAAGACAACATAGGATTCACATAAAGAAAGCTTTCCATTCCAAATTATTCATCAAAAGCTTACCCAAGTCATGTAGAATTCAAAACTCTAATTAAATTTACAAAAAAAAGTGTTTTGACGTGGAAAATGAATGGATAAAAAAAAAAGGTTTCAGGAATGTCACATGAAGGGATTTTTTTAATATTATTATACGCAAAAAGGAATATATTTCTTAGGGATTTTTCTTGGATGTTAATTTTTGAAAATACTTCAAATGCTAACCTACTTGATGCATTTTATGGATATTTGATTGAATCAATTTTGATTTGGTTATAAATTTTTGAAGTCAAGACCGTGAAGTCCCAAAGGGCCATTGATGTCCAACACACAAATGTGTAATTATTATCACCCTAACCCTAATATTCATGGACTATTTTAATGTAAACTATCCCCATTTTTTGCATCACCCAAAAAAAATAGTTTAATGTTATTGTCCCTAGTAGTGTTGGCAAGTTGTTATTATTATTTTTTCACACCTAGTCATGTAGGTTCTTTTTATTTAAATTTTTTTGGACCAAACAAAATATCAATATCAAACAATTCAAAAACTTTTGAACTAGTGCATTAATAAATTTCATTGTCGAAGTAATCCCATTCGTTACCAATTTAGTTGAATATTATTTTTTAAATATTTTCTTGTTGTGCATAATAGTTGATATTCAAATAGACACCTTGAAAATTGTTTTATTCTCCCAAGGAAAACACTAAATATTAAAATTATATACTATTTGCATTAAACAAGAATTTTGGGGAAGGGGGGAAGTATTAGGTAAGGGAATTTTATTTTCCCCCAACCTATTTATCTGATTTTTTTTATTATGCACATATTTCAACCACACTATATTTAATTATATATTTTTGTTTGCATGCAACTTCAATATATTATATTTTCATTTAGCCTAAGGCATTCCTATTAGGCATAGAACATAGGAAAAATTAAGGCATCCTATAAATGAGCATATAATGTTTCCAAAATTAGTTTAGTTCTTTCTTCATTTTTAAAAGTATGCTTCATTCAATTTGTGAACTTGAATTTTTTTCCATAATGTCATTTTCAAATTCAACTTCATTCATGAATATTTCACATCCTTCAATTTGCATTACTCTATTTTTATTTTCACTGTACATTTACATTTTTCACAATGAATGTTCAACCAAGTCAAGGATGGAGAAATTCAAGCAAGTGTAAGTATTACAAAGCCCTTAGGACCAACTTAATGCCTAGACTATATTCCTAGACCCCTAGACTCTAGGCTTGATACCCAGACCCAGGGGAAATTTATACTTTCTGCCTAGGTTTTAGAATTTTGATATCCATTTTCCATCCCGGATATCACAATGTCAAATCTCACAACCTTGGGGTCTGATGAACCGGATATCACCATGACTGATATCTAACCTGAACTCTTGAATGGGCATTTGTGTTTTTCAAATATTCGCTCAACATTGATTTGTTCTATTTCTAATAACTGACAATCATATTGGTCCTTAAGTTCCTACCAATGTTGTCCAGTTATTAAAGTCTGCTACATATACCCATTGGTCATCAGCTCGAAGTATATTCCAGTGTTGGGTGGGTATTAAAAATACCCTAGGGTGTCATCCGGGCATCACCCGGACATTTCAGTCTGATCGTTTCAAGGTATCACTCATGATGATACCCTGACTGAAAACCGAATTATCGATTTTCACACAATTTCACTTGTGTGAAAACCGGTTTTTTTAAAAAAGAAAAAAAGAATCTCAGAACTGGGTAAGGTGTGACCCTTTACCTGGGTCAAGGTCTCAGGGTTTAGCCACCATAAAAAATTAGTACAAGCAATAAATAAGTTATGGGCATCAAATTGAATTATGTTTCTATGCAGAATGGAACAACGTTTTATTTATTGGATAGTGTTATCATTCATGGACCATGAGTTTGAACTTTGGAGGTACGGTATTAAGACAACCTATTTTAATTAGAGCTAAAGGAAGGACAACTTCGTCAGCAGACTCACATCAAAATTTGCTTGTTAGGTCTAATTTGCATTGGGAGATGAGGAATTCAATGGAGGGTTAGTATTTGGTGGTACTGTATTTACTTATTAATGGTAGGCCAGGTTAAATGGTAATGATGTTTGGAAAGTTAATTTGGGCTGTTTTTACAAATTCTAACTAAGCTTGTTTTTTCACCCAATGTGAATGAAACTGGTTCTAATAAGGTAAAACTTCCAAAAGTTGGATCCGATGCGATAGTCCCTTTCCCTGTGGGGGCAGGGCCCAACAAAAGACAAGTGTTGTGGGAGGTTAAGTACCCTTGTGCTAGGGTCAATTTCATCATAGAATAATCCTTTAAAGTTTTGAGATGAACTTTAATCCTTGTGAAAATATGAAGTTGAGTTGTGGAAAAACTTCATAATTATTAAAGGCTATGATCTGAATAATTTCACTACTGTTATGACAAATATTATAAAGCATACAATTGTAAATCATGAAAATTTAACAATTTGGAAAGATAAAAATGAAACAAGCTTCTGAAAAAAATTAATTACCTATTTGTTTTGTCAATGTGGAAGAAGCTGACACATGTTGTTCAAAGGAATGAGTTGTCCACTGACTAAAAAATCTTGGGGGTGCTGTCCATCATCTAGGGTTTGGGGGGGGGTTTTGGGGAAGGAAAGGTTTTTCTTGAGGTTTCCGCCAGGTGGTTTGTTTGTCCTTGAGCGCCTTGCTTGCTTTGAGTTTCTGCAGGGGTTGTGGAGGAGGAGGCATGGCAACATTGTTAAACCAATCTGCAATGATGCAAACGGCATTGTCTATGGCAGCTTTTCTCCCACCCAGGGCACAATCAGAACCCAGTACCAAGTGCCAATTAGTATCATTGTCTTTGAGGCCTTCTTTGAAGTCTTGTAGTGCACAACCCAAGCCCTGTACCTCTTCTTCAAGACTACTTCATGTTGCAAGCTTGCAAGCTTCAGCTTCTGAGACAGCAGCAGGTTATGAGGCAGCAGGCCTAGTGCTGGAAGGTGGTGGTAATGGGGCAGGTACCAAAGGAGGAGCTGGAAGTGGTGGTGGTGGTGGGTCTGGGGACAATTCTTGGGGAAGATCAGAGAATGAAAGCGGTGGTGGCGGCGCATCATCTCAGGAGGCTGGATCAGGTTTGTTGGTTGCTTTTTGGAGAGGTTGGCAAGCAAGGGTGAAAGCAGATCCACAGTTTGCTTACAAGGTGTTGATGGAGGAGGTGATAGGAGTGGGAGCTTGTGTGTTGGGGGACATGGCCTCAAGACCCAATTTTGGTCTCAATGAGCTGGACTTTGTTTTCTCCACTATAGTTGTTGGGTCCATCTTGAACTTTACTCTCATGTATATGCTGGCCCCGACAACAGTGGCAGGATCTTCAGTTGCTGCCCATCTTCCAGGAATCTTTGCTAGCTGTCCTGCTGGGCACATGTTTGAGCCAGGGAGATTCTCCTTCTTTGACAGAGCTGGCACTTTTGTTTACAAGGGTGTGCAGTTTGCAGTTGTTGGGTTTGCTGCAGGTCTTGTGGGGACAGCACTCTCCAATGTGTTGCTGTCCTTGAGGAAGAAAGTAGATCCCAATTTTGTGCCCCAAAATCAGTCACCCCCCACAGTCTTGAATGCTGCCACTTGGGCTCTTCACATGGGGTTGAGCAGCAATTTGAGATACCAGACGCTCAATGGCCTTGAATTCTCCTTAGCAGGCTGGCTGAATCCTGCAGCATTCAAATCAGCTGTGGTTGTTCTTCGTGGCCTCAACAATGTGCTTGGTGGGACATCTTTTGTGCTACTGGCTCGTCTCACAGGCTCTCAAAGCTCATCATCAAAAGATATGGATCCTCTGACAAGTGCACCCAAGGAAAACACTGGAGTTGAGGATCAAACTTTGGTGCTGAAAGAACATTCAAGCTGAGTACTGAATTTTGTAAGGGTAGTGTTTTCCTAGTGTATGACCCATTAGCCTGGCATATCAAACTTTCAGATTAAATCAGGACTTTCAGGTTTGAAAGCATGTTCAATCCTTCATATGGTATGTGCTCACTGCCATGCCATACATGTTAGGCTTGAAGGTCAATGAACATGCATGAGACTATTGTTCAAAACTGCTCTGGAGCCCCCTTCCTCTGTTTTCCAGTGTTTCTTTTTCCTTGTCTGTTGATTGATATCTGATCTGAAGTCTGTATTATCAGACAGTCTCTAGAACCCTTGATTATAGAGACTTCAGATCACATATCTCAGTCCTCATTTGTTTACCCCTAGTTGTTTGTTATTCTATGTTTTGCTTCTTATTGCGTGCTTTTTGGTTTTTCCTATCTTCTTTTCTCTATGTTTTTTCCCCCTTCTTCTATTTTGTTGTGTTGTTGGTTGCTGGCCAATATCATGGCAGAGTCTTCTCATTGCTTCTGGACTTGTGACAGAAACTCAGTACACAGGTTATTGCTTACACTGAACTACTGACCCATAGGCAGTGTAGGGAGCTGATGAACTCAGTGGGGAAGTTGTGGTAGACAAGTTGTGTTCATATATGTTACTGTTGATAGTCCCTGAAGAATGAGAGACTTTTGTTCATACTGCTCATTTTTATTGTTTCTTTGTTATAGTCATCTGTCCCTTTGGTGTTCTTCCTTCTTCGTGTCTCTGAAGTCCTTATCTGCAAGTCTTTCTTTCACTTCCACTTCCAAGGAAAAGTGTTAACCTTGTTGTTCTGGCTTTCTTAATTGTGAGTACAGATATTTCTTGATCCTCATGACAATTACCTTAATTACTGATTGATCTCTCTGTTCGGTTAGAGTATTGTAACTGTAGAGAAGTTCTCAAAATCTAACTTGGATATATATATGTGTATTTATATTTGTTAGAACATTTTCTATGTTTATCTTACTATGTGAGATTTCTCTGCAATGTTTGCAATTTTGATGCCCTGCAAATATGAGGTGTTTTTTTAATCACAGGTATGTTGAATACCTGATTTTGCAAAAGTAGCTTTTTTGTCAGTGGTTCATTTTCTTGCAAGTACATACACTATGGGTTTTTGAGTGCATTCACACCTCCAGTTAAGTTGGAGCTTCAATGGCAGATTAACTGTATTGCAACAACTTTGATATGAATTTTTAGAGTTGTTTGAGAGAGGACTGCTATACCACAAGCACACAGGCAGAGGGTGGTGAGAAAGCACAGCTATTTAGGAGCTAAAGTTGTTCCAAAACTCCATTTCAGAGATAGATACAGATCTTGGAGAACTGTGTTGCTCAGTGCCAAGCAAGTAAAATGGTTGAAGTTCTGTCCCATACTCCAGATCTACTTCATGTGGTAGGGGACAATAATTGGTCTTGTTGGTTGGAATGTTGCAATCATAATATGAGTAAGTATTACCTTTTGAAGTGTTATTGTAGAGTTTTGTATTGGTTTGGTATTGCACCAGCCAAAAATGAGTTTTCCACCAGGCTGGTACAATTTAAAAAAAAAGGATTCCATACCAGGACCAGGCTGGTACGAAAGTGTTAAATAGGATCCAATACTAGGACCACTAGGCTGGTATGAAAAATCCAAGAATACCAATGCCAGAACTTATCTCAATACCAGGATCTGGCTGGTATGAAAAATCCAGGAATATCAATACCAGGATCAGGCCGGTCTGTTCAAAAGTTCATACTAGGCCAACACTGGATTTTACCATTGTACCAGTGTAGGCGCACTGTCAACCAAGGCGAAGTCCTGTACCACTCTGAGGTACTCCTTTGTGCTAAACCGAGTTCTGCATTTGCGAACAACTTCTCACTACAATTCTCTTTCAAATCAAGTGTACTAAAATACTCAAGAACTGCATTTCTGTACACAATATGTCTTGAACTTAGTTTCCAACTTTTAAATTCTCTATTTTCTTCCATCATAGACCATCTGCTAACAAAAAGAACCTTTGAGCAAGCAAGTATTTCAAATAAGCTCAGTTTAATTGATAATTTCACAGGATTGAAGATATACATACAAGCAACGACTATAAATTTAAACCAAACTCACCAGCAACATAGCCAGTTTAATCATACAGCAAGATGAGAAACTCGCCAGCAACATGGCCAATTTGATTGTAAAGCAGGACAAGATTGAAAAAAAAAATTGTTTAAAAACTACATTGCCTAAGCATTTGAAGGGGTGTGAAATTCTTTATATTCACAATGTTGGTGATAAATTAGTTTTATCTTGAGTTTACTGTTGATATAATTGTAGGCAAAATTTTGAATCATCTTGTGCAATAAACGTTCAGTGTTAGTATTTGACTTCTAGATTTCACTAAAATTTAGTCCTTTTGGGAATAACAAGTCCAGAGTTCTAACCAAAATTGAGGGATGAAATTAGACCTCTAAATGCAAAGGGCATTTTGCCTTCATTTAAGGATAACTTAGTATACACACAAAGGATTGAGTAGCATATGTGAATTTCAAAAGAATCAAATCAATTTGTTGCAATTTGGATCAGTGTAATACTACATGCCAATCCTTGAAAAGAGAGCCAAAAGAAGACATAATGACAAAAGGAGGAAAACAACATAAAAACTGTTGGTGTGGTTGATTTGCTTCTGTTTTGGTAAGTTAGGTGGTGCTGGTGGAGATTTAGCGGAAAGTGGTGTTGTTGCAGCTGCTCCTGCGGCTGGCTCTTCGTGGTCGTCGTCTTCTTCTTCCTCTTCTACCTTTTTTGTTTGGTCACTTATTCTTCTATCCTTTCCCTTCTTTTCTCTCCTTACCCTCTTCTCCCTAGTTCTCCTCTGCTGCTTTTGAGACAAAGGGCTTTTGTCTGATCTTGGTTCTGTGAGGGTTTGTTTCCTTCGTGGACGCATGTGGAGATGACATAGCGCTAGAGAGTCAAGGATCGCTTGTACAAGCTTCACAACAAGGGACAGGCAGGAGTTCAGGCATGGAGGTGGTTCCTGGGGAGATTTAGGTCATGATAGGAAGACCTTGGTGCCTCGGTTCATGAAGAACCTCAAGCAAGTGCAAAACTTCGGATTGTAATCTGGTCTGGTAAGCGAAAAAAGGGGTGGAAGTGGGGGAGACTTTGGTGGCAAAGTTTTCAAGAACAAGGCAAGGAAGGGATCCCTGAAGGAAGGGCCATAATAGAATGGGGGTTGTACTGTCGCGGCTATGGTTCTTCATGTTTCCAGCAAAAGAGTACAAGATTGTGGTGGTTGGGTTGGACAATGCTGGTAAGACAACAACTCTTTACAAATTGCACTTGGGAGAGGTGGTGGTCACACAACCCACAGTTGGCAGTAATGTTGAACAGCTTGTGTACAAAAACATCCGCTTTGAAGTATGGGATTTGGGAGGGCAGGACCGGTTACGACCATCTTGGGCAACTTACTATCGTGGCACTCACGCAGTGGTGATGGTGGTTGATAGCACGGACCGGGACAGAATTGCAATCACCAAAGACGAGCTGTTCAAGTTGATGCAATATGAGGAATTGCAACATGCGGTTGTGCTTGTCTTTGCAAACAAGCAGGACCTTAAAGATGCTATGACTCCTGCAGAGATCAGTGATGCACTCTCATTGCACACCATCAAGAAGCATGATTGGCATATCCAAGCATGTTGTGCTCTAACTGGAGAAGGACTTTGGGATGGGTTAGGTTGGATTGCTCAACATGTCACTACTGGAGCCACCCAGGTGGTGGTACCACCCTAGGAAAATAACAGAGGAATTGCAACAAGAGGAAATACAACATGTGGTGGTGCTAGTCTTTGCAAAGAAGCAGGACCTTAAAGATGCTATGACTCCCTCAGAGATCAGTGATGCACTCTCGTTGCACACCATCAAGAAGCATGATTGGCATATCCAAGCATGTTGTGCCCTAACAGGAGAAGGACTATGGGATGCAGTAGGTTGGATTTCTCAACATGTCTCTACTGGAGCCCAGGTGGTGGTGACCTAGGAAAATAAGAGAGTGTTCACTTAGCTCTCTTTTCTTTTTTGTATATCATACAGGCTCTAGCCCTGCATTGTTATCCTTCCTTTTGAAAGCAAGCATCTGCAATTTGTCAGTCTTCTTGGTCTTCTTGATCATGGCGCAAGCAGCACATTAAGTGATGTGCTTTTGTAGATAATTTCTATTCCATCAACTTTGATAGGTGTATGATTATCTGATCATGGTCTACATTTCTCTAATTTCGCAAGAATGCATAGTTCTTGTGAAATGTGAGGTCAAATCTCTCTCTCTTGTTTGGAAAGACCTGACCTGCAGTTGGCAATAGTGGGCACGCAATTTAGGCAAATTTCAGCTCTTTAAGGTTCTGATAGATACCCTAACATCATGTGCTCTACTACAGATGTTCATCAAACAATAAATCATTTGTGGCATTGCAGTTGCTCACCTACTTGATTCTGCATTGTTGCTGTATGCTGGTGCTACTGTGTGATGGGCTTGGGTTGTCCAGCATGAGTCCATGCTAGAAGAACCCTAACATCATACCTGCCAACTGTTGTGCTTGGGAACAGTTGGGATGGGACGTATGCAATATCTTGCTTGATGTGGTGTCATTTCAAGCTCTGTTTGTGGTTTCTCCTACTCTTTTCCTTTCTCTTCTACTCTCCTTTGCTGCACTGCTTGTTAAGTTCATTTTGTTTGAGTTCTTCCTACCTCTTGTTGTATGCCTTAAAAACATTTCACCTTGTAACTACACTTGCCCCTGTTGATGTGACACAGGGTTGGAGCTTTCAACTGTGACAACCTCAATCTTTGGACATCCTCAATGTATTGGATGTTGTCACCTGCTGGGTGTGGATTTGATGGCATTTTGAGCTTCTTTGGAGCCATGATGAGCATAAGTAAGTTATAACTGTTCCATTATTATAACAACAACGTTTGTCTTTCATATCTGTACTCATTAGTAGTGGGGCCTGACTTTCAGGCCTTACTTGCATCCTTCTCTCATTTGCAAGCTATCTTGATTCATTTGTTCCCTTTGGTTACCACTGGCAGCCTTGTTTGTCTTGCTATCAAATCTTTACTTCTTCCATTGCCCAGCTCTTACATGGTCCTCTGTGGCTATTCTTGTCTTGCACTGGTTCTTTTCAAGATGCATTAGTGATTACAAATTGCATTTCCACCTTCACTCATGAGTCTTTGGCCAGGTTGCCACTATTCCCTTTGCACAATTGTCTGTGATTTGCATCAGTCAAAAAGCTTGGAATATTTCTTCTTGCATTTTGCAACATAGTGTTGGTATAATTATCAATATATAACTTGTATGTAGTTGCCCCCTAATTGTTTTTGCTTATACTCTCATGAATCAACTAAGATGTATGTATTGTGAGAGAATATCTGAGAGTGGACAACCCTTTCAAGACCTGAATGGTAGCAAATGCTATTGTATTGAAAATGATGATGATTTTTGAATCTAGATCCAATGAAAAATCTTAAGAAAAATAATATCACATGGGAAAGGGTCAAAGGTTGGGTTACTTGACAATACTCAAGTGGTTGTGGTGTCTTAAATGAATTTCATTAATGCCCAAGGGCTAGAGATCCACAATCTTTGTTTTTGAAGAAAAAAGCGATTATTTTGTCTCTTGTTAGGACAGTTTGGGGGAGGACTTTCAGAATGTGCAGGTTGTATGTATGTCATGCAATTTTGTAACTGGATTGTTAAAGCCAGAAGGTCTGGATTACTTGGAGGCAAAAAAGTGCTTTGGGACTTTTTAAAGGACGCCTTTAAAAATCTTCGTTGTGAAAGAAAGGGCAAATGGTTACGGGTTTAGGGTTGAGGTATATGGGAATTTCTGAAACTATGTTTAAGCTATGTTTTTGTGATGTCATCTATTTCATGTAGTGTACAATGTTCAAGTTTGCTAATAATGACACACAATGCTTGCAAAACATTTCAATGGAAGGTTAATAACACAATGGAACTTTCATAAATTTAACCAAAATGTATGCTAATGGAAAATCCAAACATTGTCCAATGCCAATAATTGTGGGTTAAGAATGAGACAAATCAACATAGTCAGAGTCAAAGGAACAAAACAAGAAGTTAGATCAAAGTGAATTTTGTAAAATAAATAGATATTTCTATGTGGTCACTGATGCCATTTCAAAATTATGGTAATTTTGACAAGTTGTGTTAATTGATTAATACGAATGTTAATGTAATCCATGTTCAAAAGCTTTCTGTTAGATTCAAGGTTTTCTCTGAAGTAAGTCTTTTAAGATTGAGTTGCTATGTGTCTGATAATGCCTATTTTGCAATGAATCCCTGTGATTGCATTTGACATTCAAAAGAATTTGCACATTAAGAAGTCACCAACCACACTCAAAAACAAAGAATTGGAGGAGAAAAATAATCTTGAAAACATTCAAGTCCAGTGTGTTCATATTTCCAGAGTTTTTCATGGTGGCATGTGATTGGGGTGTGATGTACATGATGTATAAAACCAATTTATAAATTACAATATTTTACCATAAAAATCCATCAATACCATAGCAATTATAAACATTGATTTCATGGACAGATGTTGATCAGGAATTTTATTTTCAATTTTGTCAGGTAGGTGGACTGGAGATCACCACAAGAGGACTAATCTGGCTAGAGGTTGGGCAGGAAAGTATAAAATTTTCAGAATCCCACTTTGCTCTGGCAACCTTCATGAACTCAGCATCTAATTGTGGCAACTTCTGAGTGTTATTCCTCAAAATATGGCAACCTTTGCTAAAAAAATCCTTTGTACTATTTGCGCATGATTTTCTTTTGTCACCTCGGAATGAAAATTCACCCAGAAAAAAAGGGTGCCATATTATTGAATATTCATTTCAAAATTGAATTATCTTCTCAACAGCGGTGATTGTTGGCACTCTATGCAACTGAGGAGACCACAAAACGATGCATTAAGTTTCATTTGGTCCCACATACATTTTGAGGAATGTTAAGTGGCTGTTTTGTTGGGTCTGCGCTGCGGAAAAGACTCTTCATTTGCCTTCGGAGGATTCTTAGCTAGTTTGCCAGGACTTGGGTCCTTCTATCTTCTATCTGTTTCTCCCCCTTCTTTGGGTGCTTTGTTTTATTGATGATTGGCAGGTTTTCATCAAAAGCCTACATGGTGGTGTAGGATTTGGGCAGAAAATTTTGGCTGGAACTTGACCCAATGTGTGAGTGAAACCTGAAGGACTATGTGTGCATATGATCGATGGGCATGTTGCATAGAAGTGCATGCATCTGGCTGAGAAATTTTACATCCAGTTAGGTAAGTTTTTAGTTTGAAATTTGAACCTGCCATAAAGGGCAGAGTCATTCCACTATGAGCAGATTGTTACTATGTTACTATTGTTTGGGGCACAACTTCATGGAACATTTCCTATTTTGATTGTTGTTGCTGGCTTTGAACTTGCCATAACAAGGACTAAGAGATTATGTGCAGCCTTTTAGGATGTCATCCATCCATCATGGGGTTGTCTTGTTTTGTCTTTGGATATTGCGAAGCTCTCGCCGCAGTTGCAAAACTTCTGCAGAAACATCTGTTGCCTTCACCTCTTGCTGGAGTTTCTTCACTTGCTCCTCTAATGAGTTTAGACGACTCTCGTGTTCTCGAAGAGCTGATTGCACCCATCCTGTATCCCCTGTGTCCGCTCTTTGAGCTACAGACATAGCCTGCACAATCCATTACCAAACTCAGTCACCAACTTTTTTTCACCCATTCATTGTATGCAGTTTTTGATGCGCTTTTGAGTTTGAAGGTGCAAAAAAACTTAGTATGTTGTTGCCAGATTTGGCACATACGATGACTTGATTCTTAAGGTTTGCAATGGTCATGATGTTTACCAAAATGAGAATGAACCATTTCGAAGGAAGTTACTTCAATTTTTTTCAAATGACGTGCAAAAAATATAAGGTGCAATTTATTGGAAAGTATATAATTTACAATTTATTTAAATAAAATAAGGTGTTTAGAGTTGGATTACGAGAATACAATTAAAATATTCTTTTAACATTTTATTATTTCATGACATATAAAAAATTCCCTTTATCTTAGATGTCTAATAAAATATTCAAAGAGTAACTTCCCTTATATGGATCATCAAAGATTGCAAGGAAGTTCTTTAAAGACTTGCTGAATGAACATTATTGCTGGTATCCGAGAGAGAGAGAGAGAGAGAGAGAGAGAGAGAGAGAGAGAGAGAGAGAGAGAGTTTGATGCAAAATTACCTTTTCCACTAGAAGTATGCGTTGGCTTTGATTGTTGATGGAGAGTTTATGATCTTGCATGGAGTTCAGAAGCAATAGTAAGTGTTGTCCCATGTTGTCTTCACAATGCTTTTCAACCTCCCCCTACATGTATCAACACTGACTAAGCATCAAATCACAATGAACACAACTGTAACATTTTACCTATATGCTCATTTCACCTAACATTTTCATGTTTTTTTGACAATTCGAAATTTGCAATTTTGGAGCAAAAATAAGATTACAGGTATCTAGGTAATTAGAGATTAGATTTGCTAATTTTGGACTTTTTTTCATCCTGGTGCAGAGGACAAGTTGTCTTTCGAATTTGAGCCAAAACATTGTTAACATATATGTTTGTTGGATCATCTAGTGAGGCACAACATTATTGATATGTTGTGTAATAGTTAAGGAATTTAGGACTTGAGATTTTGAAACGGAAATGAATGGATTCTTGCATGCACGAAACATCAACTCTTGTGATGATCTAGATTTTAGCGTGATGATTTAGCTAGCAATGGGGATAATTTGTGATGGGAAACATGACATTGACGTACTTACCTGTGGCATGGAAGCGGAGCAACTGACATGATGGAATGGGCAACTGACAGGCTTCATCGGACAAACAGTGGCACAATGGTTGTCCATATTGCTACGACTCACTGTTGCCTCGCATTTCAGACGACAGTGAAGAATCTTGAAAGGGCAAGAAGCATCGTGTGCTTCAGCATGGATGGCAGAGAACACGTCTCCACAGTTGGGATTGTGGCATGAGATGGGTCGTAGCGTACACCTCAATTTATGATACGCTAGTTCATCACGATTGTCAAATCTCATTGCACAATGGTGCGCTTTGCTACGATCCACACGCTTTAGTATTGCCTTTGCAATCACCTAGTCAAAGAAAAACAAAAAGCTTGTTTCTCAATATATATTGAGTAACTTTTAGGTATTGAATTGATTCTAGACAAGATTGTTAATTCTGGATTTTTTCCTAACTTGGTGATTGAGATCCAGGTTTTTATTGAATTGGAGACAAATCTTGGATCATTGAATTGGATCATGTAATGAGACAAAACATTATTAATATTTGTTGTGGCATCATCTGCTGATCCTCAAATCGAAGTTTCTCTTCATTTTTTCAACTTCCAAATGGTCGTCAATTGTTAACTCTGAACTTTTCAAGAGTTCCAACCAAGCTCTCAGCCTCCAAGCATTTACCGACAGCTACTATGGAAGAGCATACCGTTCAAGGAGGAGAACATAGATTCAGTTCAATTGCTGGCTGAAAGAAGTTGGAGGGAGTTTTTGATCACTAACCTCTCGGCGTCCAAGTATCCAAGTTCCACTGCGCTCGAGCTCTTGGACAAAGTCTCCGAATTTCTTGTCGTCCTTCTTTTCGCTGCTACACATGATTTTGCTCGACATCACCCTTGTGAACAAAGTTCTCTTGGAACGCACAAAGCTCTCAAGTATGTCATCCACTACCTTTGCTGGATTTACAACCTGTCCATTCAGATGCATGATGCAGCAAAACGATCAGGTTTTCAACAACCGAGAATCGGATCGAGAGAGAGAGAGAGAGAGAGAGAGAGAGAGAGAGAGAGAGAGAGAGAGAGAGAGAGAGAGAGAGAGAGAGAGAGAGAGAGAGAGAGAGAGAGAGA
>Ga0209208_10003941_pt1 | contig 21176 bp, 12 predicted proteins | sample S1TSphfallax_3_FD_187694 | JGI IMG/M metagenome (GOLD analysis project Ga0209208, IMG submission 187694) | Host-associated microbial communities from peat moss isolated from Minnesota, USA - S1T2_Fd - Sphagnum fallax MG (SPAdes) (version 2) | ecosystem: Host-associated > Plants > Peat moss >...
CCACTTTTGACGTTAGATTACATAATATACAACCTCTGATCATTGAAGAAGCTCATGAAGTCCAATCAATAGGTTTAAGGTAAGGTTATGAACTTTGCTCAAGCTCTGAGTTATTGTGGATGATTATGATCTCTTTTGGAGTTATACATTTTTATTTCTCATACTTATTCAATGAGCAACACACCCCATGGTTGATCAAGTTTAGATGACTAAATTTTGGCCAGTGATGGATCATGCCAATAATATTGTTTGAAACACCTTTCATTTCCATAATACAAGAACAAAAATTTATGTTGTTACATCTCATTTACAACATGACAAAATTCAAGCTCCCCACACCTCCTTCTTTTGGAAATATCTCTTTCCCACATCATGTAAACTTGACCTAATGTTTTTTTGTATTTGCATATATTCTACATTTAGCATAAGCTTCCTCCTAGCCTTGGAGGAACCTAATTATAAATCTAGAAGGTGCCTCCAAGGTACCAGATACAAGTAATGATGTCAATTTTTTACATTGAGTAAGGCAGGTTGGATTAGGGGTTATATTGTCCTTGGGCTACCTCCTTAAGTAGTGTTCAAAGGAAAACTAAAGCATCAGCCATTGTTTGATCTTCTGACCTTGCCAAAACACCCACTCGTTGTCCCACTAGAATGTTGTGCCCCAAACCCTTATATCATAGATAGGTTCCTTTCAAAATAGGAGTGCAAGTGAGGTGAGATAATCTCGTGTGCCACCCAAATCTAAACAACTGAAGGACAGCAAGAAAACTTCCGGTATTTCTAAGTTGGTGATTTTCAGTTGCTGGGAGTTTGGCGAATTACTCACACTGCTATAATTGAAGAACTATTTTGAAGAATGCTGACGTTGCTACATGTGACCCATGGATGTGGATATGGAAGACAAGGATCCCCAGTCCAAACGCCAAGGTTTCCATAACTGGACTTTATTTCCTCAATGGCAAGAGCTGCACACCCGAGGTTAATTGCAGTCACACAATCTGAAACACTTCAAGAGCATAATAGCTATATGTTTTACATATAATTTAGTATGCACATAGGATATCTATCTGTGAAGCAAGGTAGTTTGTTTTGTTTGTTGGTCACACTGGCAGCTCCCAAACCACTGCCCTTCATGTCGCATTCTTGGTATCTGTGGAAAGCTCTTGGTGGGTAAGGGTGCACCAACTTGGTTTGAGACTGTTTGAAGCTATGGTTGTGGAAGCCATTGATTATTGAACTATTTTCTCAATTAAACTAGATAAAATCGGAAATGAAAACTGTATTGAAATTTGGGGGCGTTCTTGGTGTTCTAGGAAAGCCCTTGGCGAGTCAGATTTAACAGAGTTTATTTCACAAGTTTCAGAGCCAAGGTGTGGAAGATATTGATTTTTGAGTGGATTTTGTCGCTGGAAATTCAAAAAAATTGCAAAAATTGAGTTTCTAAGGAAAAATTAGTTGAGCCCTCAATGTGTTCACACTTGGGCCAACGACAAGGCTACACTAGTAAAGCTGTAAGCATACTATCTTCATTTCTATTAGGAATTTTTCTTCCCATTTAGTAGGTTGGAACATTAATCTGATATTCCTCATATCATTGGTAGATAGATGGTTGCAGGCAGCAAGGAAGGTAGGCCATAAATGCTAGCTCACTACTGCTATGATGTGGAAGTTGAAACATGAAACTTGAATTTTACTAGGACTGGGTTGGTAACTTACTGTCCTGCTCGTTTGTCAATATGGCGGATTGGTTTTGGCTAAGTTCGAAAATCTCGAGGGCATTCACCAGGGGACCCAAAGCAGTGGAAATAGATTGATTTTTAAACAGGCTAATATAGTTGGGCACTGTGCCGGAATATTCTTTGCCTTCCGCCCCACCCAAGCCGCCTCCATCGACAAGTGGATTCACGAACCAGGTATGAGAATAACCAGGTACCCCCAGATAGAATTCCCGTGAAGAGTTACCTGCATTTGGATCTAATTCCGCCATGTAGAGTGTCATGAACCAGATGTAAGCATGGGTGAATGGGATGTTGATTGTCATGGTACCATTGGTTGTGAGTGCAGTGTTCATCACTGCCTCAGGGGGAAATGGCGCGTTCACTATGCCGTTTGCTGTTAATGCTTCATCTTGAGCGGTACTCTGTACATACGACGAGTTCGACTTTATGGGAAACCAGTAGTGATCAACAATATCACCAGGATATCTGTATATTACAGCAACAACAGGAAACAAGGTCAAGCAAACATAATGAACTTCCTTATGAGCGAATTATGTGGAGATTCTCTGTGAATCTCCTTGGATTAATCGACAAAACAACCCCTCGAAATAGTGATTTTTGAGATATACATGAAGACCGCCTCTATGGTTTTGGTCCTCTTAATTAATAGCAAGTTTTATGGAATTATCCTTCGAAATGCATTAGCAATTCTTGCCAGTGTCGCTAAGGCCGTCAATTGTGAAGTGCCTGGTGGTGTACACAACTGCACATCAAAACACCGTACACGAAAAAGAAAGAAAGAAAGAAAAAAGAGACATGTCCAAATGATCCCCAGTGTCCATCATCATGTATGCAGTAATGGATAGTTTGGATGATAGCAAATTGACCATGGAAAGAGGGAATGGTCACTTGGACAATGGGCATGCATCGAACATGGGTAACATAGACCAGTAATCAGAGTCATGTGCAGAATCTGGGCCAGCAGGTGCCCCGCTAAGGGCCCCACAATTGTGACAAGGGTTGGCCACTGCGTTTAGGACCTTCATAAGAGACTTTTTAAACGATTTCCTTCGGGACCATCAAGAACTTGATTTTTCCCGATTGAAACATGAAATTTGGTTTGTTTGACAATGGAAAAATACATTGATCCCTCTACGTCACAATGGGAAAATTAGAAAAAAACATAGAAATATTGGTCCCTTGCAGAACTTTCCCTTGTTTTGTTAATTCAATTTTAATTCGTCAGAGGTTTCCAAGCTTTTCCCTACATGGAATGCCAAAAGAGTTTCTTGCGCATTTAATAAGCTGAGTTGAAGGAACTCCTCACAAATTGGTTAAGTAAATAACATGACAACAACGTCCATTTACTTCGATGGAACGAGCAATATTTTGGCTGATCACATACCTGATGATTCCATTTCCACCAAAGTTCCACCTGAACTGTGTCACATAATAATATCCCATATATATATTGTCAGCAAAAGCAGCTGCTGCGGTAATGTTTACTAAAGATATTGCTGAAATAAATGGAACAGAGTTTGTGAGATCTCGTGACAGGCAGAGAAAAGTCAGGTTCCTCTGAGGCACATAAGTGATCTCCTGGTACGCTATTACGTATAGTTCACTGATGATGTTGGAGGCGACTATAGTCCCGTCTACTCCCATCTGAAAACTCGGCACCGTGGTTTGATTGTCATAGTTGCCATAGAAGAAAGTACCCCTGATCTGGTAGGTCTCATTTGGCGTCACTGGAAAGCTGTAACAGTTCTTGGCGCGAGAATCAGGAAAGTATCTAAGGGTTGTGAATTCCGAAAAGTCTGGATAATAATATTGGGAGGCATTGGCGACGTTTGCGTTGACACCAGAGCTTTTGTCAATGAACTGATCGTCAGGCATCCATGTTATTCCGGTAACGTTATCCACATAACTGGCTGTTGAACCACAGTTCACGAAGAACGATCCTGTCGACACAGAAAAAGTTTGGACTCTTAGGATGGAACCAGCTTGTGAAACGCCACTGAAAGGAGATTACAAAGAAACTCTGGACATAATTCACTTTTATCTTGGACAGAGCCTTTTGACAACTGATCCGTGAAGAAACGAGCTAGGCACATAAACTAGATCTCGACACTTAGTTTACTAACTGGCACATGCTAAAAGATTGGCAGTAGATTGGTGCAAACCTGGTGGATTTTCGGCCAACACTCCGGGAACGGAAACGTTGCACAACACTCCCAGTACTGCAATCAGCAACCATGCGGTCGATACTCCCGTACATTTGTCCATGACTGAAAGAAGGAAGGGATCGCTTGCAAAGACGCTTGCTAGACGCAAGGATATGTGAACTCAGCTTTTGTCACTCACACACAGTTCAGGCCTGCACCTCAATTTAGAAACAACGTCAGGTCATGAAGCACAACATGCCAGACATAGTTCTAGCCCGCGTTTACTGAACGAGACTCCTGAAGAGCTCGTTAACAAGAGAAGCAAGAAGACAGAGCCCCCTGAAATGCAAATATCCCCTCCCGCCGTCACTGCAGCAACAAATATGTTAATTCTCCCAGAAAGCAGCTACAACCCAAAACGAGACCCGCAGAAGCATCAGTGAGAGGTGGTATTCACTTGATAATTAGCAGCTTAGAAACCAACAGGAGCTTCGAGCTACAAGTATCACTTTCAGCTCTGAATCTCTGATGGGTTTAAATGGTGTGATCCTCCTGGCACTTGCAGCTCACTTGCCCACTTGAACATTTGGTGACCAAATAGGACGATTCAGGAGCGACACAAAGAAGCAGAGAATAAAACGACGCCGCAACGAAAAGATCCCCAGAAATTTAGGCACAACAGTCGGAGCAAGACGACAAGTTCCTAAACCTCTCCAAACTTTTCAACCACGGTAGCAACGTAACTGCTACACTGGTACCAAGGTACAAACGCAAAGACCTGACTGAAATTTATTAGTGTATTTGCTAGTGTATTTGACGAATTTCTCATCCACCCAGGGGAGGAACAATTCATTTTGCAGGAGGGTTTTTCCATTTTGGAAAGTTTCTTTGGCAGTATTTACGCCAAGTAAAGCACTCAGGCAAGGGCATTACCAAAATGGGGCTCACTGTTGCCTATCCCCTAGTGTGGGCAGTTGTTTCGGTAACGATCTTGCCCTTCTGCTTTACGTTACACATAAAAACCCCAGTATTTTTTTTTTGGGCTTTTAACTTTGGTAAATATTATATTCTAAGATTAAATCAAAGGTCTTTGAGTCCAAACTTAACATTTCCTGGGTGAAATATGGCCACTAAAAGGCCTCGCTTCACTCAGGTGACGGTATCAGTGTAAGTGCTGGTTCATGCACAGTCTACTGTAGATGGGAACCCAGGTGACAGGTGTGTGGCCTTCCAAGTGAAGCCGCACCTTCAGAGGTTGTAATATCAGCCAGAGTGAACCAGCAGCCACCAATGCACCAGTTCTGTCCACTGGATGGGCTGTGTCTTTTCATTCGGCACCAGATGGGGTTCATCATAGTCCTTTTTTTTTCTTGCTACTGACCACTGTACTTTTTTTCTTTTTTTTTCTTTGTGATCATTTTTCCTCTGGACCTGACCTCACACATAGCTACCCTAATAACTGGTTATCCTATTGACCTAGCTATTGTACTAACCACCTACCATATTAACCTAGCTACCCTATTAATTACATACCCTATTAACTTAACCAGTATACTAACTACTTACCCTACTGACCTAGTTACCTTACTAACCTACATACACAACCATTATATTGACATAAGTATTTTGCAAACCTAGTCACCTTATAAGGTAACTTGTTTTTTATGTATTAATTTTCCTATCTACTTAACTACCTATCTATCTATGCTTTTTACATAGCCAAATACCTAATTAACTACTTATTCTTTTGCCACCCGTAGCCTTCCCCCCCTCTCAATCCTATCTATCAATTTATTAAGGTTCGCCCTAGTTTATGGATGATGAACATAGGTCCTCATATGTAAGTATTACAAACAACTTATAGTGGAAACAATGCCATAATTGCAGCCATTTTGGTTCACTAAATTCTTATTTTACTACATTTTGATTACCTAATTTCTTATTGAATAGACATATAAATACATTTTTCATGTAATTATTATAAGTATGTACTATTGGATTATGGTTTAAGGTTAAGGTTAAAACACATATATTAATCAATAAGTTTTTCACAAATGTATAATAATTAACCTAAACTGGGCTAAATTTGGGGGGAATTTTTTTTTAGTTTACACATATGTGAAATAATATAATTGCATTCAATATCTTCTTCAAAGAGAGTGGAAAAAATTAGGTTATAGAAATCACACAAAGGTAAAAGACATATTTTTCTTTTGGTTTTGTATAAAAATTATTTGATTGTTTTAAAGATTAAGGTATTTTGTTCAATCAATAAATATTTATAGTTTAAACCTTTTAAATTTTGGTTTTAAATTTTTTTCCTATGTTCCTTTAAATTTGTTTATTTTGCATTATATAATTTGTATAATTTTTTGGGCTTAGGGCATATATCACTAGGATTTTTTTTGCTACGATATATATAGTTAGGGTTGTAATAAGGCTTATGGCAAAATATCATCTGGATTTTTAGGGTTATGCTTTATGATTTAGTGTACAAGAATTTGGTTCATATATTTCAAAGCCTAAGGTTTATACTCTAAACTTTGCTCATTGTATTGGTTTTTGATCTTATCAATTGTTTAAATTTATACCATAATTATGAATCTCCTTTGTTTCCATATGTTCCATAGTTGTTAAAGTTCAATATTTTCTAACCCACTTTTGTATGAGTTATGATCTTTTAAGGTCACATTTTCAATTGGGACTACAAACTTTGGTGGAATGTTGTCATCTTTTATTCCTAAAGGTATGCGTTTATCTCTTGCTATTATATATATATATTCATAATTCAACCTCTTTTCATTTCCTAGTTATTGGATATAGAAAGGCCTTCAAGTTTCATTAAATATACAACTAAAAATAAAAGTTTTATACCTTTAGACGGATATTTCATATTTAATGTTTCTTTATAGTTTGATGCATTGATTCCCCAAAACTAGTGTGGGTTTTATGGCCCAAAGCAAGTATTGCATTTTGCACCTCTCAAACAATGTGCATTAATTGTGATTATGTAGGTATTACTACATGGGGTTTTCAGACATTGTGGGTTTAAAGTACAATCCGAATATTGCATACGTGAACATTTTAAATGACGGAAGGTTTAATAGCTCAATGTGGGTATTGCCAAGGTTTGTTTTAATATATCGGTTCATAATGCAACGTTATGCATTATGTACATTGGAATAATAGGTATTTTATATCATGATTCCAAGTCACAACATTGATTTTAAAGGAGCCATGTATGTATTTCATTTTGGGTTTTTGTTCAATGATGAATGTTTATAGAATTATAAATGATCTTGGTGCAGGAATTTCTCCTACATCCTTCAATAATGGGAAGGGTTCCAAAGTCCCATTCCATTCATGTCCAAAACCCCACCAAGTCCCTTTTCTCAAACAAGGATTTGGTGTGGAGGTCGGGGATACGCCATGGAAGGCAAAATAAAGTGACCATTCAATTTGTTTATGTTCCATATGCTCGCATCTCGAAAATTTTGGAATGTGAACGAGGGGATACGAGCACCCTTGTGGAATGGAATGTTTACAAAAACTTTTCAAGCCAAATGGATGTCAAACAACCAACTATCAAAAACCACCTCGAGCATAAGTGGGAAACAATAATGGCATTAACCTTTTTAATTTTTTTAATTCATATACCAAAGATGCAATCATTTACATTTTGAATGTTTTTTGGTCTAGGTATCAGTGTGAATATGGACGAAAGGACTATCAAAAAAACTCAACCCACATTCGATCTATTAAATGAGGATGCCTAATGTCATTTTTAATCAAATGTCTATACACACAATTTGATGTGGCTAATATCACAATTTATTATAAGGCCCATACACAAATTGATGGGTCGTTCACACATGGTGAACATGACCCAAAATCCATTTCTCATATGTCTCATTACGCTCCACGCATGTCACAAGCATTCAAGGACCACATATGGGCCCAACTAAATTTAAGTTACATTACTAAACAAATATATGACAAACATAAAACAATTTGGTGGGAACATGTGAATGAGGGTCAAAGCATGACACAAAATGATTTCATTCGGTTTCAAGACATTGCATATTTAGATGCAAAACATAAGAAAAGGAGTTGGCATTTACACACCAACCCTGCAATTTCAATTTGGTTTTAGGCCCTCCAACATCCAGAATATGTGTTATTTTTGTAAAATGTTGTTGAAATCAACGAGACTCAAGTCCCATTCACCATAGGTATTCAAACACCAATTCAATATGAGTCCATGCTATCATATGGTCACAATGGTGCCATTCCTATGGATGCCACATTTGGCACAAATGACATGAAATTCCATCTATTCACCTTGATGAGGTTTGATGATCATTGCATAGGTGTCCCTTTAGCCTGGATCATTACAAATAGGTAAACAGTTCAGGATTTGATCAAATGGTTGAAACCATTAAAAGATAAGATGTTATCACACATTCCACATTGGAAACCATCATGTTTTTTCGTTGATGATGCACCTCAAGAATTGAAGGCATTATGGTTAGATTTATACTTATTAGCCACTTTGTATTTCTTTCCTTAGGTGTTTTTAAATATCAATAAAATTCATGATTACTTCAAATGTATTTTATGTTGTACTAACCCCATCCATTCATGGAAATTTTATTGCATATGTGTCCTTATTAGGGTTGTATTGGGTATGGACAAAGTTCCCATCTATCTTTGTTGTTGGCATGTTATCAAAGCATGGTGCTTACATGGTATTGAAAAAATCAAAGATGTGGAAGTGCGAGGTGGAATCCTCTGAGACCTTCATGATGTGATGTACATGTCCATCAATCATGGAGGAAACAATTGATGACTTCAAAAAGTGTGGGAGGGTTGCTATGAGAAAAAACCTTCATAAACATAAGCCTAGTGATGCCTAGACAAATTACTTCTCGACTTATTACCATCAATTTGGTAAGTGATAATATTTATCATGGTTTAATATTTAAAATTATTTTGTAATAATGTTATTCATCCTTTTGCATTGTGTTTATGTTTGTAGAATTATGGATGGTGGGTGTTTGAAAAGTGCCCCATTCCAACCAAGACACCCAAGTAAGCATTGAATCATATCATGGTGCGTTGAAACGTTGGCTTGCTCTTGACACAAAAGGTTTTAGAAAGCGTAGGATTGACTAGTTCGTGTGGCAATTAACAACAACCATTACATGCACACACACTAGAAATGAAAAAAAAAGGTTTCAGAAAAAAGGTTTCAAGGTTATGGAGGCCATTATTACACGAAATGTGGAAAATACAACCCTTATTCCACTCACCCATGTGTACCAACCAACCCTTGACAATGATGGAGCTTGCGACGTATGGAGCCAACACCTTCCCAATGTTATTTATGCAATGAAATTCCCATTCACCGAAATAATTTGTTGCACATGTGAATGGGCATTGCGAGGGAACATGTGTAAACACCAAATTGTGGTCATTTTCACATGCACATGGTATGGATCACATCGTGGAGAGTTGGGTCACATGTTTGTGGACCCACAACATATTCCAAACGATATGGAGTCCAATGATGATGACAAAGTTGAACATCTTGAAAGTGATGATGGGATCATGGAATTTGATGGGCTCATGAACATGGAGCAAAATGATGTCCCTATGGATGCCATTGTAGGGTCTAATGACACAATAAGTTCATCAACCCTAATGGAAAGGGCACTTGCATAATTGGTCATTACAATGCAAGAGATCACAAATGAATGTAAAGAAGGTGATGTGACACTTTGTGAACATGCCACCTCACACATGAGTGTATTGGCATGTAATATTCATAACATACGCCTCACAAAGACAAATGTAGTTTTACACCCAAGATTGGTTTTACACCACACAGAAGATGGATTGGGAAATAATGTCAAACGGCTCAAAGATTGGCATGAAACAATGTTTAATCACACAAATGTACATACTAAACGATGTCCTGAATAAATGTCTCAATTACTTATCAAGATTGTTGCCATTAGCATTAAGAATTTTGTTTTAAAATCAATTTTGTATGGAGGAAACAATAGCCGAAATTCTTTGAACATCATGTATTCAACACACACATGAAATCTAATATGGCACAAAGGTTATTATTGTTTCCAACTTATAACCACAAAAAGTGTGACTAGCCTACATACATTATAACCTACCTATGTTAATAGTTTCACTAAATCTACCTATGTACTACCTACTTATTAGATACCTATAAAATAACTATTACCTATGGGCTAGTATTACCTATTATCTACCTACCTACTATGTAATACATACGTACCTACTTACTTACCTACTAAATAGGTAATACATACATATTGACCTACTACCTAAATACCTACTTATGAACAGGGTCCTATGTACTACCTATTTATTACTATTTCTAGGTACTACTTATTACCTACTAAATTAGATACCTAGTAGGTTACTAGGTAGTTTTTAAGTTGTTAAGTAAGTACTTAGGTACCTAACTTATAAAGTAGGTTAAAAAAATGTTTATAACAATATGGTGACAATTTTTGTCATGTAAAAATCAAGTGGTGCAATGGTTAAATGGGAGTTTAAAACTTTTTCCTTCAAGGTGGAGGTGAAGGGTTAAAATCCTCACAAATGCAATTTAGTGAACTAGCCTAACTAGCTTAACTTGTTAGTTAAGTTAACTTACATTCCTAAGTAGGTTAAGGCATACATTCGTAACATATAGGTTGGGTTTTTAATTTTTATACCATGTGTCTGCATGCCACATGTTTACATGGCATAGGTGGAAAACATATTTATTTCATATTTAATGAATTATATCTAATGGCCATAATTTATGGATTTCATCAAGCATTGATGACCTCCATGGCTTTATAGTCACAAAAACCATAGTCGCAAATTGTCTTACAATTGAACCACACTGGGGTCTAAGTGTTTTAAACAATGTGTCTTATTCAACTACATAATCATGTAATCTTAAATGTCTTCCATGACTAATAACCTAGTCATAAATCAAGTTATAAAAGATAGCTTTTCTTATAGTGGAAATGCAAGTTTGATTTTGATGAATCAAAATCAGTTTCTTAACAAAAACCTTCTTAGACATGAAAGCTATTGATCATTTTTATAGTGATCTTTTTATAGTTACCTTTAGTATATGAGTAATCTATATATGTGGAAATTCCTTACATCAACATTTTGGTTTCAATAACCCATATTATGTAATCATTTTCATAGTTTTTTAAAGAGGGAAAAGAAAGTTGTCGTACATTAATTTTCATCAAGTGCCAAAAATAATTTTAAATGCAACATTTTGTATGTGAAGTAAACTTTTAATGAAAGCAATTTTTCAATGGAAGTAGTTTTTTTAATGAAAGTAATTTTTCAATGTAGGCAGTTTTTTCAAAGTAAGCAATTTTTCAATGTAAAAGTACTTTTCAATGAAAGTAATTTTTCAATGCAAATAGTTTTTTCAATGAAATTAGTTTTTCGATGCAAATAGTTTTTTCAATAAAAGCAATTCTTCCAATGAAAGTAATTTTTAATGTAAGCAATTTTTTCAATGATAGTAGTTTTTCAATAGAAGTAATTTTTTCTATGAAAGTAGCTTTTCAATGCAAATGATTTTCCAATATAATTTTTTTTTAATGCAAATAATTTTTCAATGTAAGTAATTTTTCAATGAAAATAATTTGTCAATACATGCAAATTATATATAATTTAATTTTTTAAAAATGTTAGCAATTTTTCAATATAAAATTTTTTTCAATGTAAGGAAGTTTTCAAAAACATTTAAAACTAAATAGTCTTGAATGAATTATTGATTTTATTTTTTTTAATGTGTTTATGTGGGAACTATGCTTTTGTTTATATAAATATCCATTAAATTGATGTTCATATGGAAACACCTTTATTCATCATTTGAACATATATTGCATTCATATGGCCTTCATTTAGTTTCAACATACAAATGTGAAATAAGCAATTGTCTTTTTTATTCCATATTTATTTATTAGATAATCATTTATCATTTCTTGAATTGTGGCAAAATAACATGGCACATTTAAATCAATGTTTATTACTGAATATTAAAAAAACCCAACAATGTCGTATTTGAAAATTGTATCCAAGTTTTTTGTTTGATATGCATTAAAGCATGGGTAGAAATGAACATCAGTATGTGACAAAAATGGATTAAGTGTTAGTATGGGAATTTTGGGGAGAGATTTCATTACAATGTTTTGGATAGCTAAATATCTATATAGGCCAATTTACATTTAGAATAAAATATCAAAATGCATTATGTTTTGATGTGGTATGGATTTTCAATCTATCCCTTTACATATAGCATACAATTCTCAACATTTTGAACCAATTCAATATGGTAATGGTCTATTTAGGTCTTTGCCTTCTTTTCACATTAATGATTCCAAAGCTACCATAAATTTAGATGATTTTCCATCTTTTTCGGAATTAGTGGTGCAACAACCTCCTATTCAACTACTGTAACTAACTACACATTTTTATTGGAATGACAAATTTGATTATGCATTAATAGACATTTTGAAAGACAACTGGGATTCACCATTGGAGTGTGTTGTTTCATTGTTCAACACTTCTTATAATACAAATATTATTTAAAAAATAAATTAAAAATCAAATTCAGTACTTACAAAAGTTTTTGAAAAACAACACAAATGTTCATGTCAATGAGATTTTGTTTAATTTGTTCATTTCAATTTCCATCACCAAAGTTCAAATATTTCCCAAAATTCAAATGGAACATTCCCATATGATTGTTGAGCCTAATGTAACACAAATATATATATATGATTCTATCTTTTTGATTGGGCATTTTATGACAATGATATTTCTAAATTATTGAAGGTTTGTCCAAATCTAACTTATTATATAAAAACATATAAATTCATCAACATGTTTCCAAATATTAAAAAAACAAAATCACAAATTATGAATCACATGATATATATATATATATATATATATATATATATATATATATAAAAAAAAAAATCATAAGAATATCTTGTAAATGACAAAATTCAATCGTCATATGTTCAATGCACTATAGAAAAAATTAAAGAACCAATTCCCACACAACAACTTGCAAAATGTAATGTTCAATTAAATAAAACAGAATATAAAAATAAATACACATAATTCAATATACATTGGCATTTATAATAAACAAATCCAAATATTTCCATAATTCATGTTTTAGTTGCAAAAGGTTATGTTTTTAAAATCAACTTAAATGTTTTTAAAATCAATTATCAAGACAACTTTCTATCACTAGACTATGGTGAAATTGTGACAGTCTCAGGAAATTGATGTGACATCACTAGAATATTATGAAACTGAAAAAAATAAAACTAAAATAATTAATCACAAATGATTAAGGAAACATTCATCCACCTTTATAACCTGTTGTCATGGTTTGGCCAATTATCACAGATCTGAATATGAACAGCCAAAGACAGATGATATCAGTATTGGGTGCATTGTGCTTACAGAATTATCAGCCCCCTTTTGCATTAGATAGATAAATTGAAATGCTGATGGTACACCAGACATCTAGCCACGAGGCCTAAACCAATGTGATACACCCATAAAAGTTCTGGCCATGTTTAGAAAGAAGGTATGGCAATAACAGCAGGAGTTGACATTCTAATGAACTGGAATGACGGATGCAAAAACAAATGCATTGTATGACAATTCACTAATGAATGCTGAAATACACCACTTGCTAAAATACAAGTATGCCTGTTGGCTACATGCTAGAAGCCAGTCGCATGATGCCAAGCATGCTGGGAATGCCCAGAATGTCAGCTGGGTTAGCAGGAGGCATGCCAGGGGCACCTCTGATGGGGGGGTTACATGGAAAGGTTGGAGGAAAAGGATGGGAGATAGTAGGTGTAGGACGCTTGATCAGAAGCAAAATCATGTGAATTGCAATTCCTACTGTAGGTCAAAACCTGTGTCCCCACAGAAAAACACTTCCGAACAGGCAATTGAGGCATGCAAGCAAACCTGGGAAAATGGAATTGGGGGGTGTCAAGAGTCAAAAGCAAGTTCCTGGTGTCTACAAATCACAGTCCAATAAAATTGGCACTACCTAAAGACTTCCCATGAATAAAACATGCCTTGATCTTCAACCCTGACCAATAATTCCTAGCGATTCCTCCCCATCAAAGAGTAGACAGTGTCTTCTGACTTGGGCAAAGAGGCATTCTAAATGCTCTACAGACTTCTGTAATCAATCACCGTTTATGTCATCTTCAGGTGCATCAAGGTCGCAATAGCTGCATCCAATACACATTCAAAAGTCACTATACAAAACCATTAGAGAGGCAATCAACCCAACAATCATACACCCAACAAGTATTGGTGTGTTCAAAGAAAAATGCACAAGCACCGAATGGACCCAAAACTCAAAAGCATTGAAGCTAACCTCCACGTGGGTCACGGTGCATGGTATGAGGACAGGGCATCATCATACAAGGGACATCTAAAAAGCCCCCACCCATCATTGGGCCTCAAATTGGCAGTCTTTTGTGACCCCATGCCATGCCATTCCATTCCCATCCCCATCAGACCCTCCGATGAAGGCACCAGGATGGAAGGGTGCAGGGCATTCTCTTAGGAACTGCATAGTCATTTCAGGTGGAGCTGGCACAAATGGACCTGATGGTCTGTTTCCACAACATGATGCACCAACCACACATCCTCATTATGAAGTGCACTCGAGTATCACTGACAATACTCTGGTGCAATTTACAAGATGCAATTTAACTCTGGTACCAACATCTATGGAATGACAGAGAAATCTCCACAACAACAATTCAACATAACACAACAATGCTATAGACTGAACAAATTCAATCCATAGAGCTAGTATTGGCCCTACATTATTAATCCAGCAAAGGTGATCATGAGCCTTGCATTGCCACTAGTCTCCAAAAACCAAAAGAAAGAAGGTAGGAAAACAACAGACATGTCTTCAGGCTTTGATTCATAGAAATTACAAGCTGTTGCAAGGCCATGTATAAGCACAAGCAACTCTTGAAGCTTGTGTGCAAAAAAATTCTGATTTTGACAGCAAACATGATCCAAGAATGCATCAATACACTAAAATACTTGGTCTCAGGGAAGTCTCTGTAGAAGATTGCCATGTATGATCAAAGATGCTGTATACAACGCGTCATGTAATTCTGAAAATAAAGCTCTTCCTACAATCTGGCAACTGCATTGCTCATGAAGTCAGAATGCTTCAGCTTGAGATTCTTGTGTACAAATTCTGGGCCATGGAACAGTTTTGTGCACCCCTGAGCACCACACCCATATTTCCAGCCATACTTTTCATCACATATTTTACAAACAAAAGGGTCCAGTGCCTCATTTGCTGCAATACCAAGTTTCTCCCTTCCAAGCATTTTCTCAATGAGATCTCCACTCTGTAGCCTTGTTTGCCATGTTGACTCTAACTTCTTTTCCCACTCAGCAAAACCAGGGTCCTCCCCACCATTCTTTGGATCTACTGTCCCCTGTATGTGCCTAAGACACCTTGGAGGCTCTTTCAACTCAACCATACCATAATATTCCACTGAATGTACACACCACATATATGTGAGCATCACATCAAGAAGCTCTATCCCCTCCAACCCCTTGACCTGATAGTTGCCTGATCTCATGATCACAATTGGGCCAACTGAGCCAGTGCTTATTGAGCTATCACCTTCCCCATTTTGCTGATCTACTGTTGTCAAAATATTTCCCTCAATCCCCTTCTCTGAATCCAATTTCCTCATAACACTTCGGCAGAGTTCAATGTCCTTCACCACTTTCTTTGGATCAGAACTCCCTGCTGGTGCTTTTGGAGCTGCATTGATCTCCTGGGACTTTTTGGTTGATCGGCTTTGCCTTCTCCCTTTGGCTCCCACATCTCCATCATCCTCTGACTCTTCTTTTGCAGATCCAAAAGCACTTGGCCCCTGTGAACCATCCATCCAAGCACATGACACCCATCTTCCTTCATGGACATGTACAGAGCAAGCATTGAAACACATCATAGAAACAAAGAAATTGGGAACTCAAAGCCTGATGTACCTGAGAAAACAACTCCTACATTTTTCTTTTAGTTACAACCCTAAAACACAAATATTCTATAGCAGTTGAACTCACACATCAAGACTACTGCCTTGAAGTTCAGCCAGTAACTCCTTCGCCAGAATTTTAGCATTCTCATTCCTCCTGCAGAACAAGGTAGGAGCTCAGTCTGTAACCCAAACAAGCAAGCTTCATGTGAGAAAAGAGAATAACAGAGCTTGGTCGTTCAATACAAAATGGATAACAGAGAAAAATTAGAGATACTCCCTGTTTATTGCTAAAACATCACATCTGCAGCATTTTAGGCTTCTTCTAAGACCACCTACTCAGTTTACAAGGCTGTGTCACACATGGTAGAGAGCATATCAAAACCAAGAAATTCACAGCCTTTTGCTTCCAATAAGAAGACAACAATCACCTCACCTCACCAAAACAGCCTCAAGCCATGCTGGGTCACATTTCTCCTGTAACCTGCATAACATACCATTTTAACCTATGCCTTCCAGGAAACCTCAGAAACTTGCATAGCAATGTCAAATCTGCAGTAACCATGAAATATAAGACCGCTGTGACTAAATTTGAGATGCATACCAGTCATCATCCTTGTGTTGCTCAAAAAATGAACGATTTTGGGTTCTGATGAACTCTGTCTTGTATTCATCATACCTGTCAAGAAAATGCTGGACCTGTTAGCAAGTATAAGTATCACTTCCAATATAGACAACAGATGTGAGACAGGCCTTGCTATCCAATGCTTTGTCAATGTGCAAAGCAGGTTTAACCTCCATAAGGAGAAAGTCAAAGGTCAAACTGGGCAAGCCAACAGCATATTTACATGGATGATTGGACAACAGTTATTAGCCCTTTGCAACTACACAATTTTTGCAAGCAAAGAGAACACAAGGGAGTCTGTACTCCAGACACATTCTGACTGACTCAGCGGGTGCACAATGGAGGAAGTACCACATCTCTTCCCTTCACAAACAAAGTTGCAACTGAGAGCACTGGAACAAACATACCTCTGCTCTGCTTCTCCAGGTAAGATGTTATCCTCAAGTTCCGCCATGAACTGTTTATAAGAAATTGAAGCCCTCCCTGCACACCTTGCTACATCAGCAGACCTCTCCACTTCACAAATTTAGGAGTATTTGACAAAGCTGAATTCTCTCCTTGCACATCAGAGGACCTCCTCCAGTCCATATTACGTCACACTTGAGCAGCAAGCACACTGACTTAATCTTAACACTTCTAAGCAACCTAGCTAGTTAAATTTCTAAGGAGTGGTGAGAGTGGAGGACTTCCATCAAAATGGACCATTCAACTCTTTTCCCCCTATTCAAGATCTGTCTCACCATGTCATCCATAACTAAAGCAAGGGTTCACATATTGTTATGGTCATCTATAAGCCCTCAAACACTCATATTGCACCCAATCCATCCAGGGGGAAATCTTCATGTGAACCCCCAAAAGGATATTGGACAGTGGAGATCAGACAATGGTATTGTATTAGGCAATGCCCTCCAATTTGCAGCTCCAGCCACTTGATCAGGTCTTCGTGAAGGGCATCACACTGTATGGTATGTAAAGTAGATAAGGGGAAGGATATACTGATTCAACCATTCTTCAGATCTAGAAATCCAAAATCCTGCACTGAAATGTAAAGCTGTTCTGGAAGCACTGAACACACCAAGTCAAGGAAAAAACCAACAATTTCAAACACCTTTGCTCTGAAAGAACACAATAAATTTTGTCTCTCAGACAATTGAATAGACTATATGTATGAGTCCTCCTAAGAACTTGAATCTTTTCACACTGTTCCACAAAGAATCCCTCCCCAGACAATGAGAACTAGAAAATCCTAGTTTTACTGACCTTGTCTGGTTCATCAAACAGCCACCAAACTGATGGAATTTGCCCTACTTCTGGTAAAAAGCTAGTTATCTATGGAAAGAGAACATGGTACTTTCAGAAGTTCAGGAAGGTGAAGTCAGCTTATCAGGGGGACAAGTATAACACAAGACTTCTGTAGAAGTTGCTTGAGACTTTGTATCATAAATTGGAATGCTTGAAACTAAAAAGTGACAGCCAGGTATATCTATAACCATGGGTGCTATTTCAACTGTGTGCTATGTATCATACACTGAAGAAACACATAAGCATCTCCTCAATCAACAGGTGGGTCAACAGCAGAGTGTGTACTCATCATCGTGCATTTCCATAGCTCTGATTGTAGTATGGTTGGCCAGCTCTGTCTGCTCCACGGTGGCCCCCAAGTCTCAATTGAGCCACCAACAATTTTTGAGCTTTCTGTTGTTCTTGTTCCTCCCGCTTCAGTCTCTCTGCTCTTAATTCCTCCGCAGTCTTCCTCTGCTTTTTCTTTTTCTTTTCCTCTGATCACACCAAATAATCCAACAAGCTTCAGATGCTTCTTCATAATCCACACACCCCATACTGTTCAGAATTCTGTGACATATACTTACATCAGATTACAGTGCTTGCAAAGTTTTTGTGTCTATGGTTTCAAGGTTTTAGTATGATATGTTCTGCACCATATTATACTGGGCAGAACAGAAACCTGAAAGCATGCAGCCACTTGTGGACGAAACCCTACTTACCGGTGCTTCTTGGTCTCACGACCTGTGTCGCAGCACCTTCATCCCCTGTTCTGTCAATCATGAAGGTTTTGGTCGAGTACCATGGCCTCTTTCCATTCTTGCCAATCAGACCATACCCAAAACCATATACTTCATCATCAGCCCCAGGAGCTTTTGCTTCTTCTTTCTTTGCCTTCTTGTCTCTGAAGTCCCTGAAATCATCTCTCCCTTTGCTGTCCCTAACCCTACCTTCCCCTCGCTTTCTTTCTTTCCCATCATCTTGAGGCTTCCCTCCTTCCTGCCCGGAGCCCTCAACGATCTCCTCCACACCCGAAAAGAAATTGAAGTGTTGTGGCCGCTGCTGCTCAGCGGCGATGATGATGCTTGATCCCTTCTCTTCATTTCTGGCAGCCACAGCACTGTTTCCAAGCTTTGGCCGATGATCCTCTTCTTCCTCCCCTTGTGTGATCCTTGGTTCTTGAACCCTAGTGGTGCCTGTGGATGTGGAGGACTTGGCTTGAGCAGCCGCCGCTCGCAGCTTCTCCAGACGGAATTCTGCGTCTCGTTGTCGGGCTTGCTGCTGCTGGATTGCTTCTTGACGTGCAGCTTCTTCCTCATCCTTCCTCACTTTCTCTCGATTATCGAAGTTATACACGTTCCAACTTTTTTGCGGCAAAATATTGAGACCACCATGTCCCCCCATGTCCACAACGCAAAACCAAACAATACACACACGCTTAACAACAACGACAAATCTCTTCTTCCGCGAACGAACGTTTAGCGCGCTATCGACTAAGCGACAAGAAACCCACCGACTGTCGCCGTCGCAGTTCGAACGTCCAAATCCCTTTCTCCTAGAGCGACTGGAGCAGGCACTTGTATCCGGCGGATATACAGTTTTTCACGAACCGATCGGAATCTGATTATGGAGTCCCTTCTTCGCCTCTTTCTTCTTCTTCCGTCGTTGAAGCCCTAGGGTTTTGGGAGGAGTGGTAAATTACCCACACTATTATTGCTAAAAAGCAATAACTGCCCAACACTCACATCTACCAGTGTTTACCACCTCTAAACTACTGCTCAAGTTATTTCCTTACCCAATGCATAAACATGAAACATCAGACATTGTATAGCAAGGATCAAATAAATGCCATCACACTGGGGTAGTCATTGTGATTGACCAATTAAAATCAATCATACATATGTACAACCCCTTTTGGAGAACATTAAAAACGTCCGTAAAGACACCCTGTGTTTCACCCCCTTACCCCTCTTTTTCTTTTAGCGATATCCGCAAAGTAATGAAATTTTATTAAATCTCAGTATGAAATGCTGAAACTCAGCATTTAATGCACAAGGTTCGAGAGGAATTACAGTAGCTGTACAAAGCAGTGAAAATGTATGTAGCAGCAGTCGAGGCGCTCAGGAAAAAAGAAAGAAAGGGTGAAGATGGTTTTCTTAGTTTCACACCCTTAAATGCTTATGTACTTTTTCGTAGGTTTTTTTTGGAATCTCATCCTGTGTATGACCAAACTCGGGGTACTGACCTTGTCTTTTCCTGACTTTACGGATATCTCTATTGTATCTTATGCATGTTTGCAGGTCGAAACTTCAAACTCAATTTCATACCATTTAAAGCTTGAAATTTCTCTAAATTATATAATTTATAAGTCATTATATTACTACCAGTTGACATGCGCTGATCTCCTCAGAATTTCAGATCTTCTTTTTCATAGAATTAACAAGCGGCTCTGCCACGAGAGGCTTTGTCCTGAAAATAAAGTATTATATTTAATGTTATGTTATGAACTCAACTTATATTGGATCAAAGTTTGTTGGCTTTAAGAAAGATCATGATTTTTTTTTTCACATTTGTATTAAAAAATAAAGTTTTGTAACCATCTTAGAATTCATTGTGGATATTTAGAAATTGAAGCCATAGTTCCACTATCTTTTTTTTAATCATACAAATGAATATAAAGTTGTAAATAATTATATTGTTTTAAGAAATCCAAAATTTTCAAACTTGGATAATGTAGACAATTTTTAGCAATGTGCATGAGGTATTTTGATGTTTGAAACAAACATCAATATTGAATGCATATAATTTACATGAAAAAAAATTTATTTTTAGTTTCATTTTCATTTTGAGGTTTGAGAATTTGGTTTTTTGCATTTTGGGTTTAGGTTTTCAATGAAAAGTGTTTTGTTATGATGTTTGATGGGTGTAAATGTGGATAAAAAAATCGTTCAAGTTTTTTTTGTCTTGTTATTGATATTTATGATTTTTTTTTGCACATGGTCCATGAAAAAATGTAAAAATGCAAATTCAAACCACAAGTTGCCAACATTTTAGGGGTGATTAATTAGGTGGAAAATGCAACAATTACATGCATATTTTTACAAACATTACACTTTAAATAAATGGAGACGTTAATGGTTTTTTGTTATACATTGGAAGTGTGTTTGGTAATTTGAATGCAATATAAATTCATTTTTTAAAATCTGATGAATATGCTTACTAGATTTGGATTCATTTCTACAAACATTTACCCATG
>Ga0209208_10003942_pt1 | contig 21175 bp, 19 predicted proteins | sample S1TSphfallax_3_FD_187694 | JGI IMG/M metagenome (GOLD analysis project Ga0209208, IMG submission 187694) | Host-associated microbial communities from peat moss isolated from Minnesota, USA - S1T2_Fd - Sphagnum fallax MG (SPAdes) (version 2) | ecosystem: Host-associated > Plants > Peat moss >...
AGGAAGAGTCTTAAGGACATGTATGCCAAATGTGGGAGCATACACAATGTGCATAAACTTTCCAACAGGATGCCCAAGTGAGATATCATCTCTTGAACTACCATGCACAGAGGATATGTGATTTATGGGCAAGCCAAGGAAGAAGCTCCTGAACGTTTTGAATGGATGTGTCAAGGTTCAGAGATGGATAGTATCACTTTCATCCCTCTACTGTGCACCTGGAGCCATGTATTTTTATTCATGGAACGCTTGTTTTACTTTGAATCCATGAGGTTAGACTAAATTGTTTGTGCAACAATCCCTCACTATAGCTGCATGGTATATCCTCTTTTTTGTGCTGGCTGTCTGGAATTGGCAGTGGATCTGATGACAAGTATGCCTTGTGAAGCCAATGCATCTGCATGAGGACCTGCCTTGATGCTTGCAGAGTCCATTGTGGAGATGGAATTAGCCAGTTCCAACATGCTACAGATTTGGTCCCTGGAATTGCTCTGGTTGACGTATATCCTGCTATCAAATCCTACAGTACTGCTGCTGGCAGGTGGGATCTCAGCACAAGTATTCCATGTTCAAGTTTGGAAAGGGGAGCAAAGAAGTAGCCTGGTTGCATATGAATTGAGGTGAACACTACACCCATTTACAGGAGTTAACAAAGAATGTCTTCAAATAATGGAAATTTGTGTGGAGCTGAAAAATGGCTTAGGTGGGTACATGATGTTGGGTACATGCCAGATACCAAATTTGTGCTACATGATGTAGAGGAAGAAGGAAATATGTCCGGTTTGTGTCATCACATGACTGAAGATGGCTGTTGCATTTGGGCTCATCATCACAGCTGGCACTACACTCTACATCTTCCAACAATTTGTAAGTATTCGTGGTAGTTGTCATACTGATATATGATTCCTTGAAAATTTAGTTGGGAGAAATCATAGTTAGAGGGATGCCCATCAATTTCATCTCTGAGTATAAGATGATGTATGAAACCAAGATGCTTCAAGTCACTACTTGGGCAACACATAGCTAACAAGATTTCAAGCATCAATGTACATGTGAAGATGAACAAATATTAACCTCCTTGAAGCCCTAGATATAAGAAACAATTTGCTAGTATAATCACTTGGAAATTCTTCAAAGTAAGGATTTTCGGTTGTATTACATTTAAAGATTTGCAACTTTTCTTTAATGATGTCTGAACATAAAAATTTACAACATAACAATACCAAGATTATAAATGGTTCTAAATGTAATATAAAAGCCATATTTTAAGGTTTAATCATATGATTTACTTGATTTTAAAGAAGGCACATGGCCCCAATTTTATGTGTTAGTTTGAACATTTGAAATGACCAATTTAATGCCAGAGTTTGACAATGTTAATTTGGCAGTTGCTTGAGCTTCATATTTGGATTGGTAGATCTTATTTTCATTTGAAGTGGCATGACAATGATGATGTGTTGGAATTAACATTCTTTTATCAATGATGAAAATCAATTCCATATTGGACCAACTTTTTCCAAATTCTAAAGGGTTGATAATCCCAAAGTTTGATTTTTGAGCCTGTTTTTCAAGCTTGGGGTGGTTGATATTTTTATTGCTAAAATCTCCTCCTCATTTGTGAAGAGTGCACATTGATTGAAAAACTTGAAGTTCTCGTTCATTATTGCAATCATGCTAAAATGGATATCCCAAGTACTCGATCTTCTCATCATGTCCTCTGTATATAGATGTGCATCTTTTCATTACAGAGCTGTGGATCAATCAGCAAATTGGTTTCAAAAATTCAATGTACCTAGCCAGTAGCTTGTGGAAGCAAGATGCAGTGCTTTGCTCTTCAGCAAGGCCATTGAGAAGGATGCTGCCATGGACATGCTCAAGGAGCTGGTACTTCACACACCATGGTTGTTCCTGGCCACCAGCATTGCTGCTGTGATGTCAGGAAGCAGTTTACTACCCTGCTTGGATATTTCCCATTCTGCATTGCACAATAGAAGAATAGGTCAGAGTCTAGAGCCTCCTCTGGTTCACAGTTTGATGGCGAACCTGCTTGTAAGGCCAATAAATCAGAAAGTAGCGTGGCTCATGAGCCATACAAAGCACCAAATCAACTGCTTCTTACACATCTTAATCTCAAGTAAACATCTCTAGTGCAAGTGGCACAACCAATTTTGGAAAATCCAGAGGACAAGACAAAGATTCATTTGATCCATGCTAATCTGTCACTTAAGTTGGCATCTGATGCAAGGTGCTAATTGATACTATTTGGCTGAAGTATTGTTTCAATTAGTTTGGTTGTTAAAAGCCACATCTCAGGCGGAGGAAGGTTCTCCTCTTCCTCTTTCCAGCTCAAGTATGAGATGCTTGTCTGAGTCTTGTCATTGTCCTTTGATCAATTGATTGGAGCAACATGGCAACAGGGAATGCCGAAGATCATTGTTAGTTTGTTGGGCTAAAATTGTCTTGGAGACAAATATTCACTAAAAGGATTGGATGTTAAGATGAACTTCATAGTCCTTACAATCGGTGGGTGTTGTTCGTGGAAGGTATCAAATTGGGTGCCTATAAATCCAGTGCACTTACTTCACAATTCTTGAGTATTGATATTATCTGTACTACCATTTATGATATAAGCCTTTATTGTTGAGGCATCTATGCAAGGGTTTAACCTAACCAATCTAAAGTGTCCTTAACTAGATAAATTCCTTTCATAGGGAAATGCTTCATGACGTACAAAATGATTGTTTTGCAACAATCTTTTCATACGAATGTTAAGGTTGACATAATAACTCATTTATTATTCTCTTGGCTCTGGTTGCAAATAATTCATGTATTCCTGTAAATTACTGTGCCTTTCTAATGTTACATTTCTTGTTATTGCAAAAATGACTTTTGCCAATCAACAAACCAGAAATCAATGCAGAACATTGGTCCCCAAATCACAGATTTTCCTCTCCTTTGTTGGAGCATCCATCTCCAATTCATGACCCTTCCTCCCTCTAGACATGGATGTAGATGATTTTGGGCCCATACTAGATGTTGTTCAAGAAGGCATTGCCTTCATTGATAGGGTACTTCCACCTCCATGTCATGAAGAAATGACCTTGGATTCTCCAATTGCCAACCGAGTCATTGAATTGCAATGAGACATGGACAAAGCTAAAGCTCCAATCATGCATCAAAACAAGGTTTTGTCACAATTATTTGGCAGAGCTTGACATATGCCAATGATGTAATGAACTATACATCTAGGCATGTTCACAATGAGGGTACCACGCTTTGAACACAAGATTCAAGGACTTTGTTTTTGTTATCTTCCAACTATAGAATCTAAATGGAATAAATTTAATTGGCAGATATTATAGTGATGATTTATCACATGCATATGTAATTATGCATAATTATCTTGGTAAAAAACCATAAATGCAGAAAATGAATACATAAGCTTTTATATACAACTTAACATGTTTTTTTGCATGAAAATTTCCTGCACATTTTGCCGAGACTTTAGGGCCACAAATTCTAAATCTTGGATACAAAAAATCAACCAAATGGGGAAAAAAAGGAATCATTTTGCTTGTTGCCCTTTTAAAATGGATTTTGTAGCCTTCAAAAAACTTATATTGTACATTATTTAATCAAAAGCATAGATGAACATTGCCAAACATAAATGTATGTATTACTTATTCATGAAAAAGGAAATAGTGAAATTCCAATACATTATAAAATCAATTGCATTGTTTAATACATTCCTTTTGATTCTAATAAAATAAAAATTACAATTAAGACAAGGACTCAAAAGGACATCCATATTATATTCAATCTGTTCTTGGATTTTTTATTAGATTAACATGACATTATTCTAATTATGATCATATATGAATCTACTATAATCATGATAGTAAATGTAATACAAATCCAAAATAATCCTTTGCAATCTTTTTTTCATTAGACCATCCTTTTGGGTACCCTAATTGTGAGTATGTGAATCTATGGCACTTGCCCTTGCAAGTAGGATCAAACACACATCCAAGCGATTCATTTGATGACATTTTATAACTTTACCCATGTTCAAATAGAAATGACCTAACAATTTCATATCAACCATCACATTAATTTCATGTCCAACATGTCAATTTTGACATTAGAGTTGACATGAACTAATTGTATCACAATAAAAAAGATGTATAATTTTTTTAAACATTTTACATTTCATTTAATAAAATACAAGGTGATTGAAAGCAACTCAATTTAAATAACATAAAAACTAAACATTCAAGAAATGAATAAATGTAATATAAAAAATAGGCATAACAAAATTTATTAAAAAATTGGTCCATTGTTAAACTTTGTGGTTGTAAGTTCTTTACAAAAATTAATCATTTTTTATGCGGCCAAATCTTAAATGGAATGTTAAATTAATTTGTACATACTACCAAAGTTTTAGTGGCATGTAAAATTAATATACATGAAAAAACTTCAGTCTATTGTTAAACTAATTTACATGCAACCAAAATTTTAGTTGCATGTATAAAATATATATACAACAAAAATTTAGGTCACTTGTTAAATTAATTGATATGTGACCAAAATTTTGGTTGCACATAAGAAAATTGCACATGTGATCAAAATATTGATTGGATGTAAAAATCTTATGTGCAACTAGAATTTTGGTCACATGCTTAAAAAATACTTAATGAAAAATTATTGATTTTAAACTTAAATTCCATGAAAGGTAAATTACATGCCCTTCAAAAATGTATGTACATATAATGGTATTTTGCATAATTAGTTGTAATTTTTGCTAAAGTAAAAATTTCATCAATAAATTTTTTTATCAAGGCATATTTATACTATGTTTTGTGAATTGAAATAGAAATGTCATGTTGAAGGGTGTCAGTTTTTAAAAATGATGTGATGCATTCAAAATGATGTGATTGAAATTACCTTAATTTTAATTGCATGTTCATTTTCTAATTAAATATAAATGCAAACATACTATAATTAAAATCCATCAAATTTAAATGGAACATATATTGGAATATTGATTGATTGCATGACAAAAATCACCTTAAGAACAATGATTTTTTTTGCACACACACACAAATTTCCTTCTAATGGTTAATGTTCATGGTAATGTGAAATGTGAACACTTTGCATGGCCCTAGCCTAATCTTGGTCCATTTGATTCATAATAATCTTTTGTTAAGTTTCTCTCACATGCAACATGTGCATCAAAGTTTAAATTGCATAACAAAAAATAAATATGTGATCAAAATTTTGGTTGTGTGTAAGAAACATTCACATAACCAAAATGTTGGTTGTATGTCAAAAAATACACATGAGAAAAATTTCAATTCATGTAACTTGAGTTTTGGTCACATGTTTAACTAATTTACATGCAACCAAAATTTTAGTGGCATGTGCAAATGAAATACACATGACTAATTTTTTTGTCACATGGTAAACTAATTTGGATGCAATCAACATTTTAGTCACATGTATAAAAAATATATACTACATAAGTTTAGGTCACTGTTAAATTAATTAACATGTGACCAAAATTTAATCATGTGTAAATTTAAAAACATGTTATCAAAATCTTGACTATCACATGTAAAACCTTACATGTTTGACTAGAATTTTCATCACATGTTAAAAAAATACACAATTAAAAGCTTATTGTTCACTAACTTAAGTCTCATGAAAGGTAAATCACATGCCCTTAAAAATTGTATGCATGGTCAATGGTATTTTATGTAATTTGTTGTAATTTTTTAAAAATATTTTTAGTAAAATAACATTTTCATCCATAAAAAACACTTACCAAGGCATATTTATAATATATATTATGTCTAATGAATTTTAGTATAGATGTGATGTGGAGGGGTTCTAGCTTTCAAAATGACGTGATGCATTAAAATAGATTAACATAACATGTAAGACCTTGATATTTTTATGTAGCTTACTTCCCGTTATGAATATAGGTCATGTTCCTTCCTCTTAGGACCAACTTTTGAAGCATTATGAAAAACAAAAGATGAAGAAACCTATTTGACGATGGGTTTGCAATAAAACCATTGGTGAAATTCACTCACCTCAATTACTGGTCACAAACCCTCCAAACTTTTACAATGAGTCCCACAAGTTTTGAAATGTAAGTCTATGGATTTGGTGTGAAGCTACAATGGAATTATGCTACATGTGGTGAAAAAAAAATGTTCTATATTTAAAACCTTGTAAATACACTTAGAAATTTGATTATCTTCCATTGATTGTATCATTTATGAATATGTTTTTAAATAAGATGAATTTTCATGGGGCTCTTGAGATGTGGCAACAAAAATATAGTTAATTAGACAAAATGGTTGATCACCAACTCCCAAACATTTTTGAATTTTGGCATAGGATGAAGTTCAAAAGTATAGTGTCAAACATTTTTTATCCCAAATCGCTTTGGGAACTTCTTGTTAGGTGGGCCCCAACAATGGACATGGGTTTAAGTTTAAAGTTTTTTTTTAGATACTTGGAGCTTTCCTAGGGATGGAACCCAATTGATGAAGAGTACATATTCATTTGTCCAATTTGTTTGACCCCAATCAAATGTGCACCACAATTTGAGAAGATAAATGGAATCCACCTTCATTTTATTTTAGTTTTTTAAACATATTTTTGAGTATTTTTATAATGTACTTAACAATTTCATATATGTGGCATGTCATGGTGGGCTAAATGATGTAAACTTGTTTTAAAATAAGTGATGACACTTAAATAATTTGTAACATCATGGCAAACATTCTAAGTTGCATACTAGTCTTGTTAGGCTCAGTGGTAGCCCATAATCTTTGACCTTGATTAGTGACTAATTGTTATGTGTACCCCATCACAAAGTTCCTAAGCAACATATTTTCAACAAAAGACACATGATTGTTGTCACACAATGTTTATGTGTTGCATTCAATGTTTTAAATATATTCTTACAACATTATAGGCTCATTCAACATGTCAATATAACGATGCATTATACTAATGTTTCCTTAGAAAATATTTACTATACATGATTATTTTGCAAAACTAAAAATGTACGATTGGCATGCCATGGTGATAGAAGGTTAATATGACATGAAAGTAATGTTACATGAAAACATACATAATTTCCTGCATTTGTTAGATGACATTCTATCTTTACATTGCATTTGTGTCAATTACACATTATTATCCCCTTGCATTACTTTTGTGTCAACTTTTCATTATTTTCCCTTGCATTCTTTTTGTCCCAACTTCATATTATTTCCCCAATCACCTTTTTTCAAATTCTTGTGAAGGAGATCTTTAATCTTCACAGGACTTGGAACCAATAGAAACCAAGTGTTTTGAATGAACAAGATTGTATATGTAAATGTAACTCAATAACATGATAACAATTTAACAACCCAAAGTAATTTTGAATGTGTATGAAAACAATTTTGAAATGGAGTATTTGGAATGAACCATCCATTCAAAGCATACCTTGAAATCGACATGATTACTATACTAAAATTGAATTTTAATAATTAAGTTCTACATGAATACTAAATAGAATTTCAAAAGTTCATTCAAAATTTGTACTTATTGACAAAAAAAACTATAATCTTCTAGGAAATTGGGTGTAAATTAAAGAATGTTAACAACATCAACTACAAAGAAACATGGATCTTGGACTTGTTGTCATTGCTTCTTGGAGGTGTGAGCCCATGCCATGTGCTCACAATTCACAAGCTTACTCAACCTACTGGCAAGAAGTTCTTTGTATATGCATACAAATGTTATGTCTTTTTAAAACATGATTTTATTCTCAATGTTTAGGAAGGATGCTTGGAAGAGGAGATGAAGTTGTGCATATTTTGTTATTTCATCCATGTTTACCTTCAAGCTAAAAAAAAATGTCATTAAAATAAGGTTTTCCATAAAATTCATGGGTTGTTCAAACATAAAGGGGCTAGTCCCCAAAACGTTCACATGGTCCAACAAGTACTGCAAGTGAAGAATGAATTTGTAGAAATTTAAATCTTTGCAAGTTATTTGCTTTCAAGAAAGTAGGAAAAAAAAATTGCAAATTGAAAAGCTTGGGTTGCACAAATAAAATAGAATAGGCATGAAGTGGTGATTTAGTACTTAAAAGAACTTTTAAAATAACAAATTCCAACCAATGCAATTGGAGGTTAGCATTGACCCTTGACATTATGTTCTCTCCAAGGCACATAGCCCACATAAAAAATCACACCAACTAAATCAATTCAACATGGATGGTTAGGATGTATTTGTAATACCACTATTAAAATTTTCATTTTAACCATATAAGGTCATGTTTGATTACATTAAAGATGGAAAGATTAAACTCTAACCATATGTAACAAATAATGGGTTACATTTGAGAATCAACAAACAACACAAAAAAAGAACATACTAGATTTATAGTCTAATTTGAAAACACCAAGAAAGTCCATTAAATAATCATTAATGCATTTATATACATGTCCTTAGATTATAACTAAAAATACACACCATTTCTAAGCACATTGTATTAGTCTAAATAACGTACTTGATCGAAGGTTTTTCTTCCTTTAGATGATATTTCAAATGCTTCTATTTCTCCATATTTTCAACAATAGACTTGTATTTGTAAATTGTATTTCAAAATGTGACCAATGCAATCATGTTGGTTGATAGATTGGTAGGCAACTTGCATAAGGTTGATGTGCATGTGTTCATACATTTTGGTGCTATATTCAAAAGGTGATCATGAACATCAAATGGCATCATTAAAGTCAATCATTGCATATATTTTCACCAAATTGAAAGATGATTTTTGTTTCTTTTTGAAACACACCTTGAAGAATGTTAACTTTATTATTCACATCCAAAAATGAACCATGACTTAGTGGAATTTGCATTACTCAATCCTTCATAATCAAAGTTTTCAATCACAAGCATGTTAATAAATTGAACCAAAAAGAACAAAAATCAAAGTCAATGTTTAGCCACTCATGCATGCATTAGTGCATCCATCTCCAACAACGTTGTGTTTATGTACTTGTGTCTATGACATGACAACTAATACCATTCAAGGAACCTAACCATGGCTGAGATGCAGTTTATTTTAAACAACCTACCACGTACAAGACAATAACATGTGGAATCCCAATTAACACTTTATTTATTAGCCTTTTGGTTATCGTTAAATTGATGAATATCAACAATATATGTTTTAAATCAATTAGAGCCCTTGAGATGTAACATCCTATTGAATTAAATTAACAAATTGTTCATCAATGATAGCACATATGAAATGTGGTAAGCTTATACCTACATTCATGTGTGATGCTTGAATGTAACAAAGTTGGCATTTGAACAGAAGGAGTCATCTTAGTCAATAACCAATTTTTATTTAGCCAAAGTTTAGCCTTTTTTTAAAAGCCAAGATTCAACCAATTTCTTTTTGTTTAGCCGAAATATAACCATTTTGTATGGTAATTAAAAAATCTAGCCAAAATTGACCTTTTTTGTTTAGCCAAGGTTCACTAATTTTTTTTGTTTAAACAAAATTTAACCAAGGTTTAGTTGAACCAAGTTTTTGTTTAGCCAAATTTTAGCCAAATTTTAATTTGGCCAAAGTTTCACCAATTTTTAAAATTTTAATCAAAGTGTAACATTTTAAACTTTAACCAAGGTGAATCATTTTTTTTTGTTTAGCCAAAATTTAACCACTATTTTTTTTGTTTAGCCAAGGTTAGTCAACTTTTTTAGGTTAACCAAAGTTTATTCACTTTTTAGCTAAGGTTGAAACAACTTTAATCTAGTCAAGGTCGAGCCAAATTATTGTTTTGTCAAATTTGAATCAAATTTGAATTAGTCAAGCCTAAGCAAAATTTTAATTTAGTCAATGTTTAGCCAAACTTTATTTTTGTTTTGCCAAATTTTAATTCAACCAAGGTTTAATCAAGTTTTTAGTACACACATAGTTCTATAATGTAAAAATTTGAAAGGAAGGACAAAATATATGGGATATATTTTATAGTTTCAACCTACTTGTAAATTACTTTGTGATTAAATTATGATTATAAAATATATCCCATATCTTTTTCCGTTCCTTTAATTTTATAAACTATATAAAAAGGTGCACTTAAATAATTAAAATAACATAATAAATTTTAAAAGCAAATGATATTTAGGATGAACGAATCAAATTGGCTTGACCCTAAAGGCTAAACTAAATTTGTTTTTGCAAAACCTATTACATGTTTAGCCTTCCTACATACTTGATTAGCCCAAGTAAATAGGTACCTATCACCTAGCTACTTAACCTAAATACCTACCTACAACCTACCAAATTATATATATATATTTCAAATTGAAATATTTGTGGATTTGTCGTGTGTCGTAATGGTGAACACACAAATTGGACACCTTGGACTTTTTTACAATATTACATTAAATAATAATATAATAAAAATTGTTGACACATGGCAACACATCATTCATTTTTATTGTTGACCAAATAAGTCACATGGTAATTGCGAACAACAATACACATATAATCGCTCCAAGGATGAAACCATATTTTGTTAGTTTTTTTCTTTCATCCACAATCCATGTCATTTGTGACTATGGTCACATGTGATTTGACTTTCACAACTACGGGAATTTTAGTTGTATATGTTGTTTGCAATTATAAGTTAATTGCAAGCACCAACCACAAAATCTAGTTTTTTTTTTCTAATGTAACAAAATGTTTTTTTAATATGAAATATGTGTTTATCCAACAAGTTTAAACATCTAGATTCATTGTTACTTGGCTTTGCTAACACTCATAAAATATCAACTAAAGTTTTGAAAATTCTAAAATCAAACTAGCTCATCTACATCCCAATAAAATAATTGGTGTTTGTCCGCAAATATTTGATTCGGTAATTTGTGATTAGCTGGAGCCCCCCCTCGTCTCTTGAAACTTTCCAGCCAAAGTAAACAGTGGTGAAGTTAGAAGTGGAAAATAACGAGATGTTGTTCTTGTTTCAGGTGATGCCATAGAGCTTTCCCACTCTATGCGCTGAAGGTGGTGAGTTCGATCCCCTGTTGGAGGTGGTTTGGCTACACACTCACCCACTCATCGGTGGTGAGTTTACTTTCACCCAGTACCCGTCGGTGATGGGGAGTCCACATGGACCCCGACTCACCCATTTGCTTTTGTGATTGCAGCCACATTTTGTTAGGGGTTTTCTTTTTGCTTCTAAATTACAGCCACATAGTGTTAGGGTTTTCTTTTTTGTGGTGCTAATAATACCTCTTTGCTTGTGGTGGCATGAGATCCGGAAAGGAAGTATGAAGCTTTGGAGAAATATGGGATTGATCTAATAGAAATGGCACCCTGTCATAGGCCATGATGAGGAGATCTAATGCTGCATACAAATCCTGTCTTGGAGAACAAAGAATAATCATGTATTCATTGGCGAGTCTAGTGTAAGCAAAACCGCAATTATTGAGGGGTCAATCTTTCATCTTCAATGTCTTTTGTAGATTGTTTGTAGGCTTTGGAATTGGGATATGTATATCAGGCAATAGTTAATGTCCTTGAATTGTGCAAGGTGGAATTGGTAGGAATGAATGACCTGTTTCAGGGGTTCTTTATGCTTTTTTTCGTTCGTGCGGATCTTTTGAGGATAGTACCTCCCGACAACACACCTTCTCTTTAGTTTCATTTCTCCTTCGCTTCATATTCAAGGTACATAAATTTCTTTCAAATTGTCTATCACGAAATGTTTTTTATCCGAACCTAACACATTTTATAGTTTGTGTAGATCTTTCGAGGATAGCATCTCCCGACAAAACACCTTCTCTTTTGTTTCGTTTCTCCCTCGCCTTACATTCGAAATATATAGATTACTTTCAAATAATTAAATTGTTGACCATGAAGTTGACAAAACACTTTATTTTTTAAGATGGTGGACTTGCTTTTGATTTGTGCCCTCTGTGACCAAGAGATGTTCATAGCCTGTCCACTTTGCACGCGACCGTTCTGTGGAGACCACGCCCATTTAATTTGCGTTGAACATGACATGGACATTGTCGACCGCCACATTGCCCGCGAATATGCTGACCCCGAGGTTAGACTTGCGCATGTCATAATGGTAATTAAATATGAAATTATGTTATTGTGTTTTCAAAGCCTAACTTAATTTTTCTTTCGATTGAAAGAATCATAAACAAGGCCGTGGAGCCCCGCTGATGCGCCCCCAAGTTCTTTGTTATATCCAAAAAGGGTCCAACTATGTTAAAGAACGGAAGTAGTTGGAACTTGGTGCCGCTCCCAGCTTCCAGCACTAAAGGGGCTGATAGGGGCGTGTTGAAAGCTCCGGGATTAGACTAGGAAGAGGGACAACTTATTTAGTTATTCGGTCATGCATCAAAACCAACCAACAAGTTGGTTAGTTCACATTCGGAATCACTCCCGGTGTTGGGACAAGCCACGGGCAACACGGACTCACTTGATTCACCACGGCCTGGAGTCGGGGGAAGCCACCACCTTCACCCATATAGTATTCTCTGCATTGCTTCGCTGTACCCGCATCCAAATGGCTTTTAGTCTCGGGACTCCCAAGGAGGAGTCTCGAAACTGTCCCGGATTGGACTCCCAGGACTTTGGGAGCTCATAACTCCTGGCTCAGACCTCTAATTGGGATGAGGTCTGAAGTAAACTTGTAGCTCTCCTCAAGAGCTTTTCAACGGTGTGTTGCACTCCACCTACACACACCGGGGTTGGGTCGATTCCCGACTTTTTAGTGGTCGGGAGTCAAACTGCCAATTTGACTCCTAACCCTTTTTTCGACCATAACTTGTGTTGCAGATATTCGAATGGCTCATGCGAGGCCATTTTCGACATCTACACTTCAAGACCTTTCTAGCGGTATAAAGAAGACCTCAAGGCAAGGTGTTTTGACCCCTGCAATTGAGCTCTGAAGTTTCGGGAGTCCTGGAGGACTCCAAGTTCCCACTTTTGCGAGTGCGAATCTCATCCTCACACTTGCCTCAAAGTGGGGTTGGGACAGCCGCAGAGATATGCAAATGACGAAGAAAGGCAAGCAACTGCTCAAGAATGTCAAAGAATTCACCGTGTTGCAGTAGCTCTCGAAAGGGTTGCATGTAGTGGGGCCCAACATGAGGAAGCACGGTGTATGACTGATATTGCTCAACAATCATTGGAAACCATGGAACAACATGCAAGAACGCGTGTTGTTAAAATAGAGCGGGCCCATCAAGCCCAATTAAAAATAAATGTTGTGCAACACACTGAATGATGTTGTGTTGCACCCATAGAGGATCAACTTCAGGTTGGATAGCACATGGCCCTGCAAGATTCGCGGTACCCCTTGGCCGACCCACAAATAGACTGACAAATGCTCGGATGCTTGAATGAACAATGCAACCATTGTGGCTTTCGCTTTTAGATCGAAAAACGCATGGGGGGCTTTCTTCGAAGACCACACTATAGTAAATGTTGTGCTTCAGGGAAAATTCTTTTGCCTCTTATTCACACCCCACCATAGTACATGGCGATGTTACAAGATTAATAAAATGACAAATTACGTAAACATCTCCATTCGTACAATGTTACATTCGCATTTACGTCCACAAGGGTCCAACGTGTGGGCTTTGAACTCGGACCAAGAGTGCATAGCTACAAAGTGCAAGGAGGATTCTACCACTTGATTGGTGGTATGGAACCTGCAAAAGGGTAGTTGCCACGCTTTCTTCAAGCCTATGTGTAGGATGCGGCAAATGAGGGTCTAAATTAGTAGATGCAGAACCCTAATTTAAGCCTGGTGCATTTGACGACATTTCACACAATCCTCAGGCGTGTTAATCCTTATGTAAATGTCTTCATTCGTGTAGCCGACCATTTCACCATAAACCCTATAAAGAAGGTCCACATTTGCATTACAAACTGGCCATACCCTGGGAAACGAAGATGTTTGCCGTTATAATGTCTCTATGACAAATAAGGTTGTAATGATAATTCATGGCGAGCTGGGAGAGGTTGGAAATTGTGATGTCATTGTACAATGACAAGATGGAAGTGGTTTACAACGGATGAACGAGTTAACACCTTCTTACGATCCTCTACAATACCTGTTGTTTTCCTCATCGGGGAGGACGAGTGGTATGAAAATCTACGGCTACAGAACAATCAAGACAGAGCATGCACAAGGGTCTTAATGGCGGCTTATTACGTACAAAGAGTGCACTTTAGCGACAAACTCTCCGCTTTGCATATCGGTGGTTGCCTTTTTTAGTAATATATCGTTAATGTTGCTACCAAGACAAAACAAAATATTCTTAACTTTTTGGTGTTAAACCAATCTCAACTTTGTGCGGAACTTTACCAAGGGCTGACAAATATGGTCGGAACATGATGTCCGATTAGATCCTGTGCAAGTGGGTCAGCGAATTGTTCTCCCAGCTTCATTTCCTGGTTTTCCATGTTTCATGATGCAAGTGTATCAAGATGCAATGGCTGTTGTGCGGAGCAAAGGAATTCCAGATGTCTTCCTCACATTCATTTGCAACCCGAATTGGCAAAAAATAGTTGCGGAGCTTGAGCCCAACTAAACAACCTCTGACCGTCTAGATTTGGTCGCCTGCATATTTCAAATGAAAGTGAAAGCCCTTTCTTAAAGGAGTGGCAAAAATTGGATGGTTCGCCAAAATTATTGAGAGCATCTAGACAGGGGAATACCATAAATGAGGCCTACCTCACATCCATTTGCTCCTTATTTTTCCTCTAGAGTAGAAAGTTTCCACAATCGAAGACATAGATCGTTTGGTGTTAGTGAAACTTTTTCTTCTAGAGAACGCACCTTTTTTTGAAACGGTCACAAAATGTTTGTTGCACGGATCGTGCGGCCAAGAATACCCCAACGCACCTTGCATGGTCAACAATGTATGCAATAAACATTATTTGCGAGTTTTTTTCGAAGAGACAACATAAGGCAAAGACAGTTACCCTGTCTACTGTTGGTGAAACGATGGTCGAATGTTTCAAAAGACTCCAGATGGCTTTGCGTACGACAACCAATGGGTGGTGCCCCACAACCCCTACCTTACCAAAATGTTTAATGCACATATTAACGTTGAGGTGTCTACCGATACTCGGAGTGTCAAATACCTTTTTAAATACGTTTACAAAGGTCTTGATTGTGTTACAGTGGTGATCACTGGTCCAACAAACAAAATCCAACAATACATTGACGCCCGATATTTGAGCACTATTGAAGGGGTCCATTCCTTACTTTTGTTCAAAAAACATATGGAATGGGCTGCCAATTACTCAATTAGTTGTTCATTTTCCAAGACAACATAGTGTCATTTTAAACAAAAATGAAGATTTGGCCGTTGTGGCGGAATGTGCTACTTGCCAGAGATTCACCTTGACCACATATTTTGCGTATAACGCTCAAAATGCGGATGGGCAGAACGTGGTGTACGCGGACTTCCTTGTTGATCATGTTTGGAAAATTCGAAAAAAAGTTTGGTTGGCTCGACCGTGAGGAGAAAAAGTTGTTGGGTGAATGTATTTTGTACATCCTACTGCTAATGAACACTTCTTCCTCCACCTCCTACTTATTGTCGTATTGGGCGTGACTTCTTTCGAACATCTTTGGACTATTGATGACATAAAGCATCCAACGTTTCAAGCTGCTTGCGGAACACTAGGATTACTACAAGATGATGCATAATGGGACATATGCATGTGGGTAGCATGTATCGATCAAGACATAAAGAGGCTAAGGAATCTTTTTGTGACTTTTTTACTATTCCGCTTTCTTTTGAATTCGGAAGTGTTATGGGAAAGATATCGAACAATATGCGGCATTGACACATCACGAATGGAGGCATTGCCGAGGATGCCTACAACGACACCCTATTACTCTTCGAGGCCAAATTAATTTTGACAAACAAAAGCTTACATGACTTTCTGAAAATGCTGCTCGTTTTGCCACCTGTAGAAATGTTGTGTGTCAATCTTCAATTGGTTGTGGAGCTTGACTACGATAGAGATGTATTCCATGGCTATGTCGACTAGAATTTCCCACGGCTCAACATTTGCTAGGAAATAGTTGTCACTTCAGTGTTTAATGTAGTAGCTCAAGGTGAAGGTACAATATTTTTCCTAGACAGTCTAGGTGGGTCAAACAAAACCTTTGTATATAACGTGTTATTGGCATTGGTTCGATGGGATGCACACGTTGCCATCAGAGTCACTTCCTCCGGCATAATAGCTCTTTTATTGGAAGGTGGACGGACCTCACATTCAATTTTCAAGATCCCAATTTCCATTGGTAGGGACTCAATGTGCTCGATACTTGTGTAGAGTGATTCTACTGAGCTGTTCCGAGAAGTAAAGTTGATCGTTTGGGATGAGGCTCCAACACAACACTGACACTATGCTGAGGCGGTAGACTAAACTTTGCATGACATCATGTAGCGCCTAGATTCGCCCTTTGGCAGTAAAGTGGTTGTTTTCAGGGGTGATTTTTGATAATGTTCGCCAGTGGTGTCCAGAGGTTTTAGGGCATCAATTGTTTCTACGGCCCTCTTGCATTCGATTTTGTGGTGTTAAGTGTGCGTCTTGACTCTCACAGAAAACATGAGATTGCGTGCCGATCCCCTTTCCAGGCCGTATGCTGAGTACCTTTTGAAAGTTGGCAATGGCCAAGAGTTTTCCATCATTGATCATTTTCCATCGAAAGCTGATGCGGAGCCCTTAATCGGAGTCGAGATTGCTTTATATCCAGAAATCCATCAAGAGCAATCTTTAGATACCCCTCATCCACGTTGATTTCCTGGCCTTGGCAATTAATTGCGCAAACCAAGGATATATGGATAGTCGAGCTATTTTGACAACAAAAAAATACAATTGTGAACTTTCTCAACACTCAGATTGCCAAGGTTGTGCCCGGGCAAGAGCATGTATTTTTATCGGTAGACTCAATGGAAACGGGGGACGACTAGGCTATGATGATTGGCATGGAATTTCTCAACACCATTACTCTGGTAGGTATGCCACCACATTGCATGGCCCTTAAAGTTGGCGTCCCTGTTATTTTACTAAGAAATCTCAATGTGGCCTTGGGACTTTGTAATGGCACCTGTTTAATCATTTGGCGCATGGCATGAAGATTGATTATTGCTCAAATCATTGGTGGCGCACATGTGGAAAATATTGTCAACATACCGCTCATCACCACGACAGCAAACCATTCGAAGTGGCCATTCACCCTACAAAGGCGCTAGTTCCCCTTGCAATTGGCATTTGCTATGACCATTAATAAGGTGCAAGGTCAGACCATGAAAATCATTGGCAGTTACTTGCCTGAACCTATCTTCACCCACAACCAATTGTATGTAGCTCTATCACAAGCTACACGTGTGAATGACGTCTCTGTTTTTTGCCCAACTGGCAGGACGACGACAATGTTGTTTATACGTAATTGTTGTGATGATCTCTCTTCTCTATCTCTTGCTTGTTTTTTTTCTTTCGATGGGTTGGGATTCTCACATCCAAATCACGGGTTGAAATTCCTTGCATTGGATGCAAAAATGGTTGCAATGGAAGCTACGTTCACGATGTGTGGTTGTTGAAAACTGTTGAAAACATAATGCTTCCTAAATTCTTACTATCCCAACTTAAAATTGTTAACTAAACAATTCTCAAGGTCGTGTCAATCCTTTCTCCTAATCATTTTGCTTGCAAAATGGGTTTACTTACTTGTCCACTAATAAAAAATTCGTCCAATTTAGTTGAAAGTACATCCATTATGCAAAACATTCATCCATTAACTGGAAATGTCAACCATTACCATAACACCTTGGCCAATTCAACATATATTTATTAGTTAATTAATTAATTTAGAAGATTTCATTTGAGCAAGTGATATATTCCCAAATATTCCATCAGATTTTTTGTTTGATTTCAAAAAAATGTTTAAAATTTTTTTTGGAGGAAATTTTAGCATTTCTAAATATAACCTAATGTTGAAATGGCCCATGTATGATTGTAGTCAAAGAATTAATCCATTAGTTGAAAAGTTCATCCATTAATCAGAAATGTTTCATCTAATAGTTGGAAACTTCATCCATTGGGTGTGCTACTTGTTGTTACGATGAAAGTTCGAAATTGAAGGTAGCAACTTGAACACCAATGAATAACTATTTTTTTTCTCTCATAAAGGATTGCATTGTTTATGTTTGTTTCTTGCACTCCATTGTTCTGCTTCCTTGTAATATTGATGTTTTTGTGCACATGATGCAAGGAAAGTATTACAATCCTAGCAAAAGAGAAATAACAGTTGCCCTCCTTCATCATATGTGTGGATTGTGTTTCTATGCATAATAGCAGCACAATAGGTTTTTTCTCCTCTAAGTTTGACTAGTAGATACTGTGATCAACAACTTCTTCACAAACTCGGTTCTTTTCAAACCTCCAATCTTGTCATGCTCAGTACAAATTTGATGGCTAGTATAGCAACAATAGCAACAATGGAAATGCCTTGCCATCCCTCTCAATGTTCCTCATCATCCTTCCTAGCACCCATTGAAGTCCCTCATCGTCCTTCTTGTCATTCCCATCATCCTTGTCACCCCGCATTGCACAATTTTTTCTTGGGTCACACATCCTTGCCATCACCCGTGACATTCCCCATTGTCCCATGCCGCTTGTCTATTTCCCAATTTTTTTTCCACTGCATTGTGGCACACTTGAAATCACTCTTGGCATCCCTTTGTCATCCCTTCTCATTCATCGGTTGCTCAAAAATAATTAATTTTTAAGTCACACCATATTAATTTAGTGTAGAGGTCATTTTATTGCTGTGCAGTGAAGATATTGTGATGATTCCCATTGGACAAGTAACAATCCACAGCAAATTCATTGCTAGAAATCACCATAGAGGGTGTGTCCCTATTAGTTGAAGGGGCATAAGATGCAGAGTCATAATATTTGTGCTGCAAGGAATTCTAAAGCTGCAGAGCAACAACAAAAGACACAATTACAAAAGCAACAACTTACAATAGATCAAGTTGTAGTTCTAAATGGGGAGAAGGTTGTGGGAGGTTTTGGATCAAGAGGTAGTAGTTTAGTGGTAGAAGTGTTTTGGTAAGGTATGAGACCTCAAGTCAAGAGATGTCAGCTGCAAATGTTGAGAGTAAATTGATGTTTGGATGATGAGTGATACAAGGTTGTTGCAAGAGCAGCAAAGCCAATGCGATAACCATATTATGGTTTGCTTCATCCCAATTCTAGAATGTGTAGTGACTTGGGAATACATTTTTTCCAGCTTCAAATGCTTCTTACCATTTAAGCTGCACAATTAATCATTTTTTGTAATGAATAGGCAGACTCTGGATTTTAATTAAGAATTGCAGTTTGTTCATTGTTATGGACCTGAATAATTCCATTTATGACAAACTGCAGATCATTTGCAGTCTGCTCATTATTATGGAGCAAGGAGGCATTCCTGGGCAGCTAGCAAAAAATAGGCAGGTAATTAAGCCATAGCTCGGGGACATGAATGTTAATTATGAAGTTTTCTTCAAATATTTGGGTGCAACAAACAACATTGAAAAACCCACAAGAATTCAAAACTATTGAAGAATCCCCAGCAATCGAGCTTGAACATGGGTGAAGCTTGGTCTGGGCCACTGATGGTGGCCAAAATATGAGTTTCTTGCAAACCATACTCTTTACTTTGATTGGTCCTTCAAAGACAAGAAATATGCTTTCACTGGGTCTGTAAACCCAAATTTTCCACTAGATTTTGAGTCACTATTTAGACCATGACTTTATAGAATAGAGACTTGAGAGATGCATACATAACTGGAAGCCTAGCAGTTGGCATTATGTTTGATTGTATTACCTACTGTGAGAACCTCTGCACAAGTTATGCCATAACTGTACACATCTGCTTTGGGTACATCAATTTAGTTGCTTCTCCACTCCTCTGCCTCGTGTCTAGTTTACCCCATAGTAGTGACATACGAAATACGCGTATTTTTCGAAGGTGCTCAAAAAGAAGTATTTTCAAGTATTTTAAAATACGCTAAGCAAGCTGAGCTGAAGTTGTGCCCAAATCTGTGACCATTTTGAGCAGACATCAGCTCAATAACATACGATGAGCAAAACGTTGAGCAAACTGAGCTTAAGTTGTACCCAAACCCTTCTTAACCAGCTTGAGCATAAGCATACCTTGAATAAAACTGCACACTAGTTTTAGGGTCTGGTCCTTGTTGAGCTTGTAATCGGTTTCAAAGATGATCGAAAACATTTGACACAATTTTACACCTACTTCCGAAACAGTGAACAAAGACAACGATAATCACGTAAGCTCACCTTTTACAGAAGTGCATTGCGTCCCCTTCTTGTTCCCACTCTAATCGTCGTTTGGCTTTTCTTCTTCCATCCAACTAACCATCTCTTCCTCAAACTCAATGCTGTTCACTTTATGTGCTAGGCGCAGGTCTGAGAAGACATGCACTAGATCTTGAGCTCTTTGCGGGGTCAACCTGTTTCGCTTTTTCGAATGGATGAAATCGTAAGTGCTCCAGTTGCGTTCGCACGCTGAGGCTACAGAACATTGGCTGAAGACCGTCACACCTACTGTCTGAAGCTCTGGAACTTGCTGACCCCACTGTTGCCAAAATTTCCACCCGGGCATCGCTCTCATGGCCGCTTGAATGCCGGGTCTGCCAAACAAACCTTCCTGGTTTCTAAACTGCGCCAATTGTTGCAGGACTTTTGCTTGATCGTCTACATCTGGGACGAGCTTCTCTAGGATGTTCAAAAACCCTTGCATCACTTCCACATTCTGGTCCTGTCCATATTCTGCTGACTGGAACTTCGGCTCCAAAACAAACCCAGCCGAGTGCATATCTGAATGCAAGTATTCCCAACGCTTGCGCCAAAGCGAGCTAATCTGTTCATACTTGACAGCAGAAAGCTTCACCCCCGGATGCTGCTCGCTGGTTCCCTCTTGAGCGCCCCCAGCTGCTCGCCAATCAAAAACATGGCATAGTAAACCTTTCCCACAACTAGAACACCCTTGTCACATTGGCACAAAAGGCAGACTATCGATTCTGAAACAGCCAA
>Ga0209208_10003943_pt1 | contig 21173 bp, 15 predicted proteins | sample S1TSphfallax_3_FD_187694 | JGI IMG/M metagenome (GOLD analysis project Ga0209208, IMG submission 187694) | Host-associated microbial communities from peat moss isolated from Minnesota, USA - S1T2_Fd - Sphagnum fallax MG (SPAdes) (version 2) | ecosystem: Host-associated > Plants > Peat moss >...
TGGAGGGGGGACTTGTACCTTTAAGGGAGAGATTATGAAAGAATGTCATATTGATGTACACCTGCCTCGACTTTTGTATTCAAAGGAAACAAAAAAGACAAAGGGAAGAATGAATTCAAGTTTGCATTTTGCAAAACCATCTTACCAATGTTTGTTGAGGGGTGAATTTTCACAATTTTTTTTTTGGCTTCAAAAACTACAATTTCAACACATTCAAAAGTTTTTTTTGTTGTAAAAAAAAAATCTAATTCATCATATCTATTTCAAAATAAAATTTATAAATCACTAGATTTCTACAACATGTCCCACCACCAAGTGACTAAAATATAAAAGGATTCTTGACCTTTTTCTTTTTTTTTTCATATATGGTATTATTAGCAAAATTGGTTAAAATCTTCTTGTGATGTTCAATTTGGTTATATCACAAAATTGGGAAAAAAAAAACACCTCTTATGTTCCTTGTGCAAGGTGGGTCAATATAATGCCAATTTATGAAAAAAAATCCCCCATCATTGATAGCCTTTTATATGGTTGAAATTTTGCAAAAAAGTGAAATTTAATTTTTAAATGAAAAAAAATGTGATTTTGGGGGGTTTTCAAATTGGCAAGATTCAAAATTTTAGTGACAATGGCAACATTGAAGCTAGTATAAGAAAGACAACTATAGAGTCCCATAATGTTTTGTTTTACTAAGATAAATTTTCGCTAGTTGGAATTTATTTTCAATGAAATAGAATAATGTTTTTTTGCAACTTTTGTTTTTCCTCGTGTCTCAATTTCAAATATGAATAAACTAGTTTCTATTTTTGTTTCTCATTGTAAAATCTTATATTATTTGACATTTGGAGCTTTGAAGCTTTTCCAAGAGGATCCAAAAAAAAAAGGGAATGTGTTTTTTGTTTTGTTGGATCTTTGATATTACAAAAGGGCTTGATTGTTTCAATTTTAAAAGGTTATTTGTTTTGTTTTGAGAAACAAAAATAGAGGTTTTTGAGGTGAGTAGATTTTCATGTTTTCTTTTTATTCTTTGGTGTTCCTTGTGGTTGTTTGAATATTGTGGAGGATCGAAGCTTTCAAGTGTTTTTTTAGCTTTGAAATGAATGTGATGAACTTTTACAATGACATTTGGCTTGGAATGTATTATTTTTATTTTTTTCATCGCATGGACTTTGTTTTCTTGTCATAAGATTTTGTTTTATTCAAAACTTGAACCTAGGAATGTCTTTTGGAAATTAAAAATTAAAAAATGAAATCTCTTTTTATTTTGCTTGATATTTTTAATTTCATGAAGGCTTGATCTTAAACCTTGCTATTAAATGTTCTAGTGTTTTAAAAGGTTCAAAACTCATTTTTGTTTTTTCTTGTAGCAAGTTTTTTCGTCTTTAAAAAGTTGATTTTTTAAAAAAAATTCTAAGTATCTAGCTTTGATGGCATTTCATATATTTTGATGTTTTATCAATGTATATGCTTCATGGATCATAAGGAACATATGTTTGCAATTAGATAGAGGAACAAAAACAAGTTGGAGGGAATGAACCTATGGAATATAGAGATGCACTTTGGAAAGTGTGTCCAAAATTATCCAAATGGAAAATGTGCAATGCAAACATTACAAACCTTTTCATATTGGGATTTTGTGACATGTTTCATTTGGTCTTGAAACTTAAAAAATGATTAACAAGGCAGCAAATGTGTAGAAAATCACACTCGTATACTTACACCCAACAACAAATATATATATATATAAAAACATCATAAACACACACCTAGAAATTTAATTTAATTTAGTTTCACAAACCCCTCCCCCCAGCCCCCCAAAACAAAAAAAATTATAAAGTTTTTGAAATTCATATTTTTTGGTCCACTCATCATGAAACAAAAATTGTATAATAAATATTTTTTCCAGACAATGTGTTCACATTTTATTATTGGTCAAAAAAAATCCCCAACTTTAATTCCCAAATCATCCCACCCATCATCACAATTGAAAAATCAAATTGTGATGAATTGTTTTTTGAACTTGTTTAATTGGTTCGAGAACATATCCAAAAGCAAGCACAACAATGTTTTCAAGGTTAAAATTGAAAAATGTAATGTACTGGAGGTCTTACACTTTGATACATGAATTCGTAAAAAGAACTGATTATTGGGTGTTTAGCTTGATTATGGTAGGTGACCTTCAAAAATATATTTATAAACTAGTGTATGAAATAGAACCTCCGTATGCATGGAAAAAGCATTTAAGTAGACGACCTTTATGTGGTTTGTTGTAATTTACATCTTAATTAATCATAAATGTCTATTTGCACAATGTTATAATTCTTATAATCATGACCAATATTGCAAGGATAATTAATTACCAAATCACACCAATTGACATGGATACTTGTTTTGGTTAAATTATTTATGGGATTAATTTAGATCTACAAATGCAATATATATATAATAAGGGGTGAAATCCATTAAATTATTTTTCATAAATTTGAATAATAACAAGATTAAAAGGTAGATGTACAACAAAATTATCAACTTCACACAACTTTGAAATCGATCATCATGGTGAGATAATATTGATATTATTTTCAAAATTGTGAATTTTTAAAATGACATTATAAAATTATCATTTAGTTGTGCATTGTGCATATTATTGAATGATATGTTGGAACTTACAAAAATATTTTTATCTAATTGAAATATATATATATGCATGTCCACACATAAGCAAAATTTAATCAAGTTTTTAATGAAAGATTTGAAAGATGTGAATAAGCAATTCACCTTGTCAATCAAATAAAATGTCTTATAATCTTGCATGGTGTAATGAAAAACAACATGAAATTGGTGCACCGATTTTAAAGTATTGTGATTAGCACACATTTCATTAGGATCATCATAACTTCCAAGGTGATTGGATCGTATACACATCTTTTGCAAATCAAGGAATTACTTACATTTTAACTTGCCATTCAAATTATAAACACATTAAATAATATAAAATCGCCATACATGAAGGTAGTATAAGGATTTTTAAATGGAGATATGAATTTATGTAACATAGCAATTTATTTCTAGGAATACCCTTTTCACAAATATGGATTTTCATTATATGTCACTTTATTGGCATTTTGATTATCAAATTCAAGGTTCAAAATAAAACAAGCAACATTGTATATTTATATTAACCCTAAAGATGGTCAACTTTATGCAAGAAGTGCAATTGAACATTTATAATTTCCGAATCAACTTGGTGAAAATTATGAAAATGTAAACATAGATAAGTAGAGTTGCATGTTTGTGGAATCTTTGTTAAAGTGAACTAGTTGTGTTCAATTATACATTGAAGAAAAATGTTTAAATTGAAATTGTGAAACAAAATGTGAAAAATTCAACCTTAATCCATATTTCATATTAAAAGAATTTGATAAGAAAATAATTGTATTCCACATTAAGGGCAAAAGGAAAAGTTGCATGAATACCTTATTTTGTGCACTATAATTGATGTGGAAGAGAACATTGTATTTTTCCTTTTAATGAAGCCTTACAAGGATGGGCATTGCCAAAGGTTTTAATTATCAAAAAAAAAATACTGAAATTTTTACTAAATTTCACCCAAAAAATCAAATCCAAGATAAACATATAATTGGTAAAAACTAAAATAATACTAATAGATAACTCTATGTTAATTTTTTTGAATTGCAAATAAATAATTGTCATTGGAAGTGTGAAACCATGTAAAACGCAAGTTAAATAAATTAAAAACACCAAATTGATGTATTTAGTTATAATAGGCAATGGAAAAAAATGAACTCATTTTTTTTAAAAACTTTCATATCTTGTTTTTAAGCAACTTATAAATATTTTCTAATGGATGACTACCACTTTGATTACATCACAAATTTTTCACTATTCATATGATGTGAAATTAAGTTTTATGAAATTAAATTTATCAATTGTTAATCATTAGCTTGTATTTAAATGACCTAATATGTCCATTTGGTAATTTTTAACACTTGATCAACAATCTAAAGTTTTTTTGGTTACTATGTGTAGTAAAATTGCATTTGTGAGATCCTAATTGATGCTCATTTGCATGAAAACATCCAACTATAAACATTATATGTCTTGGGAAAAAATAAAAGTTGCAACTAACTACTACATCAAATAAGATCAACAAATTTTGCAAAATATTTACATTACTATCACATCCTACCCTACATAAGCAAATGATCCAAACAAACTTGTGTCACACTAAAAAAGAACAAAACCATACTTACCATGTGCAACATATATATGATTGTTATGTCCCATTATGTACTTCCAAAGGGTGTAAAATAGTTGTAAGAGCCTATTACACAAATGTAAAGTTGACGACATACATTGATGAACCAAATTCATTGTTTGCAAGATGTGTAAACGAAATTATTTCAAAAGAACAAAAACCAAACAATATGAGCATATTTGTAAAATCTAGGCCATAAGAAATTGCAAATTTCATTTTTTAAATCACACAAAAATCCTAGCCTTTTTGTCTTTTTCTTGTGTATTTTAGCCAATATTTTTGCAACTTATGCATCAATCACTACCATAACAAAACTAGATGAATAGTTTTTTGACAATTGTTAAGCACCATACATGGTGTTACCAATATTTTTAAGCACCATCATTGATTCCCCAATGTTGTAGATCCTTGTCAGTTACATATATTGTGCATAAAATTCAAGGAAGAACACAAAGGCTTAAAAATCTTCAACATCATCCCCATAAGTATAAATAAACAACTTTGTCGACTTGCCATAGATCTTTGTCACTACCATTTCAATTGTATTGAGTTCTTCAAATTCATCATTATGAATGACATTTTTAGATGGTATGTGTGGCAACAAATTTGAAAATAATAGGAAATTGCTCATTTTTTCCAATGATTGTTGTTAGCCCAAGATCAATACCCATTTTTTTCTTTTGAAAGGTGAAAAAACAATCAAGTATACATAAAAAATAGTTATAAAGTAGTCAACCTTATTGTAAAAAAATTGATCTTTTGAAATATACAAAAAAAAATGTGGTCATTTTAGAATTCTCAAAGGCACTTAAATATATCAGGTATTTAAGTGGCTATTGATTCATGAATTTCAATGTTGAAAAAGTGGAAGATGTGATTTACTTGCATGTTACTTTACGCAAACATGTGCTTAATCATATGAAGGGATCCCTTGAAAATGATGATTGCATTTTGTTGTCACATGTGAGATTTGAAGAGGTATGTTACAATCAAACTTGTTTGTGGACCTTCAAAAAAAAATCTGTTTTTTTTCGATTATGAAAATGGTTTAATTATATTTGGTAATTTGTCTACTTGTTGTACATTGTCAAGGTTATGGAGGTTGTTAAAGTCCACCAATGTTATTCAAAACATTTTTTACTCGTATGTGTGTGCATGAAAGGCCATGAATTACAACATGAAACTTCTCAAGTTCTATGCATAATGACTTAATGTTGAACTACATTTGGCCAAATTTTGTGACATCTCCTCATAGTAGGAATGATATCAATTGTTGCCTAGTTTGTGTTTTGTTAACAAAGCTTGGAGGATAGTGATTAACATTAGCATCGAATGGTAGGCTAAACTAGAGAGCATCATGTTCATGTTTGGTTTGAATGCTTAATATTAGAAGAGTGCAAGTAACAATGAGTAAAGAAATGTGATTCAAGTGATGATGCACAATATGACTTTGATAGGTTCCATAAGGGAGATTGCTAGCATGGTACCATTTTGCAACCCATGTTAAATTCTCCAACTCCTTCCAACAAATAATGTTCTAAATATTTTTTAATTACTAAAATATATTGCCTTCAATTTGAGCAAATAGATCATGTTATTCCTTTTAAGGTTGCATGTTCAAATGATAAGCCCCTTGTTATATGATTTACATGTTTGAATCACATAGAGCTAAATGATGTCTAATTGGACATCTCATGATTTATTGTGTGATTGATTGCTTGCTTGGGTACTCTTGGTGGTAATGTCACTTCAAAGGAAAGTGATTCAAGGATACAAATTTCATTGCATTTATGGCCTATGTTAGAACCTTTGGCTTCCCCATTTTCATGCAAATAATGTGTTGAACCTTTTATAAATACTTTCAACATTTAAAATATTTTGTAACACCAAATCATGTTCTAAGTTTGGTTTGGATCCAAATAAGAAATTGTTAAGGGCTTGGTCATCAAACCTTTTTAGAAGAGCACGACTTGGATCCATGATCAATAATATGTTATTGTTAGATCTATAGTTTTTCACAACAATGATGAATGGTTAGAAGTTTTAAAAGTTTTAGAATGTGTTTGAACTTTAAGTTGGAAGTTTTTAGAAGCTCTTAAAGGAAGGGAGGGATTATTTGGGAGAAAAGAGAAATAGTAATCAAAGCAAGGAATCATGTGAGGCATGTTGAATATGACAAACATGTATTTAAATAATAAGATTTTGACATGTAAACTTAGATAACAAAGATACATGGAATGGATTTACAGTAGCCTCCCACTTAAGTACGCACGCGTTTAAGTACGCATCCTGGTTAAGTACGCATTTTATGACAAATTTTTTAAGGATCAACATTTTTCAGTGGAACATATCATGAATCGTCATCTGGCGCATGTTTTCGTTTTTTTTGCGTTTGGCTTTGAGGACGATTGTTCGAACCTTGGCTTGGAACTCTTCAAACGATTTTTTGAGATCGTCGAATGTTTTTTCGGCTTCTATTTGAACGTTAGAGCAGAGCAGATGATCCTCAAAATCAAGAATCTGCTTATACAAAGACTCAAATCCATGAAATTCAACTCTATCCTGTGACTCAACAATCTGCTCTGGTTGATTAACATCGCTATCTTCATCAAGCCCTGCATCATTAATCTTCATCGATTCCAACAGCTCTTCGACGTCTTCCAACACTGCTACGGCATATTCTTCATTGCTTTCATCATCAATATGAACAAATTCTTCCAGATCTGATTGGTTGATTGATAAATTTAAACTTTCGATGGTTTGGGCAAACTCAGTGGCAATGACGTTATTTTCCCTCTCAGCCCCTGGTTCTAGTTCCAAGTTCATGAGCTCCACCTTACTGAATGCATTTTTTATAGAGCTTGACGAGACGAAATCCTAGGCTTCTTTTACATAGTTTGTGGCATCCAGCAGGTGCGTTGGATTTTCGTAGGAAAATCCTGCTGCACCTTGTCGTAGCCGTTTTCCTAATTCTCTTTTTCGTTGCTTTAATTGCTCGTCAAGCTCGTAGAAGTCGAGATATCCTTGAGATATAAATATTTGTATCGTTTCTTGAGAGCGACGATGATTCCCATATCACAAGGCTGTTTCCAGCTAGTACAGTTTGGAAGAAAGAATATTACGCGGATGTTGTTGCGTTCAAAGGCGTCGAAGTGTCCAGGCGCATTATCCATCAGTAAGAGAACAGGACGTCCTGTTCGTCTTTTGACTTCTGGAACAAAAACTTCATTGAACCATTTCCAGCAGGTTTCCACGTCCATCCATGCTTTCGCTTAATTGAAATAAGGAACTAGCTAGTGTCGGTCTTTAATACACGCTGGCTCTTTCGGCTTTCCAATCATTACGCAAGGAATTTTATGTGTTCCAGATGCGTCGGCGCAAACTATCAGAGAAACACGATCTTTCACTTTCTTTTTGCCTCTAGTGCTTGAAATGTCCTTGTTCGGCATCAAAATGGAATATCTGGGAAGCAGACGGAAAAACAATCCAGTCTCGTCCATGTTATAGACATTCTTAGGGTCATATTGAGCGATGATAGAGTATAATTCTTCTAACGTTGATAGTAATTATGGGTCATTTTTGTCAACCTCAACTCCTTCTCCATGAAGAAGCATTTTCTGTAGACCTCAACGTGTCCTGAAACGACTAAGCCATTGCCATGAAGCCTTAAAGTCTGAATAAAAAATGGATAATGTAGAAGCAATACTTTTCGCTTTTGCAATGGCGAGAGATGGCGGTACATGGAGCTTGGCATGGCGCATGCTGTCAATCCAGATGTACAACATATCTTCAAGTTCGGTAAATCATCCAACTGAAGCTCTGAAGGTCTTATGCTTAGCTTCTTCGGAGAGTAAAGCGGATCATTCAAGAATTGAATCTCGTTTCTCCCAGACCTTCCAGATAGCGCCTTCGCTAACATCGTACTCACGTGCTAGAGCGCATTTGCTTGGAGGGTTCGTCTTGCTCAGTTTTGAGATGATCTTGCAGCGCTGGGACTCATTCAGGCGCTTAATAGTCAGTTTTTTCGACATTGCAACGAAACATAGGCGAATTTGGGAATGGAGCGTTTAAAGTACGCACCTACCGGTAAAGTACGCACAAAACTCCGAGGTTCAAGTTGCGTACTTAAACGGGAGACTATTGTAATGTGTTTTTTTAAAGATTTGTGATGAAGTAACAATTTAAATCTTATGTTGTGTACTAGCCCTAAATGATTTCATTTCATTTGTTTCTACTTCATAATTGGTTCAATTATAAGCTTTGTTTGATCTTGTAACTTTCATTGTGCAATAATAATGTTTGAATTGATGTAAAAGTTCACATCAAGCCATTTATCGTATCATAAAGGAATCTCACAAATTTTTTTCTTAAATTTGTTTTTGTTGAAAATTCATCAATTTTGCTAATTAATACAATGTTTTGGCTTAGAAATTAAAAACATATATATTTTTGTTCATGTCATGATTTTATGACCTAAAGGGTCCAAGAATGCATTGAGGTATAACTGACCTGTTATTATCTATTCTTACAACAAATAAAGGCATGTTTGTAATGAAAATCAAAAGTCACTTTGTGTTTTTCTACCCAAAATTTTTGAAGTTTTTTTTTTTGGGTTTAATCATCAAGAAAAACCCTCAATTGGACCCACATTAATATGTGTTAGAATCATGCATTCATTACTAGGAAATGCGTCCTAATTCACTTTAAGTTTCATTACATTTTGAGTGCATTTAGACATTTTTACTTAGTGAAATTGTTTAACCTCTTAGTGAACGGGGACTAATTGCTACGGACAATGATTTGTTTCACTAATACCTAGTGAAACAAGGTTACTCTCAAGTGAAATACAAATTTACCAAACCATTCATTTGTTAGTTAATTAATTAATTAGTATGGGAGTTAATTAAATTTTAATTATTTAATATATAATATTATTGACAATTTCATGATTTTTAAAGCCTATTATTTATTGACATGTGTCACTAAGTAGGTAGGCCACGTAATCAACTTAGGCACCTATTATAGGAATTCAATAGAAGAATATTCGATCAACATACCATTGTTGACCATACATAACACCACCCATGAAGTTTGATCCTTTGACCTTTGGATTGAAAGCAAACACCTTTACCATCAAACCACCCCACTTGTTGTGATAATATGTTACATTACATTTTATTTATCAAATACTTCATTTTAAACATTACAAAAACATAAACTTTGAAAATTCATATCTTATTGAGATTTTGTTCAAATGAAATGATTCGAGTTTACTTTTTAAAAAATTTAAATAATGCACATAGTTATATTTATTTCCTTTTGAAAGCTTAAAATCATTTGAACAAAAAAAAAAGTTGAATATCATTATTCAATAACATTTCAATGACCATTTTTTTGAAAAAAACAAGTTTAATAAATGTATATTTCTTTTGTTAATATGATAATATTACCTATGTTAAATTATTTTCAATTATTGTATGACTATTTTTCATTAATTTAAATTATTTCATCATACATTATTTACGGCTATTTATGGTTATTCTCAATTATTTTTGGTTATTTTTTGTTATTTCACCCTAGGCTACTTTTGGTTATTCTAAGTTATTTTTGACTATTTAGCTTAGTTCACTTTAGGCTATTTTCAATTGTTGTAAATTTTTTTTGGCTATTGTAAATTGTTTTAGTTTAGACTACTTACAACTATTATAAGTTACTTTTGGCTATTAAAGCTTATTTCACCTTATGTTATTATTGGCAATTTTAAATTATTATAGGCTATTTCACCTTAAATTATTTTTGTCTATTATAAACCCTAAACCCTATAGACTATAGTGAATTATGTTAACTAGTAATGAAACATTATGTCTACATAGTGATTATAGTGAAATAACTTTCACTAGGGTGAAATCAATAAAATGCAATGAAGTTATTTAACTTTTAAAGTCCCATAGTGATTTCACCCCACTTTGGTAGTAGTGATTTCATCTTCACTTGTAAACATTTTTATTTTGATTTTTTTACCTCATTTAGATGGGAAATCAAAAGTAGAAAAAATCCTTGGTTGAAAAGGCCAATTTGTTTTAAGAACACAAAGTGACAATAGGAGCTACTGCAACATTTGAAATAATGAGGTACATGTGCGATTTGCAAGAGATAAATATAAAATTCAACATGTTTTCATTGTTTGCATATATTGAATGGAAGTGATAGGATAATATTGCAAGTATTTTATTATCATTTTTGAATGGAATGCTTTGAGGTATGAAATAAAAGGTGAAGATTTTAATCAACTTTCAATCATACCAATAGTGAATGCAATTGTAGTTCAATAAACATTTGACATATTTCTATATTTTTTTGTTGTTTTACACTTTCCACATTGGGCACACAATGTTTGTAACACATTGTGTTATTTGGAAGTAATGTATGACTCCTTTATAAGAGGAGGGCCAACCATATATAAACAAAGTCGAAAAAGAACAAATTTACAAAAAGAAGAATCAAGGGATGACCTAAGCTCAACATGAGACCCTCTAATTGTTGCCCTTCTTAACAATGTTCCAAGATCCAATATGCAAGTAGAAAAGTCGAGGTCAAAATGTACAAAAATGGCCCAAAAAATGGTACAACATTGGGAAACATTATACATTCACTCAATGAAGAAGAGAAAAATGACAATTCTAGAAAGTGCAAAAATGCTTACCAAGTTGTGTTAAGCATGGAAAGGATGTTGAAAATAACTATAAAGTTCTTGATTCCATGAGGAGTGAGTATGGTTAGCTCACAACTACTAGATGTACCCAATATTTGACTTTAAAATATGTCTTATTATTTACAATTGTATCCACAAGTGGTGGCACAAATCAAGACACATCACAAAGACAATAGGGGCTTTTCATTACTCTATTTGGAAAATAGTCTTATGACAAAAGCATTTTGACCAAACTATTGAAAATACTTGGGGAGCCTTATTGAAAAAATGTTGATATGATGTGATGAATGAAGATGATTGGGAGTTCATTTTCAAGCAGTGGGAGATGCTTCCAACTATATAAACAATTTCAAAGAACTAAATGTGAATGTATAAAACTTTCAAAAGACACCAAACTCATTACTTACATGAATCATAGGTGTAGTTTTTTGGACACATCATTATTCATGTTTAATTGTTGAAAAGTTAAATCTAGCTCTTTTATTTGATTGATGTACTCAATCTTGCAAAACATCATGTTCTTTGTTCACAATAGTTAAATTTCAAAAAATTCAAAAGACATTTCTAAATTCATAAATATCAAATTTATAAACCTAGCATGCTAATTGATTTCATTCATGTTTATTTGGTTATATAACTCCAAAAAAATGGTTACATTTTTGAAACCATGTCATACTTGTTGACACTTTAGTTTAGGTCATCATTATTTGTTTTATTGAGTCATTATTTACAAGCCTCTATTTGATCAAGTATTTTTTTGCTTGACCACATGGATCAAACTTAGTAATCACATTGGAGTTTTACAAGTTACATGAAATCAATGACGTATAATTGCCTATATTAAAATGTAAGGCGAATAGATTTTTACTAGTTATAATAAATATTTACTTATTGCAAGTTTGTTAGTGGTATTTGTTAATTGATGGTCATTTAATGTTACTTGTCCAATATGTTTTAACTTGCCAAGTTGAATTGATTACTTGTTAATTGTTACATCCTTGAGTGTTACTTGGACTTCATGAGTTGCCAATAAATTTTTACATGCAAAGTTCAATCCAAGTAGGTCTTTTACTTGCAAAGTTCCACTGTTACTTGTCTAACTTTTGAACATGTGATGGTTAATTTATGGTCATAAGTTAAAACTTCTATTTGGAAAAAGTTCAAATCCTTATTTATTACTAGTTGGATCCAATAGAAGGATTTTTGGAGTGTTATCTTAATTGGACCAATAGATTTTTAATTGCAGTTAATGGCATTTACTTGTTTAACATCAAGCAAATAAATGGTACCTACTTGTACTTACTATTTGACATGAAATGTAACTTCTTACTACAAAAACAAGCTATTTGTTACTTGTTAGATCATATTGTGTCATTTAAATAGATGAATAATTGTTGATGGCTTTTGTAAATGGCGGAGTGCTTCTTGTTTTGAGTTGCAATGCAACATGTATGTAACTACTACTACAAATTTGTGTTGATTTCCAATGAGTGTAGATAAAGTGCAAATCATCACATTGCATTCAAGACCTCCATGTGGGTGCATTTTCCTAAAACAAGTGAATCAAACATGCAATGCTTATTTTTCATTGTTGCAAGTTCTAAATTAAATTGATGCTGAGTTTTTGGGATGAACTTGCATGCTATTATTAATTAATGCATTATGGGAACATTGGGAAGACTTGAAATGAATAGATAACAAATATGTAATATCCAAAAACATGTTCAATGAAATGTAAATGCGTGTTTTCATTACTTAATTGACGACTTGAAGGTCGTCATTTTTTTTCATTGACAAATATATGGGGATTTTTTAAAGTACACCTTTACATAATAATATCATGTAACATTTTTTTAAAAATTATTAGATTTTGTTTTAAAAATGTTGATATGTAAATCATGATTTTAAGGATACTTTCCTTGAATGAACAACCATACTTGGACACCTCACTTTGGTCATATTGCCCACTTTTTATAAAGACTTAGTCACATGGGCATTTTTGGTCAATTTTAACAAAAAACATGCCCCATATTGAAATTGGTGGAATTAGTAAAATTTATATTTTTATGGATGAAATTTTGAAATATGCAATTTTCATTTTCTTCACATGGTTAAGATTTTGATTAATTCACTTCTATATAAACCAAATGTGCCAAATGGGTCAAAACACATTGAAAGGAGCCACAAACGTTACTTTACATTAGGATTACCTATCTTTTCCTCTCAATTTTTTTTTTTCATATGAATGTTTTTTTGAATGATTTTTTAGAAAACATTTATGAAAAATGATTAGAATTTCCCCAATAATTTAATTTTTTTTTTTAGTAAATTTAAAAATAAATTTGAATTTGTAAAAAATACAAATCCTTTACAAATTTTATGTTTCATTTTGAAAACTAATGATAATTTGAAATCATACCAAAAAATGTTAATTGTCTAAAGTTGAATTTAATGTAATATAAAATACAACTTTGTTGAATACATCATATACGCTATACCTAATTTATATGTGCTAAAACACTCTTGAAGTTTTGAAATTTTGAATTTTCAAATGTACATATTTTGAATTTTCAAAGTTTTAGGATTCCACATTTTTTAAATTGTGAATGTTTTTTTAATGTGTTTAACATGTTATTATCATATCATTATTTTACCATCAACTTATTTTTATTATATGAGTCCTTTGTAAAAATGTCCCTTTTTAATGATAAAAGTTTTCACTTTCAAAAGTTTCAAACTAAATTAAAACCTAAAATTGGATCAAATGGATTTTTAATTTTAATTTCTTGACATTCATGTGTGTTAAAAAGGAATCATGTGCCATGATTACCATGGTTTCAAATGCCAATAAATAAATAAATCTCTAATTTTTCATGACGGAATTAGACATCCAATTTCAAAGACATCCAATGCTCTTTGTGGCTCCTTTGCATGTGTTTTGACCCAAATTACAATTTGAACATGTTTTTGCATTGGATTTTGTAGTTGCATTTTTACATTTGGTTCAAAAGGTAAACCTACTTTGTTAATTTGGATTATGACCATTTGAAGGAATAAAAATTTACATACAATAACTTTTTCTTTTTTTAAAAAACATGAAAATACCATTTCAAGATGCCAAAATTAAAATTTCAAGAGGTTCAACAACATGTGCAGTAGCACAAAAGGGATACATGGAAAAGAGTGCACAAACACTTGTGACATTTGCAACATTATTCCATGTGAATGCATTGTTGAAAAATGTCAATTTTCTAGTTTAATTGGCACATTGACCTCCATTACATATCTTGTCAATGATTTTATGTGGCATTATCCTAATTGTTTGAAAATAAAATGTGATTAATGCATCATTGAAATGTTGATGACATGTCCCATAGAGGATGATAAAACCTTGTCAAAGATGATGGAATGGAAGTGTTATGAACTAGTGGTCCATGGAAAAATTGAGCTTGGGATGGAAAATAAGGTTCTAAAGTTATAGTACAAAGAACCACAACAAATCTTTTATAACATAGTTAATGCTTAAATTGAAGTTGTTCATAGCTCATAATTATGTGGTTCCTTCCAAGAAAAACAATACAAAACATATTCGGAAACCTTCTCAAAGGGTTCAATGATGTTAGTAATGGATTGTGTTGAAATTTATACTTTTCAAGAATACAATGAAATGTAAAAAATGCATTGGCATTCTTTTTTACTTATCATCTTGGTACACATATGTTATTAATGGAATCATGAATAAGGTTAAGAATGCACATTATGGTGTACCCAATTTGGAAGAAAATCGGAATTACATCACAAACTTATTAAGCTTCATAGGTTTGTACAAATTTTGTGCGAAATTTGGTATTCATAGGTTCAGACAACAATTGCATGAATTTTGTGTTATGGTTAATATGAATGATATTTCTATGTATTTAGTTTCTTAAATATTCAAACAAATGAAACATTGTTTTAAAATGACATACTTGAATGTTCATGTTTAATACACAAAAATTACATTTTTAATCCAAAATTACATCATGATAATTGCACAAATTTAATTAAAATGTAAATCATATGTATTTCATATCAAAACATCACAAGTAGGAAAGACATATCATTTATATAAAAGTAATAGGTTTATTTTTGTGTTATTTTTAGACTTTGGAGTTCATAAATTTTGCATAGACATTGTTTTATGATTTTCACATGGATTTTATTGAAATTTTATGATATTGTAAGTTTGTGATGTACATATAATATCAAAAGTAGCAATATGTAAGGTTTCGCTTATTTTGAAAGATTTTAGAGATCACATAAAAATGATTTGGACTTCAAAACTAAAATAAGTTATAAAAACCATGTGTCACAACCTTAGCTTTGGGTTCGCAACTAAAGCAAGGTCATGGAAAGGTGCGGGTCAAAAGTGTAACCCAAGAGTCACATTCACATTCTTGGGAGTGTGAGAAAGTGTGAGGGAATGAACCCACACACTCCCAAGTGGATTCTCATTTTGAGAGTTGGAGTCCCTATGAAAATTTGATTTTTCAAAGAACGATTTCAAGGGTCAATATTCATTAGATTGAGGACTTCCTTATACCATTGGAAATATTTTAACACATAGATGTCTAACATAGGCTCGCATGATCCATTTGAATATTTACAATACAAGTTATGGTCGAAAGAGGGGCCGAGAATCAAAATGTCAATTTGACTTTTAATCATTAAAAATCAAGAATCGCCTTGAATTACATGTGTGAAAATGACATTCCATATATCGTTGAAAAGTTCTCAACGTGGGCTACAACTTTGCTTCAAACCTCACCTCAATTGCAGGTTTACACAAGAAATTATGGGCCTCCAAAGTGGCGAGAGTACCAATTTTGAGAATTTCAAGACTCCTTCGAGAAAAATGACATTATGATGTAACCCCCATGGCCATTCACAAAGAATACTATAAGGGGGAAGGTGATGTCTTTCCCCAAGTTCGGGTCATGGTGAGTATTGTGAGTTCATGTATTGCCATGATTCGTCTATGCACCAAAAATGCTCCAACTATGCATTAACCAACTTATTGTTTGATTTGTGCATATCCATATGAATAATTTACTTACTTGGAATTTGTCATAATCCCCATCCCAGAACTCCAGCATGTATTTTTTACCTTTGAAGTGTTGCAAACAAGGGAACATACTTTAATTCCTTCTTTTGATGTTTTCATTTTGAGACTCGCATTTGAATCTTTCAACAAATTTGGGGGTGAGTCAGCATGAATATGCAATTGATTCACAATTGTGCATTTCTGTAAATGTGTACACCAGTGAATTTATAAAGGTTTTTAAAAACCTTTATTTCATAATGTTTTATCAAATTTTATTAATTTTAATACTTCACATTATTATTGTCAAATAATGTTTTAAAAAATTAACCCAAATACATCTTCAATGGGAAAAACATTTTACAACCTAAAATATCATAATAATCAACATTATCAAAACATAGTGTACTAATAAATATTTAAAAGTCATTTAGTCAAAACTCCATGATTTAAGTTTATTGAAAATTTTGATGAAGAAGATTATTGCCTATGATTGTTTTTTTGTATGTGTAGAATCTCATTGACAAATTCTTGTTAAAATTAATATTTTTTAGTCCTTTTGTTGTAATTACAATGTTGTTTCAATGCTTTATAAATCAAAAACATATTTTGTTGGACAATTGAATCATTCATGTGTGTATTAATTTCACAACATAATTATAGAGTTGAACATATACCATCATCCATTGCAAATTTTCATCACAAAATATTTTCCAAATGTTCACCGTGATGCATCAAACTTGAATAGATACCAGAAATTGTTATGTTGTGATATATTTTTTGTGTACGCCATAACATGAATTCACCCAATACCTTGCAAATATTGATAATTATGGGAAATACAAAGTCATCATTGAATACTGCCACTACTTGCCCAATAATAACGAACATGACATGTTTGTGCAACATTGCTTTGAACTACATGTGCCCGTTTGCTAAAATGTGGTTTGTTTTGAAATGAACATATCATATGATTAGATGGAGCCCAACATAGTTCAAGTCATGAAGAACATGGTACCATGTGGCTATGTATGTTTGAATGTTGTGCATTGTTCTATTAGGTTTGAAGTAGTTAGGTTTAAGAAAATAATTATTGTGTTAGTGCAATTTTATGTTTCTTGGCTCAATTCAAATGAAGGTTGTTAATGGCCCAAGGTATACTCATGTTTTAACTATGATATGAAGATGCAAATTGACAACCAAGGATACAAGCCATCTACAACATGAGTGTCAAATGATTTTGTCCTATTTTGAGCAAGACATGGGAAAAGAGTTCATGATGGTGATGGGGCCATTTTAAAGGAAGAAACATTAACAATACATAAACATGAACACTAATGGACTCACTTACACATAGACCACATGAATTTATTTTTTCATTTTGTGGGAAAATGGTGGGATTTTTTATTTTCCAACACTAAGGAGTAACAAATTCCTCAACTTAACAAAACAAAGCACCCCATGTTCTAATGAAATAATTGGATCAATGAAATGGACTTGCAAAATATTTGAAAGTGCCAAAGAGCTAATTTAAGTTTAGTGCATGGATGTTTTTTGTGCTCCATCTCATGTTTATTTTCTCATATGAATCATGATTCATATTTTTTTCCTTTCTTTAACCATTGAACACTTGATGTGTGATAGTGCCATTTTTTTCAAACTAATTGGGCATGAGAATAAATGTTCAATAAAAATACTCTTTGCAAGTTGTTTTCCATGTTCATTCTTTTCAACAACCAATGTTTGGTTGCAAGTTGCAAGCTTTGAAATGAAGTTACCAATTAGTACTTAGAAGTTCCCATTTAATTTTGACTAATGCATGATTTGGTTGGAATTGTTCCAAATGGTGGACAAGAAATGAAGTGAATGGTTGAGCACCAAAGATTATGGATAAAACAAATGAAATGAATAAATGTGAAACGGAATTAAATTTGGCAATTAGACAAGGGGTTTAATAATTTCAAAATTTTAATGAGCCAAATTATATAAGATGGTAATGAAAATCTCTTTAATCAAGATAAAAACATCACTTACAAGTTGCAAGTAAACAAGCCTTTATTCTTGGAAGTATAATACAACAAAAACCATTGATGTTTTTTTTGCAAACATTTTCATGGGTGTTTGCTTTAAGGATTCTAACAAGTGGCCTTGGTGTTCATGGAAGTTAATGTGGCAACTAATCGCCATGACACTTGTACAAGAAAAATATTGTGTTGTATTTTGTAAAGGAGAAGGCATGTTCTCTAGCCCAAGGATCTTTATTTTTTACAATTTTGGGATGTCACCCCAATGGCTATCATCCAAAAGAAGCTTTAGTCAAATCTAATTATAAACAAGACATGAAAGTTTTTGATTAAAAAAATCCTTCTTACAACATAAATCTAACAACATGGCGCTCCTTCAATTGCAGATTTGTATTTTTCTTCAAAGTTCAAAGGCTCGGGTAGCATTGAGACCTAGGATGCCTTTGCGCCAAAGTGGGTTGTTTTCCTGCATTATGAAATCCTTGGATCCCTGGCAGTGTAAACAAGCCTAGATACTTCTTGGGCTCAGCTTGGACCACAGATGCCCAAGGCCTTCTGTAAATCCTTCTCCATTTCAACATGACTGCTCCGAAGAACCCTTCAAACAAAGTTCCAGATGACATTGCTTGTTGTGGCTTGGGTTCCAATTGTGTACACACACAAACACATGAACAAGTTTCTTCTCATATACATGAAAGAAGGTAAGGTGCAAGAGAGCAATTTCTACCATGACTGTTGTTGCAATGTGCCACCTATGGCATCTACTCATCCCCACCAGTTTGATTACTACTGCTATGTTCTGTTAGAGAGCCTTAACATTATCATAGTAGTAGAGATATGTTGAAAATTGAATAGTCATCAGCTTGTTGTTGCATTGAGAAGAAACTGTCCTTGATCGCCTACCTACAAAATGTCTAGTAGAAAGAATGGAAAAGCCAGTGTGGTAAATGGCACAGGTGCCCTGACCATGGATTGAAAAAACAACTGTACTGAAGAATTGAACTCCATTGCCATGAAATCCTCAAGACATGAGACACTGCAGCCTCCTTTGCAAGCGAAAGCAAATCTCCGCACAAAATTAACATGTTGCAAGCATACAGACATGGAATGTTGAAGAGAACTTACAGAGCAGATGACAATGGGAAGCACCAGGAAGGCTCATTTTGTCTCTGAAGAAGGTGAGGCCCAGACCACAACCTCTTAACCCTAAAGCTTCCAACCAGTGCAGATTGTACAAGTTGATGTTAAAACTGGAAACATTACACACTCGAGTCATTGACCAAGATAACAAAGGGTACAAATCTCAACCCGATTATCTGGGTTCATTGGTATCATCCAATGTTGGGTGCACAAAAGTACCTCCATTTAGTAGAACATTCTCACCCAACCATTCCATGTTTTCCCCTCCAGATTCTGGACTTCACTTGGCATTGCACAACAAGATGAGGACTAGAAGTACTGGGACAAGAATGAGTATGAGGAAGCTGATGATCTCATATATTTAAACTATTGTGGATTCAGCATCAAATACAAAAACTTGAGGCTAGTACAAAACACCAGAGCATGAATGCACACACACTGCTGGAACATAGGAGGAAGAACCAATTACAAGCATAATCTAAAACATCCAAAACAGCGTCTCTCTTTGAAAACCAACTACACCTTCACCATCAAGTGGAAGAAGGTATGAAGTACCCTAGTCCCATGTGTGTTGGTTGCAGCCAACCATATGCTTCTAGACGTAATTCCAAGGATTGATGTCAACCCGTCAAGCTAATTTTAGTCCGAACAAGGCTTCCTCAACCACGTCATACCAAGGCAGCGGATTCTCAATCAAACGGATATATTGCGTGAAATCATCATCAGTCACGTTAAGTATATCCGTTGTCTCCTGCGCAGATGCAATGGGAGGTTGCGGCGCTTGGAGCGACTGCGAGGATTCAGCTATGGTGGGATTGCGATGGGGATTTGCGTTGTCCTCTGACTCTTCTGCAGTGGAAGAAGCGGACGCCGGAGCGGAGATTGGAGGCGATTCACGTATTGCAACTTCACGATCGTCTTTGGAATACTTTTTCACCATTCGCCCAAGGAAGCTCTTACTGGTTTCCGTCTCCTTGGCGTTCTCGAGCTCCGAAGGGTGGAAATGTCCCTCGGGGTAGACGAAATAGTGAGGTTCTTCACCTGAGAAGAACAAAGCCGCATCAATACCCCGAGCGAGTTCATTGAGAGTGGAGCATTTCGGGATACAAAGTCGATTAGGACCAGTCCAACCAGGGACCTTCGCCAAGCGCACTTCCCCATAGAAACCGTTCCTTCTGTTCTTCGTATCCTTCCACGAGCGTACTCCAAAAGAATCTTTTGTCCCTGCAGGATTTCGCGCAGTTCGCAATCCAACTCCAATTCGTGGCAACTCTTTACAACTTAACAACAGCCAAAAAACATAGAAGAAGAATTCACGGTTACATTCTCCCAAAAACAGGGAGAAAGACAACAAAAGGCCAGCCCACCCCACTTCAAAATTTAGCAACAAAACCCCAAAAGAGCGAATCAATCAAAATCACAAATTACAAACATCAACCTCTTTTCAAAGCTTGTCTTTGCGTCTGACATCCTGCGAGGCTGCGTGCGTCGTCCAGGCACCATGGCAGCTCGATCGATCTCTGTCGCACGCCTCCGCCTCTGCCTCAAACCGCGATCGCTCCAACGATTCCTCAACGCTCCTTCGGATCTCAATGGCCGAGGCGCTGATTTCAGAGAAGGGAGCTGTCGATCGTTGCGACGCCATTGCTCTGCCACTCTTCATGAAACATTTGAAGAAACTCGAATCCGGCACGGCGCACACGGCAGCAGCAGTCGAGCAGCCGTCGGCGAGAAGGAACTTCTCGGAAACAGTTTGGGCCCCAGTTTGTCCCATGTCCATGACATTGGGAAGATTCAAGGGGCCATGGGGGTTCTTAAATGACAATGCCACAAGCTTGTGAGCAATCCTCCAACTAATAAAATCCCCTTAGTTTTTATTTGGGATCCAAGTATGCTAAGAATTTGTTGGGCCAAAAAGTCAACATTTAAGAACCTTAA
>Ga0209208_10003944_pt1 | contig 21173 bp, 14 predicted proteins | sample S1TSphfallax_3_FD_187694 | JGI IMG/M metagenome (GOLD analysis project Ga0209208, IMG submission 187694) | Host-associated microbial communities from peat moss isolated from Minnesota, USA - S1T2_Fd - Sphagnum fallax MG (SPAdes) (version 2) | ecosystem: Host-associated > Plants > Peat moss >...
CCCGGGAGTCCTAGATGGCGAGATTTTGGGACTCCCACGCAGGAGTCCCAGGAGAGAAAGCCATTTGGATGTGGGCCCCGTGGAGAGGTCCAGAGTATACTATAAGGGGGAAGGTGGTGGCTTCCTCCAAGTCCGGGCCATGGTGAGTCTTGTATGTCCATTGTTGAGAATTCAAGCTCAACTAGTTAGGTTTCATTAATTACTGGAGTAGGAAAGTAACTAGGTTACTTTCACAAGGTTGAATTACTTTCGTTACTTATTTTAGTTTGGTTATTTGTGGTTTAGTCTTTTAGTTAAATACCTTGGTGTTGATGGTTTGCCTCTCTTTTCTTCATTACACAAGTTTGTGTATTTCTCGTGATAAGAACCTTGGAAAATTCTTGATGTTGTGTTTTGTGTTGTGAGTATTATGTTGTAGTTTCCTTTCAATAAAGATTTATGTTTGCACTTGAATAGATCTCCTATATGTTAACATCCGTGTTGCCCGTGGCTCGTCCTAGCACCAAAGGTGCTCCAACTATGCATTAACTACTTTGTGTGGGTTGTGTGCAGGCCCGTGTGAGTGAATAAGCTTGTCAACTCTTCCTAGTCCCATCCCGGAGCTCCAACACGCCCTTTTACCCCTCAAAGTGTTGTGAGCTAGGGAGCGCGTCCCAACTCCTCCCTCTTCTGTTGTCTTTCACTTGGATTCACATTTGAGTCCTTCAAGGAGTTGGGAGTGCGTCACTGGGAATTTTGGCACTCCCACTTTGGAATCCCAGGACTAAATGACATTTGGGTGTTAGTCCCGTGGCCAAGCACAAAGTATAATATAAGGGGGAAGGTGATGGTTTCCTCTAAGTCCAAGTCGTGGTGAATCTTGTGAGTCCATGTTTATTCATGGTTCGTTGTGCACCAAAGTGCTCCAACTACGCACTAACCAACTTATTGTTTGGTTTGTGCAAGTCTATGTGAATAATCGAATTGCTTGTCAATCTTCCTAGTCCCCATCTCGGAGCTCCAGCACGCCCCTCTATCCCCAAGGTGCTGCAAGCAAGGGAGCGCACCCCAATTCCTTTTCCTTCCATTGTCTTCACCTTTGGACTCATAGTTGAATCCATTAAGGAGCTTGGGGGTGCGTCAATCAATGGGTTGGCCATGACCATGAACGAAATCAAATAATTACTCCTAATGATTAAAGGATTGGACTTTGTACAAGGAACCAAACATTCACTACCACCACCATGGAGGGGGCAAATATAATGTGAGATGGGACTAATGTTCTAAAGGACATAACTATGACATTAATGTTTGGGCTGGCTAACATCACTCCCACCCCCCAAGCCTTAATGATCCAATACAATGGTCCAATTGCTTCATAATTAGTGGTGGACAATGTCACATTAAATGGGCATATATCAAGCTGATATGGGGCTTTGGGGGAAGCTATAAAGTCCAAACCATTATTTGAGGAAGAAATTGGTGTAATAGGCATGGAAATTGGGCATCCAATTGCTATATCCAAGGGGGAACATGTTGAGGTGGCAACATATGCATTGCCCATAGTAAAATTTGGTCAAAGAAATGAGGATAGAAACCTAGTAAACATGGATGTAAATTATGGAAGTGAAGATTTGCCTATGCATGGTAATAAAAAAGGTTCACCATGTGGAGAAACAAAGGAAATAACTAATGTTTTCAAGGGCATAGTACAATACTCAAATTCAAGGGAAGAAGGTGGAACAAGTGATATTCAAATGTTGGAAGTTAAAAGAGCAAAGGGTTCAACCTATGCTTTTGCCCACAAAAAGTTGAGGAGGGATGGAACCAAAAAAAAAAAAATTGTTAATTGAATCATGAGAGATTAACACATTTGACACTTGACCTTGTGCATCAAGAGGGTCCCCTACTCAAGCCACTAGAAAGGACAACTTTTATAATGTGGATGGTTCACCACATACAAGTCCAATTGAACAAGTTGGTGGCCCTCTTGATATTTTAATTTTGGACAACCAATAACCAATAGTAGCTGAGGGCTTGGGAACCTAGGTAGAGGGTGATATTGATGCATTGACACAAATGCAAACCCACCCCCAATCCGAGGGGAAAGCAATTTATGGAAATGGTGGGGTTGGGGAGGCTAATATGGTTATTATGGAATCTATGTGTAGTGGTCGAATGAGAACCATTCAGGTTCCAACAACCAAGTTGGAATTCAAGCCAAAGTACTCAATGCATGTTCTACCACCTCATGATCAAGTTGGCAACAAGAAGGGGAAGAATGTAACAACAGAAACAACTATGGTTGAGCCTAAGAAACAGCTACCCACAAAGAAGTTTGGCAAGAAAACTAGAACAATGTATGCTCGAGTTGACACTGTAAGTGAACTATTCATACAATTGATCATAGGTATGAATAGTGGTTAATGTAGTTGTTAGAATAACCATTGATCCTTGAACACTTGCATTCAAGTTGTAGGTAAAGGGTTCAAATTAACATTTATAGTTGTGATGGTAGACCCCACTGAAGTTTGGCACCAAATGTTGGATTCTCCACCCTAGATACCTTGGTGTAGTGGTGGCAAAAGGGATTGTAGGTGTCAACTTTGGGTGAAAATGGGGAATTAATAAAAAAATGTGTACTATGATATTTGAATTAGCAAAGTTTATTTTCTAATTTCTTAGGTGAGCATTGTAGCATCCATCATGATTGGTTGATATTGTACAAAAATTTTGAGCAATGAATTATGGATGGTTTTAAACTAACATTTGGACAAGTGTGATTTTTGCATAGAAGTGTATGTTTATTTTTGCAAATGTGTGCAAATGGTTGGAATCTTCCAATATAGCACTAGATATGGCAAATTAGTTCATGATGTCAACTATGCCACCAAGGTAAATGTTTATAACATAATTGGAAGTTTTGAACAAAGGCCTATGCCACGAAGGCTTATGCCACTTAGCATCACAAAGGTTTAACGTGTCATTCAACCTATATCAATAAGACTTAAGTGTATATCACTAAGGCCTATGGCCATCAACCTATGTCACTAAGGTGTAATATGTCACTAGGGCTATGATAGTAAGGCTTGTGTCATCTAGTGGCCTATCCCACTAAAGTTATATTGCTCATAATTTTTGTGTCTATTGGGTTTGGTGTAATATGTATTTGAAGCCTATGCCATTAAGGCATGTTGAAATAATTATATTGGTTTCATAGAATTTGGAGGGATTGTTCACCAAGTGTTAAGTTTCATTAAGTACCAAATTTTGTTATTGATATTGTTTATAAGAATTATTGTTCATGAAATGTTGGTGTCGATTTGTTTTATAAATCCTTTGATATTGCAAGGATTGGATACAAGTTGTGGAAAAATAAACTAAGGAGGCCATAGATGTGAGTCTGGGGGGGGGAAGGTAATGTGCAACATTGTAGAGGCAAAAATATTTGTGGAACACCCCACACAAGATTATTGTCAAGCTTCCATTGATGAAGGAGAAGAAGAAAATACTTTGAAAATCCCAAGGGAATTTAGAAGGTGCAAACTTGTTGCTATAATATGCTATTAAATATTCAATCCTCACTTTAATAAAGTCACGTTTATACCCTGTCTAACTTGGTGTTTATGTGGTTGGGTTTGTAAACAATTGGCATTAATTTTTTTAGTCTTAGTTAAGGTAACATCACCTATTTAACAATAGTTGAATTTATGTATTAATATGAGAAAGATGATAAATTGACCTGCAAGTCAATAAAATATTTCAAAAATTGGGGCATTACAACCAATTTTGATTGATATCTTCTAATGTATGAAGATTTTGATGTGATTTTGACACATATGTTCATATTGCTAATGGGTCATTGTAGTGGCATGGAGTTGAGAATATCTTTGCACCAAGATGTGATATTAGGAGGCATGTGTCAATTTAAATATTCAAAGTGTCCCAAACCACTAGCTAGTTAGACAATTGTTTGCAATGTTTAATCAATGGATTTGATCCCACTAAAGTATGCTCAAATTTTTATAGATCTCCATTGAAGTCCAAAGGTAGCAAGGTATATATATTTGGTTAAATTAAGCATCTATAGATAATGGTTAGTTGTTATCCTAAATAGGTATTGGAGTGGAGTTTAGTGGAAAAGGGTGGGGCATGCTGGAATATATCATAGTGGGGTGCTTCCCATACATTTTAGATCCCCTCATGTTGATATACGCCCATACCACTTAAACCACATGCATCCATCTACAACAATATGGGGTTTAGCCCCACATGGCAATACAAGGGATTGTATGAACCCTTAGTAGAAGTTGATTAACCATGCATGCAACATGGTGTGCACACATTACAATTCTTTCCAATAGTCATTAACATAACTTATCATTAAAAAATCACTATGCACCACATGAAGATTGTGTGCAACCATTTTGGATCATCATCTAATGTAATCACTAGAAGATAAATACAATACACATCCACTAAAACAATAAGTGGAATAATCATAAGAAAATCACTATGCAATCACTAAAGTCATTAATCTGCATTTCACTTGAGGATCACATGGATAATCCACTTGCCCTTGTCTTGGGTAGATCAATGCCATTACACTAGACTAATCCACTAGGATTCCACTGGTTGTTGCCACATGACCTCATTCATTGGTCAATTTCATTATGTTAAACAAGATGTCACTATAATATCATTATAGTGGAATTGGTCCAATCCATTAGAAACTGAGTGGATTGTGCAATGGCTAGGACCACATCCCCTAGTAGTGCTTATGTTAGGCTACTTTTAACTATTCTAAGGTTATTTTTCATTTTCTAAGTTATTTCACCCTACAATATTTACTGTTATTTATGGCTATCTTTAGTTTTCTTTTGTTATTTATAGCTTTCACCTTAGGTTATTTTGGTAATTCTAAGTTATTTTTAGTTATTTTATGTTACTTTTGGCTATTTTCAACTATGTAAGGCTATTGTTGGTTACTTTTGGTTATTGAAGGTTATTTCACCTTATGTTATTATTGGATATTCTAAGCTATATTACCATAGGCTATTGGTGGCTATTAGTTTGTTGGCTATTGTTAATTATTCTATTGGTGGCTATTGGTTGCTCTTCTATTGGTGATTATTATATTGATGGTTATTAATGGCTATTGGTAGCTATTATGTGGTGGCTATTAATGCCTATTGGTGGCTAAATCACCATAAACTATTGGTGGTTATTTTATTAGTGGCTATTGTTGGTTATTTTATTACAACCCATTGGTGGTTATCTTATTGGTGGCTATTAATGAATATTTTTATTGGTGGATATTAATGCTTATTTTATGAATGGTTATTAATGGTTATTCTAATGGTGGTTATTGGTGGCTATTTTATTATAAGTTATTTTGGATATTTTAAGCTATATTATCATAGGATATTGGTAATTATTTTATTGTAAGTTATTTTAAATTATTTTTCATAAGCTTTTATTGGTTTTTTTTAGGTTATTTTTACCCTAGGTCATAATATTTTACTTTAACTTATTTTAAATTATCATACTTAGGATTAAAAAAAACTTATAATAACATACAATAAAATGACCTTGAATAACCTAAAATACAACTTGAAATAACATATATTAACTTAAAAGAAAATAACTTAAGGTATAACTTAAGGTTAGTTGAATAATTCAATTTAAAATAATTTAAAATAAAAAACCTATAATAAATTAGTTAAGATAGCTTAAGGTTGAATAATGTATAATAGTTTAGGGTATAATAATTTATAATAGCTTATAATAATTTATAATAACTTAGGGTATAAGTTCGAATAACTAAGGTAACCTAAAATAATATAAGGTATATCATAAAATAACATAAGGTATTTAAAACAACAACATAAAAATAAACCTATTTACCATAATAAATTATAATAGTGAATTATGTCAATCAATAGTGAAACATGATGTTTATAAAGTGATATTATAGTGAAATAACTTTAACTAGGGTGAAATCATTACAGTGCAGTGAACTTATTTCACTTTTAAGGTCCCATAGTGATTTAGGTTAGTGAACTACACCCCACTTTTGTACTAGTGTACATTTTATGAGCCTCACCTTTAATTCATCCATTCCTCCCTTCAAGTATGTAAAGGTTGTGCATGGAACTTGGGTTTATTCTCCCTTTCATGATTTCATGACATTAAATTGTTATTAAGCCTTAGGAATAAACTTTTTGTGCAAATAAGAATATGTTACAATAAATTGATATGTTATTTTGATTATAGAAATGTTCACAAAAACATGTGTACATGTTTTTGGTGAGTGATCTCATAAGGTGAAATCTTTAAATACATGCGATGAGTTCTTCATTGGGTGTAGTTTCTATAAAAATCAAACTTTAAACATATGGGTGATTTTAGCCTAAAAATGTAAAAGTTTCATCTTTTGTTTCATTTTTATTGTCAATGTTTCGTATGGTAAAATGGGCTTCTATAGGAATTTAATTTATGTGACATACCAATGTATTAATAGGGATTCAATTGACAACAAACTTATCCTTGGGTGGTACCACTAGGAATGTCAAACCCCAAGTTTTTATGACCCATCCAACTTTAGGACAACATAGATTCACATAAAGAAAGCTTTTCATTCCAAATTATTTATCAAAAGGTTGCCAAAGTCATGTAGAATTCAAAATTCTAATTAAATCATTTAAAAATGTGTTTTGATGTGAAAAATGAATGCATAAGGAAAAAGTTTCAAGAATGTCACATGAAGGATTTTTTGATCAAGAACACAAAAGGAATCTATTTTTTGGGAAATTTTATTGGATGTTAATTTTTTAGAATACTTCTAATGCCAACCTAATTGATGTCTTTTATAGATAATTGATTGAATCAATCTTGATTTAGTTATGAAATTTTGAAATTAAGATCATGAAGCCCCAAAGGGCCATTGATGTTAAGAACACATATGATAACTATTTTCACCATTTGTTGTTTTAATGACTAGTTTGGATCATTCCCTTATGCATGTACTAGATAAATAAGAAAGAATATTTAATGTGTAAATGTAAGGACACTTGAAAAAAAAGTTAGGAATTAAGTCAAGAATGGTTTAGGAATTAAAATATTAATGCATATTATATGTTTTTGGGTGTTCATTATTTTTCATGAATGTGTGCATAGGTGGGGAACACATAGCCCACCTAGTCCAATCAAATAAACCAATGTATAAGTAAATGGAATTTTATTTCTCAAATTGGGTCCACCTTTCCTATGGTTTTGGTAAGGTGGTTCTAATGGTACCACCAAAGGAAAAGTTTGTTGTTGAATAATAACCTTCATAGGTTCATACCTTTCATAGGTTACATGTTGATTTATAAATCATAATGGGATAAAAATCCCATTAGGTATATTTAATAAAGGGAATAAAAAAACCAAGACCCACAAAATGCAAAGGTGGAATGGTAGATATAGTCATGCCAAATATCTTGTGAACAAGAGTTTTGACTATAATAGTACAAAAGTCATTTCAACACATGTCTATTGAATAATTAATTAATTAGTTTTGAAAATCCCATGGTGAAAATTTGAATATTTTAAAAGATTTTTTATTTTTGTTCACAAAGTTTTGGTTTGCAAAATAAATGTTTAGGGTTTATGGTAGGATGAGAATCAAGACCGAAATATCATGTGTCCAATTGCCTTTTGTAAATAAGAATAAAAATGTGGAACAATGTAGAGGTGGTAATCTTCCTTACAATACTACTAAGGAAAAACATGGGATGGGTCGTTGTGACATTGTTGACTCTTAAATGTGAGGAATTTTTTTGATGCTTGCATAGTTGATGATTTTTATTTGAATTAATTGATGTTGACAAACACAAATCAAATATTAAAAATATATATTAGTAGAAAAACCCCATTTTGACTTGTTTTAGATTTTTAAAATGTCGTTTGTGACTATTTTGGAGAAGCAAAATGGGGTTATCTATTAATGTTACATTTGAAAGGTATGTGTGCAAGATTATAAAGATTGCATGTGAGCTTACCAAATTGCCATTTGTCGTAGTCCTAATGTCAGGTGTTCATTGATCACCTTTGTCTTTGTGTTTAATCATTGAAATATTTGTTTCAAGGTTTCTTATGGAATGTTATAAATATTTGTTGGTGTACAATGGTAGGAAGAAAAGGTAGGACATAGTGGCATCCTTACATTTCAACTAAGTAATAGTGCACACATTATTCCAAGCCTCCCTAAATAGCGACTTCCAATGCATGTTTATGTAGCATAACCACCTATAGGTCATTTTGGAAATTATTGAGGCTATTAGCACAATAACACATTTTGGGATTTGTAACTAACTTTTATGACTATGTATTAGTTAGAAAGGACATTTACGACTGGTGACTATTGAGTTGCTAAACCCATGGTGTTTCACCCATTAGTCACAAAAGACATATAATTGTAAAACCTAATCATCTTATCAACTAGGATTTTTTTATTTTCTTATAATATTGAAATTCCATATCATTGACCTTGGTATGACATGTAAAATGCATGCCATGTCAACCTAGTCATTTTACTCAACTAAAAGTTATAAAAGATGTCGTGATAGATGGATCACATGTCAAAAAGTTACAAACATATGTTCCAATATGAATCATCACACATGAGCAAAAGTCAACCTAGCTTAACCTAAATAGCCTAAGTAGTTAGCCTAACCAAAAGTCAACCTAGCCTAGCTAGCCTAGGCTAAGTGGCCTAGGTTTAAAAGATACTTCGACCTTCTAACCTAGTTAACCTAGGTTATAAAAACCTTGGCCTCCTAGCTTAGGTAGTTTAAACTAGGCTACTTAACCTAGGTTAAATGGCCTAAGTATCATAAGTTGCAAGAACAAGGATTTGAACCCCTCACCTCCACTTTGGGGTTCAAGTTTTCATCCATTACATTATCACAATTTTTTATATTAAGTCTATTAAACACAAAATTATAAAGATTAAAAAGTTGGCTTCAAATTAAATTAGGCCACTCTAGGTTGACATAGGTCAACCTACCTATTACCTACCAACCTAGCCTAGGTTAACCTAGGCCTTCCTATGCTAAAAATAAATTATCCAAATCTAGCCCAACTAGGATTAATTAGGTTTCAAGTTAAACTTAGATTAAGTTAGGGCAGGCCTAATTAGGTTAAACCTAAATTAAGTTAGACTAGACCTAGGTGAATCTAGGGTTGACCTGGACTAAACTAGGCTAATCTAGGCTAAACATAGATTAAGTTAGTCTAAACAGGGTTCAACAAACACAAATAAGGCAAAACATGGTTGAAATTTGTTAATGTGTAATTAAAGTAATAGAATTTTTATATATGATAATATTTTAACATAAATGAAACTAAACATAAATTTTATGCTAAACATGGTTAAACAATGATAAATTAAATTAAATTTGAATATATACATTATATTTGGCTAAATCTGGTTAAATTGTGTCAAAATTATAAATTACACTAAGTTATTCAAATTAAAATTTCCTAATAAAATGATTGGTCCTATGTGATTGTAGTTGTTTTCTTTTACATTTTTGTTAATTTCATAAGTCATAAGGTTGATTACTAGCTAGTTGTTAAAAACATTTTTAGTCGTTTCTTTAATCATGTTGAACATTGTAGTTACATAAGACAAGTTGTAAAAGACATGTTTTGGCATTTAAAACATTTTTTACCAATCAATAAATGCCATTTTATTGAAATTAGTGTTATGAATCATTAGGTTGAATATTAGTTGTTAAAAAATTCTTAGTCATTTCCTTAATTGTGTTGGACATTATAGTTGCATAAGACAAGTTGTAAAAGACATGTTTTGGAATTATGGACATTTTTTACCAATCAATAAATATAATTTATTGAAGTTAATGTCATGAATCATTAGGTTGATTACTAGTTACTAAAAATATTTGTAGTCATTTCCTTAATTGGACAAAAGCATGGTTAGGTGTCTCAAAAGTGGCATTTGAGAATCCATAATCTAACACTAGTGATTTTTTTCAATTTTAATAATAATCAAACCATAAATCCTATAATTATCCCTTATGCTTTTAATCATAAATATTAATAAGCCAACCTATGAATATCCCTAAACATGTGATTGATAAAAAAATCCATGCAAAAGATTTTAAAAATTAATGTGAAATGGACTTTCAAAGGTAAATTTTATAACAATTATGTCATTTAAAACCTTAAATTTATATATATATTATGAAAGTTTCAATGAACTTCAATAATAAATTCTTCATTTGATGATGTTTTATTCTTTATTTTCACATTTTTTTCACATTTTTTTGAGTCCACATTTTTCATTTTTTCTATGTGATAGATGTAGTGTTGTCATTTCAAAAGTCCATTACAAGTCCATAATCTTCTTAGAATTCATCCAAAATTTTTATGATGATTCCCATTAAAGTCTATGACAACATGAATAATTAAAAAATTGACAATGTGAATTTTGTATATGGCTTTGATTTTTACATTTGTATGTAATCCAAAATAATTACATGTGTGATAGTCCAAATAATCCCCCTATTCATGTTTTCACCCAATTGTGTTAGACATTGTAGTTGCATGGGACAAGTCATAAAAATATGTTTTGGCATTATGAACATTTTTGACCAATCAATAAATGCAATCTTATTGAAATTAATGTCATGAGTCATGAAGTTGATTATAAGTTGTAAACACCTTATTAACACATGACATGTCACATCATCATCATTAAAAATTGAGTCATTATTAATTACTATTAATCACAAAAGTAAATGGTAGTTTTTAATTCCCAATTTTAAATCATTCAAACATATTAATATAAATATAAAAATATTAATATATTTACCCAAAAATTGAACAAGTTGCCATATTGACCATAGTCACAAAACCATGATGTCATTTGCAACTACATAATAATCTTTGTGACCAAATAGTTATAAACATAGTAAAAAAGGATAATAGTTGTTTTTTTAAACCGGTCACAAAACCCAAGATGTGTTGTTGTGCAATATGTGCCTTCAAACTACCTTTACATGCACATCATGTATCAACATAATTATGGCCCAAGTAATAATTCCTATTTCCAAGTCCCCATAGCCTTTTCTACGAACATCTAATACCATGTTAGCATATCAAGTAAGGAGTTTTGCACTTTTCAAGTATCCAATGTCATAATACAAGCCAAATCTAGTTACTAGGAATGTTTTTCATTATGCATTTGCTATTAGTTATGAAGGCTATAATACACCTTTGAAATATGATGTTCCAATGTTTCATTACAAAAAACATTCACTATACATCCCTAATCAACAAGTGAATGTTTTGATATCAACATTTCAAATGTTCAATGAACCTTAAAGAAAATTTATTTGTAATTTGTCATTCAACTAGTCATTTACATTTGAATCTTTTTTACATAGAAGATACATGACATTTTACTTCAATAACATTTTTGACATAAAAAAATTCTTAGAATATTAATTGTCATGAAGTGATAGGATACATGTTATTTGATAAATTGTATGTTCTTTATGACATAGGAATGGAGTGAAACATGTGTGCACTCTAATATTTTGATCTACTCTGAACTTTAATGTGAAATTTGTCCACTAACTTGCTTTTAATGTGCATGAAGTTGGATTCACATGATAGAATATTGGTGTAATGATTAAGCAAATTTATAAATTATAGAAGGAAATGCCATTTCTAACTACAATAGTGGGAAGAAGCACATAGGCATGATGTGCACATACCTTATGTATCACATACATCTTGAATTCTTTTTCGTTTTGCATGTAGGTGTTGATCACATTTGTCAAATTCATTTGAAAATTACATGCCATGTACATCATGAAGAAACATCTTTTTGAGAATGCATGAAAACTAGTGCAACATAACATTAAAAAATCAATGTTTTATTTTGTAAGAGTTTGAAGATTGTTAGTCCAAAGTTGTGCTTGGGATGGATTCTGAAACTTCATTCAAGTGTCAATTTTATACAAATTACATGGGCTATAGTTAAACTTTAAAATGGGCCCCACTTTCAAATTTTAATAAACTTCATAATTGACACGCCCCTAAATTCTTTAAGAGACCCAAATGTGGGTCTTAGAACGAAACAATGAAAAAAGAAAAAAATTGAGACACATTCCCTAACTTGTAGCACTTCAGCGCATCTTGGAACTTCAGGATGGGACTAGGATGAACTCACATGCGAAAGTTCAAAATGAGGTCAACCTAATCAACCTAGAACGGACTTAGTAAGGACAACCTCAAACACAAGTTTTACACATCCTGCAACCTTTGGGAAGAGACACCACTCCCCTCCCTATAGTATATTTTGTGCCTCTCCATAAGAACTACATCCAAATGTCATTTTTCCCTAGGACTCCCAAGTAGGAGTCCCAAAACTAAGACTCTTGTTGTCCCAAAACTTTGGACACTCATATTTTTTTGAAATTGAATTTATTTTGTAATTGCAAGAGTAATATATTATAGCCCTCAAAAAGGTCTTTGCAACGGTGTATAACACAGCCCAATTGGAGTTCATTTGACCCCTGGTTTCAAGGGGTTTGTGATGGGGAGTCAATTTGGCTTCTGCCCTTTCTTTTGATCATAACTCATGCAAATCAGGTCTAAATGAACAATGTGAAAATACTTTAAGCATCTACACTTCAAGACCTTTCTAATGGTGTCCTAGGGGCTCAATTCAATGCTTGTTTACCTTTCCAACCAAGGTTATGAACATTCATAACTCTTGCACGAGTGCAATCCTTGAAGTGGGAGTGCATTTGGGAGTCATTGGGCTCCATCCCTTGCATTCTCCCCCATTTGTGAGAGTGTGTTTCATACCTAAACACATTCTCTTGGCCTCGTGGGCCCTTGCACTCTACACTTAGTCATGAACCTAATGTTAGGGTTGCAACAATAATATAAAAAAGTGTTTCTTATCTTTGACTTGAATTTGAACAGTTTCCATACTTTAAATAATTATCAACAATTATGAATCAAAATTTTTCTCCTTTCAAAACTTAACTATTATATTCCAAGAAAAAGAAAATACTAAGAAAAAATGATCTTTCAAGAAACTTGAAGGTCACATCATTTTTCATTTATTTCAATATTTCTTTGTTTTATTCTAATTCATTTTTTGTTTTTGTTGAAAACATGGAAGGCACTTTTATTTTATCAATAACTAATGACATTATTAATGCACATATTTTTTCAAAATTTTTATGTTCAATCTCACTGAAGATTTGGAAGAAAAGATTTCTTCTTTTTTGGAAACAAACAAATAAGGAAATCAATAAATGGGAAAATTTCAAAATTTTCAAAAATATAACAATGGTTGATTTGGCATGGTATTTATTGATCAAGAAAACTATTGAGTGGAAGGATTTGATTATGGAAAATGAAGAAAGTAAAAAAAACAAAAACAAAAACTGGGGAGTTGGACATTTAAATATCACATTATATGAAAAAAAATCGACACTTTTACAAGTGATGAAAAATGATGCTTTTAGATACTATTTCCATAACCATATATATATATATATTGTATTTATGTTGCACTTTCAAGAAAACATAAACCAAAAAAAATTGCATATAACAAAAATAAAAGTTCAATTGTTTCTGATAATAAGTGGTCAATTTTTTTTTTAAATGACAATTACAAAGGAAACTCTTCACAAACCTGTTCATAATGTGATTACTAAGTGACTCCTTTTCATGTTGCCAAACATGAGTAGTTTTTTCTTACATTTTTTTGAGCACATCCCACACATTATGCATGCATTTCCTCCACTAGAGATACCCATTCTTCATAAAGAATTATTATTCATTGTAGCAACACTCAAAATTTAACTAAAATTCAGTAGTTGTAGTTATTTTATTAAAGATTTCCAAGTAGCCACTCGACACAATTGCATCCACATTTCCACCAACAACAATCAAGGCTCGAACATTTTCTAGTTGCACGTGTCTAAGAACCCCATTTCTTGTGGCTAAGACAATTATGATGCATAAAAATACAATAGCCAAGGTTATGTAGTCTCATGGGCCAAACTTCACCCACAAACTAACAATTTGTGTGATTTTGAATAACATATAGTTTCCAATTGATCCAAAAAACATGCATGTGTGTTATTTTAAGAAATTTGAAATGCAAAATCAACTCATGGATCTTCAAAAGTGTGAAAAATATGTTTGGAATTTATGTCTTGTAGTTTGCATCCTTGTTTTCTAACCACATCCATCATTGTCATATAAATTTTGGGCTCCTTAACAACCCTTCATTTGACAAAATTCAAAATTGCCTATCTTGATTTGACCAACTTCATAAAATTGATCCTATGAACATGCTGGTAATATGGAAGGAAACTGATATACTACAACCTCAAGAATACTCTCTAAAAGTTCTAAACTTTGTAACACAATGGCAAGTTCATAAGACTAGCCTATTGAAACTTTGGAAAGTCCTTGATGTGATGTTTTATTCTATGATCAGCCTTTCTCAAGCTTCTTGGATTTTATAACATTAGTTACATGTTTGTTACTTTTCACATAGGAAGACAATTAGTACATAGTTTGCAAGTGCTAATAGGCTTGTGATTCATTTATTGAAAATGCAAGTGATCCAATGCACATGTGAAGTATAAGGTTTTATCAGGCTATACGTGGAATGAAACAAAGGATTTCATGGTTGTCAACATTGGTTGAAGGTGACAAATTGATAAACTAGCTACGATGAAATCATCATCATTGGAATTAAGATATACCAACAAAGGAGGAACAATAAACCAACATGCATTTAAAGGAAATTTAATAAATTTTGCACAAAATTATCTTGAAAGTGCAATAAAACTTTTAAACACATCACCATCATCATTAGAATCATTGATTGATACTATTGCAATACATTTTTTTGGAAGTTCACACCCACCTATAGAATTAGTCAAAAAATGTAGACTATTATATGTACGTAAATATATTATAACCATATAGCTAACTTGATTAAAATCTAGTCATATAGGCTACAAATATACAATTATGAATACACATGTATTAAATACAATGTTTGAAAATGAAATACCAAAGCCAATAATGATATCAATGTTATAATTAAAAAATATTGAACTTGCAAATGCCAAACATTGTACAAATATCATATACTCTACATCAACAAAAAAACTACAACAAAATTGAACAATCATTCAAACATCAAGTTCAATAAACCTCAATGGCATAGACATAAATCAACATGAACAAATGACTAACAGATTGAAATATTTACATCGTAATCAATATTTGTCATATAATCATCACACCACAATGATAAATGAATACAACAACCTAAATTTAATAGCATGCATGTTTTCCACCTTATTTCCTATCAAAATTTGTGTCCTTGAAATGAATAACAAACCCATCAAATTATCACTATAAACTCATGTAAAGCATTAATGAATTTGGATGAAACTAATTATCAATTTTTAAAACATCATTTATTTCCATGTTTTGTATTTAACATAATACAATGTAGACAAATTTGCCTTGGAGCTAAATCAACAATATTCAAATCATAAAAAATGAATGAAAGAGAATTCCTTAATGAAAAAACAATTCAGATTTCAACCACATGATTATTAATCAACAAAAGGGTGAAAACACATTACACCCCCCAAAAATTGTAATCACAAACATAGAAATTATGCATTTGGTTTTTTTGGGTACATGTGGACATCACATCTTGGATTATTTTTACTCAATTCAAGTATATTGCATTAGCTTTAAACTTAAATGAATTTATTTAAAAAGAAACTCCAACAAACATTCACAAAATTGAACATATGAAATATATTTGTTTCAAAATAATATCATGGAGTATGAAAAATTGCAAATATACTTCAAAACTAAGGTTATGGGTGGAATTTTGTAATGAAATTTTTTTGTGGTGAATGATATTAATATACATCAACTAAATCTAAGACCATTTAGAAGTTAAATTTTTTTGATTGAAAATCCTTAAAAAATGTGTTTGTTTTGCACATTTTGAGTAAGAAATGCATGATTTAAACTCATATTTTTGAGGAAAAACCATTACTTTAAGAAAAGGGAAGAGATTTTATAAGTGGGCATAGTGTTATTTTTTCATTTTTCTTTGGTTTGGTAATGTGTCATGAACCACAAACATGAGGCCCTATGGTTGTTGAAAAATTGTATGTTATATACTTTATGCACATTGATTTTATCTAATCCTCTTCATCCCATTGTCAAACTTAATTTTGATTAAAAATGAGCTTTGAGTTTGAAAATGTTGTAATGCACATTTCAAAGTTTTTTTTTTTTTAAGGTTTAGGATATTCAAAAGAGGCTATTAAGATTTCAACTTACCACATACCCATCATACTTGTTATACATCACTTTTTTTTGGTGAAAAGTGGCTCACTTATAGTGTGCTTTCACCCAAAACATACATTCCCAAAACAAATGTAGTTTATTAAAGCATTAAAAAGTTTCTAATAAATATGTCATGACCTTTTGAAATAATCGTGCAACACAAAGAGACCAAATTTTTAATATGATAAAATTTATGTAAACACCAAGTTTGTTTTTCACTCCAAATTCCACATTCATTCATCATTCTTTGTTAACAATTTTAAGTGAACAAAACATAAACTTTGATTCTTTTTATGATAAAAATATGTTAACAAAAAATGAATGATGCAAATATTTAATGATAAATCCAAAGGTTCAAGCTATATTTGTACACACTATTGTTTAATGTTATCTTCAAATATATGTTACATGTAAAAAACACAAAATATTTATCTAACAACAATGTTGGTGTTCTCAATCCCCCAAAAAGTTCATTATGGATGTCAAGAAATTACAAAAAATGGCAACTTACATATCCACACATTATTGTGGCTTAACGATTATAATATCCTAATACACACATATATAAGCATTGCATGATGATGATATTTAAAAAAAATATATGATTAATTATTTAAATGGTATAATTACATGAGACATGAATCAATATAAATCATGTCCAATAATGACAAATAAAAATTACATTGATGACAATCTTGATAACATTTGCACCACAATGCCACTAGATCCTAAAAGAAAATCCTTTACAAAATTATTCCAAAATGACATTCATAAGTTAATGAACATATGTAATTGACATGTATGTAATCCAACATGTTACAAAACAAATGCTAATACATAAAAAAAACTATCCCTTTCAACCTTTAATCAATGAAATTCATTTTTTACATTGAAGGGTCATGGTTTACTTGAGTGTCCAATTTTGTATATGTATTTGGAGCCTTTTAGTATTTCCAAATGCCAAAAAAAATTTACATAGTTCCACTAGCCTTCCCACTTTGGGTTCAAATATAAAATTATTGGTATTGTATGAAAAGATTTCATATTTTATGGGTATGAAAAAAATATAGGACCCTTTATAAACCATATGGCTACAACTTTAAGAGGATTAATTTCAAACATGAAAATATAGGGCACTAATATACCTCCTTGTTAACACCTTCAAAATTGGTTTCATACCATTTCTTAATAAAATAAAGTATTTCCTTATGTGGATAATTTTCAACAGTTTCAAAAGGATCTAAATACACAAGTTTGCATAATCATTATTAATGGATGTGCCTAAAAATTTGTGAAAGGACGCTTCTAATAGATATTGATGAAAATACACCAATTTCTTTTCAAAAAAAAAAACTATAAACATAAAATTTCCATACATGTATGAGATATTATTTTGTGGGACATACATTTGGTGTTTTTACAATACTACCAAAATACCACATATATTCATAATTATGGATATGTCTCAACATTTTTGTGATGTGTTTGTTGCACATTACATTATTGCAATTTCAAATTTTCATTAGAAAGCACCTAACATTGCATAGTATGTTATTTTGTTCGAAAAATCACATAGAAAGCTAGATGGACAATATTTTCTAAACACTCAAGCAAACCATGACCCTGAAATGAAACTTTTACACAAAAAAAATTGACAAATCCTTAAATAATTTAAATCCATGGATATTATCAACTTCAAGATGTAATCTTGATTTGAAATTTATAGCAGCTTCTAGCAAAGACAACAAATCATTGATTTGTTACATCATGAAAACATTTGTTTACACTTCAAACGTGTTTTTTTTTTTTGTAAATTGCAATACAAAAAAAAAGAAACATGAAAACCCAAATAATAACTATAATTTGATCAACAAAAGTTGATGTCTCCTCACATGTTGTTTGAATACAATAGGAAATCAACAAGACATATTAGCCATTAAAATTATTAATTACTTATTGAGCTTACACAATCACATAATTGATAAATGAATTCGATTACATATCTTGGTATAGTTTGTTAGAATCAGCAAATGAACAAGAAAAAAACAAAATCTTCAAAATGAAAATGATAATGACATTGATGACAATTATGAAACTTTCGTGTAGTTGACAAAAACTCATTGAAAATCAACAATATATCATACAAATTTTTTGGGTTAGTTACCAATAGCAATATATTCACTTTAATATCTATGTCCACATGAATTTTTTAATAAGATAAATAATCAAAAGATGTAAATAGATTATTGAGAGTAAAATCAACACAACTTAAATTTGATAAAGAAGATAGAAGAAAAATCAATAATGAATCCACTTATGAAGATGATATTGAAAATGAATCCCCACAAAATATCCATGACATAAAAGAACAAAAACACAGTACACAAACATAACTCAATCATGAAGAAATAAAAATAAAATATCTATTATGTAACACAAGTACTACAACCCATGTAATTAAAATAACAAAACATTTTTAAAAAATGGAAATAAAAACACAAAATGAAAATATCAATAATCACAATGTGAATTTCTTTATCAAACCTCAAGCTTTGATCAAATAATGAAATCAAGATTTGAAATTTCCACAAATATTAAATCTTGATGAATCAACACCAAAAATTTCACATACATATTCAAACACAACTTGTACAAATGAGAATATAAAACTTAAACTACACCACTTACCATTTAATGATATGCAATCATATGATATTCAAAATGAAAATAAAAACATAACCTTGATTGATGAAACAAATTTTTATTCACCGTTACACATTAAAAACATCATAAAAGAATCATACAAATTAAATAATTTAGAAGCCATTTCATTTGAAAATTTTATTGCAAGTACAAAAATTTCAATTATTACAATATTTAGGATGAATTGTAGGTACTAGTCAAACACAAATAATTAGAGTTATTTTTTGAAAATGAGAAAACAACAAACTTTTTGAGTTATAACATACCTTATAGATGCAAGCATATTAATAAATGGAACAACAATACATTTCTTATTGGGATCATTGATTGATAAATACACAACTATAAACAAACCTAACTCAATCATAGACATGTGGCCAAATATCTAGCTCATCATTATTGAAAAAATATCCATGGTAGGTTACATTATGCTTGCCACAATACACTTAAATCTACAAAAAATAAAAATCTAAAATTTTACCATTTGGAGGAATCAACATAATGTTCATGGGAGATTTTTTATAATTTCCACCAATCAATGATACACCATTATATTCAACAAATATACAACTAATTTCTACATTCACAAAGTTAACACAAAAATAATTATAGGTATATACTTTTGGGAAAATTACATTCAACAAAATAATATTGTTTTAATGGAACAAATGAGACAAACAAAGACATTCAATATGTTACCCTTTTAGAAACTTTTGAACAAGAAATATTTTAAAATTAAACATTGATTTATTAAAAAGCCATTTTCTATCTAATTTAAATGTCAACTTATTTGATGATCATGGAGGATAACAACTTTTATAATTCCTTGTACAATAAATTATGAAATTCCACAATCCATTACATGATAGATATCCGTTCAAAAACATCAAAACAAAAATGTCACATTATTGTCACAACTAACACGTACATAAAAAAGTCCAATATGTAATGATATCAAATACATTATAAGACAAACATTCCACAAGTAAAACTTAATGTTTAACACCTTTTCTAAAATCTATAAATGACTAAAAATCATTATAATGGAAATTTTATATCCTAAACTAGGAATTATAAATGGAAGCATTGGATACATAAAAAATGTCCTTCATAGATTCTGAATGGATATAAAAAAATGTTATAATGCATCCACTCATAAATGTTGTAGTGAATTTGAGCAATTTCATAGAAAATATATAAAATTACAAAACATAAAACTACAAGGCTTTCTTAAAAATGTCATACCAATAATACCCATATCAAGGAGTTTCCAATATCACCATCACATATTGGAATCAAACACTTCAAAAAATTCACAATCACTAGGTATTAATTGCCTTTTGCCCCAACTTTTTGTTTCACATACTTTAAAACACAAGGACCAACATTTAACAACTTAATTATCGACCTTTGGCAACCATTTAACAATATCACTACTAGGAAATGCGTCCTAGTTCACTATGGGTTTCATTAAATTTTTGAGTGAATTTGGACAATTTTACCTAGTGAAATTGTTTAACCCCTTAGTGAACGGGGACTAGTTGCTACGAACAATGATTTGTTTCATTAGTACCTAGTGAAACAAGGTTATTTTCAAGTGAAATACACATTTACCAAACCATTCACTTGCTAGTTAATTAACTAACCATTATGGAAATTAATTAAATTTTAATTATTTAATATATAATATTATTGATATTTTCATGATTTTTAAAGCCTATTATTTATTGACACATGTCGCTACCTACGTTTGGTTAATGTATTAATGGTTATTGGTGGTTATTATATTAATGGTTATTCGTGATTAATCTATTAATGGCTGTTGGTGGCTATTCTATTAATGGTTATTCGTGATTAATGTATTAATGGCTATTGGTGGTTATTTTACTAATGGCTATTTGTGATTAATCTATTAATGGCTATTGGTGGCTATTCTATTAATGGCTATTAGTGATTATTCCACTGTAAGCCATTGGTGGTTATTAATGGCTATTTTATTAATGGTTATTAATGGTTATTGTATTATAAGTTATTGTTGGTTATTATATGTTATATTA